>Ga0182736_1000578_pt1 | contig 52618 bp, 52 predicted proteins | sample eDN5th30CKraftBY_FD_128882 | JGI IMG/M metagenome (GOLD analysis project Ga0182736, IMG submission 128882) | Enriched backyard soil microbial communities from Emeryville, California, USA - eDNA 5th pass 30_C Kraft BY (version 2) (version 2) | ecosystem: Environmental > Terrestrial > Soil >... | reverse complement strand
TAGCCCGGGGGCGCGCCGATCAGCCGGCTGACCGAATGCCGCTCCATATATTCCGACATGTCGAAGCGCTGGAGCGGGATGCCGAGCAGGCTGGCGAGTTGCCGCGCGACCTCGGTCTTGCCGACGCCGGTGGGGCCGCTGAACAGATAGTTGCCGATCGGTTTGTCCGGATCGCGCAGGCCGGCGCGGCTCAGCTTGATCGCGGAGGAGAGCACCTCAATCGCCTTGTCCTGCCCGAAGACGACGCGCTTGAGATCTGTTTCCAGCGATTCGAGCACGGTCTTGTCGTCGGTCGACACGGTCTTGGGCGGAATGCGCGCCATGGTGGCGATCACCGCCTCGATCTCCCGGGGGCTGATCATCTTCTTGCGGCGCGAGGGCGGCACCAGCATCTGCATGGCGCCCACCTCGTCGATCACGTCGATCGCCTTGTCCGGCAGCTTGCGATCATTGATGTAACGCGCCGACAGATCGACAGCGGCCTTGATTGCATCCGGCGTATATTTGACCGAGTGATGCTCCTCGAACGCCGAGCGCAGACCCATGAGGATCTTGACGGTATCCTCGACGGTCGGCTCATTGACGTCGATCTTCTGGAACCGGCGCAGCAGGGCGCGGTCCTTTTCGAAATGGTTGCGGAACTCCTTGTAGGTGGTCGACCCGATGCAGCGGATCACGCCGCCCGAAAGCGCCGGCTTCAGGAGGTTGGAGGCGTCCATCGCGCCGCCGGACGTCGCGCCGGCACCGATCACCGTGTGAATCTCGTCGATGAAGAGGATGGCTTCCGGCATCTTCTCCAGCTCGCTGACGACGGCCTTGAGGCGCTCCTCGAAATCGCCGCGATAGCGGGTGCCGGCGAGCAGCGCCCCCATATCGAGCGAGTAGATCACTGCATCCTTGAGCACGTCGGGCACTTCGCCCTGCACGATCTTGCGCGCGAGTCCTTCCGCGATGGCGGTCTTGCCCACGCCAGGATCACCCACATAGAGCGGGTTGTTCTTCGAGCGGCGGCAGAGGATCTGGATCGTGCGATCGACCTCGGCATTGCGGCCGATCAGCGGATCGACCCGGCCCTCACGCGCCTTGTCGTTGAGGTTGACGGTGAACTGGTCGAGCGCGCCATCCTTCTTCTTGGCCTCGGCCTTCTTCTCCTCCTCGGGCTGGGCCGGCTTGGACGACTCCTGCGAGGATGCGCCCTTGCCGACGCCGTGGCTCAGATAGCTCACTGCGTCGAGCCGGCTCATATCCTGCTGCTGGAGGAAATAGACGGCGTAGCTCTCCCGCTCGGAGAACAGGGCGACCAGCACGTTGGCGCCGGTCACTTCCTCCTTGCCGGAAGACTGGACGTGCAGGATCGCACGCTGGACGACGCGCTGGAAGCCGCTGGTCGGTGATGGATCGACATTGCCGGTGACCTTGAGGCTATCCAGCTCGGTGTCGAGATAATGGGTGACGGTATCGCCAAGCTCGCCCAGCTCCACGCCGCAGGCCTGCATGACCTTGGCGGCGTGCTCGTCGTCGATCAGGGCGAGGAGCAGGTGCTCAAGCGTGGCATATTCGTGGTTGCGCTCGGTCGCATGGGCCAGCGCGTTGTGCAGCGTGGTTTCGAGCGCGGAGGCAAAAGAGGGCATGTCTATGTTTCTCCTGCGGCCGAAAGGTCCGACCGCGTCCTGACCAATGTCGGAACCTGCAGTGCCGCCTTCAAGTGCGACCCATCACAGGTCCAATGGCGCGGAGACCGATATCTGCCCGAAGACGATCCTGTCCCCTCTCTCCTCATTTTTTGAATAGCGCCTCGGCGCTTGCCTTGTGATGAACGGCGCTCTCCCGCTTGGCCTGTGTCCGTTCGATCTCGGCGGTGAGCCGCACGATCCGCTCATCCAGCTCGGCAACCGACAGCGGGTCCAGATCCTCCTTGGCGAGTTGGGCCGCGAGATCGCCGGGGCGCGCCGGGCGGGGGGCGTCGTCAAATTCCATCCCCGCCATCGTCGCTGCAACCGCCTGCGCTGTCAACGCTCTAACCGCGCCGATTAACGCTTGGCGTGCGTCGCTGGCGACGGCTAGAGCATACAGGGCAGATGGGGAAAGGGAGCAGGGGACATGGCTTTGCCGGAGACGATGCGGGCGATCGCGATCAGCGCGCCGGGTGGGCCGGAGGTGCTGATCGAGCAGCGCGTCCCCGTGCCCCAGCCGGCAGCGGATGACGTGCTGATCGAGGTGGCGGCGGCTGGCGTCAATCGCCCGGACGTGCTCCAGCGGCAGGGGCGTTATGCGCCGCCGCCGGGCGCCTCGCCATTGCCGGGGCTGGAGGTGGCGGGGCGGATCGTTGCGGCGGGCAGCGCGGTCGATCCGACGGTGATCGGCCAGCGCGTCTGCGCGCTGACGCCGGGCGGCGGCTATGCCGACTATGCGCTGACCCCTTATGCCCAATGCCTTCGGTTGCCGCCTGATTTCCCCTTCGAGCAGGCGGCTGCCATGCCCGAGACGCTGATGACGGTGTGGCACAATCTGTTCGAGCGCGCCTATGTGGCGGAGGGCGATACGGTGCTGATCCACGGCGGCACCAGCGGCATCGGCACCATGGCCGTCTCGCTCTGCCGGCTGTTCGGCATCACCACCATCGTCACCTGCGGCAGTGACGACAAATGCTGCGCGGCGCTCGATTGGGGTGCCAGCTTCGCGGTCAACTATCGCACGGACGATTTCGTGGAGGCGGTGAAGCGCATCACGGATGGCAGCGGGGTGACGGCGGTGCTCGATATGGTGGGCGGCGATTATCTGCCGCGCAACCTCAATTGTCTGGCCGAGGATGGGCGGCATGTCTCCATCGCGGTGTTGGGGGGCGGCAAGGCTGAAATTCCCATCGGTCAGATCATGGTCCGGCGGTTGACGCTCACCGGGTCCACGCTGCGTCCGCGCAGCCCGGCCTTCAAGGCGGCGCTGGTGGATGAGATCCGCCGTACCGTCTGGCCGAGCGTGGCGACGGGGGAACTGCGCCCGGCGATGGACCGCGTGTTCCCGCTGGCCGAGGCTGCCGCGGCCCATGCCCGCATGGAGGCAGGCGACCATATCGGCAAGATCGTCCTCGCCGTTCGCTGAGGGCTGAAGCCCTCCAGCAAAACTGTCACATATCTCGTCTAGGGCGCGGACCGGGAGAAAGAAACGCTCCCGTCAGGGGTTCGTCGTCATGAATGCGCTTGGTTCGCTTGCGCCGCGCCGCTTCGCCCGGGATGTGCGGACGCGGCTCCATTTCCGCACCATCTGGATCAGCGACATCCACCTCGGCACCAAGGGATGCAATGCCGAGATGCTGGTCGATTTCCTCGATAGCGTCGATAGCGAGACGCTCTATCTGGTCGGCGATATTGTCGACGGGTGGCAGCTCAAGAAGCGCTTCTTCTGGCCGACAGCTCATAATGACGTGGTCTGGCGGATCATGAAGCGCGCACGGCGTGGCACGCGGGTGATCTATATTCCCGGCAACCATGATGAGATTTTCCGCCAGTTCACCGGCATGAATTTTGGCGGGGTCGAGATTCGCCGCAAGATGATCCACAGCACGGCGGACGGGCGCAAGCTGCTCGTGCTGCATGGCGATGAGTTCGACACTGTGATGCTCGCGCACCGTTGGCTCGCCGTGTTGGGCGATGCCGCTTACACCGCGCTGATGGGCGTGAACCGCCGTGTCAACCAGGTGCGGCGCTGGTTCGGCTTGCCTTATTGGTCGCTTTCACGGATCGCCAAGCACAAGGTCAAGAACGCCGTCGCATTCATCTCGCGCTTCGAGGAGATCGTGGCGCATGAGGCGGGGCGCAGGCATGTCGATGGCGTGGTGTGCGGCCATATTCATACCGCCGAAATCCGCCAGTTCGGCGACGTCACTTATTATAACGACGGCGATTGGGTGGAGGGCTGCACGGCGCTGGTCGAGCATCATGACGGCACGATGGAGGTGCTGCACTGGGCGGAGATCATGGCCGCGCGGACGGGTGACGGCGCGACGATGGAGCTGGCTGCATGAAGCATGCGGCCCTGCGCCAGCGCCACATCCTAATCGTCACCGATGCCTGGACTCCCCAGATCAACGGCGTGGTGCGCACGCTCCAGGCGGTGCAGGCGGAACTGCTCGCCATGGGATATGCCGTCGAAGTGATCGGGCCGGATCGTTTCACCACGCTGCCTTGCCCGACCTATCCCGAGATCCGGCTCGCCATGGCGTCGCCAGGCGCGATCGGGCGGCGGATCGACGCCTTCCAGCCGGATGCGATCCATCTCGCGACCGAAGGGCCGCTGTGCCTCGCCGCGCGTCATCTGTGCCTGCGCAGGGGGCTGTCCTTCACCACGGCCTTCCACACCAATTTCCCAGACTATATGAAAAGCCGCACAGGCCTCTCCGCCGACCTGTTCTGGCCCTATTTCCGCTGGTTCCACAGCGCGGCCAGCGCCGTCCTCGTCTCGACGCCGACCGTCGCGATCGGGTTGCACGGTGCCGGCATTCCCCAGACGCACATCTGGGGCCGCGGGGTCGATCTGGCGTTATTCCGGCCGGACGGCCCGATCCATGCGGCTTTCGCCACCTTGCCGCGTCCGATCATGCTCAATGTCGGTCGGGTCGCGGTGGAGAAGAATATCGAGGCGTTCCTCGCGCTGGATGTGCCCGGCAGCAAGGTGGTGGTCGGCGATGGACCGGCCTTGCCAGCGCTGCGGGCGCGTTACCCGCAGGCGCATTTCCTTGGCCCGCAAACCGGCGCGGCGCTGGCGGCCGCCTACCGCAGTGCGGACGTGTTGGTCTTCCCCAGCGAGACGGATACGTTCGGGCTGGTGATGATCGAGGCGCTGGCCTCCGGCACGCCGGTGGCCGCCTTCCCGGTCATGGGGCCGGTCGATGTGCTGACCGAAGCGACGGGCGCGATGGACCGGCGGCTCGATGTCGCCGTGCAACAGGCCCTGCGGTTGGACTGGGCCGCATGCGCCAGCCATGGCCGTTCCTTCAGTTGGCGCCGGAGTGCCGAGCAGTTTCTCGCGAGCCTGCATTGGCTGGACAAAGCGCCCTACGCACGCGTCGCCTGACGGGTATCGCGCCAGATTTCCTTTCTTCGCGTCTCCGCGCTTGCCGAAAATCCTTCAATCGCTTATCTGTGGGCAGGATCAAGGCCATCCCGCAAGGGGTGGCCCTTATATTTTGGCAAGAAGGACTTTCTCGTGGCCCAGCCGCTCATGCCCCACGCCACCGCCAGCTGGCTGGTCGACAATACCGCGCTCAGCTTCGATCAGATCGCGGAGTTTTGCGGCCTGCATATCCTTGAGGTGCAGGCGATCGCAGACGATACCGCAGGCACGAAATATACCGGGCGCGACCCGGTGCGCGCCCATGAGCTGACCAACGAGGAAATTCGCAAGGGCGAGGCCGATGCCGACTATCGCATGCAGATGCTCAAGGGGCCGGACCCCGTGCGCCGCACCAAGGGACCGCGTTACACGCCGGTTTCCAAGCGGCAGGACAAGCCGGACGGCATCGCCTGGATTTTGCGCAACCACCCGGAAATCTCGGATGGCGCGATCGGCAAGCTGATCGGCACGACCCGCACCACCATTGCCGCGATCCGCGATCGCACCCACTGGAACATCTCCAACATCCAGCCGAAGGACCCGGTGACGCTCGGCCTGTGTTCGCAGCGGGAGCTGGATGCGCTGGTCGCCAAGGCCGCGAAGAAGGCGGGCATCGAGGCACCGGCGGACAATCGCCTGGCAGGCGACCGCGAGGCGCTGATTCAGGAACTGCGGCAGGAGCGCGAGGATGCGCAGCGCCGCGCCGAAGAGACCATGCGCGCCGAGGAAGCCCTGCAGGCGGAGGCCGATGCCTTCATCAGCCAGCAGCAGCAGCGCGCGGACTGATTACGGCGCAGCGGCGCGAGTCGACATGGGGCGGCCATTGGTTCCAATGGTACGCCCGCAGCTTGTGCCGTAGCGTCCTGCTTGTGTGAATTGCATTGCCGGGCGCCTTGGCCTAGCCTCCCGATATGGAGAGCAAACGCTGGGTCTGGCAGGACCATTTCGATCATCCGGCGACATGGGCGCAGGATCTGCCACCTTTGTCCCTGCCTGCCATGCTTGCGGAGACGGCCCGGCTGCACGGCGCGAAGCCGCTCATTGATTTTTATGGCCGCCATTACAGCTATGCCGAATGTCTTGACGGCGCGCGCCGCTTCGCCTGCGGGCTGATCGCGCTGGGTGTCGAGCCGGGGGATCGGGTCGGCCTCTATCTGCCCAACGTGCCCCATTATGTCGCCGCTTATTATGGGGCGATGATGGCGGGAGCGATCGCGGTCAACTTCTCGCCGCTCTACACGGTGGATGAGCTGGCCCATCAGGCGAATGACAGCGGCATCCGCCTGCTCGTCACGCTCTCCGCCAAACCTTTGTTCGGCAATGCGCTCGCGGTGCTGGATCATTGCCCGTTCGTCGAGCGGCTGGTCGTGGGATCGGTCGCCGGAGCGCTGCCGGCGGGCAAGGCGCTGTTCTATCGGCTGTTCAAGCAGCGCGAGAGCGACACGCCGGTGCCGGACGATCCGCGCGTGCTACGCTTCTCCAGCCTGCTCGCCAATGATGGCGCGCTACCGCTGCCGGCCATCGACCCCGAGCGCGATCTTGCCCTGCTGCAATATACCGGCGGCACGACCGGGCGGCCCAAGGGGGCGATGCTCACCCATCAGAATCTCTCGGCCAATGCCCGGCAGGTCAACATGATCGATCCGTGGAAAGGCCAGGATGACCGCATATTGGGCGTCCTGCCCTTCTTCCATGTGTTCGCCAACACCGCCGTGCTCAACCGCACCGTCGTCAATGGCGGAGAGATTGTGATGCTGCCGCGCTTCGATGCGAAGCAGGCGCTCGCCGCGATCCAGCGGACGCGGGTGACATCCGTGCCCGGCGTGCCGACCATGTTCCAGGCGCTGCTCGATTCACCCGATCTGGCGCGGACGGACATGCGCTCGGTGCGATGCTGCATCTCGGGCGGTGCGCCGCTGCCCCTGCCGCTCAAGGAGGCGTTCGAGACAGCGGTGGGCGCTCGGCTGGTCGAGGGCTATGGCCTGACCGAGAGCAGCGGCGTCGTATCCGCCAATCCCTATGGGGAACCTGGCAAGGCCGGATCGATCGGCCAGCCCATCCCCGGCACGCGCGTCAAGCTGCTCGATCGCGACGATCCGAGCCGGGATGCGCCGCCGGACGAGCCGGGCGAGATCGCCGTGGCGGGGCCGCAGATCATGCGCGGCTACTGGAACAATCCTTCCGCCGACATGGAGGTGTTCGTGGGCGACTATCTGCGGACGGGGGATGTCGGCACGATCGACGCCGACGGCTATCTGCGCGTGGTCGACCGCATCAAGGATATGATCACGGTGGGCGGCTTCAAGGTCTTCCCCAGCCAGGTGGAGGAAGTGCTGTATCGCCACCCGGCGGTGCGCGAGGCGCTGGTGATCGGCATCCCCGATTCCTACAGCGGCGAGCGGCCCAAGGCCTTCGTCACGTTGCAGCCCGATGTCCCGGCCGATCTGGATGGCGCCGCGCTGCTGGCGTGGCTCAATCCGCAACTCGGCAAGCATGAGCGCGTGACGGCCGTCGAAATTCGCGACATGCTGCCCAAGACGCTGGTCGGCAAGCTTTCCCGCAAGGAACTGGTCGCCGAAGAGCGCGCCAAGGCAGGGCGGGTCTAGGACGGCCGTTCCTTGCCCGCCGTTAAGGCGGTCTGGCCAATCGGCATCGGGGGCACGGCCTTGCGTTGCGACCAGGCGCGAGGGCGCTGCGCCACAGGCCGGATCACGGCATGGCTGGCGTCCGGCGGCGGGACGTGGCAAGGGCGGGGCATGGCCGATACTCCTCCTTCCGATTCAAAACCGCCCATGGGCGGCGGCGCGCCGCTGGCGCTCCTGATGCTTGCCGGCGTCATCATTGGCGGCTTTCTGGGCCAGCCCACCATCGGCCTGTTGGTCGGCTTCGCTCTCGGCGCTCTGGTCGCGGTGCTGATCTGGCGCATGGGGCCGCGCTGATCCGTTCGTGTCTCAGCCGGTTGCGCGGCAGCCGGAGCAGGCATAAACCGGCAGCATGAGAAAATATCTCCTGATGGCGCTTTTGGCGCTGATCGTCGCGGCTGGTGGCATCTTCTTCTACCTGTCGCGGCCGGACGTCGCACGCCTCGCCGAAGCCGATCTGGAAGGGCGCGAGCCGCGCTTCACCGAGCCGCGCCGGCAGATCATCCCCACAGTGGCGATCGCCAAGCCGGTCGGCTGGGCGGAGGGAAGCGCGCCGGTTGCCGCCAAGGGGTTGCAGGTCAGCCGCTTCGCGGCCGGGCTGGATCATCCGCGCTCGATGCTGCGCTTGCCCAATGGCGACCTGCTGGTGGCGGAGACCAACAGCCCGCCCCGGCCCGCCGGAGGGCTGCGCGACTGGATCGCCGGCAAGCTGATGGGCTCGGCCGGTGCCGGCAGTCCGTCGGCCAATCGCATCACATTGCTGCGCGATGGCGACGGCGATGGCGTCGCCGAGCAGCGCCACATTTTCCTCAAGGGGTTGAACTCCCCCTATGGCATGGCGCTGGTGGGCGAGACGCTTTACGTCGCCAATACCGATAGTCTGATGGCCTTCCCCTATAGGGAAGGTGAGACGCAGATCACGGCGGCAGGGCGCAAGATCGCCAATCTGCCAGCCAATGCGCCGAACTATCACTGGACCAAGAGCCTTGCGGCCAGCCCGGACGGCAAACTCTATGTAGGCGTCGGCTCGAACAGCAATGTGGCCGAGAATGGCCTGGACGCCGAGGATTATCGCGCGGCCGTGCTGGAGATCGTGCCCGGCGAGCGCTCGGTCAACATCTTCACGAGCGGGATGCGCAACCCGACCGATCTCGCGTGGAACCCATGGACGGGCGCGCTCTGGGCCGTCGTCAACGAGCGTGACATGCTCGGCTCGGACCTCGTGCCGGATTATCTGGCGGAGGTGGAGTTCGCCGCCTTCTACGGCTGGCCGTGGAATTATTGGGGCGGCTATGAGGATAAGCGCGTGCAGCCGGAGCGGGCGGACCTGCGGGAATATACTCGCCGGCCCGATTTCGGCCTGGGGGTCCATGTCGCGCCGCTCGGCCTGACGTTCTCACCGGAGTCCGCCCTGGGGGCGCCCTTCGATCATGGCGCGTTCGTTGCCCTGCACGGGAGTTGGAACCGCAAGCCAGCCGCCGGCTACAAGGTCGCCTATATCGCCTTTGACGCGCAGGGCCACCCGCAGGGCAAGCTGGTCGATCTGCTGACGGGCTTCCTCAACGACAAGGGCCAGGCGCAAGGGCGGCCGGTCGACGTGGCCGTGGCGAGCGATGGCGCACTTCTGGTCAGCGACGATGTCGGCGGCATCGTCTGGCGGGTGAGCAACCCGGCTGCAGCGAAAGCGCCCGCGCCGGCAGAGAGCGCGGCGGAATAGAGCCTTAAAGGGGAGGGGCGTGATGGTCACCGGCTTGTGCTTGATCATACTCATGATGGCGAAATTCTGGCCTGAAACGCGCACGGGCCAATGGCTGCACCGCATGTTGGTTGAGGAAGTGCTCGCCATGGCGGCGCGGATCGAGCGCAAGCATCTCGTCTTCCTCGTCATCGGCCTCTTCGCCATGCAGAGCTTCGCGATGGTGATGACCGCCGACATGGCAGTGCTCGCGGCGCTCGACCTGGCGAGCTATGTCGATGTTGTGCTGACTGCGTGGACAGTCGCGGCGTTGGCGCGCGTCAAGGGGTTGGGCATGTGGACCATGCGTTGGCGCCATTTCGGTGCACGCGGAAGGGCGCGTGTGATCGGTCGCCGCGCCCGTCGGCGCCCGCGGACGCCCATGGGGCATCGCGCACCGGCCAATGATGATGACGGAGCGCGGGTGGTGCTCCTCGCAGCCTGATCAGGAGCATGATTCGATCCGGTTGGACCAGATTATGTCCCGTTGCCGTCCATATATTCCGAGTCGCCAGATGCTCCCAACTGGCTCGAACCACTCTAATCCTGCGCTTCGCCGTCCAGCGCACGCCCGGCGCGGCCGGCCAGTTCCACCACGAATTGCCAGGCGACGCGGCCCGAGCGATTGCCGCGCTGGGTCGCCCACTGGATTGCGGCGGCTGGGTCGAAGGTCAGCCCGTAGCGCTCGGCATAGCGCGTGACGATGGCGACATAAGCGTCCTGATCGAGCGTATGGAAGCCCAGCGAGAGACCAAATCGGTCGGCGAGGGCGAGCCGGTCGTCGATCACGTCGCGCGGGTTTATCGGATCGTCCTGCTCGTTCATGCTCCTCGGCACGATATGGCGCCTGTTCGACGTCGCATAGAGGCGGACATGGCTGCCGCGCGTCGCCGCGCCGCCCTGGAGGAGCGAGCGGAGCGCGCGTGCATCCGCCCCGAAATCCCCGTCGAAGCCGAGGTCGTCAATATAGAGGATGATCGGCCGCCGGGTGGCGCCGAGCAGGGTGAACAGCGTGGCGAGGCTGCGCAGGTCATCCGTCGCCACCTCGACCATGGCGAGCGGCAAGCCCTCGCGCTGCACTTGGCCGACACAGGCGCCGACCGTGGCGGACTTGCCGGTGCCGCGCGCGCCCCAGAGCAGGATGTCGTGCGCGGCATGGCCCTGAGCCAGCCGGCGGCTATTCTCAAGGCAGGCCTGCTTCTGCGCGTCCACGCCGGTGAGCAGATCATAGTCGATGGGCCGGAAACCCTCGATGGCGGTGATCTGCTTGCCGTCCCACCGATAGGCCGGGTGGGCTTCCAGATCGACCGCGGCCGGGATGGGCGGGGCGATCCGCTCGAGCGCGGCAGCGATGCGCTGGAGCGTGGCTTCGGTTGTTTCCGTCATTTGGCTCGGCTCTGTCGTCATGGGGGCGCCTCTCTAGGCGATGCGACCTGCTCTGGCAAAGGCGCGTTCATGACTTTGTGATGACGCATGGTGGCGCTATAGGCCGGCCATGTCGCCGCGCACCCGCTTCGCAACCACCCAGATCCGCGCCTATGATAGAGCCTCGCTGGCGGAAGCGGCGGCGCTGATCCGCGCGGGCGAGCCGGTGGCGGTGCCGACCGAGACGGTCTATGGCCTCGCCGCCGATGCAACCAGCGAGGCAGCGGTTGCGCAGATTTATGCCGCCAAGGGGCGCCCCGCCTTCAATCCGCTCATCATTCACGTGGCGGATGTGGCGATGGCGCGGCGGCTGGTCGCCTTCAATCCGGCCGCGGAGGCGCTGGCGCAGGCATTCTGGCCTGGTCCGCTCACCATGGTGCTTCCGCGCCTGCCCGATTGCCCGGTGGCGAAGCTGGCCAGCGCCGGCTTGCCGACTCTGGCGATCCGTCTGCCCTCCCACCCGGCGATGCGCGCGTTGATCGCTGCGGCGGGTGTGCCGCTGGCCGCCCCGTCGGCCAATCGCTCGGGCGCCATCAGCCCGACCCGCGCCAGTCATGTGCAGGCGAGCCTTGGCGGGCGGATTCCCTTCATCCTCGACGCCGGGCCGACCAGCGAGGGCGTGGAATCGACCATCGTGCGGCCGGATGAGCAAGGGGTCATGCTGCTCCGGCCCGGCCCCGTCACCGGCGAGGCGATCACCGCTGCATGCGGCCTGCCGGTGGGGAGGTCGCAGGGCGAGGGGATCAGCGCGCCGGGGCAGCTGGCAAGCCATTATGCGCCCGCCAAGCCGCTGCGGCTCGATTGCACGGAGCCGGTGGAAGGGCAGTTCCACATCGGCTTCGGCCCCGGTCCCTGCCAGCGCAATCTCAGCCCGAGCGGCGATCTGGCGGAAGCGGCGGCGAATCTCTTTGCGGCTCTGTATGAAGCGGATGCCAGCCATTTCGCGGGCATCACCGTGGCGCCGGTGCCGCAACAGGGACTCGGTGTGGCGATCAACGATCGCTTGCGGCGCGCGGCGGCATGAGCGCCTTTCCGGTTGCCGTTTCCGGCCACGTCGTCCCGCTGGAAGCACGGCACATCCCGCATTTGCGCCATTCGTCGCCCTTGATCGCAACTCGTTCAGCTTGCCGGGGTTATCGATCCGCAGGTGCGCCGGGAGGCTCGATACGGGGCTGACCATGCACAGGTCGTCGTGTTGCGGTTTGCGTCATGCACCGGATCGCTCATGGCGGCTCCCAGCGACTCCGGCCCGTTTCGGGATGATACCGAGGCGGGGCGGGGCTAAAACAAAATTAGAGTAGGTCGCCAAAATTGGTTTCGTTATCTCGATCTGATCTCGACTCATCCCTCGTCTTTATTGCCTTCCTCGCTCTCTACGCGGCTTTGTTGACGCTGAGGGCCGTGCGGGCGCCGCACCGCATCGGGCGGCCGGTCTCGGAGGAAGCGCTGGAGCTGTTCGGCGCCTGCGGAGGCGCATGGCTCAGCACGGCATTGACGACGGGCGGGCTGTTGGCCGCCATGCCGATCTTCCTGCTCTGCATGACCGGGGCCGCCGCCGTGCGCTACCTCACCACACGGCTCAGCATGCCGGGTATCCTGTGGATGACGGCCACGGCGGGCGGCTTCGCCGTCTCCTGCCTGTGGAGCGTGCTGTTCATCACCGAACTGGATCTGCCGGCCGCGTTGCAAACGCTGGCGCTGATCGGCCTCGGTTTTTCCGCCATCATCTTCGCATTGAGCCAGATTGCCGGCTTCGCGCGCGAGGCGGTGCTCACCCATGAGCAGTGGCGCCTGCCGTTCATGCCGGCCCAGCCGGGCGATGCCGCGAGCAGCCGCAAGGTGTCGCTCCAGCTCCCTTGCTATGCGGAGCCGCCTGAGGTGGTGATCGAGACGATCAACCGCCTCGCTGCGCTCGATTATGATAATTACGAAGTGCTCGTCTGCGATAACAACACCAAGGACGAGCGGCTGTGGAAGCCGCTGGAAGCGCATTGCCGGCTGCTCAACGAGCGGCTCGGTTTCGAGCGGTTCCGCTTCTTCCATGTCGCGCCACTGCCGGGCGCCAAGGCCGGCGCGCTCAACTTCCTGATGAAGCACATGGCGCCGGACGCCGAGATCATCGGCGTGATCGACGCGGACTATTTCGCGCGCAGCGATTTCCTTGCCCGCCTTGTGCCCTATTTCGCGGACCCGGAAATCGGTTATCTGCAAACCCCGCATGATTATCGCGGGCAGCAGGCGACCACCTATCTCACCTCCTGCTATTGGGAGTATATGCCGACCAACAAGGTCGATTATCCCGGTATCCATGAATATGGCGGCGCCTTCACCATCGGCACCATGTGCCTGCTGCGGACAGAGGCGCTGCGCAAGGCCGGCGGCTGGGCGGAATGGTGCCTGACCGAAGATTCGGAAGTTTCCGTGCGGCTGCGTGCGGCCGGCTATCGCGGCTATTATTTCGGCGAGACGTTCGGGCGAGGTCTCATCCCCGAGACGTTCGACGATTACAAGAAACAGCGCTTCCGGTGGACGGCCGGCCCGGTGCAGCAGCTCCGCCGCCACTGGCGCCTGTTCCTGCCTGCCCCGCTCGCCCCGGCGATGCCGGGTTGGACGAAGCTGCTGGAGATCATGCGCTGCATTACGCCGCTGCAGAATCTGGCGGCGCTGGTCATCGCCGTGGGCGGTATGATCACGCTGCTCGTCACCAGGGCGACGGGCGGGGTGGAGCCGGTCCACGTCCCCGCGATCGTCGGCCTGCTCGTGGCGCTGGGTGCCGCTACCTGGTGGGTGCGGACCAAGCACCGCTATCACCTCTCCGGCTGCACCAGCACCGAGGACATGATCCGGGGCGAGATCGCGCGGGCATCGCTGAGCTGGGTGGTCCTGGTGGGCGGGGTCGCCGGCCTCTCCAACAAGCCGCTCGCCTGGCGGCGGACTCCCAAATTCGCCGGGCTGGAGGAAGCGCCTTCACCCTTCGCCTCGACCATGCCGGAGACGATCGCAGGCACGACCTTTGCGGTGCTGGCGTTGGCGATGCTCGCGCTTTCCAGCGTGCTCGGCACCGGGTTGGCGCTTCTTTCCTTCCTGGGCTGCACGCTGCTGGCGGTGCGTTTCTTCTGCGCACCGGTCATGGCGGCCATGGCTATCCGGCGGTCGCGGCCCAATGCGCGGGTGACGGGCTGGGCAACGCCGCTGCCCACGCGGCCGCAGCCTGTGCCGGCCTTGTCGCGCGAACCGGCGGATCGCCTGCGTGACCACCCGGCGCAAGGCACGGGCCGCCCGCTCGTCCATTGACCGGTCAGCGCGTTTTCAAGCCGGATGGATGCATCTGCCGGCTCGAAACATGTGGCTGATAAAAGAATAGAGGGCATGATCCGATTCACCTGATCGGATCATGCCCTCTGCATTTGGAGAAGAGTCAGTTCCCGCAATAAGCGGGGTCAGGGTTCTTCTTGCATTTCTTGCGCAATTCGCGGCCCCGTGCACGGTCGGCCTCATCCCCGCTGACCGTCGCCCAATCCGCCGCTTTGGACGTGGCCTGCACCGGCAAGCGGACGACATTATAGGCGGTCTTGGCGACGCAACCCGGCAGCAGCAGGGCGCAAGGCGCAATCAGGGCGAGGGAACGGATCATTCTCATGGGCAGAGCCTCCTCAGGGCGCGCGCGACATTAGGCGCTTCATCCCGATGAAGCGATGAACGGTGCGACGAACTGTGCCTGTGGGCAAGCTCAAGCGCGCAGGCGATCGGCAAAACCCTTGCGCAATTTCTGGAGCTTGGGCGGAATGACCGCCATGCAATAGGGGCTTCGGGCGCCGGAATGGTCCCAATAATCCTGATGATAGGCCTCGGCCGGATACCATGTGGAAAGCGGCTCGATCGTCGTCACGATCGGGTCCGGCCAATGCGTCTGCGCGCGGGCGATGGCGGCGCGCGCCTCCGTCTCCTGCGCAGCATCGTGCGGGAAGATGGCGGAGCGATATTGGGTGCCGATGTCGTTGCCCTGGCGGTTGAGCGTCGTCGGATCATGCGTGGCGAACAGCACGTCCAGCAGATCGCCATAGCCGATGACCGCCGGATCGAAGGTGATGCGGATCGCTTCGGCATGGCCGGTCTGCCCGGAGCAAACCTCCTCGTAGGTCGGATCGGCCCTGGTGCCGCCGGTATAGCCGCTTTCGACCGCCTCGACGCCTTCGAGATTGCGATAGACGGCTTCCGTGCACCAGAAGCAGCCGCCTGCCAATGTCGCCGTTTCGCGCATCAGGACCACTCCTTTTCTCTGTTGGATACGACGCCAAGATAGGAACCGGGCGCCGATCCGCAACGGTCAGAGGCGCAGGCCCGTCGTCTCCGGCAGCCCCGCCATCAGATTGAGGTTCTGCACTGCCGCGCCCGAGGCACCCTTGCCGAGATTATCGAGCGCGGCGACGAGACGGATTTGCTCCCCCGCCGCATCGGCAAAGACGAACAGCCGCATCCCATCCTTGTCGCGCATCATCTCGATGGGGAGGGTGGGGGCTTCATGGCCCTGCGCCACGGTGATGATCGGCGATCCACCATAATGGGCGGTGAGCGCCTCGCGCAGCGTGGCGGCATCGGCCCCGCTTGCCAACATTCCGGCGTGGAGCGGAATCTCGACGATCATGCCCGAATAGACCGGCACCACTGCCGGCGCGAACAGCGGGCGGTGGCTGAGGCCGCTACGGGCCTGCATCTCCGGCACATGCTTATGGCCGAGGGTGAGCGCATAGGTGCGGAAGGCGGAGGGCGCGCCGTCCTCACCCTCATACTCCGCGATCATCGCCTTGCCGCCGCCCGAATAGCCCGAGACGGCGTTGCAGGTCAGCTGCGCCTCGGCCGGCACCAGCCCGGCGTGCACCAGCGGCGCCATCAGCGCGATGAAACCGGTGGAGTAGCAGCCCGGATTGCTGACGAAACGCGCCGCCGCCACGGCCTCATGCCCGGAAATCTCCGGCAGGCCGAACACCCAGCCGGGTGCGACACGATGGGCGGTGGAGGCGTCGATCACCCGCGTCGTCTCGTTGGCGATCATCGCGACGGATTGCCGCGCTGCCTCGTCCGGCAGGCAGAGGATAACGATATCGGCAGCATTGATCGCCTCGGCCCGCGCGGTATCGTCCTTGCGTGCTGCCTCGTCGAGCGTGATCAGCGAGAATTCAGCGCGGCCGGCAAGGCGCTCACGGATCTGGATGCCCGTGGTGCCTGCTGCGCCGTCAATGAAAAGCCTCGTCGTCATCTCTCTATCCGCCTGATCGTCGTGATCGGTTGTTCATGTTCGCTACGCAGCCGTGCGACGACATCGGCCAGCGGCTCGATCGTCACCGCCATCCAGTGCGCGTTCGCATGGATCATCCGCGCCTCGTCCATCATCAGGCCGACATGGCCGGGGAAGAAGACGAGGTCACCGCGCCGCAGCGGCGCATCGAGTGCCAGTGCCGCGCCAAGGGCGTCCGCCTGCTGATCCGTATCGCGCGGCGCCGCGATGCCGCAGGCGGCCAATACCATCTGCACGAGGCCCGAGCAATCGACCCCGAATCCGCGCCCGCCCCAGACATAGGGCGCGCCGAGATAGCGCTCGGCGACGGCGACCCAGTCCGCCTCAAAGCTATCCACCGCCTGAATATGGCGGATATGGACGAAGCCGTCCGCCGTAGCGAGGAAGTCGCCCTCCACTGATCCCGCAAGGCGAGCACGCGGGGGCAGCAGCGCGGCGATCGACGCCTTGATATCGGCTGCGGTAAAGAGAGGCGCGGGTGCGCGTGTGACGTGGGTGATCGCTTCCGATTCACCCAGCGCATCCAGCGGTACATAGCCCACATAATGATCGTGGCCGCAATAGCCCCAGGCCCAACTGCCGCGCGCATCGAGCATGTGGAAGGTCTCGCCGCGCAGCAACTCGGTGACGGCGCTGGCGGCGGCATCGGGTTTGCCGCGCACCATGGCCGCGGGAACGGCGCAGTCGCGCGCGGTGGGGGCGGCGTAATGCGGGGCAAAACACAGGTCTGCCATGGCCACGTCGGCCAGATCGGCGCGGATCGCGGTGATGCGCGGATCATAGGCGCGGGAGACCCCGTCCAGCCTTACGCGCTTGCGTTGCGATGATGATGAAGCGGAGCCGCCCGCCAGGGTCTGGTGCATGGCCCGCCCCCTGCGCCAAAAAGCCCGGAAAGGTCAAGGGTTGGCGTGGTTTTCCCGATCACCCGTAGCGCTGGCGCAGCAGGGCGAAAACCGCGCGCAGACCATAGGCCTCGCCTCCCTTGGCGCGGCCGGGCTTGGCGGTGGGGCGCCAGGCGAAGGTATCGAGGTGGAGCCACCGGCTCTCCTCCGGCACGAACCGCTGGAGGAACAAGGCAGCGGTGATCGCGCCGGCAAAGCCACCCTCGCCGGCATTGGCCATGTCGGCAATATCGCTCTTGAACAGGGCGTTGTAGGGTTCCCAGAGCGGCAGGCGCCAGAGCGGATCATCCGTCTGGGTGCCGCAGGCGGCCAGATCGGCGGCGAGCGCATCGTCATTGGCGAACATGGCCGGCAGGTCCGGCCCCAGCGCCACGCGCGCCGCGCCGGTCAGCGTCGCGAAATCGACGATCAGTTCGGGCACCTCCTCGCCCGCGCGGGTGAGCGCATCGCCCAGGATCAGGCGTCCCTCGGCATCGGTATTGCCGATCTCCACCGTCAATCCCTTGCGGCTGGTCAGCACCTCACCGGGGCGGAAGGCATTGCCGCTGATCGCATTTTCCGCGACCGGCAACAGCAGGTGAAGGCACACCGGCAGATTGGCGCCCATCACCAGATCGGCAAGCGCAAGCGCATGGGCCGCGCCGCCCATGTCCTTCTTCATCAGCCGCATGCCGGCGCTCGGCTTGATGTCCAGCCCGCCACTGTCGAACGTCACGCCCTTGCCGACGAGCGCGATGCGCGGATTTGCTGCATCACCCCAGGCCAGTTCGATCAGGCGCGGCGCATTGGCGCGATCGGCGGCGCGGCCGACGGCGTGGATCATCGGATAGTCGGCTTCCAGCGTATCGCCGCGCGTCACGGTCAGCGCGGCGCCATGCCGCTCAGCAATGCTCTGCGCCAGGGCTTCGATCGTGTCCGGCCCCATGTCGGCGGTCGGCGTGTTGACCATGTCGCGGACCAGCGCTGTCGCCCGCGCCAGCGCTGCCGCTTGGTCGATGGCGCCCGGCTGGCTGGTCAGCAGCACGCGCGGCCCTTTGGCGTCTTCCGCCGCGCGGTAGCGGGTGAAACGATACTGCGCCGTCATCCAGCCGAAGATCGCTGCGCCGGGCGCGCCTTCCGCCAGCCGGTAGCTCCCTTCCGGCAGCACATCCGGCAGCTTGGCGAGGCACCAGCTTGAGAGGGCGGAGACGTTGGCGACGCTGGTGACGACAGCCCACTCCTCCGGCTGCTCGCCGGGCAGAATGGCGTGGGCATAGGCCTTGGGTCTGAAGCCTTGCGCGTGGAGCGCGGCGCGGTGCCGCTCCGGCTGCGCGGCGAGCCAGCCGTCGAACGTTCCGGCGTCAATGAGGTGAATGATATGGGCAGTCTGTCCCGTGTCGGGACGAACGAGATCGGCAGGGTCCGTCATGTCTCCGGATTAATGGCCGCATTGGCACTCGGCAAGCGGCGGCTGATGCGTTACCCTCCCGCCTTCATGGCTCGAAAGGAGGCTGCGATGCGGTCTATTTCCCTGGTTGCCTCATGGCCGGTGCTGGCCGTGCTCGCGCTTGCCGGATGCGGTGGTGAGCCGAGCGAGCGGGCTGACGCTCCCAACGCGGCCGCCGCCAACCTCACGCAACCCCTGCCACCGGCCAAACCGGCCAATGATGTCGTGGTCAGCGATAAGGCGGGTGAGATCACATTCATTTATAGCTGGCCGCAGGCAGCGGCCGGCATCGCCGAGCTGGACGCATGGCTGCGCGGCAATGGCGAGCAGCTTCGCAAGCGCACGATGGATGGCGGACATGCCGATGAGGCGGAGGCCAAGAAGGCCGGCTATCCGTTCCGCGGCCACAGCTATGAGGAGCATTGGGGCGTCGTGGCGGATATCCCCACGCTGCTCGTCATGCAGAGCGAGGGTTATATCTATACCGGTGGCGCGCACGGCATGCCCATCGTCACCACGCTGATCTGGGACAAGGCTGCGAAGAAACGGCTTGCGACCGATACCGTGCTGGACAAGTCGGTGCTCGACCGGGGGCTGAAAGACCGCTTCTGCGCCGCGCTCGACGCGGAACGGGCCAAGCGTCGGGGCGAGCCGGTCAAGGCCGGCGCTCCCGACCAGCTTGACGAGTTTACCCGCTGCGTCGATCTGACCAAACAGACGATCCTGCCGGTGTCGCTCAAGGGGCAGGCGCTCGATACCATCCGCGTCGTCATCATGCCGTATGAGGCGGGGCCATATGCGGAAGGCATCTATCAGCTCGATCTGCCGGTCGACGCAGCAGTGCTGCAGGCGGTGAAACCGGCCTATAAAGGCGCGTTTGTCCAGAGCTGACGGATATGCTGCCGCTGGGGAGCGGCTATCCGGCTTTGAACCGCGTTGTGCTCCTGCGAAGGCAGGAGTCCAAGGCGCAACGGCAGGTCCCTATCACTCTGGATTCTTGCCTTTGCAGGAGCACTGAGGTTATTTCACATAACCCTGGAGCGCCCTACGCCGGCACGCCGAACAAATCATGCTCGTCGGCATCCTCGATCACGGCCTGGATGATCGCACCGGGCGCCAGGGCCGGGTCCACATCGCGCAGGAAGACGTTGCCGTCGATCTCGGGTGCATCGGCGTGTGAGCGGGCAGTCGCGCCGACGCTGCCTTCCTCGTCCGGCTCGCCAATCTCATCGATGATGACGGGCAGCGTGCGGCCGATCTTGGCGGCCTGCTTGGCGGCCGAGATTTCCGCGCATTTCGCCATGATGCGCTGGTAGCGCTCTTCCTTCACGGCGTCGGGCACGGGGTCGGGCAGGGCATTGGCCTGTGCGCCCTCGACCGGCTCGAACCGGAAGGCGCCGACCCGGTCGAGCTGGGCTTCCTCCAGCCAGTCGAGCAGATATTGGAAATCCGCCTCCGTCTCGCCGGGGAAGCCGACGACGAAGGACGAGCGCACGGCGATGTCCGGGCAGATGGCGCGCCATTGCTGGAGGCGTTCCAGCACCTTCGCTTCATTGGCTGGCCGCTTCATGGCGCGCAGCACATTGGGCGCGGCGTGCTGGAAGGGAATGTCGAGATAAGGCGTCAACAGCCCCTCGGCCATCAGCGGGATCACCGCGTCGACATGCGGATAGGGATAGACATAATGCAGCCGCACCCACGGCGTCTCGCCCTGCGGCGTGCGTAACTGGCCGAGCGCGCGGGCGAGGTCGGTCATGTGGGTGCGAATTGCCTCGCCTTTCCACTGTCGCTCCTCGTGGCGCACGTCCACGCCATAAGCCGACGTATCCTGGCTGATGACGAGCAATTCCTTCGTCCCGGCATGGACGAGCTTCTCCGCCTCGCGCAGCACCGCGTCGATCCGCCGGCTGGCGAGCTTCCCGCGCAGTGACGGGATGATGCAGAAGGCGCAGCTATGGTTGCAGCCCTCGCTGATCTTCACATAGCTGTAATGGCGGGGCGTGAGCTTGAGGCCGCCCTCCGGCACCAGGTCGACAAAGGCGTTGGGCACGGGCGGCGCGGCGTCATGCACCGCGTTGACGACGTCCTCATATTGCTGCGGGCCGGTAACGGCGAGCACATCGGGGAAGCGGGCGCGGATCACCTCCGCCTCCTTGCCCATGCAGCCGGTGACGATCACCCGGCCATTTTCGGCAATGGCCTCGCCAATCGCCTCAAGGCTCTCCTCCTTGGCGCTGTCGAGGAAGCCGCAGGTATTGACCAGCACCACGTCCGCGCCGGCATAATCGGGCGAGAGCGCGTAGCCGTCGCTCCGCAGCTTGGTCAGGATGCGTTCGGAATCGACCAGCGCCTTGGGGCAACCGAGCGACACCATGCCCACTTTGGGCGCGTCAGGAATCTTCAATGCCATGATTGCGCGCGCCTATAGGCGCACTGCGGGCAAAAGGCGAGTCGGGACATGCATTTGCCGCGCGGGCGATAAGGCGTCACAGTGCAGCGCCGGCCGATCCGGCAGGCGAGGGGGGCAGTATGCGCATCACATCCATCGATCTTCTGCATGCCGATGGCGGCTGGCGGACCATCTCCTACCTCAAGCTCGGCACCGATGCGGGGCTGACCGGCTGGGCCGAGTTCAACGAGACGGTGTGGAATCCCGGCCTGACGCCAGTGGTGCAAGCGGTCGGCGCGGCGGCTGTCGGGCGTGATCCGCGCGCTTTCGCCGGGCTTTCCGCGACATTGCACGCCACGCTCAAGCTGGCGCCGGGCGGACTGGGCTGTCAGGCGGTCGCGGCGATCGAAAATGCCTGTATCGACGTGGCAGCCAAGGCGGCGGGCGTGCCGGCATGGCGCCTGCTCGGCGGGCCGGTGCGCGAGCGCATTCCTGTGTATTGGTCCCATGCCGGCCTGTTCCGGGCGACCTTGCCGGACCTGTTCGAGAGCGCGGCAGGCGTCCCGCCGATCCGGGCGCTGGACGGCTTCAAGGCGCTGGGCGCGGAAGCGCAGGCGCGCGGTTTCACGGCACTCAAGACCAATCCCGTGCTGTTCGGCGAGCAGGGCGCGGTGATGGCCAATACCGGCATCCGGGCGACGGCCGATCTCGACCTCGCCGGGGCCGGGCGCGGCTATCCGCTCGCCAGCGTCATCGCGCAACTTGAAGCGCTGCGCGATGGCGCCGGGCCGGATATGGAGATCATGCTCGACCTCAATTTCTCGCTGCGCGGTGATGGCATCCGGCGCGTGGCGTCGGCGCTCGATCATCTCGGCCTCGCCTGGCTGGAAATCGACACGGACGTGCCGGCCGCTCTGGCCGATGCGCGGGCGGGCCTCGCCACGCCCGTCGCCTCGCTCGAATCGCTGCACGGCATCGCGCAATATCGCCCGTGGCTGGAGCAGCGGGCGTGCGATGTGGTGCTGATCGACCCGATGTGGAACGGCGTCTATCAATCGCTCCGCATTGCGGCGCTGGCCGATGCGTTCGGCTTCAACGTCGCCGTCCATAATTGCTATGGCCGGCTTGGCGACCGGATGGCCGCGACCTTCGCCGCGCTCACGCCTAATTTGCGAATCATGGAGATGGAGGCGGATGACGTGCGCTGGCATGACGATCTGGTCGACGCGCCGCTTGCGCTGGAAGGGAGCGCGCTGATCCTCGATGAGCGGCCCGGCTGGGGCTGCACGGTGCATGAGGAAGCCCTGCGCGCGCATCCGCCGCGCCGTGACCCCACGCGCCCCTGGCTGGTCTGATCGCCCGGTTTCCGCTTCCGGTGGGGCGCTATCCGTTGCCCGGCACGATCTCCACGATGGTGTCCCCGGTAGCCAGCTTGGTCCGGTCGTTGTCCATCTGGCCGAGCGGCTGGCCGTCGCGGTAGATGCGCACGCCGATGCCGGTGGTGATCGCCCGCAATGGCTTGCCCACCTCCGCCTCTGTAACGGCCCGCTCGACCAGCTTCACGCGCCCGCCTGTTGCCGCCAGATCGGCGAGATAGTCGGCGATGTGCGCGCCCTGGCAGGAGCCGGCGAGCAGCAGCCCGGCAAAGCTCGCCGGGTTGATGACGGTGGTGGCGCCGGCCTGTCGTGCGAGGTCCTCATTGTCCTCCGCGCGAATCACCACGCTGATCGGCGCGCGCGGTGCGAGATGGCGCGCGGTGAGGGTGATGAGCACGGACGTATCGTCCCGCCCGGCCGTGACGATGACGGCGCTGGCCCTGCTCACCCGCACGTCGTTCAGCGTCTGGTCGCGCGTCGCGTCGCCCTTGAGCACGTTGCAGCCACATGCCTCGGCCAGCACGAGGGCCGAATCGCGGCCATCGATCACGACGATCTGCGTGGGTGCGATGCCGCGCGCGATCAACTCGCGCACGGCTTCCGCGCCGCTGGTGCCGAAGCCACAGACGACGATATGCCCCTGGAGGGCTTTCTGGATGCGTGACATGCGCCACCTCTGCCAAATATTGCGGAAAACGAAGTGATAGGCCGTGCCAAAGAACAGGAGCCAGACGAAGATGCGGATCGGCGTGACGAAAAACGTCTCGAACAGCCGGGTCGTGTCGCTGATCGGCACGATATCGCCATAGCCGACCGTCGTGACGGTGACGGTGGTGAAATAGAGCACGTCGATGAAACTGATCTGGCCGTCCAGCGTGTCGACCAGTCCATCGCGCTCAATCCAGTGGATGATCAGCACGACGCTCATCAGCGCGAGGATCAGGCCGACTCGCCAGCCAAGATCGGCCCAGACCGACAAGGCGGGGCGGCGGCGAAGAAAGCCCGGTGCAGGAAATCGCGGATCGTCGCGTTGGAACATCGCCCGCGATCCTGCCAGCCGACGCGAGGATCGGCAAGCGCTTGCGGAGTGACGGGTGCCTATGGCTTTTGAGGAAGTCTCCCCGCCGAGCAAGCAAGTGTTCCTGCGCAGGCGGGTGGCATGCTGCTATATTCCCCTCAGCCGAGCGCACCGTCCAGCGTGGCTTGCAGCGCCGCCAGGGAGGCGTCGTGGGTCAGATCGAAATGAAGCGGCGTGACGGAAATATACCCATCCGCCACCGCCGCGAGATCGCTGGCCTCGGGTGTCGAATCGCTGTGATCCAGCCCGAACCAGAAATAGTCATAGCCGCGCGGATCGGTGCCCCTGACAATGCGGGTGCGGTCGAGATCGTGGAACCCCTGGCGCGCTACCTTCACGCCCTTGATCGCCTCAGGCGGCAGGGCCGGGAAATTCACGTTGATGAGCGTCTTGGGCGTCTCGGCGCGGGCGAGGAGGGCGCGGATCACCCGTTCGCCCCAAGCCTCCGCCGCCTCGAAAGGCACGGCGTCGCCCGCAACCTCGCGCGCATAGACCTGGCTGAGCGCGATCGAGCGCACGCCGGAGATGGCGCCTTCCATCGCGGCGGAGACGGTGCCGGAGTAGGTCACGTCCTCGCCGAGATTGGCGCCCCGGTTGACGCCGGAGAGCAGCAAGTCCGGCCGCCGGTCCTTCATCAGATGGCCAATGGCGAGCGCGACCGCGTCGGTCGGCGTGCCCGAGACGCTGTAATGCTGCGGGCCATGTTGCCGGACGCGCAGCGGATGCGCGAGGGTGAGGCTGTGGCCGGCGCCCGACTGTTCCTCCATCGGCGCGACGATCCAGATATCGTCCGAAAAGGCACGCGCCATCTTTTCCAGCACCTTGAGGCCGGGCGCGTGGACGCCATCGTCATTGGTGAGCAGGATGCGCATCAGCGCGGCGTCAATTCGGTGAGGCCGCCGGTATAGGGGTGCAGCGCCTCCGGGATGGTCACGCTGCCGTCCGCATTCTGGTAATTTTCCAGCACTGCCACCAGCGTGCGGCCGACCGCGAGGCCGGAGCCGTTGAGCGTATGGAGGAAGCGCGTGCCCTTCTCGCCCTCCGGCCGGTAGCGCGCGTTCATGCGGCGCGCCTGGAAATCGCCGCAGGTCGAGATGGAACTGATCTCGCGATAGACGCCCTGGCTTGGCAGCCAGACTTCGAGATCGAAGGTCTTGGCGGCGGAGAAGCCCATGTCGCCGGTGCACAGCAGCATGCGGCGATAAGGCAGGCCGAGCGCTTCAAGGATGCCTTGCGCGGCTTCGACCATATGGATGTGCTCGGCCGCCGCCTGTTCGGGCGTGGCGATGGCGACCAGCTCGACCTTCTCGAACTGGTGCTGGCGGATGAAGCCGCGGGTGTCGCGCCCGGCGGCGCCGGCCTCCGAGCGGAAGCAGGGAGTGAGCGCGGTGAAGCGCAGCGGCAGGTCCGTCTCGCTCAGGATCGACTCCCGCGCGATATTGGTGAGGCTGACCTCGGCGGTCGGGATCAGCCAGTGGCCGGTGGTGGTGCGGAACAGATCCTCGGCGAATTTGGGAAGCTGACCAGTGCCGAACACCGCATCGTCCCGCACCAGCAGCGGCGGGTTGACTTCCTCATAGCCGTTCGCGCCGGTCTGCCGATCCAGCATGAATTGCGCGATGGCGCGGTGGAGGCGGGCCATGCCGCCGCGAAGCGCGGCGAAACGCGCGCCGGACATGGCGGCGGCCGCCTCGAAATCCAGCCCCAGCGCCGGGCCGAAATCAGCATGGTCCTGCGGCGTGAAATCGAAGGTGCGCGGAGTGCCCCAGCGATGCTCCTCGACATTGGCGGTTTCGTCCAGCCCGTCCGGCACATCGGCGGCGGGGAGGTTGGGGATGGCGGCAAGCTGATCCTGCAAAGCATCGGCCAGTGCGCGCTGTTCCGCCTCCAACTCCGGCAAACGGGCCTTGAGTGCCGCGACCTCGGCCTTCAGCGCTTCGGCGGTGGGCGCATCCCCCTTCGCCATCGCCTGACCGATCGCCTTGCTCGCCTCGTTGCGGCGCGCCAGCCCTTCCTGCAGCGCGGTGGAGACGGCGCGCCAGCGTGCGTCCTGCTCGACGAGGGCTGCGCCAAGCGGTGCGAGACCCCGGCGGGCGAGGGCGGCGTCGAATCCGGCGGGATTGTCGCGGATGAGCTTGATGTCATGCATGGCGCAAGCCTATGCCCCGGCGCCGACGGCCGATCAAGCGCGCAGGCGGAGGCAGGCGGCCTTGCGGCACGGGATCGCACTCATGGCCGCGCTCGGGCCAGATCGGGGCCAGGGCGTCGCCGGCTGCTGTGCGAGCGGCCCGCCGGGCATGATTTTGCGGATGGTTATCATCCGTTCCGCCAATCGGATGGAGTGCCCCATCCCCGCGTTGGAGTGCGGCGCCGCCAAATGGCGATGGGCGCCAGAACAGCGGGATATCCTTGGCGGATCGCGAGCGATTCGCGTGTGTTTCTGGACGCGGACATCGTGCAGGGAAATTAAAACAGGGCGATATGCCTTTATTATTGCCAGTTTCTGTTTTGTTTTCTCTGCATGGGGACTTAACAGAACTAGATTTCGCTCATTACAGTATCGTTACGGTCGAATAAAGAAATCCATATATCATCGGTTGACATTGGGATGATTGTGCATTGCCGCATCGATATGCGACGAAGCGATCCCAAGGCTGCTGAAACAGTGCTTGTTTCGTTCCGGGGGGGGCATTATAGGCCCGCGCCGGAGCCACTGGAAACAAGGTGTGTCCGACGAGGCGTGAACCTGCGGAGAAATGGATGGCGACGTTCGTGAGTTCGTCTGAAGACAAGGCGCCGAATGCGAAAGGCGCGCGGATCGATCTGCCCGAGGGCTATCGGCCATCTGCGGATGAGGACTTCATGGGGCCGCTGCAGCAGGAATATTTCCGCCGCCGCTTGCTCGACTGGAAGAAGGAAATCCTCTCCGAAGCGGAAGGGACGCTGGCGGTGCTGCAAAGCGAACCGCTGCGCGAGCCTGATCTCAACGATCGCGCCTCCAGTGAGACCGACTGGTCGATCGAATTGCGCACGCGGGATCGTCAGCGCAAGCTGATCGCCAAGATCGACGCGGCGATGCGCCGGATCGACGAGGGCGAATATGGCTATTGCGAAGTCACCGGCGAGCCGATTTCGCTCGGCCGGCTGGAGGCTCGCCCGATCGCGACGATGACGCTGGAAGCGCAGGAGCGGCACGAGCGGCAGGAAAAGGTTTCGCGCGACGATTGATGTGCAAGGCGATATCGCTACGGCAAGATTGGAAGCCAAGGATATTGGGGCGCATATTAGGCAAATCCCCCGGTCTTTTTATGTTACACGATAAAAATGGTCGCATCTGATCCACCGGAACCTCCACAGGACGGGCCGGAGGGCGGTGACGCTCGCCGCGCCGCCAAACGTGACAGCCTGTTTCTCCTTGCGGTCCTGACCGATGAGGCCGGCACCTCGCGTGGGCAGGCCCGCGTGCGCAATCTGTCAGAAACGGGTTTGATGGCCGATTGCGAGCTGAATTTCCATGCGGGCGAGCGGCTTGTCGTCCATCTGCGCGGCATTGGTGAGGTGGCCGGTGCAGTCGCCTGGGCCAATGGTAGCCGCATCGGCATGATGTTCGACCATCGCATCAATCCCCAGGCGGCGCGCAAGCCTGTGACCGGCAGCGCGACGCATCAGGTGCCCGATCATCTGCGGCCCGTGCCGGGAGCATTCCGGTTTCGGCGTTGAAGGTAAGGGGCAGCTGAAGGAAATTGGCGGAGGAGAGCTGCCATGGTGGGCGCTCGATCCTCCGCTTGTCGCGTTGCGCTTGCCGGTTTTGCCGGCGGCTCCCTCTCCGAATAATCTTGTTATGCGCACGGGACAGGCTTGCGTAAGGCAAGAGTGCGCAAAAAAAAAGGGCTGATCTCGTGAGAGACCAGCCCATTTGAGTCTTAGGAGAGGATGCCTGAAAGGCAGGCTCTGGTTAGCATATTGGAAATTTGCTGCAATTGCGAAAAAACGAAATCAGAATGCAAAAATTGCAATTATAGAATTAAATACTGATTTTCCTTATAAAATAATATAATTGCGATCAATTCTCATTTATACGCAGAAGGTGTTGTAATTCATCTCGCGAACGCGAGATTAATTCGGATCGCCTCTGTGCAAGTGCGGTAAAGCGATGAATCGAGCCGACAGAGCGACGATTTTTGGTGCGTTGGCGGTCGTTTTCATAGGGTCCGGCTGATTTTTCGGCGCCATGCGCGGAGCGAATCAGGTTGGGTTCATCCAATTCGTGAGTCGTGCCGGTGCGAAAAGGCCGAGCTGTCCTTCCATCCATTCAAAGCGGCTCGGAACTGTAGCGGATGCTATTGCGCGCCCGGCATTCTCCCGCTTCCCGTCGCCTGAACTGGGGCGTCCATCCGGGTGCTTGCAAAGGGCAAGGAAGCTGCGGCCAGAGCGTGGCCTGATCGGCTCTACCTGAACATGCTCTGCCGTCTCTTATCGACCGCATTGTCCGAACCGTCAGATGGCAGCCATCCGACTTGAATGAGTCAGGCCGGTCGCTCCCGCGCGTTCAGCGGCTGTTGCCGAACGTATCGCAGGCGGCTGGATCGCCGGTTTCCAGTCCGCGCCGCAGCCAGCTCATGCGCTGCTCGGCGGAGCCATGGGTGAAGCTGTCCGGCATCGGCCGCCGGCCTGCCTGGCGCTGCAGCGTATCGTCGCCGATGGCCTGCGCGGCGCGCAGCCCTTCCTCCATGTCGCCAGGTTCCATCAGGCCGGTGCGCTTGCCCCACACGCCGGCATAGCAATCCGCCTGGAGTTCGACCTTCACCTGCATGGCGTTGGCCTGCGCCTCGCCGGCGCTGCGCTGCGCCAGGTTCACCTGGGTGAGCGTGCCCTCCAGATCCTGGATATGGTGGCCGACCTCATGGGCGATCACATAGGCCTGCGCGAAATCGCCGGGCGCGCCGAACCGCTGGCGCAGCTCGTTATAGAAGTCCGTATCGAGATAGATCTTCTTGTCGAGCGGGCAATAGAACGGCCCCATCGCCGATTGCGCGGCCCCGCAGCCCGAGCGGCCGGACTGCGAATAGAAGGAGAGGACAGTCGGCGTATATTGCTGACCATGTTCGCGGAACACATCGCCCCACACCCGTTCCGTCGTGCCCAGCACCTTGAGCGAGAAGCTCTGCACATCGGTAAGCTGGCCCTGCTGGCCTGCCTGCCCGCCTTGCTGCACCGGAGCGCCCCCATCGCCGCCGGTCAATAAGCCGCCGCCGCTGAAGTTGAGGAAGGCCAGCACCGCCAGCGCGATGACGATGCCGGTGCAGCCGAATTTGCTGCCGATGAGCGGCAGGAGCATGCTCACCATATTGCCGCCACCGCCGCCGCCAAGGCCGCCCAATCCACCGCCGCCGCGCTGGATTTCGTAATTGGTGCTTTCTTCCTGATCGTCGAGCCGCATCGCCACGGTCCTTCCGCACGCTGTGTCGTCGCGCAGCCTAGGGAAAGGCGTCGGCCAAGAAAAGGGGCAGCGCGGCCATGACTGCATGGTGCGGAAAGTTTCCGGCTCTCAGCGGGTGGCGGCGACGGTAAAATTGGTTTATTGCACTGCACCATGGATATGCCCAAGCAGCCGCGGCGGCGTGGCCACGCGCCGATGCCCCTGCCGGATCAGGTGGCGCTCGTGCTACAAGGCGGCGGTGCGCTCGGTTCCTACCAGGCCGGCGTGGTCGAGCGGCTGGCGCAGCTGGATATCGAAATCGACTGGGTCGCAGGCATCTCGATCGGTGCCGTCAACGCCGCGCTCATCGCCGGCAACCCGCCCGAGCGGCGGATCGAGCGGCTGGTCCGCTTCTGGGAGCTGGTGAGCGGCGGCCTGCCCAGCTTCTGCCTGCCGGATGTGCATGATCTGCGCGAGGCAGCGCATCTCATGGCGGCCGGCGCCGTGGCGCTGTGGGGCATCCCCGGCTTCTTCCGCCCGCATTGGCTGCCGAGTTGGCTCGCTCCCGCCAGAGCGCCCGAGGCGCTCAGCTATTATGACACCACGCCGCTGCGCGAAACGCTGGATGGGCTGGTCGATTGGGACCGGGTGAATTACGGCCCGACGCGCTTCTCGGTCGGCGCGGTGGATGTCGAGAATGGCAATTTCGTCTATTTCGACAATCAGGACCCCCAGTGGCGCGGCAAGATCGACGCGCGGCATGTGATGGCCAGCGGCGCGCTGCCGCCCGGCCTGCCGCCGGTGGAGATTGATGGGCGGCATTATTGGGATGGCGGCCTGGTTTCCAACACGCCGCTGGCCCATGTGCTCGATCATCAGGCAGGCGATCTGCTGATCTTCCAGGTCGATCTATTCCCGGCCGAGGGGCCGCTACCGACCGAGATGACCGAGGTCTGGTCGCGCCAGAAGGACGTGCAATATTCCAGCCGCACGCGCCTGGTGACGGACCGCTATCTGCGCCAGCGCCACGAGCATCAGACGATCCGCGCGCTGCTCGATACGCTGCCGGAGGCGCTGGCCGATACGCCGCAGGCGCGGGCGGCGGCGGCGATGATCGAGGAAGGCGCGGTCAACATCGTCCACCTCATCTATCGCAGCCGCGCCTGGGAGAGCGGCGCGCGCGATTTCGAGTTTTCGCGCTCGACCATGCTCGATCATTGGCAGCAGGGCGGCGAGGCGGTCTCGGCGGTGATTGGCAAGGGCAACCGGCTGATCGCGCAGAACATCGTCAGCGGCAAGAGCGCGGCGTTCGATCTCGCCAACGGTGGCCAAATCAAGGAGAAGCAAGCATGACCCAGTCCCGCACCCTCCAGGGCAAGACGGCCCTCGTCACCGGATCAACCTCCGGCATCGGCCTCGCTTACGCCAAGGCGCTGGCCGCGCAAGGCGCCAATGTCGTCATCAACGGCTTCGGCGAGGCGGATGCGATCGAGACGGAGCGGGTGGCGCTGGAGCAGGCGAGCGGGGCCAAGGCGCTCTATTCCGGGCATGATCTCACCAAGCCCGATCAGATCGAGGCGATGATGGCGGAGGCGGCCAAGGCCTTTGGCGGGGTGGATATCCTCGTCAACAATGCCGGAGTGCAGCATGTCGCGCCGGTGGAGGAGTTCCCCGTCGCCAAGTGGGACCTCATCATCGCGCTCAATCTCACCGCCGCCTTCCATACGACGCGGCTGGCCGTGCCCTATATGAAGGAGCGCAAATGGGGGCGGATCATCCAGACCGCATCGGCGCACAGCCTGGTCGCCTCACCATTCAAGAGCGCCTATGTCACCGCCAAGCATGGGCTGGCCGGCTTCACCAAGACGGTGGCGCTGGAGCTGGCGACATTCGGCATCACCGCTAACTGCATTTCGCCGGGCTATGTGTGGACGCCGCTGGTCGAGAACCAGATTCCCGATACGATGAAGGCGCGTGGGCTGACGCGTGAGCAGGTCATCAACGATGTGCTGCTCGCCGGGCAGCCGACCAAGCAGTTCGTGACCGCCGAGCAGGTCGCGGCCATCGCCTTGTTCCTTTGCTCGGATGCGGCGAGCCAGATCACCGGCGCCAACATCAGCGTGGATGGCGGCTGGACGGCAGGATGAGGGAAGCCTGTTGTTCTTTTGCGAAAGCAGGAGTCCAGGATTTAGCCGCGATGCTCTGTCGCCGTGGGCGCCTGCCGTGGCGAACAAGTGTTAGTTAAAGGCGCGCGCGGTCATTCCGGCGCACAAATGGGAACCCCCTCCACCTCTTTCGAGGGGAGGGGGCGGGGGTTGGGGAAGAAACAGAAGCACTGTGGGAGAGTGCGGTTTCCAGCACTGTGGGAGCAGCGCTGAGATCGGGTATAGGGCGAACTTGTCACGCGAGTTTGTCGGGCGGGGCGAAGTTTGTATCAAAGTGTCGCAGCCTGCCGACCTTTCCGACAAGGGCTGGAACAGCCTTTCCAACGACGTGTCCACGCCAACTGATGAGTCCCGATCGTCGAACGGTTCTCGCCAACACGCCGCCACTCGCTTGCACGGTGTAACCCCCGCTCTCCCGGAATGGAGAAAGGCCCGGCACGCAAGGGCGGCCGGGCCTCTCGGGATTGCGGGCCATAAGGCGCGGTCAGGCGGCGGGTGCGGTCTCGCCCTTCATGCGTGCGGTCTCCGCGGCGGTCGATTGCGGGCCGGTATTGCGGTTGTAGAGGCCGCCACCCACGCCGGCGCCCTTCAAGAACGGTTCCGGGTCGCCTTCGCGCAGTTGCAGGCCGAAGATCGGTGACAGACCGGGGTGCCGGCCGAGGCCGCCATAAAGATCGAACCCGCGCTCGATCCAGTCGCGCAGCGGATCGTCATCGGTCAGCACCGGCGTATCGGCGACGGAGGCGGTGAACAGGAACACGGCGAGCAGGCGGAAATCGGCATAGTTGGGCGTCTCGCCGCCGAACCATTTATTCTCCGCCAGCGCGTTGCGCATCAGTTGCAGCGTCGGCGGGACGAGCGGCAGCCGATCCTCGCGGCCGACGATGATGTCTTCGATCTTGCGGCCGAACATGCGCTCGCGCGACTCGGTGACATATTGGTGGTCCTGCGGTAGCGAACGGTCGCGATACTGCTTGATGAAGCAAGTCATCCATGGGCTGATCGCGGTCTGCCACAGCCAGCCTTCCATCGCCTGCGTCAGCGTCTTGACACTGGGGTGGGGGATGAGCGTCGGCCGGTCGGGATAGGTCTCGTCCAGATATTCGGCGATCAGCCAGCTATCGAGCACCCATTTACCATCATCCACGATGGCGGGCAGGCGCTCGGTCTTGCCGCCGGTCCGCTCGGGAATGCCGGAGAAGCCGCCGGGTACGATATCGAGATCGAACCCCTTGTGGGCGATGGCATATTTGGTCGCCCAGACGAAGGGGCTGATCGTCGCGCCGCTTGCCAGCGCCAGGTCGTAGAACGTGATCTTGTTGTCTTTCGCCATCGCATCCTCTTCTGCGGATCAGTGTCTCACCGCATCCGGCATAAGGGCAGCATGGTCGCGAAGCCAGCGTTATCATGCTAGTTTTTCCCAGGTCTGGTATGCCGGCAATAGGGGTGGTGCGTTGACTTTGTCTGAAAAAAGGCGGGCTACGCTTGGCTGCCAGAGGTGCCCTGCCGGCGCTCAGGCCTGCGTGAGCCGCGTCATCAGCACTTCGCGCAGCACGGTGAAGCCGAGGCTTTCATAAAGGGCGATAGCGCCCCGATTGCTGGCATAAGCGTGCAGGAACGGTCGTTCGCCGCGATCGAGGATGCGCTGCGCCACATGCCGCATGAGCGCACCGGCATAGCCCCGGCCGCGATGATCGGGATGGGTGCAGACGCCGCTCACCTCGGTATGGCCGTCCGGCTTCATCCGTTCGCCGGCCATGGCAACGAGCTGCCCCGCCACCTCTATGCCGAAGAAAGCGCCCAGCCGGTGAGTCTGCGCGAAGAACGGCCCCGGCTCGGTAAGCGTCGCGAGCGCCAGCATCGCCGGGGCATCGGGTTCGCCCAACAGCCGGAAGGCCACAGCCGGCGAGGGCGATGCGGTCAGGCCCGTTGCGGTCATGCGAACGCCCAGATCCTGCGAGGTAATGATGGTGCCGGGCACATTGACGGGCGGATTGGTTTCCAGCAGGGCCACGTCGCCATGCGCGGCGATCAGTGCGCCCAGATCTGCGAGACTGGCGTCCGAATGGTCCGCAACCGCCGCGAAGACGCCATAGGCCGGATCATAGCGCCGCGCGCTGCCCTGCTGGAGAGCGAAGCCCGCGTGGCGGCCATTGAGGGCCGACCATGTGGCGTGATCGAGCGGGTGAGCAGCGTCCATCCCTGATTCCATAAAACGACTTGCAAAGGCCGGTGGAAAGCGGCTCAGGCTGTAGCCAGCAAGACCCGGCTCTCCGCCGCGACGGTCAGCGGGGCGACGCCCTCGATCAGCCAGCATTGCCCCGCGGCCCAGGACTGCCCGTCGAGCGTGCCGTGACCGGTGAGTGGGATGAACCAGCATTGGCTCCGTCCGCCAAGAGCATGGTCCCCGGTCGCAAGGGTTGCGAGCCGTAGCGCAAAGGGGGCCTCGTCGCGGCCAAGCAGATCGGCGGCATCCTGCTCGGCAACATTGAGCGCCGCGCGCCGATATGGCTCCGGCCGGCTCACCGCGACGCCATCATCCAGATGCAGTTCGCGCGGGCGGCCATAATCATAGAGGCGGTAGGTGACGTCGACATTCTGCTGAACCTCGACCAGCGTCACCCCTGCGCCGATGGCGTGGACGGTGCCGGCGGGGATGTAGAAGAAATCGCCGGCACGGACCGGCTTCCAGTCGATCAGCTGCTCGATCCGTCCGTCGAGCGAGGCGGCCCGCAGCGTCTCGGCATCGAGCGGTTCGCGCGTGCCCATGCCCAGCGTGGCGCCCGGTTCAGCGTCAAGGATCACCCAGCATTCGCTCTTGCCGCCGGGCAGGCCGCGCGCGCGGCCCTGCTCATCATTGGGGTGGACCTGAATGGAGAGCCGCTCGCTGGTGAAGATATATTTGACCAGCAGCGGCGGGTGGCGACCGTCCGGCCCATCGAACCAGACCTCGCCGATCCGGCGCCCTGCGCCATCCGGGAAGAAATCGGGCAGACCAGTGCGCCCCCAGGGCTTCTCGACATATTTGGTGGCGAGTCTGGTGGCGGTCATGGCCTACTCCTTCGGGCCGATCCGGCCCGGTGTGTCGCTCTGGCGGCTCGCGCCTGCCGCATCTTTGGCGCCCCCATCTTTGGCGCCCACATCCTTGGCGATCGCGCGCTGGCCGCCGATCCAGACCTCCACCACCTGCGTTGACGGCAACTCGGCCGGGCGGGCCAGCTCGATATCGCGGTCGAGGATAAGAAAATCGGCGCGCTGGCCGGGCGCGAGATTGCCGAAGCGCTGCTCGGCGAAACCGGCATAGGCGGCCCCCCAACCATAAGCGCGCAGGGCGTCTGCCAAGGCGATGCGCTGCTCGGGCTGCCAGCCGCCCGGCGGCTGGTCCGCGCTATCGGTGCGGGTAAGGGCGGCCTTGAGGCCGAGGAAGGGATCGGCCGGCTCCACCGGCACGTCCGATCCGAAGGCCAGCGGCACCTTATTGTCCAGCATCGCGCGCCACGCATAAGCGCCGCCGAGCCGCTCCGGGCCGAGGCGGGCGGTGGCCATCTGCCAGTCCGACGCGGCATGCTGCGGCTGCATCGAGGCGACGATGCCGTGCTGGCCGAACCGGGGCAGGTCGAGAGGGTCAACGATCTGCGCATGCTCTATGCGCCAACGCCGGTCGCCCTTGTAGGTTTCCGCAAGCTCGTCAATCGCGTCCAGAAGCTCAGCATTGGCGTGGTCGCCAATGGCGTGGACGGCGAGCTGGAAGCCATCCATCGCCGCGCGGCTCATCTGGTTGCGCAATTGCGCAGATGTGAGGCGCGGCAGGCCGGTTTCGCCGGGTGCGTCGGCATAGGGCGCCTTGAGCCAGGCCCCGCGCGAGCCGAGCGCGCCGTCGAGCAGTAGCTTCACGCCGCCCAGGCGCAGCCGGTCATCATAGAGCCAGGGCGTCGGGCCGGGACCGGCGATGAGCGAAGCCTGTTCCATACCGGCGGCATACCCCATGATGCGGATGCGCAGCGCGCCCCGGTCGCCTGCGCGGCGGAAGGCCTGCCACGCCTCGATGGTGGTGCCCATGTCGGCGATGGCGGTGACACCGCGCACGAGCAGCGCCGCCTGAGCCTTGAGTAGCGCGGCGTCATAATCCTTGGGTTGGGGCTTGGGGAGCACGCTCTCCATGAGATGCATGGCGGTATCGACGAGCACGCCGCCGGGTTTGCCGCCGCTTGCGAGGATGCGCCCGCCGGCCGGCGCCTTGGTGGCGGCGGTGATCTTCGCGGCGGCCAGCGCGGCATCGTTGGCCCAGCCGGCATGGCCATCGGTCCGCACCAGCCAGATTGGCCGCCCATTGCCCAGCCCGGCCAGATCAGCAGCGGTGGGGAAGCGGCCGAGGCCCCATTTCTCCTGATCCCAGCCGGTGCCGATGATCCACGGGCGCCCGCTATTGGCACTGGCATAAGCTGCGATCCGCGCCTTGGCTTCCTCCAGCGAGCGGGCGCCGCTCAGGTCGAGATTGAGCGCGGCAAAGCCGAGGTCCATGACATGCCCGTGCGCGTCGATCATGCCGGGGATGAGCGTGCGCCCCTTGCCGTCATAGCGGAAATCCGGCCGTTCGGGCCGCTTGTCGCCGCGTTGCAGGCGCTTCTCGATGCGCCCCTCGCTGTCGATCACCAGCCCGGTGAAGTGGACGAGATCGCCGCGCTCATCGACGGTGAGGCCGTTCACATTGTCGATGAGGCTGCTCGCCCCGGCCGGCATGGCGGCGAGCAGGGCCAGCAGCAGCGGGCCAAGGAGCCGGCCTGTGCCGCCGCCCATCGTGCGGCGGAAACGCATGGGAAGATGCATCACGGCTTGCGCAGGCGCCGCACCAGCGCGCTGGTATCCTGCCGGGCGCCGCCCATCGCGGCGACCTCGGCATAAAACTGGTCGACCAGTGCGGTGACGGGCAGCGTGGCGCCGATGCTGCGCGCCTCATCGAGCGCGAGGCCGAGGTCCTTGCGCATCCATTCGATGGCGAAGCCGAAATCGAACCGGTCCTCCGCCATGCTCTGCCAGCGATTGTCCATCTGCCAGCTTTGCGCGGCGCCGCCGGAGACGGCCTCATGCACCCGGTCGAGGTCCAGCCCGGCCGTCTGGGCGAAGCGCAGCCCTTCCGAGAGCCCCTGGAGGACGCCCGCGATGCAGATCTGGTTGACCATCTTGGTCGTCTGGCCCGCGCCCGCCTCGCCGCAATGGACGATGCGCGCGGCATAGGTCTGCATCACCAGCCGGGCCGCCGCGACCGCCGGCTCGCTGCCGCCGCACATGATGGAGAGCTTGCCCGCTTCTGCGCCCGATTGCCCGCCGGAGACGGGCGCGTCGACGAAATGCAGCCCCTTGCTCTCCGCCTCCAGCGCCAGTTGCCGCGCGATGCTGGCGGAAACGGTGGTGTGATCGATGAACAGGCTGCCCGCCCGCATCGTGCGGAAGGCGCCGTCCCGCCCGAGGGTGATCGCTTCGAGGTCGGCGTCGTTGCCGACGCAGCTCAGCACGATATCGGCCTCCTGCGCGGCCTGCGCCGGGCTGACTGCGGCCTCTCCCCCATAGCGCTCCACCCAGGCGTGGGTCTTGCCCATGGAGCGGTTGAACACCGAGAGTTCGTGGCCGGCGATGGCGAGGTGCCCCGCCATCGGTCCACCCATCACCCCCAGCCCGATAAACGCAATTTTTGCCATGCAGGGGGCATAGAGTGTGTTTTCTCCCGACGCCAGATGGGATAGGGGGTCCCATGACCACGACAGACCAGCTTTCGCCTCTGGCGATGCAGCGCGATGCGTTGCCCGTCACCGTTTCCGACGTTCGCGCGGCGCGGGAGCGAATTAACGGGTCGATCCAGCGCACGCCCACGGTCATCAGCCAGACGCTCTCGCAGATGACCGGCGCGACCGTCTATCTCAAGTTCGAGAACCACCAGTTCACCGCCGCCTATAAGGAGCGCGGGGCGCTCAACAAGCTGTTGCTGCTGGACGAGGATGCACGCGCCAAGGGCGTGATCGCGGCATCGGCCGGCAATCATGCGCAGGGCCTCGCTTATCATGGCGCGCGCCTTGGCCTGCCTGTCACCATCGTAATGCCGACGACGACGCCGACGGTGAAAGTGATGCAGACCGAAGGACACGGCGCCACCGTGGTGCTCCACGGCGAGACGTTCGACGAGGCCTTTGCCCATGCCCGCCGGCTGGAGGCCGAGCGTGGCCTGACTTTCGTCCATCCCTTCGATGACCCGGATATCATAGCCGGGCAAGGCACTGTCGCGCTGGAGATGCTGGAGGATGCGCCCGCGATCGACACGCTGGTCATCCCCATCGGCGGTGGCGGCCTGCTCTCCGGTATGGGCACGGCGGCGCGCGCGATCAGGCCGGATATCGCGCTGGTCGGCGTGCAGGCCGAGCTTTACCCGTCCATGTATGACGTCATCAAGGGCGCGAACCTGCCCTGTGATGGCGATACGCTGGCCGAGGGCATCGCGGTCAAGGAGCCGGGGCAGATCACCCGCGGTATCGTCGACACGCTGGTCAACGACGTCGTGCTGGTCACGGAGCGCGCGCTGGAGCAGGCGGTGAGCCTGCTGCTCCAGATAGAGAAGACTGTGGTCGAGGGCGCCGGCGCGGCCGGTCTCGCCGCGCTGCTGGAGCATAAGGCGATGTTCGCCGGGCGCACGGTCGGCCTCGTCCTGACCGGCGGCAATATCGACACGCGCCTGCTCGCCAATGTGCTGCTGCGCGATCTGGCCCGCTCGGGCCGGCTCGCCCGGCTGCGCATCCGGTTGCAGGACCGGCCAGGCGCGCTCTACCAGGTCTCGCGCATCTTCCATGAGCAGCAGGTCAACATCATCGAGGTGTATCACCAGCGCGTGTTCACCTCGCTGCCGGCCAAGGGCCTCATCACCGACATTGAGTGCGAGACGCGCGACGAGGCGCATCTCCAGCGGCTGATGGCGGCGCTGGCGCAGGCCGGATTCGACACGCAGCCGGTGGAATTGGCCTGATCGCCGCGCACGCATTGCGCAGGAGGGCGGATCGCGCATAGTGTCGGGCGATGACCGACACGGCGCAAATCAAGCTCAAGATCCAGCTCATGTGCGGCGCGGAGATCGCCATGGGGCCGGGCAAGGCGGACCTGCTGGACGCGATCGAGGCGCATGGCTCGATCTCCGCTGCCGGGCGCGCGATGGACATGAGCTATCGCCGCGCCTGGATGCTGGTCGACGTCATGAACCGCTGCTGGCGCGAGCCGCTGGTGGCGACCTCGCCGGGTAGCTCGCATGGCGGCGGTGCGCGGGTCACACCGTTCGGCGAGACGGTGCGGACGCAATATCGCGCGTTGCAAGCGGCGTTGAGCGCGGCATCCGACTGCCCGGCCCATGCCGCGCTGGCGGCCGCGATGCTGGCCGAGCCGCGCGCTAGCCAGAAGGGCTGAGCGGCCGAGGCGGATCTGCGTCTCCATTCAGGAATGCCCTATCAGTGCTCCTGCGCAGGCAGGCGCCCATGCGGTAGCGCGCTGCTCATGCGCCTTGGGCTCCTGCCTTCGCAGGAGCACAACATCGTTCAATCCGGGTTAGGGCAAACTCCAGTTTTAGCCTCTCTGCCGGAGCATGCCGGCACGAGGGATGCGGAAACAAGGTCTGACGGAATTCCCCCGCATCCCCATCCGTCCTATCGTTTGCCCGCCTCTCCGATTGCTGTATAGCGCGCACTACAGCCATTTTCTGTGGACCGACCATGCGCTTCGCCCTCCGATTGCTCCTGCTTGCCCTGTCGGCCTGTCTGCTTGCGCTTGCGCCCGCCCGTGTGGCGGCGCGGGGGCCATTGGTGCTCGCCGCCGCGAGCCTTCAGGAAGCGATGAGTGACGCGGCGGACGCTTGGGCGAAGCATCGGCATGAGAAGCCGGTGCTGTCCTTCGCCGGTTCCTCGGCGCTGGCCCGGCAGATCGAGGCGGGTGCGCCGGCCGATCTGTTCGTTTCGGCGGACGAGGAATGGATGGATTATGTCGCCCGCAAGGGCCTGATCCGCCCGGAAACGCGCGTGCCCTTCCTCTCCAACCGGCTGGTGTTGATCGCCCCGGCTGGCAGTCGGGCCAATCTGACCATCGGCCGTAACTTCCCGCTCGTGCGCGCGCTCGGCACCGGCCGGCTGGCGATGGCGGACCCGGACGCGGTGCCCGCCGGCAAATATGGCGCGGCAGCGCTGACCAGCCTTGGCGTGTGGGACGGGGTGAAGGGCAAGGTCGCGCGGGCTGAGAATGTCCGCGCGGCGCTGGCGCTGGTCGAGCGCGGCGAAGCGCCGTTCGGCATCGTCTATGCGACGGATGCGGCCGCCTCCAAGAAAGTGCGTGTCGTCGGTACCTTCCCGCCGCACAGCCATCCGCCGATCACCTACCCCATTGCCTTGCTCAAGACATCGACCAATCGGGACGCCGAGGCGTTCCGCCGCTTCCTGCTTTCGCGCGAGGGCAAGGCCATCTTCGCCCGGCGCGGCTTCGCGGTGCGGTGAGGATGGCAGGGTGGCATAGCGGCAGTGCGGGGCATGCATGGGCGGTTTGGGCCGGGATCGCGAGCCTGTTCTGCCCTTCTGTTCGTGTAGAGCGCGGTCGAGACACGCCACGCCAATTTCGCTCGACCCAAACGGGGCAGCGTAAGTCGGCCAAGGTCGCGTTCCCGGCATGCCCCGTCAAACAGGTCCCCGCATGACCGTTGAGGAATGGGAGATCATCGCGCTTTCGCTCAAGGTGAGCGGCGTCGCGGTGCTGGCGGTCATGCCCGTCGCCTTCGCGCTCGCCTGGCTGCTGGCGCGCGGGCGCTTTCCCGGCAAGGTGCTGATCGACGCGCTGGTGCATCTGCCACTGGTGCTGCCGCCGGTCGTCACCGGCTGGCTGCTGCTCATCGCGTTCGGCGCCAACGGCCCGGTCGGGCGCTGGCTTGCCGACTGGTTCGGCATCACCCTCATGTTCCGCTGGACCGGCGCGGCGCTGGCCGCCGCGGTCATGGCGCTGCCGCTGATGGTGCGGGCGATGCGCCTTTCCATCGAGGCGGTCGACCGGCGGCTGGAGGGGGCGGCGCGCACGCTCGGCGCTTCGCCGCTGCGGGTGTTCCTCTCGATCACCCTGCCGCTCGCCACGCCGGGGCTGCTGGCGGGCGCGGTGCTCGGCTTCGCCCGCTCCATCGGCGAGTTCGGCGCGACGATCACTTTCGTATCCAACATTCCCGGCGAGACGCGCACCATCCCGCTCGCCATCTACGGCGCCTTGCAGATACCGGGCAATGAGACGGTGGTGACGCGCCTTGCCATCATCGCAGTGCTGCTCTCGCTTGGCGCGTTGCTCGCCTCGGAAATTCTGGCGCGGCGGGCGGGTTATGGAAAGGGCGGCCATGTCCTTTGAGATCGCGGTCGAGCGGCGGCTGGGTGACGCGCATATCGCCCTCAACCTGACCAGCGCGGCGGGGCTGACCGCCCTGTTCGGCCCCTCTGGCGCGGGCAAAAGCTCGGTGCTCAACATGGTCGCCGGCCTTTTGCGGCCGGACGGGGGGCGGATCGTGGTGGCGGGCGAGACGCTGTTCGATAGCGAGCACCGCATCGACCTGCCGCCCGACCGCCGCCGCGCCGGCTATGTCTTTCAGGATGGCCGGCTGTTCCCCCATCGCCGCGTGCGCGACAATCTGCTCTACGGCTGGCGGCTGGCCGCGCCCGACCATCGCTGGATGACGCTGGATGAGGCGGTGGCCTTCCTCGGCATCGGCCACCTGCTGGAGCGCTGGCCGCGCACGCTCTCGGGCGGCGAGGCGCAGCGTGTCGCCATCGGACGGGCGCTGCTCAGCGGCCCGCGCTTCCTGTTGATGGACGAGCCGCTCGCCTCGCTCGACATGGCCCGGCGCGAGGACATCATGCAGGTGATCGAGCGCGTGCGCGACGAGCTGGCGCTCCCCATCCTCTATGTGAGCCATGACCGCGCGGAAGTGGAACGGCTGGCCTCCACAATCGTTACGCTGGAGCCGGCATTGATCGGTTGAGCGTCTCTCCGGGCTTGAGTTTCACCGCGATCAGGTTCAGGACGCGGGCGCAACGGACCATAGAGGGCCGCGCGTCGTGGCCCGTTTCGGCAGTGCCGGAGGGAGGCCCCCTTGTCGTCGTGGGACCATGAGCTTGCCTTGCTGCTCGCGCGGACTCAGTTCGCGTTCACCATCAGCTTCCATTTCCTGTTCCCGGCCTTCACCATCGGCCTGGCGAGCTTCCTCGCCGTGCTGGAGGGGCTGTGGCTGGCGACCGGCAGGGCCGTCTATGCCAATCTGTTCCGCTACTGGGTGAAGATCTTCGCCATCGTCTTCGCCATGGGCGTCGTCTCGGGCGTGGTGATGTCATACCAGATCGGCACCAACTGGTCGGTCTTTTCGGATAAGGCCGGGCCGATCGTCGGGCCGCTCATGGCCTATGAGGTGCTGACCGCCTTCTTCCTGGAGGCGGGCTTCCTCGGCGTGATGCTGTTCGGGCTGAACAAGGTGGGACGCAAGCTGCATTTCACGGCGACCTGCGCGGTGGCTGTCGGCACGCTCCTCTCGGCCTTCTGGATTCTCTCGGCCAATAGCTGGATGCAGACGCCGACCGGCTATGAAATCGCGGCCAATGGGCAGTTCGTGCCCGGCCCCAGCTGGGCGGCGATCATCTTCAACCCCAGCTTCCCCTATCGCCTCGTCCACACCACCATCGCCGCCTTCCTCACCACCGCTTTTGCCGTGGGCGGGGTCGGCGCGTGGCATCTGTTGAAGGACAGGGACAATGCCGGCGCGCGCACCATGTTCTCCATGGCGATGTGGATGGCGGCCATCGTCGCGCCGATCCAGATATTCGTGGGCGATCAGCACGGCCTCAACACGCTGGAGCATCAGCCGGTCAAGGTGATGGCGATGGAGGGCCATTATCAGAGCCACCCGGCCGGCGCGCCGCTGATCCTGTTCGGCATCCCCAACAGCGCACAGAAACGCGTCGATCTGGCGGTGGAAATCCCCAAAGGCTCCTCGCTGATCCTCAAGCATGATCTGAACGCGCCGCTCGCCGGCCTCGATAGCCTGCCGGATGCGGACGAACCGCCGGTCGGCATCGTCTTCTGGGCGTTTCGCATCATGGTCGGCCTCGGCATGCTGATGGCCGGGCTGGGCCTGTGGAGTCTCGTCGCGCGCTGGCGGCGGCGGCTCTATGATTGGCCGCTGCTGCACCGCGCGGCTGTGCTGATGGGGCCGGCGGGTTTCGTCGCGGTGATTGCCGGCTGGGTGGTGACGGAGGTCGGCCGCCAGCCCTTCACCGTCTATGGCCTGCTCCGCACCGCGTCGAGTGCTTCGCCGCTTGACGCGCCGGCCGTCGCTGCTTCGCTCACGGCCTTCGTGATCGTCTATTTCGCCGTGTTCGGCACCGGCATCTGGTATCTGCTGCGGCTGATGAGCCGCGCGCCGGAGGCGCATGAGGCCGGGCTGGACGGTGCGCCGATCCGCACCGCGGGCATCACTCCCGCCATGGCGGTGAAGGAGGGAGACGCATCATGATCGACCTCACCGTCATCTGGGCCGGCATCATCGGCTTTGCCATCGTCGCCTATGTGGTGATGGACGGGTTCGATCTCGGCATCGGCATCCTGTTCCCGCGCTTCGCCGTGGGGGCCGAGCGCGACGTGGCGATGAACAGCGTCGCGCCGGTTTGGGATGGCAACGAGACGTGGCTGGTGCTGGGCGGTGGCGGGTTGATGGCTGCGTTCCCGCTGGCTTATGCCATCGTCCTGCCCGCGCTCTACGCTCCGCTGATCGCGATGTTACTCGGCCTCATCCTGCGCGGCGTCGCGTTCGAGTTCCGCTGGCGCGATCCGGCGCACCGGCCGGTGTGGGATCTCGCTTTCACCGTCGGCTCCACCGTCGCCACCCTCGCGCAGGGGGTGACGCTGGGCGCGCTGCTGCAAGGCATCACCGTGGTGGGGCGCTCTTATGCCGGCGGCTGGTGGGAATGGCTCTCGCCGTTCAGCGTGCTGACCGGCGTCGGCCTCGTCATCGGCTATGCGCTGCTCGGCGCGGGCTGGCTGATCTGGAAGACGGAAGGGCCGCTGCAGGAGAAGGCCTATCGCCATGCGCTGTGGCTCGGCATCGCGCTGCTGATCGTGATCGCGCTGGTCAGCCTCGCCACGTTGGGGCTGGAGGCGCAATATCAGCAGCATTGGCTCGCCTATCCCGGCGTGCTGATCACGGCGCAGGTGCCGCTGGCCACGCTGATCGTGAGCGTGCTGTTCTTCCGCAGTCTCAAGAAACGCCAGCATGCCGGGCCGTTCTTCTATGTGCTGGGCCTGTTCGGCTTGTGCATCGTCGGCCTCGGCATCTCGATCTGGCCGGACGTGATCCCGGCGCGCCTCACCATCTGGGAGGGGGCGGCGCCCTACCGCAGCCAGCTGTTCATGCTGGTCGGCGCGGTGGTGCTGGTGCCGGTCATCCTCGCTTATACCGGCTGGGCCTATTGGGTGTTCCGCGGCAAGGTCGGCGCGGAGGGCTATCACTCATGAGCGCGCGCACGGGCACGTTGCGCCGACTGGGCTGGTTCGCGCTGATCTACGCCGCGAGCGTGCTGGCACTGGGCGCCGTCTCGCTGCTCATCCGCTGGTGGATCAGTTGACCATGGATCGCGCTTCCGGCCCCGTTTCGTCGCAAAAGGCCATGGAATCCGCGCCGCACACACAGTGGCCGGCAGTAAATAATCTTTTCACATTGGCCGGTTATGGGCATAGTCAACCTTCAGCGAGTCTTGGGCCGTGCGTGCGGCCATTGGGAGACGATGTGAGCGCAGCGTTCCGTTTTCCACGGTTTTTCATGACGAACGCCGGCCCCTGCCCCTATCTGCCGGGGCGCACGGAGCGTAAGGTGTTCACCGAGCTTGCCGGTGAGCATGCCTCGGAGCTGAATGATGCGCTCGGCCGTATCGGCTTCCGCCGCAGCCAGAATGTCGCCTATCGTCCGAGCTGTGTCGATTGCACGGCCTGCGTCTCGGTGCGGATCGTCGCCAGCGAGTTCAAGCCCAATGCCACCCAGCGCCGGCTGGTGCGCCGCAATGGGGATTTGATCGTGCGGGCCTGCAAGCCCTGGTCGACGGATGAGCAATTCTCGCTGCTCCAGCGCTATCTTGGCGCCCGTCATCCGCATGGCGGCATGGCCGAGATGGATGAGATGGATTTTGCCGACATGGTCGAGCAAACCCCTGTCGAAACCTATGTCATCGAATATCGCGAGCCGGATGAAGATGGGCGGCCGGGCCGGCTGGTCGGTGCCTGCCTGACGGACAAGCAATGCGATGGCCTCTCGATGATCTACAGCTTCTTCGATCCCGATTGCACCGAGCGGCTGGGGCTGGGCAGCTTCATCATCGTAGACCATGTGCTGCGCGCCCAGCGGGCGGGGTTGCCTTATGTCTATCTCGGCTATTGGGTCGAGGGGGCAGAGCGGATGAACTACAAGGTCCGCTATCAGCCGCTCGAAAAGCTCGGCCGCGCCGGTTGGGAACGGTTCGATCCGCCGGCGCCGGGCGGGACAGTCAAGTCCACGCCGGGGCTGTCGCGCGATTCGGCGGGGCGCGTGCTCAAATAAGCGCCCGCGCGGGGCAGGTGCTCCCGCGTTCTCCTTCAGATTGATCCGGCCAGCGCCGGCATGATCGCGGCGGCCAGCGCTTCCAGGCCGCGCGCATCCGCCGCGTCGAACCGGCCGATCCGTGGACTGTCGAGATCCAGCACGCCGAGAAGCCGGCCCTCATGGACCAGCGGCACGACGATCTCGGAGGCCGAGCCGGCATCGCAGGCGATGTGACCGGGGAAGGCGTTCACGTCCGCCACGATCTGCGTCGTCCGCGTGGCCGCCGCCGTGCCGCACACGCCCGCGCCTAGCGCGATGCGGATACAGGCCGGCTTGCCCTGGAACGGGCCGAGCACCAGTTCCTCGCCGATCAGGCGGTAGAAGCCCGCCCAGTTGAGATCGGGCAGATACTGCCAGATCAGCGCGGCGACATTGGCCATGTTGGCGATGGCGTCCGGCTCACCCGCGACGAGTGCGGCGGCCGCAGCGCGCAGATCGGCATGGAGTGCGGCCTTGTCATTGGTGATAATGGGCGTGAAAGCGTGCATGGCGCCGATGTAGGCGCTGGCCCGCCGGTGCGCCAGAGCGGATCGGCCGCTGTGCAATGGGTTGCGTCGGGCGTGGGCCTTCGCGTAGGGCGAACCCTCCATCAACGAGGAACGACCATGGCAGGCGCGATCAAGCTTACGCTCACCGAGGATGAGGCCGAGATCCTCATCGACGCGCTCGAGGCCGATCTCGAAGGCTATGTCGAGGCGGCCAAGGAAGCGCGCGGTAACAATAATCGCGCCGACGTCGCGACCTTCACCGAGGCCGCCGAGCGCATCCAGGCCCTGATGACGCGGCTGCGCGAGCTGGTCGGCGAGTAAGCGGCGCGGCGTAAAGCCGTGCAGTCTGGGATGCGCCAGACCGCGTCATAAGGCTACCCGCAAGGCCCGCAGTCCGCGCGGGATCGACCGCCCTTACCGATCTCGACTGCCCCAAACCCAATCAAACTCCGTGCTCCTGCGAAAGCAGGAGCACGGCGTGTTTATTCCGAGCCGTTGGCCTCAAATCTTGTTCGTGGCCTCCACAAGACCCTTAATCCGCCGTCACCCGCCCCCGCCCGGCCTTTACCGTGCTGCGGGCCTTCTTCGCATCCACGCGGCGCGCCTTGGCGGCTTTGGAAGGCTTGGTCTTGATCCGCCGGGCGTCGCGCTCGTCGGCCTTGTCGAGCATGGCGATCAGGCGAGAGCGGGCGTCCTCGCGATTGGCCTCCTGCGTTCGGAAGCGCTGGGCGAGGATGACGAGCACCCCCTCGCGCGTCAGCCGCGATCCGGCGATAGTCTTCAAGCGCCGGTAGCTCTCCGGCGAGAGGCCGAGGCGGAAGACGTTGACGCGCAATTGCACCGCGCTCGCCACCTTGTTGACATTCTGGCCGCCCGGGCCGCTGGCGGTGATGAACCGCTCCTCGATCGCGTCGTCGGGGATGGAGCGTTCAGCCATGGTCCGGTGCGGCGGCCTGTTGCTCCACGCTCGCGTCCATCGCCTCGGCATCGGCAAAGCCCGCCTCGGCGAAACCCGGCGGCACGGGCGCGACAGCTGCCGCCGGCGGTTTGTCCCCGCGCGGGAGGGAGAGGCTGCGCGCATGGAGCAGCAACCCCCCGCGCCAGTCGGAGCTGCCCTGCGGTGCGTGATAGACCGGGTCGCCAAGGATGCCGAGGCCCAGCCCGTGCAGCGCGTGGGCGCGCAATTGATGCGTGCGGCCAGTCTCTGGCTCGAAGCGAACAAGCGCCCGCCCGTCGCGGGCGGCGAGCAAGTGCCAGCGAGTAATCGCAGCCTTGCCCCTGGTGTCCGGTGTCATTCGCCAGCCGGCCTCGCGCGTGCTCGTCTTGCCGAGCGGCAGGTCGATGAGGCCTTCCGTTTCGACCGGGATGCCGTCCAGCACCGCCAGATAGCTCTTGCGCACCTGCCGCGCGGCGAAGGCTTCGGCGAAACGCTTGGCTGCCTTGGGGTTGCGGGCGAGCAACAGGCAGCCGCTGGTGTCGCGGTCCAGCCGATGCACCGCCACCGGCCAGCGCTGGAAGCCGAAGGTGAGCGAGGCAAGATGATTCTCAAGGCTGAGGCCGCCGTCGCGCGGCGGATCGACCGGCAGGCCGGCGGGCTTGTCGAGGATGATCGCCTCGCCGACGATGAACAGCACGCGGTCGGTGATCGGCGAGAGGCCGCCGGCCGGGGCGCGGCGCGAGGATCGGGAGTTGACGGACATGAGTGAGCCTATAGGGCTTGGCCATGATCGGGGGAAGCAACATCCGCGGTTCGGGCGGCGGCGCGGCCGGAGCAGCAGCGCCCGCCCGGCAGCGCCTTTTGTGGGTGGATGCGCTCAAGGGCCTCGGCATGATCGCGGTGGTCGCGGCCCATGTGTGGACGCGCGGGCCGGTGCGTGATGCCATCTATGCCGTGCATATGCCCCTGTTCTTCCTGCTCTCCGGCTATACGGCCAGCGCGGCCTCGTGGCGCGCCTGCCTGCCGCGCCTTGCCCGCGGGCTGCTGCTGCCGTTCGTCTGCTTCTCCATCCTGCTGCTCGGCGCCGACTTCCTGATCGAAGGGCTGCGGGGCATGCGGCCGATCTTTCCGAACTGGCAGGCGGGTGTGGAGGCGCTGATGTTCGCTACCGCCACGCTGCGCGGGCCGTTCACAATCTTCTGGTTCATCCCCTGCCTGTTCATTGCGCGGCTCCTGTGGAGCGTGATGATCGGCGCGGGCCAGCGGCCGGACCGGCCCGCGCTGCGGCTCGTCGCCGCGCTGCTGGTCGTTCTCGCGCTGGTCGCGCAGAATCATGGCGGCCGCTCGCCCTTCGGTCTGCTGGCGGTGCCCGGCGCATTGCTGTTCCTCTGGCTGGGCGCCTTGTGGCGCTGCCGGATGCCGATGGAGAAGCCATGGGGCGCAAAGGCGCTCGTCGTCGCGGCCCTTGCGCTCGCCACCTTGCTCTGGCTGCCGCCGCTCAACATGAAACAGGGCGATCTCGGCTGGCCGCTCGCCTCGCTGATCGGGGCCGCCGCCGTGACGATGACGCTGGCGTTCGGCCTCGCGCGCCTGCCGGCTCCGGCGCTGCGGCCGCTTGTCGCCATAGGGCGCGCGTCGCTGGTCATCATGTATGTCCATGTCGCCTTCATTCACTATCTTGCTCCTTATGCGCCGAAGCTGGTGCTGTTCCCCGTGGCGCTCATCGGTGCGTGGCTGCTGGACTGGCTGGTTCGCCGCACGGGGCCGAGCCGCCTGCTCCTGCGCGGGGAAGCAAAGGCCGCCCATTAACTTATTGACTCACGACTGCCTGCAGATCCGCGCCGGCTGAAACCATGGAATGACTCCGCCCGACTCGTGGATTCAGGCCGCTTTACGTAAAATTAACCTTTTGCGTTCATTCATCCTATGGTTAATAGTTGCGATCGGGGCCTGCCGAAAAAGGCGCGCCGGACTTCGCCATAAAGGGGCTGCATATGCGCGTGCTGCTGATTGAAGACGAACCGACGACCGCAAAGGCGATCGAACTGATGCTCACCACGGAGGGGTTCAACGTCTATACGACGGATCTCGGCGAGGAGGGGCTCGATCTCGGCAAGCTCTATGATTACGACATCATCTGCCTCGATCTCAACCTGCCCGATATGCATGGCTATGACGTGCTCAAGAAGCTGCGCGCCGCACGGGTGCAGACGCCGGTCCTCATCCTCTCGGGCATTTCGGAGATGGATAGCAAGGTCCGCTCCTTCGGCTTCGGGGCTGACGATTATGTGACCAAGCCCTTCCACAAGGATGAGTTGGTGGCGCGCATCCAGGCCGTCGTCCGCCGCTCCAAGGGCCATTCGCAATCGGTCATCCGCACCGGCAAGCTGGCCGTCAATCTCGACGCCAAGACGGTGGAGGTGGATAACAACCGCGTCCACCTGACCGGCAAGGAATATGCGATGCTGGAGCTGCTCTCGCTCCGCAAGGGCACCACGCTCACCAAGGAGATGTTCCTCAACCATCTCTATGGCGGCATGGATGAGCCGGAACTCAAGATCATCGACGTGTTCATCTGCAAGCTCCGCAAGAAGCTGAGTCTCGCGTGCGGCGGTGAGAACTATATCGAGACGGTTTGGGGCCGCGGCTATGTGCTGCGTGATTCCGACGAGGTCGGTGACGAGGTCGCCACGCAGGTTGCCTGAGGAGCGGAGCGCTTATTAACCTGCCGTGCTCCCGCGCAGGCAGGAGTCCAGAACGATAGGATCCTGTGGGCGGGCTTTGGTTACAGCCCGCATGGGGGTGGGATCCGGCGCAAACGAAGCCCCTCCCATCATCGTTCTGCCTTCAGTCGGCGGTGCTCAAAAACCAGCGAGCGGTTTCTTCCAGCCCCACGGCGGTGAGGATGCCGGAGGCATAGGCGCCCGTATCGATGCCGACGCGGTTGGGCCGTTCCTCGACATCGGCGGTGATCGAATGGCCATGAACCACGAAATAATCGTGCGACTCCGGGAAGGTCAGGAACTCTTCACGAATCCAGCGCAAGTCGCGCGGCTCCTGCTCGGCCATCGGCACGCGCGGGCGCACGCCGGCATGGACGAAGGCATAGTCGCCGATCAGCACCTTCTCCGCCATGCCCTCGATGAACTGGAGATGCGCCTCCGGAATGTTGGTCATCAGCCAGTCGCGCAACTGGCCGAGCGTCATCTCGTCCAGCTCCTCCTCGGTCGCGCCATAGCTCAGCAACGTTTCCCGCCCGCCGATGCGGGTCATGAAGCGCAGTGCGCTTTCGTCGCCCCGCGCCGCCATCAGGAAGACCTCTTCATGATTGCCCTGGAGGCAGATGCTGTCTGGCCACCAATCGCGCAGGCGCATCACAAAATCGAGCACACCTGCCGAATCTGGCCCGCGATCGATGAAGTCGCCCAGCAGAATCAAATCTGTGCGGCTCACGGGGCCACGCGCCAGATCATCCTCGGCGATCCGGTCGATCAGCTGCCGGAGCAGGTCCAGCCGCCCGTGAATGTCGCCGATCGCATAGGCGCGGCGGCCCGCGCCCAGATTGGGCGGCGCGGCCGGCGGCGCAGGCTCGGCTTTGGGTCGAAAGAAGCGCAGCATGGGCCGCTCAGTATAGGATCAGCCGGAGCATGACGGTAGCCTTATCCCGCCGAATCCCAAGAAAGCGTTGCGGTGGCGGAGATGCATATGCCCCGACGCATAGGCGTGGGCTGCCCGCCATGCGCGAGGGGCAGGGGGTAGCGCTCCATGCTCACAGGCGCGGCAGGGTGACGCCGCGTTGGCCCATATATTTGCCCGCGCGGTCGGCATAGCTCGTCTCGCACGGCTCGTTGCCTTCCAGGAACAGGAACTGGCAGGCGCCTTCATTGGCATAGATCTTGGCCGGCAGCGGCGTGGTGTTGGAGAATTCCAGCGTGACATGGCCTTCCCAGCCCGGTTCCAGCGGCGTCACATTCACGATGATGCCGCAGCGCGCATAAGTGGATTTGCCGAGGCAGATGACCAGAACGTCGCGCGGGATGCGGAAATATTCCACCGTGCGCGCCAGAGCGAAGCTGTTGGGCGGGATGATGCACACGTCCGTCTTGCGGTCGACAAAGCTGTTGGAGGCGAAGTCCTTCGGGTCCACCACCGCGCTGTCGACGTTGGTGAAAATCTTGAACTCGTCGGCAACGCGCGCGTCATAGCCATAAGAGGAGAGGCCGTAGCTGATGCAGCCCTCGCGTCGCTGATTTTCCACGAACGGCTCGATCATGCCCATTTCCCGGGCCTTGGCGCGAATCCACTTGTCAGAGAGTATGGCCATATCGGTCCTTGTTTTTCAGCCCTGGACGATGCGTGGGGAGGGGAGTCACTTCGCCCTCATGGCCGCACGACATTCCATTCGATCGGCCCATCAATGCCGTCCACGCGCCGCCATGTCGAGGCCGTCCAGAGCACCCAGCGTCGCGTCGCGTAATCGGGCGGGAAGAAGCCGCCCTCAAGCCACAGCGTGCGGTTGATGCCGCCGGCGACATCGTAGCGCGCCTCGAAATCGTGGCTGACCCGGATCAGGGCAGGTTTGGCGGCGTGCGTCTCGATCTGGTTGAGGAAGATGTTGAGGTCCGCCAGCAGCGTGTCGCGATTCGGACGGGCCGCGCAGCCATCGTCCAGATCGAGTTGGACCGCTGGCGGCAGCATCGCGGTGTCGCGCGGCACGGTGGCGATGAAGGCGGTCGCCTGATCGTAGGGCGGCTGGCACAGATTATAGCGGTGGACGGCGCCGTAGCGCAGCCCTTCCTCCCGTGCGCCGGTGAGATAGTCGTCGAACGCCGGGTCGCGCCCATGGGTGCCGCTGGTCGCGACGATGTAGACGAAGTCCGCCCCGGCCGCGCGCGCCATCCGCCAGTTGATCGCCCCGCTCGCCGCCGAGACGGTGAGGCCCTGGACCGGAAAGCGGCTATGCGACGGTGTCCAGTGCCGGGCGAACAGCAGGAAGCCGCCGACGAGCAGCGTGCCGACCAGCACTGCCGCGATCATGATGCGCAGCGGCGTGATCCGGATGGCACGGCGCCGTGTGCCTGAACGCGCGCTGGGCATCCTCATCCGCGAATGTGCAGCACGCAGATCAGCGTGAACAGCCGCCGCGCCGTGTCGAAATCCATGGAAACCTTGCCCTCCAGCCGCTCCCTCAGCAGGTCGGCGGCGCGGTTATGGATGGCGCGGCGCGCCATGTCGACCGTTTCGATCTGTTGCGGCGTGGCCTGCCGCACTGCCTGAAAATAGCTTTCGCAGATCGCGAAATAGTCGCGGATGGTGCGGCGCAGGCCGGTGAGGCTGAGGATGATCGCCTCCAGCGGGCTGTCGTCCGCCCGGCGAATGTCCACCGCCAGCCGCCCGTCCGCCACGCGCAGGAACACCCGGTAAGGCCCGGCATAGCCATCGGCATGGGCGCGCACCGGGGCGAACAGATTCTGCTCCAGCAGATCGACGATGGCGACCTGCCGTTCCTGCTCGATGTCAGCGTTGCGCCACAGGATGGTCTTTTCGTCCAGCGCAATGTGGATGATGCGGGGGTCGGCCATGATATGTCGCTGTCCTAGGCATTCGCAGGTGCAACGACAAGGGAGGCCTGTGCGGGGTCCTTATCCACGCTGTTATCCACAGCCCTCCACATCGTTCCTCGGCGCGTGCCCAACATGGCCATTGCCGTGGCCGAGGCAAAGGTAGATGATGGCCGATCCATGGCTGACCCCTATCGCTTGACCCCGGTGCAAGACACCGCCGCCGAACCGCGCCTGCCCCGTAACGTCGAGGCGGAGGCGGCGCTGCTCGGCGCGTTGATGGTGGATAACCGCATTGTCGAGGATGTGCAGATGCTGCTCGCCGCGCAGCATTTCTTCGAGCCGCTGCACGGCCGCATCTATGAGGCGATCCTCAAGCTGTCGGATCGCAACATGGTTGCCAATCCGGTGACGCTGAAGCCGCTGCTGGAAAGCGACCCGGCGCTCAAGGAACTGGGCGGCCCCGGCTATCTCGCGCAGTTGACCGGGAGCGGCGCGGCAGTGATCGGCGCGCGCGATTTCGCCCAGCAGATTTACGAGCTGGCCTTGCTGCGCGAGCTGGTCGGCGTCGGCCGCGAGCTGGTCGACAAGGCGCTGGATACCTCCGAATCCATCGACCCCAAGGGTCAGATCGAGGAAGCGGAAATGGCGCTCTACGCCGTGGCGGAAGCCGGCGGCGATACCGGGAGCATGAAGACCTTCGCGCAGGCCACCCGCCTCGCGGTGGAAATGGCGGAGAAGGCGCTCAACTCGGGCGGCCATGTCTCGGGCATCACCACCGGGCTGGATGGCCTCAACGCCCGCACCGGCGGCCTGCATCCGTCGGATCTCATCATCGTCGCCGGGCGACCGGGCATGGGCAAAAGCTCGATTGCCACCAACATCGCCTATAACGCCGCGCGCCGCTGGGTGCGCGATCTGGCGGACGGCATCCCCGAGGAGAAGTCGATCGGCGCACCGGTCGCCATCTTCAACCTGGAAATGTCGGCCGATCAGCTCGCCAC
>Ga0182736_1000577_pt1 | contig 52704 bp, 53 predicted proteins | sample eDN5th30CKraftBY_FD_128882 | JGI IMG/M metagenome (GOLD analysis project Ga0182736, IMG submission 128882) | Enriched backyard soil microbial communities from Emeryville, California, USA - eDNA 5th pass 30_C Kraft BY (version 2) (version 2) | ecosystem: Environmental > Terrestrial > Soil >... | reverse complement strand
GGCCGGGCTGTTCATGCTGCCGCGCTATCTGGTCCATCACCAGGACGCACTGGCCGATCCGGCGGAATCGGCGAAGTGGATCGAACGCGAGGGCAAGCTGCGCGCGATGATCCTGACGCCGTCGCTGATACTTGTCTGGGTGTTGGGGCTGATGCTGGCGGTCAATCTCGGCCTGTTCGACGGCGCGGCGGGGCTGGGCTGGCTCCATGCCAAGCTGCTGCTGGTGGTCGCACTGACGGGCTATCACGGCTGGGCGGTGGGCTATGCGCGCAAGCTGGCGCGCGGGCAGGCGACGCTGGCGACGCGGTCCTTGCGAATGATCAACGAGATCCCGGCGCTGGCGGTGACGCTGATCGTCATTCTCGTCGTCGTCCGGCCATTTTAGGCGATCACTTTCGGCGTGGCCGATCGTCCGGGCGAAACAGGGCGGAACGTTGACGCGTCCGCTTGACTTGCGGGGCTGCCATACCTAACTGACCGGCCTGTCGAGATACCGTTTCAGCGGACTCGGCTGCCTCCTCTCTTGCCAGCGCGCTCGCATTCCCCTGCCCATCAGCGCCCCGCAACACCACCTCCAAGATTCAGCCACCGGACGCCCGAAATGCACCTGAAGGACCTCAAGAAGAAATCGCCCGCCGAGCTGGTCAGCATGGCCGAGGAGCTGGGCATCGAGGGCGCATCGACGCTGCGCAAGCAGGACCTGATGTTCGCGATCCTCAAGGTCCAGGCCGAGAATGGCGAGCAGATCATGGGGCTCGGCACGATCGAGGTGTTGCCCGACGGCTTCGGTTTCCTGCGCAGCCCGGAGGCAAACTATCTCGCCGGCCCGGACGACATCTACATCTCGCCCAACCAGGTCCGCAAATTCGGCCTGCGCACCGGCGACACCGTCGAGGGCGAAGTCCGCGGGCCGAAGGACGGCGAACGCTATTTCGCGCTGACCAAGCTGATCTCGGTCAATTTCGATGATCCCGACGCGGTGCGGCATCGTGTCAACTTCGACAATCTGACGCCGCTCTATCCCGAGCAGAAGCTGACGCTCGACCAGCTCGATCCGACCCAGAAGGACAAGTCGGCGCGCGTGATCGACATCGTGTCGCCGCAGGGCAAGGGCCAGCGCACGCTGATCGTCGCCCCGCCGCGCGTCGGCAAGACGGTGATGCTGCAGAACATCGCCAAGGCGATCACCGACAACCACCCCGAGGTGTTCCTGATCGTGCTGCTGATCGACGAGCGGCCCGAGGAAGTCACCGACATGCAGCGTTCGGTGCGCGGCGAGGTGGTCTCCTCGACCTTTGACGAGCCGGCGACGCGCCACGTCCAGGTCGCCGAGATGGTGATCGAAAAGGCCAAGCGGCTGGTCGAGCACAAGAAGGACGTGGTGATCCTGCTCGATTCGATCACCCGCCTCGGCCGCGCCTACAACACCGTCGTCCCTTCTTCGGGCAAGGTGCTGACCGGCGGTGTCGACGCCAACGCGCTCCAGCGGCCGAAGCGCTTCTTCGGCGCCGCGCGCAACATCGAGGAAGGCGGCTCGCTGTCGATCATCGCCACCGCGCTGATCGATACCGGCAGCCGCATGGACGAGGTGATCTTCGAGGAATTCAAGGGCACCGGCAATTCCGAGATCGTTCTCGATCGCAAGGTGGCGGACAAGCGCATCTTCCCGGCGCTCGACGTCGGCAAGTCGGGCACCCGCAAGGAAGAGCTGCTGGTCGACAAGTCCAAGCTGTCGAAGATGTGGGTGCTGCGCCGCATCCTGATGCAGATGGGGACCATCGACGCGATGGAGTTCCTGCTCGACAAGATGAAGGATTCGAAGACCAACGAGGATTTCTTCGACTCGATGAACCAATAGGCGCCGCATCCGTTCGCCATCAGCCCGAACGGATCAGGTCCAGCGCCCATGTTCAACTTCGCCGATGTCTTCACTTCGACCGGGCTGGCGGTGCTGGCGCAGGTGGTGATGATCGACCTGACGCTGGCCGGCGACAATGTCGTGGTGCTGGGCACGCTGGCTGCGGGCCTGCCCGTCGCCGATCGCAAGCGGGTGCTGGCGATCGGGGTCGGGATCGCGCTGGTCTGCCTGATCGGTTTCGCGCTGATCGCGACGCGGCTGCTCCATATCGTCGGGCTGCTGTTCGCCGGCGGCGTGCTGCTGCTGTGGGTGGCGTGGAAGCTGTTCCGTGAACTCCGCCCCGCCGCGTCGGACGAGCCGGTCGACGATCCGGCGACCACGCAGATCGAGGGCAAGCCCGCCAGCCGCAGTTTCGCCGGGGCGATCGTATCGGTCGCGCTTGCCGACCTGTCGATGAGCCTCGACAACGTCCTCGCGGTGGCCGGCACCGCCCGCGATCATCCGACCGTGCTGTTCTTCGGACTGGCGCTGTCGGTGACGTTGATGGGGGTCGCGGCGAATTTCGTCGCGCAGCTGATCGAGCGCTATCGCTGGATCGTCTACATCGGGCTGGCGGTAATCCTCTACGTTGCCGGCAAGATGATCTATGACGGCATCGTCGATCCCGAGGTGGGGTTGGCGATCATCTTTCGCTGATGCAGGCGGGAAGGGAATGACCCGGTCGTGACCGAGCTGTGGAACTATATCCTCGCCGATTTCTCCAACCTGGGGTCGCCCGCGGCTCTGGCGGCGTTTGGTCAGGTGCTGATGATCGACATCATGCTGGCCGGCGACAACGCCATCGTCGTCGGCGCACTGGCGGCGGGGCTGCCGGCGAACCAGCGCAAGCAGGTGATCCTGATCGGCATCATGGCCGCGCTGGTGCTGCGCATCGTCTTTGCGCTGGCGGTGACCCAGTTGATGCAGATCATCGGGCTGATCTTTGCCGGCGGGCTGCTGCTGCTGTGGGTGTCGTGGAAGATGTGGCGCGAGATCCGGCAGGGCAACCACGGCGACGACGAACTCGCCAGTCTCAAGCCCGCCAAGAGCTTTATCGGCGCGGCGTGGGCGGTGGCGGTCGCCGATGTGTCGATGAGCCTCGACAATGTGCTGGCGGTGGCCGGGGCGGCGCGCGAGCACCCCGGCATCCTGATCGTCGGCCTGCTGCTGTCGGTCGCGCTGATGGGCATCGCCGCCAATCTGATCGCCAAATATATCGAGCGTTACCGCTGGATCGCCTATGTCGGGCTGGTGGTGATCCTCTATGTCGCGGTCAAGATGATCTACGAGGGCTTCGTCGACCGGCAGGTCGGGCTGTTGCAGTTCTTCACCTGACCGCGCCCGCGCTCCGACAAAGGGCGGAGCGCGCGGCCGAACCTCCTAGCCGAGGTGATCGGCGAAGAACTGGCGCGTCGCCGCGTCGGCGCGCTCTGCCGCCTCGGGGGACCGCCGGTCGCCGACTTCCGTGGCGAAGCCATGGTCCTCGCCCGGATAGTCGATCAGCGTGACCTTCGGTTGATCGTCCAGCCCGGCATGCATCGCCGCCTGCACCTCTGCGCTGACGAAATGGTCGGCGCCGGCGATGTGCAGCAGCAGCGGGTTGGCGATGGCGTGCTTTTCGCCCAGCAACCCGTCGATGCCGACCGCGTAATAGCCGACGCTGGCGTCGATATCGGTGCGCGCGGCGGTCATGTACGCCAGCCGCCCGCCCAGGCAATAGCCGACGCAGCCGACCTTGCCGCTGCTGACCTCGGCCCGCGCCCAGCGGATCGTCGCCTCGATATCGCGGATGCCGGCGTCCTGGTTGAACTTGCCGAACAGGCCGAGCGCCTCCTGCATCTGTGCGGGCACGTCGGGATCCAGGACGATGTCCGGCGCGATCCGCCAGAACAGGTCGGGCGCCACCGCCAGATAGCCGTCGGCGGCGAGATTGTCGCATTTCTGCCGGATGCCGAGGTTCACGCCGAAGATTTCCTGGATCACCACGATCGCCGCGCGCGGCGTGCCGGAGGGGCGGGCGACATAGGCTGAAAATTGGCCCGCGCCGTCAATCGCTGCGATCGTGACCGTCGTCATGTCCGTCTCCCGTGGCTGGCTTCATGGTCGAGCAGCCACCGCTTGGTGGCGACTCCGTCGCCCGCCGAATAATGGCCGAGCCCGTCCGCGCCAAGCACGCGATGGCACGGAACCACGATTGGAAAGGGGTTGCGCGCGCAAAGCTGGCCGATCGCGCGCGGGCCCGAATCGAGCGCGCGGGCGAGCGCCCCGTAACTGCGCGTTTCGCCATAGCCGATCGCGATCAATCCATCCCTAAGTATTTGTCCACGCGGCGTTTTCGCTGCCGCCAGCGCGATATCGAATTGTTGCAGTGCACCATCGAACCACGCCTCGAGTTGTTCGGCGGCGGCGATCACCGCCGGCGTATCGGGACGGAGCGGCGTCATGCGTTCGCGCTCGATCGCGATGCGGTGGATCAGTTGGTCGTCGCCCTCGATCCGCACCGTGCCGACGGGCGTTGCGATCAGGGCGGTGTCGCGCGCATAAGGCATGGGCGACACGCTAGCACGGGGACGGACGCCCATGAAGATCAACGTCGAGATCGATTGCACCCCGGAGGAAGCCCGGGCCGCGATCGGCCTGCCCGACCTCACGCCGCTCCACGATCGCTATGTCGCGATGATGATGGAGGCGATGCACGGCAGCGCGCCGCCCGAGATGATCGAATCGATGATGAAGAACTGGGCGCCGATGGGCGAGGCGGGGCTGAGCCTGTGGCGCGCGATGTTCGAAGGCGGCGGGCGGCCGGGCGGCAAAGCGGGGGGATGAGCGAGACGATCTTCGCGCTGTCGAGCGGGGCGCCGCCGGCAGCGATCGCGATCATGCGGGTGAGCGGCCCGGCCGCCTTCATCGCCGCCGAGGCGCTGGCGGGCACGCTGCCGCCGCCGCGCGCCGCCGGGCTGCGATCGTTGCGCGATCCGGCGGACGGGCAATTGCTCGACCGGGCGATCGTGTTGATCTTTCCCGGTCCCGACAGCGCGACGGGGGAGGATCTGGCCGAGCTTCATCTCCATGGCGGCCGCGCCGTCGTTCGCGCGGTCGATGCCGCGCTGGCTGTGTTGCCGGGGCTACGCGCTGCCGAGCCGGGCGAGTTCACCCGCCGCGCACTGACCAACGGCCGCATCGACCTGACCGAAGCCGAGGGGCTCGCCGACCTGCTCGGTGCTGAGACCGAGGCGCAGCGCCGTGCCGCGATCGCCAGCGCGGACGGCGGGCTGCGGCGGCTGGTCGAGCGATGGACGCGGCGCGCGGTCGCGCTGGCGGCGCGGATAGAGGCGGCCATCGATCATGACGACGAAGGCGACGTCGATACGGCGGCGATCGTCGACCCGGTCCGCGCCGAGGCGGCCGCGCTGGCCGACGAGATCGATGCGGTGCTGGCGCGGCCGCCGGCCGAGCGGCTGCATCACGGAATCCGCGTCGTGCTGGCCGGGCCGCCCAACAGCGGCAAATCGACCCTGCTCAACGCGATGGCGGGTCGGGAGGCGGCGATCGTCTCCCCGATCGCCGGCACCACCCGCGACAAGATCGAGGCGGCAGTGGTGCGGCGTGGCGTGGCGTGGCTGCTGACCGACACCGCCGGGCTGGTCGACGAGTCGCCCGATCCGATCGAGGCGATCGGTGTGGCCCGCGCGCGTGAGGCGGCCGCCGTCGCCGATATCGTGATCTGGCTGGGCGACGATCCGCCGCCCGATCCGGCGATGATCGCGATCCACGCGCGCGCCGACACTCGTGCTGCCCGGGCCGATCGCCCGGCGGTGTCGGCCGCGACGGGTGCGGGTATGGAGGCGCTCTGGGATATTCTGACGGCGCGCGCGGGCGGATTGCTGCCATCGCCCAACGTGATCGCGCTCAACCGCCGACAGGGCGCGCTCGCGGCGGAAGCGGCACGCGCGTTGGCGGTCGCCGGCGCCGAATGCGATCCGTTGCTGGTCGCCGAGGAATTGCGTTATGCGCTGGCCCGGTTCGATCGCCTGACCGGTCGGGCAGGGGTGGAGAATGTGCTCGACGATCTGTTCGGGCGCTTCTGCATCGGCAAATGACGTTTCACGTGGAACACACGCCCCCGAAAGACTAGATCGCTTGGCATGAGCAATTTCGATGTCATCGTCGTCGGCGGCGGTCACGCCGGAACCGAGGCCGCCGCCGCGGCCGCGCGGCGCGGCGCACGGGTCGCGCTGGTGACGTTCGACGCGCGCGCGATCGGGGCGATGTCGTGCAATCCAGCGATCGGGGGGATCGGCAAGGGCCATCTGGTCCGAGAGGTCGATGCGTTCGACGGGCTGATCGCGCGCGCGGCCGATCAGGCCGCGATCCATTATCGGATGCTCAACCGCAGCAAGGGGCTGGCGGTGCGCGGGCCGCGCGTTCAGGCTGACCGCCGGCGCTACGCGGCGGCGATTCAGGCGATGCTGTCGGAGCAGGAATCGCTGACGATTGTCGAGGGGGAGGCGGCCGAGCTGGTCGTCGACAAGGGCCGTATCGCCGGGCTGATGCTTGGTGACGGCGCACGCTTGTCCGCACCGGCGGTGATTCTCGCTACCGGCACCTTCCTGGCCGGACGCATCTTTCGCGGCGAGGAACGGGGCGAGGGCGGCCGGATCGACGAGCGCGCGGCGACGCGCCTCGGTGTCCAGTTGCGCGCGCTGGGGTTGCCGATGGCACGGCTCAAGACCGGTACGCCGCCGCGTCTCGACGGGCGCACGATCGACTGGGGCGCACTTCCCGAACAGCCTTCGGACGTCGATCCGTGGACGATGTCGCCGCTGACCGGCCGCCGGCAGCTGCCGCAACTCGCCTGCGCGGTCACGCGCACCACCGCCGCGACGCACGATATCATCCGCGGCGGGCTCGATCGCTCGCCGCTGTTCGGCGGCGATATCGCCGGGGTCGGCCCGCGTTACTGTCCGTCGATCGAGGACAAGGTCCACCGCTTCGGCGACCGTGACGGGCACCAGATCTTCCTCGAGCCGGAGGGCCTCGATGATGCGCTGGTCTATCCCAACGGCATCTCGACATCCTTGCCAACCGACGTCCAGGCCGCGATGGTCGCGTCGATTCCGGGGCTGGAGGCCGCGCGGATCGTCACGCCCGGCTATGCCGTCGAATATGACCATGTCGATCCGCGTGCGCTCGATCACCGGCTGATGCTGGGCGCGCTGCCGGGGCTGTTCTGCGCGGGGCAGATCAACGGCACCACCGGCTATGAGGAAGCCGCGGGGCAGGGGTTGATCGCCGGACTCAATGCCGCCGCCCACGCCCGGTCGCTGGCGCCGGTGACGCTCGATCGCGGCGACAGCTATCTGGGGGTGATGATCGACGATCTCGTCCTCCAGGGCGTGACCGAACCCTATCGGATGCTGACCGCGCGCGCCGAGCATCGCTTGCGGCTGCGCGCCGACAATGCCGAGACGCGGTTGGGGACGATGGCCGAGGCGGCGGGATGCGTCGGGCCGGAACGCCGCCGCCATCTCGAACACCGTCGGAGCGCACGCGCCGTGCTTGATAGTCGCTTCGCCGAACGATTTACCGCGTCGGAACTGGCGGCGCGCGGCCAGAGCGTGGCACAGGACGGTGCCCGCCGGTCGGTCGCCGAGTGGCTGCGATTCGATGCCGTCGATCTGGAGTCGCTGCTGCCGGGGATCGGCAGGGAGAGCGACCCGGTCCTGCTCGCGGAGGCGATCGAGGATGCGCGTTATGCGCCCTATCTTGAACGGCAGGCGGCGGAAGTGGCATCGGCGAAGCGGGAAGGGGACACGCCGCTGCCCGCCGATTTCGCCTTCGCCGCGGTGCGCGGCCTTTCGAACGAGATGGTCGAGCGGTTATCGGCGGCGCGGCCCGAAACGCTGGGGGCCGCCGCGCGCGTTCGTGGCGTGTCGCCCGCCGCGCTGTCGGCGATTTTGCTTCACGTGAAACGCGCGGCATGACCGAGGAGGAGGCGCACGCCTGGATCGTCGCCCGTTTCGGCGAAGACGCGCACGACCGCCTCTCGCGCTATGCGGCGCTGCTGACCGAGGAGGCGGCGCGGCAGAACCTGATCGCCGCATCGACGCTGCCGACCTTGTGGAGCCGTCACATCGTCGATTCGGCGCAGTTGCTCGATCATGCGCCGGTGCCGGTGGGGGCGCGGCGATGGATCGATATCGGGTCGGGCGCCGGCCTGCCGGGGCTGGTGATCGCGCTGGCGAGTGACTGGCGGGTCAGGCTGGTCGAGCCACGGCGGTTGCGGGTGGCGTTCCTGGACCATTGCATCGCCGCGCTTGGGCTGGGCGACCGGGTGAGCGTGGCGGCGGCCAAGGTCGAAGCGGTCGAACGGGACGGCGTGGCGGCGGCGGTGATCTCCGCCCGCGCGGTCGCCGCGCTGCCGCGATTGATCGCTTCCGCCGTGCATCTGGCCGACGCGGACACGATCTGGCTGCTGCCAAAGGGCGCCGGGGCGCAATCCGAGGTGGCGGATGCGCGACGTTCATGGCAAGGTGTGTTCCACGTGAAACCGAGCGCCGTCGATCCCGCATCGGGCATCGTCCTCGCCAGCCGAATTGCACGCCGACGATGATCTGCATCACCATCGCGAACCAGAAGGGCGGGGTCGGCAAGACGACCACCGCGATCAATGTCGGCACCGCGCTGGCGGCGACGGGCTCTCGGGTGCTGGTGATCGACCTCGATCCGCAGGGCAACGCCTCGACCGGGCTGGGCATTGCCCGCGCCGATCGTGCGCGATCGAGCTACGACCTGTTGATCGGAGAGACCGATCTGCAATCGGTCGCGATTCCGACGCGGGTGCCGCGGCTCGATATCGTGCCGGCGACGGTCGACCTGTCGGGCGCGGAGATCGAACTTGTCGAATTCGATGCGCGGACCCACCGGCTCGACGCGGCGCTTCGCCGCAGCGAGGCGCGCTGGGACGTGGTGCTGATCGACTGCCCGCCGTCGCTTGGCCTGCTGACGATCAACGCGATGGTGGCGTCGGATGCGCTGCTGGTGCCGCTGCAATGCGAATTCTTTGCCCTGGAGGGTCTTAGCCAGCTGCTGTCGACGGTCGAGCGCATCCGTTCACGCTTCAATCCGGGCCTGTCGATCCTGGGCGTGGTGCTGACGATGTATGATCGCCGCAACCGGCTGACCGATCAGGTGTCCGACGATGTGCGCGCGGTGCTGGGCAAGGTGGTGTTCGATACGGTGATCCCGCGCAACGTCCGCCTGTCCGAAGCGCCCAGCCACGGGATGCCAGCGTTGATCTACGATCATCGCTGCTCGGGGTCGGAAGCCTATATCGCACTCGCCCGCGAGGTGATCGGCCGCCTTCCCAAGATCGCCAAGGCCGCATGAGGGGCCCCGCATGACCGATTCCGTCACCCCCATCCGCAAGCAGCGCCCCGGCCTCGGCCGCGGCCTCAGTGCATTGCTCGGCGATGTGCCGGAGCCGGCGAGCGAGGGCGCGGCGGGGGAAGGCGGCGGTGTGCGGATGATGGCGGTCAGCGCCCTGTCGCCGCATCCCGACCAGCCACGCCGCCGGTTTGATGAGGATGCGCTGGAGGATCTCGCCCGGTCGATCGCCGAACGCGGCGTGCTGCTGCCGCTTCTGGTTCGCCCGCATGGCAAGGATTACCAGATTGTCGCCGGCGAACGCCGCTGGCGCGCGGCGCAGCGGGCGCGGCTGCACGAAGTACCGGTCATCGTCCGCGAGATCAGCGACGCCGAGACGATGGAATTGGCGCTGGTCGAGAATATCCAGCGCGAGGACCTCAACGCGATCGAAGAGGCCGACGCCTATCGCAAGCTGATCGACCAGTTCGGCCACACCCAGGAGGCGCTGGCGCGGCTGGTGCATAAATCGCGCAGCCACATATCCAACCTGTTGAGATTGCTTGATCTTCCTCCGCCGGTCCGCGAGATGCTGGTCGATGGCCGGCTGGAGATGGGCCACGCCCGCGCACTGATCGGCGCGCCCGATCCCGCCGCGCTGGCGCAACGGGTCGTCGATGGCGGGCTGAGTGTCCGTGAGGTCGAGCGACTGGCGCGCGAGGCCAAGCCTGCGGCGAAGGGCAGGGACGCCCGGAGGGGATCAGGCGGTGGCGCAGGCGCACGCAACGCCGATATCGAGGCGCTTGAACGCCAGCTGGGAGACCTGCTCGGGCTGCGCGTCAACATCGCGCATGGCGACAAGGGCGGGACGCTGACTCTGGGCTATTCGACGCTCGATCAACTCGACATGATCTGCCAGCGGCTGAGCGGCGAACGGATCTGATTCGTCAGTGCCGCGCGGCGGCGCGGGCGACCGATACGACGTCGTGCGCCGCGCTGATCGCACCGGCGGTCGCCCCGCCGGCCATCACCGCACGCTCGGCACGGCGAACCCGCTCGATCGCGGCGGCGATCCGCGGCGCGTTCCAGCGTCCTAATGCTTTGATCGTGCTGGATTTTTCTTTCCAGAAAACGCGATGCTGTTCTACAACGCGGTCGGGCGGGACACCGTCGTCGACCTCGCCGCGCATCTCGGCGAGCGCGATCAGCCGTCGCGCCAGCGCGCGCAGCATTGGAATTTCCATGCCCGCGCCGGCCAATGCCGCCAGCTCCGGGCCAAGCCGACCAGGCTGGCCATCGATCACCGTCGCGATCGCCACCGCCATTTCAGCCTCGTCGAAATTCGCGCCGACCGCCGCCAGCGCCGCGTCGTCGGCATCCTTGGGCCGATCGGGGGCGGCGTCGAGATAGAGCGCGAGCTTCTCGATCTCACGGGTCAGCACCGCGCGATCGCCACCGGCAGCGGCAAACATCGTCGCGGCGGTCTCACCGATCAGCCGCAGGCCGTGTTCGCGCGCGATTCCCGCCGCCAGTCTGGCGGCGTCGTTGCCCTCGGGCTGATAGCAGGCGAGCACCATCGCCCCCGGCGCGGCGATCGCCTGCTTGACCAGCTTGCCGGTGGCGCGCGCGCCGGTGGCGATCGCGATCACCGGATTGCCGGCGGCCGGCGCGTCGAGCAGCAATTGCACCGCCTCCGCCGATTCCTCGCCCATCGCGGTGACGCGCACGTAACGGCGGTCGCCGAACAGTGACAGCGACGCCGCCTCGTCCGCCAGCCGGCCAGGCTGCGCCTTGAGCATCGCGCCATCCAGATCGACCCGCTCGGCCTGGCCTAGCGCGCGGTGAAGGCGTTCGGCATATTCCATCGCCCCGGCCTCATCCGGTCCGTGGAGCAGGAACAGGCGGATGTCGCCGCCCCCTCCGCCGGCCCGATCGATCGCCGCGCCGATCTGGCCGGCGTTGACCTTCATTGTTGTGGGGTCCGCGCGGCGTAGAGCGCCAGCCGCGCGACGATCTGGTCGGCGACGATCCCCGCCAGCCGCTCGAGCGCGGTCTGTTCGGCGGCGATGGTGGCATATTCGGAGCCGACCACGTCGACGCCCGCGTCCGATCCGGCGGTGGCGTCGAGCACCACCGTTCCGGTCGAGAGATCGACCAGCTGATAGCGCGCGCGCAATGTCCGCCGTTCGCGCGTGATCGAATCGTCGCGGCGCACGCCCAGCCCGGTGATGCTGTCATCGAGCCGCACCTCCAGCCGGTAGCGTGGCGTACCGCCCGATACCGCGGAGAACCGATCGTTCAGTTCCTTGGCGACCAGCCAGCCGTCCTGGCCTTCGATCGGGGCGACCTGCACGCTCGACAGCATCGCGCGCGGTGCGCTGTCGACGCCACCATAGAGCGGACGGAGGCCGCATCCCGAAAGCGCGGCCAACAGGAGCGCCGGCGCGAGCAGGGCCGCCGCAGTCTTCATGCGACCAGATTGACCAGACGATCGGGCACCACGATCACCTTTTTGGGTGGCTTGCCATCCAACATCCGCAGGACATTCTCCGACGCCAGCGCGGCAGCCTCGACGACGTCTTTCGGCGTTCCCTTGGGCATCGTCAGCGTGTCGCGCAGCTTGCCGTTGACCTGTACCGCGATCGTCACCTGATCGTCGACCAGCAATGCGGGATCGACCGCCGGCCAATCGGCGTCGGCGACCAGCCCGCCTTCGCCCAGCGTCGCCCAGGCTTCCTCGGCCAGGTGTGGCGTCATCGGCGCGACCAGCCGCACCAATGTCGCCACCGCCGCGGTGCGCGACGCCGACGGCGCGGCGCGCTCGATCGCGTTGACCAGTTCGTACAGCTTGGCGACCGCCTTGTTGAACGCCAGTGCCTCGATACCCTCGGCGACCCCGGCGATGGTGCGGTGAAGCTTGCGTTCAAGATCGACGTCGGCGCCCTCGGCCGGTTCGGACGCGCTGCCGACCAGCCGCCACAGCCGCTGGACGAAGCGCCACGATCCCTCGATCCCCGATTCGCTCCACGGCAGGTCGCGCTCGGGCGGCGAATCGGACAGCATGAACCACCGCACCGCGTCCGCGCCATACTGGTCGACGATCGGGCTGGGATCGACGGTGTTCTTCTTCGATTTCGACATCTTCTCGACGCGGCCGACAGTTACCGGCGCTCCGGTCGCGATCACCTTTCCGTCGGCGACGTCCTCGGGCGCCAGCCACGCGCCGGCGGGATCCTGATAGGTCTCATGCGTCACCATGCCCTGCGTGAACAGACCGGCGAACGGTTCGGCGATGTCGAGCTTGCCGATCCGGCGCAGCGCCCGCGTCCAGAAGCGCGCATAGAGCAGGTGGAGGATCGCGTGCTCGACCCCGCCGATATACTGCCCGACCGGCAGCCATTGCTCGGCGACCGCCCGGTCGAACGGCTGGTCGCCCGGCTGGCTGGCGAAGCGGATGAAATACCACGACGAATTGACGAAGGTATCGAGCGTGTCGGTCTCGCGTCGCGCCTTGCCGCCGCAGCTCGGGCAATCGACATGCTTCCACGTCGGATGGCGATCGAGCGGGTTGCCCGGCACGTCGAAGCTGACGTCGTCCGGCAGCACCACCGGCAACTGGTCGCGCGGCACCGGCACCGCGCCGCATGCCTCGCAATGGATGATCGGGATCGGCGTGCCCCAGTAGCGCTGGCGACTGATTCCCCAGTCGCGCAGGCGCCATACGGTGGTGCCGGTGCCCCAGCCGCCGGCTTCGGCGCGCGCGATCACTTCGCGCTTGGCGTCGACCACGTCCATGCCGTCCAGGAAGTGCGAGTTCACCAGCGTGCCGGGGCCGCTATAGGCCTCGCCGTCGTGGAAATCAGGCGCGGTCTTGTCGCCGTCAGACACCACGCGGCGGATCGGCAGGCCGTATTTGGTGGCGAATTCGAAGTCGCGCTGGTCGTGCGCCGGCACGCCGAACACCGCGCCGGTGCCATAGTCCATCAGCACGAAATTGGCGATGTAGACCGGCAATTCCCACGCCGGATCAAAGGGATGCGCCGCACGCAGCCCGGTGTCGTAGCCGAGCTTCTCCTGCGTCTCGATCTCGGCCGCGCTGGTGCCGCCCGCCTTGCACCGCTCGATGAAGGTGGCGACCTCGGCATTGTCCGCCGCCAGGGCCTGGGCGATCGGATGGTCGGCGGCGATCGCGACGAAGCTGGAGCCGAAGATCGTGTCGGGCCGGGTGGTGAACACCTCGACATTGCCGCCGTCGCTCAGACCGAAGCGAAAGCGCAGCCCCTGGCTCTTGCCGATCCAGTTGGCCTGCATCAGCTTGACCTTGTCGGGCCAGTGCTCGAGCGAATCGAGGCCGTCGAGCAGCTCGTCGGCGAAGTCGGTGATCTTCAGGAACCACTGGTTGAGCTTGCGCCGCTCGACCGTCGCGCCCGAACGCCAGCCCTTGCCGTCGATCACCTGTTCGTTGGCCAGCACGGTCATGTCGACCGGGTCCCAGTTGACCGCGCTTTCCTTGCGGTCGACCAGCCCGCCGGCGAGCAGGTCGAGGAACAGCGCCTGTTCGTGCCCGTAATAGCTCGGGTCGCAGGTGGCGAATTCGCGCGTCCAGTCGAGCGCGAAGCCGAGCCGCTTCAACTGCGCCTTCATCGCCGCGATGTTCTGATAGGTCCAGGCGCCGGGGTGGACGCCCTTTTCCATCGCCGCGTTCTCCGCCGGCATGCCGAAGGCGTCCCAGCCCATCGGGTGGAGCACTTCCATGCCGCGCATCCGGCGATAGCGGGCCAGCACGTCGCCCATCGTATAGTTGCGGACGTGCCCCATGTGGATCTTCCCCGACGGATAGGGAAACATCTCAAGCACATAGCTTTTCGGCCGGGGCGACGAATCGTCGGCGGCGAAGGTGCGGCGTTCGTCCCACACCGCCTGCCACGCCGCATCGGCCTTCAGCGCGTTGAAGCGCGACATTGTCGGTCTAACTCCGTAGGTTACGGCGCCGTCGGGCGCGGCGAAAAACTAGTTCGCGAGGGCGGCGCGGCGCAGGTCGCGGGCGCGGGTGAGGATGATGTCCTCCAGCTTCTGCACCGTTGCCGCCTGCACCGGGGCATCGACCCACTGGCCGCCCTGGTTGACCTGGCGCAGCGCCGCGACGCGCACCGCGTCGGCGCGCAGATCCTGGTCGAGCACGGTCACCGTCACCTTCATCCGCTCGGTCGGCGCATTGGGGTTGGCGTACCAGTCGGTGACGATCACTCCGCCGTTCGAATCGGTCTGGAGCAGCGGCATGAAGCTCAACGTGTCGAGCGTGGCGCGCCACAGATAGCTGTTGACGCCAATCGTCGTCACCTTGCTGGCGGCCAGATCGGTCTTTGGCCGGTCGGCGCCGCGATGGCCGCACGCGGTCAAGGGGATGAGCGCGACGCTCAGCAGCAACAGGGTACGCGAACGGGCGGTCATCGGCGGCATCCTTGGGTCCTGATAAGGCGACACGCTTCTATAGAAGCTGCACGGTAGGGAGCAAGCGCGGCCGGATTGTGGACAAGCTGCAACACCAGCGGGAAAAAGTTTCTATGGCGTGGAACATTGCGGCGCGAATGTGGTAGGCGCGAATCAACGATAGAGGAATCGCATGGTCAAGCGCCGTGTCATTGCCGGGATCCTGGCCGCGTCGGCATTCGCCGGCGTGTGCGCGATCGCGCCGGCGATGGGCGCGAACGACGGCCGCGTCGATCCGCGCAAGACCGTCGAGCCGGTGCGCCTCGGCATCGGGTCCTTCACCCCGGCCTCCGCCGATCCGCGCCTCGCCGCGGTGCTGGCGCGCGCGGGGGTGAGCGACAGCAGTTTCCGTTTCACCCCGTCGGGCGCGAATCAGGCCGAGAGCCGCGCGGTGACCGTCGCGGTGCGCGCCCGCACCAACCGCCCGGCCGTGACGGCGGATCGCCTGCCGAACCCGTCGTCGCCGGTCGCGCTGACCCCGCTGGCCTATAACCTGGGCGTCGCGGTGGGCTGGAAGCGGTTCGCGCTGTCGGGCGACCTGTCGAAGGTCGATCTGGCCGGCCAGCCGGGTAGCCGCGAATCGAGCGAAGTGGGCGTCAGCTACACCGGCAAGGCGTTCAGCGGCCGGGTGAAGGCGGCGGCCGATCGTCCGCTGCCGAATCAGCCCCGCCTGGTCACCGACCAGCCGAGCTATTCGATCGATGTCGGCGGCTCCTATCGTCTGACCCGCAACCTCGATGTCACCGCCGGCGTGCGGTACAAGAGCGAGCGCGATCGCCTGCCGCAGCTCAACGACGATCGCCGCGACAGCCAGTCGGTCTACGTCGGCACCGCGCTGCGTTTCTGATCCGCGCGCGCGGATCGATTACAGACACCGTCTTTTAACAACGACTCGGTTCGCCGGGCATGGAAGCCTGTTGTTTCGGTGAGACGGGGTTGCGCGCGGGTGTTCGCTATTCCTGATCGTGGTCGTCGGGACGGCGATCGGGCGCGGGCGTGCGCGCGACCATCCATGCGTCGATCCCCGCCCAGCCATGAATCCCCAATGCTTCCAGCGATTTGAATCGCTCTGGCGTCATGCCGCCAAGGGCGATCACCGGAATCGGCAGGTCGCGCGTGATCGCGCTCAGTCGCATCGGGCCGAGCGCGGGCGCGCCGGGGTGCGAGCGGGTGGGATGGACCGGCGACACGAACAGCAGGTCGGCGCCGGCCCGTACCGCCGCGATGGCTTCGCGGCGGTTGTGCGCCGATCGGCTGAGCAGCCCGCGCCCGCGCCGTTGGTTGTGGACGCCGTCCGGCCCCGCCAGCCCGCCGCCCGCCAGCACCACCAGCCGCCGCGCGCGTGCGATCTGGGCGATTCGCTGCAACAGCCGCCGCCGCTCCGGCAGCGGAAGCCCGTAGTGGCGGAACACCACCCCCGCCCCGCGCGGTAGCCGCGCCAATGCATCCCACAACCGATCGCCCATCCGTTCGTCGGTCATCAGCCACAGGTGCGGGATCGGGTGGCGGCGGCGCATCGCGCCCCCTATAGCGCCGACCATGCCTGCCGACGATGCCTTCGCCCGCCTGACCGCGATCCGCGCCCGGATCGCCCGTGCCGCCACCACCGCCGACCGCGATGGCGCGGACGTGGCGCTGGTCGCGGTCTCCAAGATGCACGACGCCGAGGCGATTCGCCCGCTGATCGACGCCGGCTGTCGCCTGTTCGGGGAGAATCGCGTGCAGGAGGCCGCCGCCAAATGGCCGGCGTTGCGCGAATCGGTACCCGACATCGCGCTGCACCTCGTCGGCCAGCTCCAGTCGAACAAGGCGGCGGAGGCGGTGGCGCTGTTCGACGCGATCCACTCGGTCGACCGCCCGTCGCTGGTCGCCGCGCTGGCGCGGGCGATGGAGGGCGGGCGTCGCCCCGATTGCTTCGTTCAGGTCAATATCGGCGACGAACCGCAAAAGGGCGGATGCCCGATCGACGATCTGCCGGCGCTGCTCGACGCCGCGCGCGCCGCCGACCTGCCGGTGGCGGGCCTGATGTGCGTGCCGCCCGCCGGGATCGAACCGGCACCCTATTTCGCGCTGCTGGCGAAGATGGCGCGCGACGCCGGGCTCGCCGGGCTGAGCATGGGGATGTCGGACGATTTCGAGACGGCGGTGACGCTGGGGGCGACGCACGTCCGCGTCGGCACGGCGCTGTTCGGCGCGCGCGCATGAGGTTCGACGCGTTGCTGTTCGACTTCGACGGCGTGCTGGTGGAAAGCGAGGCGGCGGGCAACGCCGAGCTCGCCGCCTGGCTAACCGGCGCAGGCCACCCGACCACGGCGGAACAGTCGATGGCGCGGTTCATGGGCCTGTCTGGCACCGATTTCCTCGCCGCGATCGAACGCTGGATCGGGCGGCCGATCCCCGAGGATTTCCACGCCGCCCGCGCCGCCGAGGATGAACGCGCGATGCGCGAGGGCGTCGGCGAAGTGGCGGGGGCGGTCGCTTTCGTCCGCGCGCTGCCCGCCGAATTGCCGAGGGCGATCGTCTCGTCGAGCTCGACGCGCTGGATTCGCCGGCATCTCGATCATATCGGCCTGGCCGATGCTTTCGGCGACCATGTCTACAGCGGGCGCGAGCATGTCGCGCGCGGCAAGCCGGCGCCAGACCTCTATCTCTATGGCGCCGCCCGACTGGGCGTGGCGATCGAGCGGACCGCGATCATCGAGGATTCGCCCGTCGGCGCGACTGGCGCGGTCGCCTCGGGCGGCTATGTCATCGGCCTGTGCGCCGGTTCGCACTGCGGGCGCGATCATGCCGACCGGCTGCGCGCGATCGGGGTCGACGCGATCGCGCGTGATTTCGCGGAGGTGGCGCGCGCGATTGCCTGACCGTCGCGGGCAGGTGGCCTATTGGAGCTGGAGACCGCCGGCGAAATAGGGGCGGCGCGAATGTTCGATCGGCAATGCCGTCTCGCAAAACGCGCATTCCGCCATCACCCGGCCGACCAGCCATTGTTGCTTGCCGCAGCCGGGGCAATGATTGACCCCGTCGTCATGATAAAGCAGCGTATAGCCAGGATTATACCACTCCGGCGCAATATCGTTGCCGGTATTTGGGTGTCTGTACATCACTAAGCCTCCACAACCAGCGCTCGCGTCAACAACGCATCAGCCGGCAACGGTTTCATTTCTTCCCCGAAATTTTATCCCGCGCGGCTGAACCCGGGCTGAAGGGCGTCACAACTGGTGGCCGGTGCGGTCGCGCTTGGTCGCCAGATAGCGTTGATTGTGCGGGTTGGCCGGCAGCGCCAGCGGCACGCGCTCGGCCACGGCGATGCCATGCGCTTCCAGCGCGGCGACCTTGGCCGGATTGTTGGTCAACAATCGCACCGTGCGCGGCCCGATCAGCGTCAGCATCCGCGCGGCAATGGCGAAATCGCGCGCGTCGACGGCAAAGCCCAGGCGGGTGTTGGCGTCGACGGTGTCGAATCCCTGATCCTGCAACGCATAGGCGCGCAGCTTGTTGATCAGCCCGATCCCGCGCCCTTCCTGGCGCAGGTAGAGCAGGATGCCCCAGCCGGCGCCCTCGATCCGGTGCAGCGCCTCATGCAATTGCGGGCCGCAATCGCACTTCAGGCTGCCGAGCACGTCGCCGGTCAGGCATTCGCTGTGGAGCCGCACCAGCGGCGGGGTGCCGTCCGGCCGGCCGACGACCAGCGCGACATGCTCGTTGGACGATTCGGGGCCGCGGAAGGCGACGATCTCCGCGGTTTCGGCGCCCGCCACGGGAAGGCGTGCGCGCGTGGCAATGGTCAGCCGCCCGGCATCCTCATGCGCGTCGATGTCGGCCGGGGTGATCGCGACCTCCACCGCCGCCGCTTCGCGCACAAAGAAGGCGGGAAGGATGCCGGCAATGCGGGCCAGCCTGAGCGCCGCCGATGATGCCTCGCGGCGATCGACCGGGATCGCGCGGAACGGCCCCTTCAGCGGAGTCGCGAGGTCGAATTGCGGATCGGCCAATGCGGTGGCGGCCGCGAAGTCCAGCCACGGCGCGCGTGCCACCCATACCGGCGAATCGGGCACCGCCGCGTCGATCTGGTTGGCGAGCTTCAGCGTCGCCGCCCGCCCGGCCGACAGCAGCACCGCCGCGTCGCCGACGGGATCGAACGCCGCCAGCCGATCGGCGTCGGCGGTCTCGATCGCGAGCAGCGCCAGCCCGTCGATCGCCACCGGCCAGCCGCGCCGCAGCGCGTCGATCGCCCGCGCCGCCGCGCGCGGATCGCGCGCTGGTGCGCTCACAGCCGGAACTCGGTGACGATCGGCACGTGGTCGCTGGGCTTGAGCCAGCCCCGGCACGGTTCGCACACGCGGTGCGCCACCGCCTGCGCCGCCAGCGCCGGGCTGGCCCACATGTGATCGAGCCGCCGCCCGCGATCGGACGCCGCCCAATCCTTCGCGCGGTAGCTCCACCAGGTGTGCAGCCGCTGCGGCGCCGGATGGAAATGCCGGCCGAGATCGACCCAGTCGTGCGCCGCCTGCAATCGCGCCAGCGCGGCGACCTCGATCGGGGTATGGCTGACGACGTCGAGCAGCGCCTTGTGGTTCCACACGTCGCTTTCCAGCGGGGCGACGTTGAAGTCGCCGACCAGCAGCGTCGGCGCGTCGAGCGATTCCGACCAGCGAGTCATCCGTTCGAGGAAATCGAGTTTCTGTCCGAACTTTGGATTGACCTCCCGATCAGGCACGTCGCCGCCGGCGGGGACATAGACATTCTCTAGCCGCATGCCCGTCGCCAGCCGCACGCCGACGTGCCGCGCCTCGCCGTTGGCCTGCCAGTCGAGCCGGTCATCCTCGGCCAGCGGCACGCGGCTGACGATGGCGACGCCGTGATGCATCCGCTGGCCGTGGATGATGACGTGGTCATAGCCGATCGCGCGAAACGCGGCGGCGGGGAAATCATCGTCGATGACCTTGGTTTCCTGAAGGCATAGCACATCGGGTGCTTCCTCCTGGAGAAAGCGTTGAACGATATCGATCCGGAACCGCACCGAATTGATGTTCCACGAAGCGATCGAGAGCGTGTCGGCCATGTTCCGCGCGATGTAGCGGGCCGCGCCGCGCCGGACAAGGAAAGGCCCCCGCTCCGGGGGCATGGAGCGAGGGCCGACCTGGCGTTCGTCACGCAGGCAGGAGGCAGGAACCCGGTCCGGGTAACAGGGGGGAAATCCCGAACGGGCAAGCCCCGCCTCCGCAGTGTCGTCTCTAGCGGCGGGTTCCTGTCACCAGAATGAACGGGCCGGCGCCGTACGGCTAGTTGCGTGGCCCGCGCTTGCGCGGATCGTTCCAGCGGAACGTTCCGTCGCTGACCGGCTCGTTGAATTTCTGGTTCGACAGGCGGATCGTGGTGCGGTTGTTCTGCGAATCGAGCGCGACCCATCCCTGCAGCACCAGGCCGCCCGGCCCCGCCGCCGATCGCTGGAAGATCATGGTGATCCGGCCATATTGCGGGCGCTTGGGATCGCGCACCTCGATGCTCAGCACGTCGGGGCTGGCGGTCGGCACCACGGTGGCGATGCCCGAAATATCCTTGTTGGGGTTGAGCAGCACCGCCAGCGGCGAATCGGCGATCGGCCACGGTTGCGCCTGGCGCACCGAATAATCGAGGAACCACAGCCGGTTGCCATCGGCGACGATCAGGTACGGCACACCCTTTTCATACTGGAAGCGGATCTTGCCCGGCTTTTTGAGCGTGAGCGTTCCGGTGAGCACCTTGCCGGCGCGATCGATCTGGCTGAACGACGCGGTCATGGTGTTGACCGCCGTCAGATGCCGCTGGACCTGCTGAAGCTCGGTCGACGGCGCGGGCGCCGGCGCGGCGATGACGGGGACGGCAAAGGCCGCCAGCGCGAGAGTGGCGATGGGCTTGAACATGCGATCTTCCTGCGGGTGGCGGCTTGAACGTCGAGTGAACCCGGCACGTGCCTAATTGAGCGGCCGGCCGTCGGGGTCCATCAGCACCTCGCGGCGGCCGACGTGGTCGGGGCGGCTGACCAGCCCGTCCTTTTCCATCCGCTCGATCAGCCGCGCGGCGCTGTTGTAGCCGACGCGGAGCTGGCGCTGCAGCCACGACGTCGACGCCTTCTGGCTTTCGGCGACCAGCTGGCACGCGCGGCGGTAGAGCTGGTCCTCGGGCGAATCGTCGCCATTGGGGCCGCCCTCCATCGCGAAGCCGTCGTCGCCCTCCGGGTCGTTGGTGACCGCGTCGATATAGTCGGGCTCGCCCTGGCCGCGCCAGAAATCGGCGACCGCCTGCACCTCCTCGTCGCTGACGAACGGGCCGTGGACGCGCGCCACGCCCTTGCCGCCGGGCATGTAGAGCATGTCGCCCTTGCCCAGCAGCTGTTCGGCGCCCTGTTCGCCCAGGATGGTGCGCGAATCGATCTTGCTGGTGACATGGAAGCTGATGCGGGTGGGCAGGTTGGCCTTGATCACGCCGGTGATGACGTCGACCGACGGGCGCTGGGTCGCCATGATCAGGTGGATGCCGGCGGCGCGTGCCTTTTGCGCCAGCCGCTGGATCAGGAACTCGACCTCCTTGCCCGCGGTCATCATCAGGTCGGCGAGCTCGTCGACGATCACCACGATCTGCGGCAGCGGCGCCAGCTCGAGCGTCTCCTCCTCGTACATTGGCTTGCCGGTGTCGGGATCGTAGCCGACCTGGACCTTGCGCCCCAGCTTCTGCCCCTTGGCCTTCGCCGCGCGGACCTTTTCATTGAAGCTGGCGAGGCCGCGGACGTTGACCGAGGCCATCATCCGGTAGCGTTCCTCCATCTGCTCGACCGCCCATTTGAGCGCGCGCACCGCCTTGGCCGGTTCGGTCACCACGTCGGCGAGCAGGTGGGGGATGCCCTTGTAGATGCTCAGCTCGAGCATCTTGGGGTCGATCATGATCAACCGGCACTGGTCGGGCGTCAGCCGATAGAGCAGCGACAGGATCATGCAGTTGAGCCCGACCGACTTGCCCGATCCGGTGGTGCCCGCGACCAGCAGGTGCGGCATCGGCGCCAGATCGGCGACGACCGGATCGCCGGCGATGTTCTTGCCCAGCACGATCGGCAGGCCGCTCGATAGGTCCTCGAAGCTCTGGCTGCCGATCAGCTCGTGCAGGTTGACCGGCTCGCGCGTGCCGTTGGGCAATTCGATGCCGATCACGCTGCGGCCGGGGATGGTGGCGACGCGCGCGGAGATCGCCGACATGTTGCGCGCGATGTCGTCGGCGAGCTGGATGACGCGGCTCGCCTTGATGCCTGCGGCCGGTTCCAGTTCGTACATCGTCACCACCGGACCGGGGCGGACCTCGACGATCGATCCCTTGACGTGGAAATCGTCGAGCACGCTTTCGAGCAGCCGGGCGTTGCGCTCCAGCGCCGCCTTGTCGATCGTCGACTTGGCGTTGGCCGGGGCCGGGGTCAGCAGGTCGATCGGCGGCAGGCGGTAATTGTCGCGGAAATCGAGCGAGCCCTGCTGGGTCTCGGGCTTCTTCGCCTGCGACGGCGCCAGCGTGCGATCGGCGATCAGCGGGCCGGGGCGATCGAACGGCACCGCCTGTTTGCGCGGTTGCGGCTTTGCCACGGGTTCGGCGGCGGCGGTGGCGGAACGGTCGGCCGCCGGTTCCTCCGCGCCGTCACGGCGGAAGTTCGGCAGCGCCAGCCGCCGTTCGGGCAGTTCCAGATTGACCGCCCGCGCCCACAGCACCACGCCGGCGATGCCAAACGCGGTGCCGACGCCGCGCATCGTCCACAGGATCGCGGTGTCGTTGCCGATCAGCCGGATCGCCCATTTGCACGCATTGGCGACAGTCAGCCCGACGACACCGCCATAGCCCGCCGGCAGCCACAGCACCGCCGCGCTCGACAGGAATGCCAGCGCGGTCGCCATCAGCACCACCGCGATCGCGCAATCGCGCAGCATCGCCACCCAGCGACCCGCGGGCCGATCCCGCCACAGCCGCGCGGCGATCACCAGCAGCGCGGGCAGCAGCAGCGCCACCGGCGGCCCGGCGATCGCCAGCAACAGGTCGGCGAGCACCGCGCCGGGATCGCCCAGCAGGTTGCGGGTCGGCCCGCCGGCGGCGGTGTTGAGCGACGGATCGCCCGGATGATAGCTGGCGAGCGCGATCACCAGCAGCACCGTGACGATCGCCAGCGCGAGCGCGCCGATCAGCGCGCCCGATCGCCGTGCACCGGCTTTCATCGTGTCGCGCCACAAAAAGGGCGCCGCGCGCGTTGCCATCGCTGTCGTCCCCCTGGGCGCCTCGCCGACCTGCCGGCGTTCCCCTATTGTCCTCTCGCGCGGACTCGACGTCAAGGCAGCCGGCATTGGCAGCAGCAGGCCGGGGGGCTAGGCAAGGGCGATGGAACATGCGGATGTCCTCATTCTCGGCGGTGGGCTGGTCGGCAGCGCGCTCGGCGTCGCGCTCGATGCGCACGGTCTGTCGGCGATCATCGTCGATCCCGCCGATCCCGAAACGATTCTCGCGGCCGGATTCGACGGTCGCGCCTCCGCCATCGCCAGCGCGCCGATGCGGATGCTGGAGGCGATCGGCGTCGGTCAGCGGCTGGCCGGGTTCGGTTGTCCGATCGAGCAGATCCGGGTCAGCGACGGCCTTGCCGCCGGCGGGCTCGATTTCCTCGCCGATCCGGACGACGGCGCAATGGGCACGATGTTCGAGAATCGCCGGCTGCGCGCCGCGCTGATGGGCGCGGCGCAGGCGGCGGCGCGGATCGACGTGCGAATGAACACCCGCGCCATCGACGTGGCCCGCGACGCGCATGGCGTCCGCGCGACGCTGAGCGACGGGCGCACCGTCGGGGCGTCGCTGCTGGTCGGGGCGGAAGGGCGCAATTCGCCGACCCGCGACGCCGCCGGATTGAAGGTCGCGCGCTGGAGCTACGATCACGCCGCGCTGGTCACGTCGCTCCACCATGAGCGCAGCCACGACAACGTCGCCTATGAGATCTTCTACCCCGACGGCCCGTTTGCGATCCTGCCGCTGCTGGATGATGACGACGGCCATCGCTCGGCGATCGTGTGGTCGGTGCGCGGCGATGCCGGGCCGGGGATGCTCAAGCTTTCCGACCGCGGATTCCTGGCCGAATGCGAGCGGGCGATGGGCGGCGTGCTCGGGCCGCTGTCGCGGCTGACCAGGCGATTCAGCCACCCGCTCGGTTTCCACCACGCCGCGACGATCACCGCCGACCGGCTGGCGCTGGTCGGCGACGCCGCGCACGGCATCCACCCGATCGCGGGCCAGGGCGTCAACGTCGGCTTCCGCGACGTCGCCGCGCTGGTCGAGGTGCTGGTGGAGGGCAAGCGACTGGGGCTCGATCCCGGCGACGCTCAGCTGCTCGCGCGGTACGAACGGTGGCGCAGCCTCGACACGTTCATGGTCGCCGCCGCCACGGACGGGTTGACCCGGCTGTTCGGCATCCCGGGCAAGACCGCTCGCGCGGCGCGCCGCTTCGGGCTGTCGGCGGTGCAGGCGCTGCCCCCGCTCAAGGATCGGTTCATGGCCGAAGCACGCGGCGAATCGGGCGCGGTGCCCAAATTGCTGACCGGGATGACCGTATAGCGCCGTGATTCTAGCGGATCGCCCGCGCTTCCTCGACGATCAGGACCGGAACGCCGTTGCGCACCGGATAGGCCAATCCCGCTGCCTCCGACACCAGCTCCCCGGTCGCCGGATCGCGACGCAGCGGCACGCGGGTCAGCGGGCACACCAGCCGGTCTCGCAGCCACGGATCGTCGATCGTCATTGCAACGTTCCGGTATCGTCGTCGTGGCGGCCGAAGAACACCATCAGCTGGACGATCAGCATCGCGCGGTCACGCAAGGTTTCGGCTTCCAGCAGCGCCTGTTTCGACGCGGGGTCGAACGGCGCGATCTGGGCGATGCCGTTGACCAGCGATTCGTCGTCGAGCCGCGCGACCGCCTCCCAGTCGACGGCATAGCCCTGGGCATCGGCGAAGCGGCGCGATTCGCTTTCGATCGCGGCGCGTTCGATCGCGGACAGGGATTCCACCTCACCCGCCGTCATCAATTCGGCCTCGACCTGGCGAAACGTGGTGGTGACGTCGAGTTCGCGGACGACGCGGAAACGCGCCAGCCCTTCCAGCACGATGTTGAACCGGCCGTCCGGCAGTGCCTCGACATCCGCGATCCGCCCGACACAGCCGATGTCGAACAGCGGCGGTGGGGTGCCGGTGCCGCGCGGCTGGATCATGCCGATCCGGCGGTCGCGCGCGAGCGCGTCGGTCACCAGCGCGCGATAGCGCGGCTCGAAGATATGGAGCGGCAGCTGCATTCGCGGCAGCAGCAGCGCGCCGGCGAGCGGGAAGATCGACAGCCGCGTGAGGACCGGCGCCTCGCTCACCCGAACAGGATCGCGGACAGCTTGCGGCGTTGCGCGGACACCCAGGGATCCTCCAGCCCGACCGCTTCGAACAGCTTGAGCAGCTGCTGGCGCGCGGCGCCGTCGTTCCACTCACGATCGGCGGCGATCAGCGCAAGCAGCGTCGCGGCGGCGCCGTCGCGGTCGCCCGCCGCGACCTGCCCGCCGGCGAGCCGCATCCGCGCGTCATAATCGTCGGGGTTGGCGGCGACCTCGGCGGCCAGCCCGGCGAGATCGGCGACCGGCGTCGCGTCCTTCGCCAGCGCGATCGCCGAACGGGCGCGAGTGACCTCGGGCGCCTTGGCCGCCTCCTCGCCCAGCGCGGCGAGACTCGCCTCCGCTTCGTCGATCCGGCCGGCGGCGACCAGCGCGCGGGCGCGGCCAGCGGCCACCGAAGGATGCTCCGGCGCCATCTCGGCCAGCTGATTAAAGATCGCCAGCGCGCGTTCCGCATCGCCCTCGCCCAGCACCTGTTCGCCCATCGCGATCAGCGGCTCCAGCTCGGCGTCCTGCTGCGCATCCTCGCTCTGGATCGGCAACTGGCGCAGCAACTGGTCGAGGATCGTCCGCAGTTGCGATTCGGTGCGCGCGTTGGTCAGGTCGGCGGCGAGCTGGCCCTGGAACATCGCATAGACGGTCGGGATCGAGCGGACCTGGAACTGCGCGGCGATGAACTGGTTGGCGTCGACGTCGACCTTGGCCAGCACCACGCCCTTGGCGGCATAATCGGCCGCGACCTTTTCCAGAACCGGCGCCAGCGCCTTGCACGGCCCGCACCATTCGGCCCAGAAATCGATGATGACCAGCTTCGTCATCGACGGCTCGACGACGTCGCGGCGGAAAGTCTCGACCGCTTCCTTTTCGGCGGGGGTCATGCCCAGCGTAGCCAAATCCCGTTCCTCGATGTTTTCAGGGTGATGCGCCTCTATGTGGTGGATGGGGCGGCCAAGCCAAGCCCTTTCGCCATCGCGCGCCGACCTTCGCGTGCGCGGCATGAGCCAAAAAGCGGGGTGCCGGCATCCGATATCTGCGCGGTGGCGTCGCGTGCAGAACGGCTTCCGCCTCACCGCTTCCGAACAATAGTGGCGCTAGCGACGATACGGGTCTTGCGCGGACGGCGGACCGCTGTTAGAGGCCGCCGCCTTACCCGCCCCCACCGCCTGGGGGACTGGCGCCGAGCGGGCGTAGCTCAGGGGTAGAGCACAACCTTGCCAAGGTTGGGGTCGAGGGTTCGAATCCCTTCGCCCGCTCCAGTCTTTCAACGGACTGACACGACCGCGCCGATCGGCGCGGAGCCGCCACGGGAGGATTTCGCCTGTGTCCCATCCCCTCATCGCGCTGCTGACCGGCACGGTGCGGCCGTTCGGGCCGCGATCGGTGCCGAGCGGGATCGACAAGCATCCCGTCGCCGTCCCGGTCCATCTGGGGCGTGAGGGGCTGTCGGGGGACGGCCAGGGCGACCGACGCCATCATGGCGGCCCGGACAAGGCGGTGCACCACTATCCGTTCGATCATTACCCCACGTGGCAGGAGGAGATCGGCGCCGTCCCGCTGCTCGACCGGCCGGGCGGCTTTGGCGAGAATATCTCGACCACCGGGCTGACCGAGGACGACATCGCGCTGGGCGACAGGTTCCGCCTGGGCGGGGCGGTGATCGAAGTCAGCCAGGGCCGCCAGCCGTGCTGGAAGCTCAACCACCGATTCGCCGTCGCCGACATGGCGGCGCGGGTCCAGCGCACCGGCCGCACCGGCTGGTATTACCGCGTGATCGAGGAAGGGATGGTCGCGCCGGGCGACGCGCTGGCGCTGATCGACCGGCGGACGCCCGCGTGGACGCTGGGGCGGGTGTGGCGGGTGCTGTACGTCGACACGCTCGACCGCGGCGAGCTGGCCGCGCTGGCGGCGCTGCCGAACCTGCCCGACAGCTGGCGCCGCCTGGCCGAGCGGCGGCTCGCGACGCGCGCGGTGGAGGATTGGGCATTGCGCCTGACGGGCGACCCCGATTGAGCCGGGATTTTGCAGCCCGGCGTCGCATTGCGGACATAGTGCTGCCGCGAGCCGCTGCCATATCCGGCGGCGATATGGATCAGGATGTGACCGCGCGGCGCATGGAGCCCGAAGAGATGAAGCACGCGATTCGTCGCCGGATCGGGCCGCATTTGGTGATCGCGGTGGCCGCGCTGGCGACGCTGGCGGCGGCGCCGGGCGGTGCGCAGAGCACGATCGGCCCGGTTCAGGGCGAGTGGCGCAACGGCCGCAACACCGTGCATATCCGCACCTATCCGTGCGGCGATCAGGTGTGCGGCGTGGTCAGCTGGGCCGATGCGACGGCGGAGGCCGATGCACGGCGCGGCGGGACGCAGCAACTGCGCGGCACGCAGATCTTTCGCGAATTTCGCCCGGTCGGCGACGGCAGCTACAAGGGCAGGGTGTTCGTCCCCGATCTCAACAGCACCTTTTCCGGCCGCCTGACGGTGACGCCGGACGGCAAGCTGCTGGGTAAGGGCTGTTTGATCGGCGGGTTGTTCTGCAAGACGACGACGTGGCTGCGCGTCCAGTGAGCGGCGCGGGCGCGATCCGCGTCGGCATCGGCGGCTGGACGTTCGAGCCGTGGCGCGGAACCTTCTATCCCGACAAATGGCCGCACAAGCGAGAGCTGGAGTATGCCAGCCGCCAGCTGACCGCGATCGAGGTCAACGGCACCTATTATTCCGGGTTCAAGCCGGAGACGTTCGCCGGCTGGGCGAAAGTCGCGCCGGACGACTTCGTGTTCGCGCTCAAGGCCTCGCGCTTCTGCACCAACCGCAAGGTGCTGGCCGACGCGGGCGAATCGATCGCGCGCTTCACCGGGCAGGGCATCGTCGAGCTGGGCGACAAGCTTGGCCCGATCCTGTGGCAGTTCATGGCGACCAAGAAATTCGACGCCGTCGATTTCGCCGCGTTCCTCAAGCTGTTGCCCGCGAGTCAGGACGGGGTGCGGCTGCGCCATGCGGTGCAGGTGCGGCATGAAAGCTTCGCGGTGCCCGAATTCGTCGCGCTGTGCCGCGATGCCGGGGTGGCGATCGTCTATGCCCAGTCCGACGATTATCCGGCGATCGCCGATATCAGCGGCGATCTGGTCTATGCCCGGCTGGAAACGGCGGTCGAGGACGAACCGGCCGGCTATTCTCCGGTCGAACTCGATCGCTGGGCAGACGCGGCGCGGGTGTGGGCGGCGGGCGGCCAGCCCGATGGCCTGGCGAGCGTTTCCGATCCCGCGCCGGTGATGCCGCGCGACACCTTCGTCTTCATGATCTCGGGCGCGAAGGTGCGCAATCCGGCGGCGGCGCAAGCGTTGATCGCGCGGCTTTAATCGAGCCCCAGCCGGCGCAGCGGGGCGCGGACCAGTCCGCTGACCATCGCCGCCTGAATCCACGGCACCGGCCACAGGCGCGACAGCGGGCCGACCAGCCGGTCGCGCAGGAACGGTATCGCCCGCCCGTCGGATTGATAGACCGGGGTCAGCAATAGGCTCATCGCCTGGTAGAGCCGGACGTGCGAGCGTCGTGCCGCGATCGCCTGCGCCGTGGCGGCATCGACGTCATCGGCCTGCCGCAACGCCGTCGCCAGCGCATAGGCATCGAGCAGTGCCATGTTGGCGCCCTGCCCCAGCTGCGGACTGGTCGAATGCCAGGCGTCGCCGATGTGGATCAGCCCCGGTTGGGCCGGCCGCGCCAGCGTGCGGTGGGCGTAATGCGCGAATGTCAGCGCGTCGGGATGGTCGATCGCCGCGAGCAACGGCGCGGTCGCCGGCCACAGCGCGACCACGTCGTCCTGCCACGCCGCCAGCCCGCGTGCGCGCCACGCATCGAGACGGTCGGCGCGCAGCGACCAGAAGAAGGCGGCCTGCGCGGTCGCGGCGCCCGGCGGGGTGCCGACCGGCAGCACGCCCGCCATCACGCTGGCGGCGCGATAGCGTTGCTGGAGCGCGGTGACGTCGAAACCCTCGTCGGTCCATGGCACGGTGCCCCACAGCGCGCCGTAGGCGAGGGGTGTCGCCGGCGCGCCGGCCAGCGGGCTGCGCGCACCCAGCGCGTCGACGATCAGGTCGAAGGGGCCGGCGCTGGTACCGTCGGCGAAGGCCAGTCGCCGATCGCGCTGCCCGACGACCGCGCGCCCGCTCTCGATCGCGATCCCTTCCGCCCGCGCCAGATCGAACAGGATGCCGAACAGGCTGGCGCGGTGGATGCCGATCCCGAAACGGTCGCCGCGCGGCAGCGCCGCATAGCGGACGTCGAGTACCGTGCGGCCGCTGTCGGCCGCGACGCCGACCAGCCGGTCGATCCGCGCGCCCTGCGCCAGCACCGCCGCGTTTGCGCCCAGCGCGCGCAGCACCGCCAGCCCGGTCGGCTGGATCATCAACCCCGATCCCAGTGGCTGCGGCGCGGGGAATCGCTCGAACAGCGTCACGCGATGCCCGTCGCGGTGGAGGAACAGCGCGGCGGCAAGCCCCGCGATGCCGCATCCGGCGACCGCGACCTCCGGCCGCCGCATCGTCAGCGGTCGGCGCGCGGCGGGCTGGGCGTGTCGGCGACCATGCGCTCACCGTCGATCACGATCGGGCTGGCGACGCCGGGGACGCCATCCAGCGCCACACGCATTCCGCGCGCGATCACCTGCGGATCGGCGAACACTTCGGCGACGGTGTTGATCGATCCGGCGGGAACGCCCTTCGCCTCCAGCGCGTCGGCGAGATCCTGTTTGCGCCAGTCGAGGATCGCGCGCGCCAGCAGCGGGATCAGCGCGTCGCGATGCGCGACCCGGCCGGGATTGGTGGCGAAGCGCTCGTCGGCGGCGAGCGGAAGGCCGAGCACCTCGCACAATTTGGCGAATTGCGAATCATTGCCCACCGCGATGATCAGTTCGCCATCGGCGCAGGCGAACGCCTGATAGGGCACCAGATTGGCGTGGCCGTTGCCCATCCGGTGCGGCACCTTGCCCGACGCCATCCAGTTGAGCGCCTGATTGGCGAGCACCGCCACCTGGGTGTCGAGCAGCGCCATGTCGATGTGCGCGCCGACCCCGTCGACCTCGCGCCGGCGCAGCGCCGCGAGGATCGCCACCGCCGAATAGACGCCGGTGAAGATGTCGGCATAGGCGATGCCCGCCTTTTGCGGCGCGCCGTCGGGATCGCCGGTCAGCGACATGATCCCGCCCATGCCCTGGATGATGAAATCATAGCCGGCGCGATGGGCATAGGGTCCGGTCTGGCCGAATCCGGTGATCGAACAGGTGATCAGGCGCGGGTGGGTCGCGCTGAGGCTGGCGTGATCCAGTCCATATTTGACCAGCCCGCCGACCTTATAATTCTCGATCACCACGTCGGCTTCGGCGATCAGCGCGCGAGCCTGCGCCTGACCCTCCGGCGTGGCGATGTCGATCGCGACACCCGATTTGCCGCGATTGGCCGAGTGATAATAGGCGGCGTCGAGGCTGTTTCCGGCGGCATCGTACAGGAAGGGCGGGCCCCAGTGACGGGTGTCGTCGCCGGCGCCCGGCCGCTCGACCTTGATCACCTCCGCGCCCAGATCGGCGAGCAGCTGGCCGCACCACGGGCCGGCCAGGATGCGCGCCAGCTCGACCACCTTGATGCCGTGCAGCGGTTTGGCGGGAGCGGTCATGGACGGCGGATCTCGTAGATCACGTGCGGCTTCATCGCGCCGGCCATCATCCGGTCGACGGTGCCGGGGCGGAGCACGCCGCCGATCTTTTCCATCGCGCGGCGCGAGCGGACGTTATCCGCACCCACCGTGAACACCGCAGTGGCGACGGCGCGGTGGATGTGATCGAGCATCAGGCGCTTGATCTCGCGATTATAGCCTCCGCCCCAATGGCTGCGCGCGAGATAGGTCCAGCCGATCTCGATCTCGTCCAGCGCCGGATTCCAATGGTCGTAGCGGCTCGCCCCGATCACCGTGCCATCGGCCCGGTCGACGATCGTCAGCGATCCGCCCGATGCCAGCCCGCCATCGAAATAGGCGCGAAACACCGGTTCCTGCCACCGGTCATGCGCCGGATGGACCGCCCATAGCAGTGGATCGGATGCGACCGCGAACAGCGCCCCCCAGTCGTCGGCGCGCGTCGGCCGCAGCGTCACATGCTCGCCCTCGAGCGTCGGCTGGCGATCGGGTTCGGCCATGCCCGGTCCGCTCAGAAGGCGGCGATGCCGGTGATCGCCCGGCCGAGGATCAGCCCGTGGACGTCATGGGTCCCCTCATAGGTGTTGACCGTCTCCAGGTTGATCGCGTGGCGCAGCACGTGGAAATCGGCCGAGATGCCGTTGCCGCCGTGCATGTCGCGCGCCACCCGCGCGATATCGAGCGCCTTGCCGCAATTGTTGCGCTTGATGATGCTGATCGCCTCGGGCGCCAGCGTCCCCTCGTCGAACATGCGGCCCGCGCGCAGTGCCGCCTGCAGGCCCAGCGCGATCTCGGTCTCCATATTGGCGAGCTTGAGCTGGACGAGCTGGGTCGCGGCGAGCGGCCGGCCGAACTGGTGGCGGTCGAGCGTATATTGCCGCGCCGCCTCCATGCACGCCTCGGCCGCGCCCATCGTGCCCCAGGCGATGCCGTAGCGTGCGCGGTTGAGGCAACCGAACGGCCCCTTCAGCCCCTGCACCTCGGGCAGCAGTGCGTCTTCCCCGACCTCGACGCCGTCCATCACGATCTCGCCGGTGATCGACGCGCGCAGGCTCAGCTTTCCCTCGATCTTCGGCGTCGAAAGGCCCGACATACCGCGTTCGAGCACGAAACCCTTGATCCCGCCGCCGTGCGCGTCGGATTTGGCCCACACCACCATCACGTCGGCGATCGGCGAATTGGTGATCCACATCTTGCTGCCGGTCAGCCTGTATCCTGTCGCGGTCTTTTCGGCGCGGGTGCGCATCCCGCCGGGATCGGAGCCGGCGTCGGGCTCGGTCAGGCCGAAACAGCCGACCAGTTCGCCGCTGGCCAGGCCGGGCAGGTATTTCCGCTTCTGCGCCTGGGTGCCATAGGCGTGGATCGGGTGCATCACCAGGCTCGACTGCACCGACATCGCCGATCGATAGCCCGAATCGACCGCCTCGACCTCCCGCGCGACCAGTCCATAGGCGACATAGCCCAGCCCGGCGCCGCCATATTCCGGCGAAATGGTCGGCCCGAGCAGCCCAAGCGCGCCCATCTCGCGCATGATCTCGCGATCGAAATCCTCATCGAGGAAGGCGCGGGTGACGCGCGGCAGCAGCCGGTCGCGCGCATAGGATCGCGCGGCGTCGCGCACCATGCGCTCCTCGTCGGTCAGCTGCGCGTCGAGCGCGAAAGGATCCTGCCAGTCGAAGCGGCCCATCTCGGCCATCCCATTCTCCCTTATGCGGTCTTGCCAGTGGCGTCGTGTCAGTCGGCGGGCGCAGGCGGCGGGTTGGACGGCGCCGCCGCCGCCGGCTGGCCCAGCGCGACGAATTCGAGCGCCGACAGCGCGTTGCGCGCGGCGATGTAGCGTTGCGCCGCCTCGATCCAGCTCCTGGCGGCGGGGGCGCCGGGCATCCGCGACACCTCGGCGCGAGCACCCTCGACCTGCCCGGCATCGAGCATCCGGCGCGCGCGCGCCAGCCGGTCGGTCGGGCGCGGGCTGGGCGTCGTTTCATGGCGCAGCACGATCAGCCCGGTGACCTCACGCCATACCGCGCGGCCGACGCCGTCCTCGATCGTGCCGCTGGTCAGGCGGGGGGCGATGGTGTCGAGCGCCTCGCGCAGGTCCTCCAGCGTCACCGGGGCGCGGCCGGCGGCGATCACGGTGGCGACCGCCTCACCGGCCTCGCCGCCGAATCGGGTGCGCAGCAGCGGGGCATAGCCCTCCAGCGGCTGGCCGCGATCGAGCCGGCGGCGCACGGCAAAGGCGATCAGCAGCCGCTCGGCGCGCTGGGCATTGGCGGCCGCGGTGCGCGCGGCGGCATCGGCGGTTCCGATGCGCGCCTCGATGTTGCGCAGCTGCATGTCGAGCGCGGCCTCGCGCGCGGCCAGCCCCTCGATGGTGATCGGCGCGGCCGCCGCCGCCGCCGAGGGCACCGCGGCGGACGGCGTGACAATGATCGGCTGCGGCGCCGGCTTGCGCCAGCGTTCGATCGCCGGCCCGGCCCAGATCACCGCGATCGCGCCCAGGGCGAAGGCGGCCGACACCAGGATCGCCAGCGGCCATCGGTTGCGACGGGGCAGCGCGGGCGCCGGCAGCAGGCTGTCGTCGGTCATGGCGGGACTTATCGACACCGGCGCCAGCCCCGTCAATCGGCGAGGCGACGGGCGGCGGCGATCAGCGCGCCGTCGGTCGGCCGTTCGGCGACCGCGACCGCCGCCCAGCCGGTGCCGGCGGCCTCGGCCACCGCGCGGCTGATCGCGGCGACCGCGACGGTCGGGCGATCCGCCACCACCTCGCCCAGCCGGATCGCGGCGCGCGCCGAATGGAGCAGCGCGACGCTGCCGGCCAGCCCGTCCGGCTCCACCGGCAGCGGGGTGCTGGCATAGACGGTGATCGTGTCGGCGCCGCTCTCGATCCGGTCGCGTCCAGCGAGGTGGAGCAGGCGTTGCGCGCCCGCAGACGCCATGACGTCAGTCACGCCCGCGTCGCCGGTCGACCGCACGGTGAACCCGGCGTCCGCCGCCGCGCGCGCGGTCGCGGCGCCGACCGCATGGACCGGCAACGCCTTCAGCCGGTCTAGCTCGTCCCCGCCGTGGCGCAGTGCGTTGGCACTGGTCAGCAACAGTGCGTCATAGCCGGTGGGATCGGGCGCGCGCCACGCCACCGGCGCCACCGCGAACAGCGGCAGCCGGATCGCGACCAGCCCGAGCATGGCGATGCGGCCGGCGGTGGCGGCGTTGCCCGGTTCGGGCCGCAGCACCGCCAGCGGGCGCGTCATGATCCAAACAGCGCGCGGATCGATGGTGGCGCGGCCGCCAGCAGCGCCGCCGCCAGCGCCGCCGGATCGCTGCCGCTGCGCTGCACCGATTCGCTGCCGTCCTCGGCGAACAGCGCGGCGTCGATCGACAGGCCCTGTGACGTCATCCGCGCCAACGCCGCCACCGGCGAATGGCAATCGGCGTCGAGCGCGGCGAGCAGCGCGCGCTCCGCCAGGACGCAGGCCTCGGTCTCGCGGTGGCCGATCGCCGCGAGCAGCGCGCGCATCGCGGCGTCGTCGGCGCGCACCTCGATCCCCACAGCGCCTTGCGACGGCGCGGGCAGCATCGTGTCGAGCGGGATCGCCACGCCGATATCGTCGCGCCCAAGTCGCGTCAGGCCCGCCGCCGCCAGCAGCGTCGCCTCCGCCTCACCGGCCGCCAGCCGCGCCAGCCGCGTATCGACGTTGCCGCGAAACAGTACCGGCACCAGATCGGGGCGGATCGTGCGGACCTGCGCGGCGCGGCGCGGTGAGCTGGTGCCGATCCGCGCGCCGGGCGGCAGCGCGGCGAAGCTGTCGGCGCCGACCAGCCGATCGCGCACGTCGGCGCGCTCGAGCATCGCGGCGATGGCGATTTGCGCGGGACGGATCGTCTCGACGTCCTTCATCGAATGGACCGCGCAATCGATGTCGCCGGCCAGCAGCGCGCGGTCGAGCTCCTTGGTCCACAGCGCCTTGCCGCCGATTTCGGCGAGCGCGCGATCCTGCACCCGGTCGCCGGTGGTGCGCACCGCGACGATCTCGACCGCGCAGCCGTGCGCGGCGATCAGCGCGTCGCGCACCATGTTCGCCTGCACCAGCGCGAGCGGCGATCCGCGCGTTCCCAGCCGTATGTGTGTCATCGCGCATGCGATTGGACCAACACCGGCCCTTCGACAAGGTCGGGTGCCGTCGCTACATAGCGGCGATGCTGATCCTCGGCCTTGAATCGAGCTGCGATGAAACCGCCGCCGCGCTCGTCACCGGCGACCGCCGCGTGCTCGCGCACAAGCTCGCCGGGCAGGAAGCGGCGCATCGCCCGTTCGGCGGCGTCGTCCCCGAAATCGCCGCGCGCGCGCATGTCGAGGTGCTTGGCCCGCTGGTCGAGGCGGCGCTGGCGGAAGCGGACGTGACGCTGGCCGACGTCGACGCCATCGCCGCCACCGCCGGGCCGGGGCTGATCGGCGGGGTGATGGTCGGGCTGGTCACCGGCAAGGCGCTGGCGCTGGCGTCGGGCAAGCCGCTGGTCGCGGTCAACCATCTGGAAGGGCACGCACTGTCGCCGCGACTCGCCGATCCGGATCTCGGCTTTCCCTATCTGTTGCTGCTCGTTTCCGGCGGGCATTGCCAGATCCTGCTGGTCGAGGGCCCCGGCGCCTATCGCCGGCTCGCCACCACGATCGACGACGCGGCGGGCGAGGCGTTCGACAAGACCGCCAAGCTGCTCGGCCTCGGCTTTCCCGGCGGCCCGGCGGTCGAGCGGGCGGCGGCGCTGGGCAATGCGCGGGCGGTGCCGCTGCCGCGCCCGCTGGTCGGATCGGCCGAGCCGCATTTCTCCTTCGCCGGATTGAAGAGCGCGGTCAGCCGCGCGCGCGACGCCGGGACATGGGCCGCGGAGGATATCGCCGCGTCGTTCCAGGCAGCGGTGGTGGATTGCCTGATCGACCGCACGCGTCGCGCCCTCAATCGGGTGCCCACGATCACCGCGCTGGTCGTCGCGGGCGGGGTCGCCGCCAACGGCGCGGTGCGCGCGGCGCTGGAGGGGCTCGCGCGCGACCATGCCCTGCGCTTTGTCGCGCCGCCCCTGTGGCTGTGCACCGATAACGCCGCGATGATCGCCTGGGCGGGGGCGGAACGGTTCGCGGCGGGCATGGTCGATCCGCTCGATGCGCCGGCGCGGGCGCGCTGGCCGCTCGACGGCGATGCGGAAAAGGTGCGCGGCGCGGGGGTGAAGGCATGAGGATCGGGGTGCTCGGCGGCGGGGCGTGGGGCACCGCGCTCGCCCAGGTCGCGGCGCGCGGCGGCCGACCGGTGACGCTGTGGGCGCGGGAGGCGGCGGTGGTCGACTCGATCAATCGCGACCATGAGAACGCGCTGTTCCTGCCCGGCGTCGCGCTCGATCCCGCGATCACCGCCACCGGCGACCTGGCCGAACTGGGTGATCGCGACGCGCTGCTGGTGGTCGCGCCGGCACAGCACATCCGCGCCGTGCTCGCCGCCGCGCCGGTCGGGGCGACGCCGCTGGTGCTCTGCGCCAAGGGGATCGAAGCGGGCAGCCGCCTGCTCGTCGGTGAGGTTGCCCACACCGTATGTCCAGCGGCGCCGATCGCGGTGCTGTCCGGGCCGACCTTCGCGCATGAGGTCGCGCGCGGTCAGCCGACCGCGGTGACGCTGGCGTGCGACGATGCCGATCTGCGCGAACGCCTCGCCGAACGCCTCGCGGCGCCGGCGTTCCGCACCTATGCCTCGGCCGACGTCACCGGGGCGGAGATCGGCGGCGCGGTGAAGAACGTGCTCGCCATCGCCTGTGGCGTGGTCGAGGGCGCGGGACTTGGGCTCAACGCGCGGGCGGCGCTGATCGCGCGCGGTTTCGCCGAAATGACCCGATTCGGGGTCGCGCGCGGCGGGCGGGCGGAGACGCTGGCCGGGCTTTCGGGGCTGGGTGATCTGGTGCTGACCTGTTCGTCGACCAACTCGCGCAACTTCACGCTCGGCGTCGGCCTCGGGCAGGGCCGCGCGGCATCGGACCTGCTCGCCGACCGCCGGACCGTCGCCGAGGGCGCCTTTACCGCGCCGGTGCTGCGCGAGGCGGCGGCGGAGGCCGGGGTCGACATGCCGATCTGCGATGCGGTGTGTGCGCTGCTCGACGGCGCTCGGTTGTCCGACGTGGTCGGGGAACTGCTCAACCGGCCGCTCAGGGATGAGGGATGACGCGCTGGGCGGCGCTGCTCAAGGGCGTCAACGTCGGCGGCAACCGCAGGCTCCCGATGGCGGATTTGCGGCGCTTTGCCGAGGGGTTGGGCTTCACTGACGTCAAGACGCTGCTGGCGTCGGGCAACCTCGTCTTTTCGAGCGATGAGACATCGGCGGCCGCGCTCGAATCGCGTCTGGAGGACCAGGCCAGGGCGCAACTGGGGCTCGACACCGCCTTCCTCGTGCGCGACGCGGCGGATCTGCGCTCGACGATTGCCGGCAACCCGTTCGCCGCGCAGGCGGCGGCGCGGCCCAACCATCTGCTGGTCCATTTCCATCGCGACGCGGTGCCGCTCGAATGGGTGGCGGCGGTGCGTGCCGAGATCGACGGGCCCGAGCGGATCGCCGCGTCGGGCCGGGAGCTGTTCGTCGATTACGCCGACGGGATCGCCGGTTCGACGCTGGCCGCGCTGATCACCCGCGCGCGGCACCGCCGGCTCAACACCGCGCGCAACTGGAACACGGTGGTCAAGCTGCTGGCGATGCTGGAGACGCGCTAGAAATCGACCGCGACGCCCTTGCGCTCCCAATCGCCGTAACGGACGGGGTCGGGGCCGAGCGGGTCGGCGTCGGGGCGGACCAGCGGTTCGGGTGCCGGCACGGGCGGATTCGGCGGAGGCCAGCCGGCTGGCGGTTTCACATGTGGCGGTCGTTGGGCCATAGGCTGTCCAAATGAGCCGTCCCCAGCCCGCGATCAAGTCCGATCCCCCCGGTTTCCCCGCCCGCCGCGCCGCATTGCGGCTGCTCGACGCGGTGCTGCGCCGGGGGCAGGCGATCGAACAGGCGCTGCACAACGCGACGCAGGGCATCGAGCGCGCCGACGATCGCGCGCTCGCCCACGCCATCGCCGCAGAGACGCTGCGCCACCTGCCCGATCTCGACGCGCTGATCGATTCGGCGACTCGCCAGCCGCTGCCCGACGATGCCAAGGCGCGCACCGCGCTGCGCATCGCGCTGGCGCAGATCCTGTCGCTCGGCACCCCGCCGCACGCCGCGATCGCGACCACGCTGCCGCTGGTCGACGGCGGCCCGCGCAAGCTGGTCCACGGCGTGTTCGGCACGCTGATGCGGCAGGGCGTGACGCTGCCCGATCCGCCGACGTTGCCGGCCGATGTGTCGGCGCGGTGGGGCGATGCGTGGGGGGCGGCGGTGGTCGATGGCGCGCGCCGCGCCATCGCCGCGCCGCCGCCGCTCGACCTGTCGCTCAAGGCCGATGATGTGGTGCGCCCCGATGGCGAGTCGCTGATGCCGCGCCACGTCCGCGTGGCCGAATCGGCGGCGGTGCCGGCGCTGCCCGGTTTCGACGACGGCGGCTGGTGGGTGCAGGATCTCGCCGCGTCGTTGCCGGCGCGGCTGCTCGGCGAGGGCGCGGGGACCGTGCTCGATCTGTGCGCGGCGCCGGGGGGAAAGACGCTCCAGCTCGCCGCCGCCGGCTGGGACGTCACCGCGCTCGACATTTCCGAAAGTCGTCTGGCGCGACTTCGCGAGAATTGCGCGCGCACCGCGCTGTCGGCGCGCGTCGTCGTCGCCGACGCGCTGAAATGGACCGTCGACGCGCCGTATGACGCGATCCTGCTCGACGCGCCGTGCAGCGCCACCGGCATCTTCCGTCGCCATCCCGACGTGCTCCACCGCGTCACCCCGCGCCTGATCGCGGAGATGGCCGAGCTTCAGCGCGCGCTGCTCGCCCGCGCCGCCGGGTGGGTGCGGCCGGGCGGGCGGCTGGTCTACGCCACCTGCTCGCTGGAACCGGCCGAGGGTGAGGCGCAGGTCGAGCGTTTCCTGGCCGAGCACCCAGATTTCGCGATCGATCCCGCGCGCACCGACGAATTGCCCGACGGAATCGCGGCGCATCCGCGCGGATGGGTGCGTACGCTGCCAGGCGCGCTGGCGGCGGCGGGCGGGCTCGACGGCTTCTTTATCGCGCGGCTGATGCGCGGCTAAACCTTGCCCATGGCGTCGCGCGTGCTACAGGCTCGCCCGATGCCCGTTCGCATCGCCCCTTCGATCCTGTCCGCCGATTTCGCTCGTCTGGGCGAGGAGGTCCGCGCGCTCGACGCCGCCGGCGCCGACTGGATCCACGTCGACGTCATGGATGGCCATTTCGTCCCCAACATCACCATCGGCCCGGCGGTGGTCAAGGCGTTGCGCCCGCACACCGCCAAGCCGTTCGATGTCCACCTGATGATCTCACCGGTCGATGGCTTCCTCGACGCCTTTGCCGAGGCGGGGGCCGACCAGATCACCGTCCATCCCGAGGCGGGGCCGCACATCCACCGATCGATCCAGCGGATCAAGGCGCTGGGCAAGCGCGCCGGCGTGGTGCTCAACCCCGGCACCCCGGCCAAGATGCTCGACTATCTGATCGACGACGTCGACCTGGTGCTGGTGATGAGCGTCAATCCGGGGTTCGGCGGCCAGAGCTTCATCAGCAGCCAGCTGCGCAAGATCGAGGCGATCCGCAAGATGATCGACAAGAGCGGCCGCGCGATCGACCTTGAGGTCGACGGTGGCGTCGATCGCCGCACCGCGCCGCTGTGCATCGCCGCCGGCGCCGACGCGCTGGTCGCCGGCACCGCGACGTTCGTGGGCGGGCCGGACTGCTACGCCGACAATATCAGGGCCCTTCGCGGCCAGTGAACGACGACGACGCGATCCAGCCCGCGCCGGACGGCATCGATCAGGGCAAGCGGCTGATCCGGGTCGGCGGGGACAATGGATTGTCGCTGGCCGAACGTATCGCCGAACGGCTCCAGCGGCTGGCGTGGCGCACCCCGTTCCACCGGCTGGCGCTCAGCGGGCGTCATCCGCTCAAGCTGATCGCGGTCGCCGACGATCCCTTCCCCGGCGATGTCGCGCGCGGGCAGGCGCTGATGAAGGGGATGCTGACGTTTCGCGGCGAGCGGCGGGTGGTCGACACGCTCGATCTGGCCCACCCCGATTTTTCCGCGCCCTTTGCCGATCATCTCCACGGGTTCGACTGGCTGCGCGACCTGTCGACCGTGGCCACCCGCGCCCAGGCCGCGCCGGTGGCCGAAGGGCTGATGCGCCAATGGCTCGCCGCGCACGCCGATACCGTGGCCGATCCGGCCTGGCGTGCCGACCTGATCGGGCGGCGCATCCTGGAGTGGATCGCGCACGCGCCGCTGATCCTGTCGTCGACTGACCTCGTCTATCGATCGAGCGTGCTCCATGCCCTCGCGCGCGGGGTGCGCCATGCCGAGAGGACCGCCGATCGCGTGCCCGCCGGGCCGGCGCGGATCGCGGCATGGAGCGGCGTGGTCGCGGCGGGATTGATGATTCCCGGCGGCGAGGCGCGGCGCACCATGGGCGAGGCGGCGTTGGCCCGCGCGCTGGCGGCGTCGATCACCAGCGACGGCGGCACGATCGGGCGCTCGCCACTGGGCCAGCTCGACGCGCTGATGCTGCTGGTCGCGCTGCGTGAGGTCTATGCCGCGCGCCGGCTGGAGGCGCCCGCGATGGTGAGCGATGCGATCACCGGCCTGGTCGCTCCGCTGCTCGGCGTGTGCCACGGCGATCGCGCGCTGGCGAGCTGGCAGGGCAGCGGGCCGATCGCGGGCGACCGGATCGACACGATCATCGCCATCGCCGGGGTGCGGACCCGCCCGCTGCGGCAGGCGCGCGAATGGGGGTATCAGCGGCTGTCGGCGCGATCGACGCTGCTGATCCTCGATGCCGCGCCGCCGCCGGTCGCGCGGACGCTGGCCGATGCCTGCGCCTCGACGCTGGCGTTCGAGCTGTCGGACGGCGCCGAACGGATCGTGGTCAATTGCGGCGGCGGCCGCATCGCCAGCGCGACGCTGCCGGCGCCGCTGATCCAGGGGCTGCGCAGCACCGCCGCGCATTCGACGCTTGTGCTGGCCGATTCAAACTCTACCGCGGTGCTGGCCGACGGCGCGCTGGGGCGCGGCGTCACCGAGGTCGAGCTGGTGCGCGGCGAGAGCGACGACGCCAGCCGGATCGACGCCAGCCACGACGGCTATGTCCGGCGCTTCGGCTTCACCCACCGCCGCACGGTCGCGCTGGGCAGCGACGGGCGCGACGTGCGCGGGGAGGATCTGCTGGTCCCGGCCGGGCGCAAGCGCGGCGCCGGCGACACGGCCTTCGCCATCCGTTTCCACCTTGCGCCCCATGTCGATTCGGCGATGACCGCCGACGGGCAGGCGGCACTGCTGCGGCTGCCCGGCAATCTGCTGTGGCAGTTCCGCTGCCGCGGCGCCGGGCTGGCGCTGGAGGAAAGCCTGTGGGTCGACGGCGACGGCCGCGCCCACCCCACCCAGCAACTCGTCGTCACCGGCAACGCTCCTCCCGGCGGGATGAGCGTGAGCTGGTGGTTCCACCGATCGAAATAAGGACTTTCATGGATCAGCTTCCGATCACCCGCGCCCTGCTCTCCGTCTCCGACAAGAGCGGGATCGTCGAACTGGCGCAGGCGCTGGCCCGCCACGATGTCGAGCTGGTGTCGACCGGCGGCACGGCAAAGGCGCTGCGCGAGGCCGGGCTGGCGGTGCGCGACATTTCCGACCTGACCGGCTTTCCCGAGATGATGGACGGGCGGGTCAAGACGCTGCACCCGGTGGTCCATGGTGGGCTGCTCGCGGTGCGCGACAACCCCGAGCACGTCGCGTCGATGACCGAGCATGGCATCGGCCCGATCGACCTGGTCGTGGTCAACCTCTACCCGTTCGCGCAGACGGTGGCGAAGGGTGCCGACCGCGACGAGATCATCGAAAATATCGACATCGGCGGTCCCTCGATGGTGCGGTCGGCGGCGAAGAACCATGCCTCGGTCGCGATCGTCACCGACCCCGCCGACTATCCCGCGCTGATCGCCGAGCTGGATGCGGGCGGCACCACGTTCGCCAGCCGCCGCCGGTTCGCGGCCAAGGCCTATGCCGCCACCGCCGCCTATGATTCGATGATATCGAGCTGGTTCTCCTTCGCCGATCAGGGTGAGGCCTTCCCCGACGACCTGAGCTTTGCGATGAAGCGCGGGCAGGCGCTGCGCTATGGCGAGAACCCGCACCAGTCCGCCGCCTTCTACGCGCCGGTCGGCCCTCACGCGAACGGCATTGGCCAGGCGCGCCAGGTGCAGGGCAAGGAGCTGTCCTACAACAACTACAACGACGCCGACGCCGCGCTGGAGTTGGTCAGCGAGTTCCGCGACGCCGATCCCACCGTGGTCATCGTCAAGCACGCCAATCCGTGCGGGGTCGCCACCGCCGCGACGCTTTCGGGCGCCTATGCCGAGGCGTTCGCGTGCGACACGGTATCGGCGTTCGGCGGCATCATCGCGCTCAACCGGCCGCTCGATGCGGAGACCGCGCGCGCGATTACCGGCATCTTCACCGAAGTGGTGATCGCGCCGGACGCCGATGAGGAAGCGCTGGCGCTGTTCGCGGCGAAGAAGAATTTGCGGCTGCTGCTGACCGGCGCGCTGCCGGATCCGGCGCGTGCCGGACTGACCGCGAAGTCGATCACCGGCGGCTGGCTGGTGCAGACCCGCGACAACGGCCGCGTGTCGGAACTCGATCTGAAGGTGGTGACGCAGCGCCAGCCGACCGCGCGGGAGCTGGCCGATTGCCGTTTCGCCTGGACGGTGGCCAAGCACGTCAAGTCGAACGCGATCGTCTATGCCAGGGACGGCGCCACCGCCGGCGTCGGCGCGGGCCAGATGAACCGGCTCGAATCGGCGCGGATCGCCGCGTGGAAGGCGCGCGACGCCGCCGACAAGGCCGGGTGGGGCGATCCGCGCACGATCGGGTCGGCGGTCGCCTCCGACGCCTTCTTCCCGTTCGCCGACGGGCTGCTCGCGGCGGTCGAGGCGGGGGCGACGGCGGTGATCCAGCCGGGCGGATCGATCCGCGACGAAGAGGTGATCGCGGCGGCCGACGCGGCCGGACTGGCGATGGTGTTCACCGGGATGCGCCATTTCCGGCACTGATCCCGCTCACGTCTCCGCGCGCGCCGTGTCCTTGAGGTCGATGGCATCCGCGCGGGGAACCTTGCGGAACAGCGCGCGATCCTCGGCGCCGAACGCCCATTTCCACAGCACGAAGCCATAGGTGATCGCGATCAGCGGCTCGCCGATCGCGAGTTCGGCCCATTCGAACCGCTTGGGCAGCCGTGTCATCAGGATGCCGACGGTCATCGCCGCCAGCGCCGCCCAAACCAGCGGCCAGCGCCAGCCCGCCACCGGCGCGCCGAGCAGGCGGGAGAGCAAATTGGCCTTGACGATCGAACCGGCGAGCAGCGCGACCATCAGCGCCACCGCGACCCCCGCCGCCTGAAAATTGACCGGCCAGCCGGCCCAGCGCATCGCCAGGATCAGCGCGAAGCTGAGCACGATCTGGAACAGCAACACGCCGGCAGAGATCATCAGGTTGCGGTGGCGCGCGATATAGACCAGCGCCGATTCACACACCGCGCCGGTCGATGCCAGCACTTCGGCGGTGAGCAGGAAGGCGAGCGCGGCGGTGCCGGCGACGAACTGCGGCCCGACCACGCCCATCACCGCTTCGCCGGGGATCGACCCCATCAGTGCCAGCCCGCCCTGCGCCGCCATGATCCAGAAGCCGACCTGGCGCACCTGCTTGGCGACGGCGGCGCGGTTGCCGGCCTTCAGGCTCTGGGTGATGACCGGCCCCAGCACCGGATCGAAGCTGGTCTTGAGCTTCTGCGGCAGCGACGCGACCTGCTGCGCCATATAGTAGATGCCGACGATCGACGGCGCGAACATCAGCCCCAGGATGAAGCGATCGACGTTGCGCGTGCCCCATTCGATCGCGTCGGCCCCGGCCAGCGGGGCGTTGCGCCGCGCCAGCGCGAACATCGTCGCGACGCGCGGCGTCCAACCGCGCGGCAGGCCATAGCTGCGGATGAAAGGGACCAGCGACGCGGTGAGCGCGGCCACCATCGACAGCACATAGGCCAGGATCAGCCCGTCGCGCGCGGACACGTAATAGAGCGCCCAGGCGGCGATGCTGATCGTCCACGGCTCGATCACCGCGCGCGCGGTGACGCTGGCCTGCACATTCATGCGATAGGCGAGCGCCGCCAGGCTGATGTCCGACCAGGCGATCGCGAAAACGATGCACGGCAATAGCCGTTCGAAGCCGATGACGTGACTATTGGGGTACATCACCTGCGGGAATGCGAACAGCACCGCCGAGCCGACGATCGACGCGACGAACGCCGCCAGCATCGCGTCCCACACCACATGCGCGTGCGGGCGGTCGGTCGATGTCAGCGCCTGCGCCAGCCCGCGCTTCAACCCCAGCGTCGCGACCATCGCCGCGAATTCGACCACCAGCACCGCCAGCGCGAACCGTCCGACGATCTCCGGGCCATAGAGTCGCCCGGCGATGAACAGGAACGGCAGCCGCGCGGCAAGCCGCAGTACGAAGCCGAAAATGTTGGTCCGCCCGCCCTTGGCCAGCGCGGCGATGTCCTGCTGCGACGCGGGCACTATGCGACTCCGGCCGACGGGCGCGCGATGAGTTTCGCGCTCAATGCGCCGCGCCCCAGCTTGGCCCGGTGCCGATGTCGATGCCCAGCGGCACGCTCAGCGTCACCGCCGGCTCGGCGGCGGTCGCCATCACCTCACGGATCACCGGGGTCGCCGCGGTGACGTCGTCTTCGGGCAGCTCGAACACCAGTTCGTCGTGGACCTGCATCAGCATTCGCACATCGGGCAGCCCGGCGGCGGCTAGCGCGGGTCCCATCCGCGTCATCGCGCGCTTGATGATGTCGGCGCTGGTGCCCTGGATCGGGGCGTTGATCGCCGCGCGTTCCGATCCGCCGCGCTCGTTGGGGTTGGGCGACTTGAGGCGCGGGAAATGCGTCTTTCGCCCGAACAGCGTGGTGGTGTAGCCGCGCTCCTTCGCCTCGCGCAGCGTGTCGGCGATGTAGCGGTTGATGCCCGGGAACCGTTCGAAATAGCGGTCGATCATCCCCTGCGCCTCGTCGGGCGTGACGTCGAGCCGACCGGCCAGCCCCCAGCGGCTGATGCCGTAGAGAATCGCGAAATTGATCGTCTTGGCGCGCCCGCGCGTGTCGCGGTTGACCTCGCCAAACAACTCCACCGCGGTCAGATTGTGGATGTCGTCGCCGCGCAGGAATGCCTGGCGCAGCGGATCGACGTCGGCGATGTGCGCCGCCAGCCGCAGCTCGATCTGCGAATAGTCGGCCGCCAGGATGACGTTGCCCGGCTCCGCGACGAAGGCGTCGCGGATCTGGCGGCCCACTTCGGTGCGGATCGGGATGTTCTGGAGGTTGGGATCGGTCGACGACAGCCGCCCGGTCTGGGCGCCGGTCAGCGAGTAGCTGGTGTGGACACGCCCCGTCTGCGGGTTGATCTGCGCCTGCAGCGCATCGGTGTAGGTCGACTTGAGCTTCGACAGCTGGCGCCAGTCGAGCACCTTGCGCACCATCTCGCGCCCCCCCGACCCATTGGGCGAATCCTTGTCGGCGGCGATCCGTTCCAGTTCGTTGACGTCGGTCGAATAGACGCCGGACTTGCCCTTGCGCCCGCCCTTGATCCCCATCTTGTCGAACAGCACGTCGCCCAGCTGCTTGGGGCTGCCGATGGTGAACTTGAACCCGGCGATGCCGTGGATCTCCTCCTCCAGCGCCGCGATCTGGTGCGTGAACTCGCTCGACAGGCGGCCGAGGATGCCGGCGTCGACCTTGACCCCGGCGCGCTCCATGCCGGCGATCACCTTCGGCAGCGGGCGGTCGACCATCTCATAGACCCGCGTCGCTTCCTCGAACGGCAGGCGCGGCTTGAACCGGCGCCACAGCCGCAGCGTCACGTCGGCATCCTCGGCGGCGTAGCGCGTCGCCGCCTTCAGATCGACCTCGTGGAAGCCGATCTGTTTCTTTCCGGTGCCGGCGACGTCCTTGTAGGCGATGCAGCTGTGCGACAGGTGCGTCGCGGCCAATTCGTCCATGCCATGCCCGTGCAGCCCCGCATCAAGCGCGAAGCTCATCAGGATGGTGTCATCATAGGGCGCGATGTCGACCCCCAGCCGCCCGAGCACGATCAGGTCGTACTTGAGGTTGTGGCCGATCTTGAGCACCGCCGGATCCTCCAGCAGCGGCTTGAGCCGGGCCAGCACCAGGTCGCGGTCGAGCTGGACCGGCTTTTCCGCGAACATGTCGCTGCCGCCATGCGCGACGGGGATATAGCAGGCGAGATTGGGATGAAGCGCCAGGCTGATCCCGACCAGATCGGCGCGGGTGGCGTCGACGCCGGTAGTCTCGGTATCGATCGCCACCCAGCCCTGATGGCGGGCGACGGTGATCCAGCGATCGAGCGCCTCCTGCGTCACCACCGTTTCATAGGCGTCGTGATCGCACGGCGGATCGTCGTCCTGCGCCACCGGCGGCTTCGGCGTCGCGACCGGGGCGTCGGCGACCGCCGACAGCCGCGCGACCAGCGACTTGAAGCCGTGGTGTTCAAGGAAGGCGCGCAGCGGCGCGTCGGGAATGCCCTGCAATTCGAGCGACTCGAGCGGATCGGGCAGCGGCACGTCGCACGACAGCTCGACCAGCCGGCGGCTCAACCGCGCCATGTCGGCATGGGCGATCAGATTGTCGCGCAGCTTGCCCGGCTTCATCGTCGGCGCGGCGGCCAGCACCGCCTCCACGTCGCCGTGTTCCAGGATCAGCTTGGCGGCGGTCTTGGGTCCGATGCCGGGCACGCCGGGGACGTTGTCGACCGAATCGCCCATCAGCGCGAGCACTTCGCCCAGCTTGTCCGGCCCGACACCGAACTTGGCCTCGGTATCGGCGGGGCCGAGCCGGCGGTTGTTCATCGTGTCGAGCATGTCGACCGACGGATCGGTCATCAGCTGCATCAGATCCTTGTCGGAACTGACGATCGTCACCTGCCAGCCCTGCGCCAGCGCCGCCTTGGTATAGCTGGCGATCAGGTCGTCGGCTTCCCAGCCCAGTTCCTCGATGCACGGCAGGCTGAAGGCGCGGGTGGCGTCGCGGATCATCGGGAACTGCGGCACCAGATCCTCGGGCGCCGGCGGGCGGTGCGCCTTGTACTGGTCGTACAGTTCGTTGCGAAAGGTATGCTCGCTCTTGTCGAGGATCACCGCCAGATGGGTCGGACCGTCGGCCTTGTGCAGCTCGTCGGCCAGCTTCCACAGCATCGTGGTGTAGCCATAGACCGCGCCGACCGGCTCGCCATGCTTGTTGGTGAGCGGCGGCAGCCGGTGATAGGCGCGGAAGATGTAGCTGGAGCCGTCGACCAGATAGAGATGGGGCATGGCGGGGGGATAGCAGGGGCGCCCCCGCCCCTCAAATCCTTAGCGCGCGTCGTGGAAGATGATTCCCAGCGTGTGCCGCAATCCCCGGCGGACCGTGCCGACGCCGTGCCGCATCGCCACCCGGTAATCGCCGCGCGTGCCCGCCACCGGACGGTGATGGACCGCGAACACCACCGCGTCGCCCTGGCGCAGCGGCGCGACATGCGCGCGCGATTGCATCCGCGGCCGCTGTTCGGTCAGCACGAACTCGCCGCCGGTGAAGTCGGCCTCCGGCGCGGACAGCAGGATGGCGACCTGAAGCGGAAAGACGTGATCGCCGTAGAGGTCCTGATGGAGCGCGTTGTAATCGCCGGGGCCGTAGCGCAGCAGCAGCGGCGTCGGCCGGGTCTGCCCGCCGTCGTGGCAGCGCAGGACGAACGCGGCGTGGGTATTGGGAAAGCGTGTCGCCAGCCCCATCCGCTCGTGCCAGCGGTTCGCGATCGGGGCGAGGCGGGGGTAGAGTTCGGTCCGCAGCGCGAAGACCGGCGCGGGCAGCGGATAGGCGAAATAGCGATACTCGCCGCGGCCGAAACCGTGGCGCGCCATGATCACGTGGCTGCGGAAACGATCGGGCGCGTCATAGAGCGCGGCGAGTTCGGCGCAGGCGGCGGGATCGAGCAGCCCCGGAAGGATCGCCCAGCCCTGGGCATCGAGATCGGCGGCCATCGCGGGCCAGTCCTGGTGGTGGCATGTCATGGCGACCGGCTAGCCGAGGTGGGACGCCGCGCGCTTCCCGTCGCTTGCCGGCGAACTCCGTCGTGTGATCGCTATCGCCGGACGTCGCGCCAGCGCGTTTTCCAGGCGGGTGGAATCAGCCGCTGACCCGAAAGCGCGTCAAATCAAAAACCCGGAGCAGCCGAGCCGACGCCGTCGGATCGGAATCCGCCCTAGCGCGCGATCGTCGCCGATCGGGTGTCGTGGGTCGCCACCACCGCGCGGACCACCGCCTGCATCAGCGCCTGCCGTTCGGGAATGGTGCGCTGGGTATCGCCGATCATGATCGCGATGGCATAGCTCTGCCCATCGGGCGCGGTGAGCAGGCCGACGTCGTTGTAGCCGGCGGTGCGCGTCAGCAGATTCTGCCCGGTGCCGGTCTTATGGCCGAAACTCCAGCCGACCGGCACGGCGCCGCGCATCCGCTGCGGCCCGGTCTTCGAGCTTTGCATCGTCCCGATCAGGTAGCTGGTCGATTGCGGCGACAGCAGCGCGCCGCGCTTCAGCTTGGCCAGCGCCGCGGCGATCGCGCTGGGCGCGGCGCCGTCGATCGGGTCGGCGACATAGCTCTGATAAGCGGCCTGGCGCACCCCGAGCGGCAGCTTGGCGCGCGCCGCCTCGAACGCGCGACCCATCGCATAATCCTGCTTCCATTCCAGCCCGGCGGTCTTCGACTGGAGCAGCCGCTCGCCGGGGCCGAAGCGAACGTTGTCGATGTCGTGGCCCGACAGGAAGCGGCGCACCGCCTCCGGCCCGCCGACATAGCGCAGCAGCCGGTCGTTGCAGGTGTTGTCGCTCATCGTCAGCGCGCGGTGGAGCAGGTCGCGCACCGTCGTCGCATAGACGCCGTCCTTCATCAGCGCGGCGACCGGCTGGTGGAACAGCGTCAGGTCGGCGCGGGTGATGGTGATCGGGTCGTTCAACGTGATCCGGCCGCGATCGACCGCGTCGAGCACGGTCATCGCCACCCACAGCTTGCTCACGCTCTGCTGCGGCATCCGGCGGTCGGCGTCGGCGCTGTCGACGCTCCACCCGCCATCGACGCTGCGGACGGCGATGCCGGCCAGCCCGTCGAAGCGGTTGCGCAGCGTGTCGATGCTGGTCTTCAATCCCACCGGCGCGGCGGCGCGGGGCGCCGGCGGCGGCACCGGAACCGAGGTGCGATAGGCCGGCGGCAGCAACGACGTCGGCGACTGCCCGTCCTGGTGCACGCCCGCGCCGATCAGCAGCGCCGGGGCCAGCCCGGTCAGCGTCAGTGCCCGCTCCAGCGTCGAAAATGTCGAAATCACAGCCACGCCTGCTCTACACCCTTGCCCGTTGTCATTTGACCGCAAGCGGCCGCTTGCGACAAGTGTCGCCGCCAAGTCGTTGCGACGGAACGACTCACCCTAGCGGTGGATGCGTGAACGGTTACGGAACAAGCACGGTATCGACCGCGTCGGGCAGCGTTTCGGGATAGTCCAGCGTGTAGTGCAGCCCGCGGCTTTCCTTGCGGTGCAGCGCCGACCGGACGATCAGCTCGGCCGATTGCAGCAGGTTGCGCAGCTCGATCAGGTCGGGGGTGACGCGGAAATGGCCGTAATAGTCGGCGACCTCCTCGTTCAGCATCTTGATGCGGTGCTGGGCGCGCTCCAGCCGCTTGGTGGTGCGGACGATGCCGACATAGTTCCACATGAACCGGCGGATCTCGGTCCAGTTCTGCTTGATGACGACTTCCTCGTCCGAATCCTCGACACGGCTTTCGTCCCACGGGCTGATCGGCGGCGGCGGCGGCAGATCGTCCCAATGCGCGGCGATATGCCGGGCGACCGCTTCCCCGAACACGAAGCATTCGAGCAGCGAGTTCGACGCCAGGCGATTGGCGCCGTGCAGCCCCGACTGGGTGCATTCGCCCGCCGCATAGAGGCCGGGCAGATCGGTGCGGCCGTCCGAATCGATGACGATGCCGCCGCAGGTGTAGTGTTGGGCCGGCACCACCGGGATCGGCTGGCGCGTCATGTCGATGCCCAGCCCGATCAGCTTTTCGTAGATGTTGGGGAAATGGTGCTTCACGAATTCGGGGTCGCGGTGGCTGATGTCGAGGTGGACGTAATCGAGCCCGAGCCGCTTGATCTCATGATCGATCGCGCGCGCCACCACGTCGCGCGGCGCCAGTTCGGCGCGGGGATCGAAATCGGGCATGAAGCGGTGGCCGTTTTCCGGCAACAGCAGATGCCCACCCTCGCCGCGCACCGCCTCGGTGATCAGGAAGTTCTTGACGTCGAGGTTGTAGAGGCAGGTCGGGTGGAACTGCATCATCTCCATGTTGGAGACGCGCGCGCCGGCGCGCCACGCCATCGCGATGCCGTCGCCCGTCGCGCCGCGCGGGGCGGTGGAGAACAGGTAGGTGCGTCCCGCCCCGCCGGTCGCCAGCACCGTCGCGTTGGCGGTGAACAGCGCGACATGCCCGGTCGCCCGGCTGACCGCGTAGACGCCCCAGACGTGCCCCGCCCCGGAATAGCGCAGTTCGTGCCGGCTGGTCGCCAGGTCGATCGCCACCATGTCGGGCACCAGCGTGATGTTGGGATGCGCGCGCGCGGCGTTGAGCAGCGCCTCCTGCACCGCCCAGCCGGTGGCGTCGTCGACATGGACGATGCGGCGATGCGAGTGGCCACCCTCACGCGTCAGGTGGAGCGTGTCGCCCTCATGGTTGAACGGCACGCCAAGCTGTTCGAGCCGCGCGATCGCGCCGGGGGCGTGCTCGACCACCATCTCGACGATCGCGCGGTCGTTGAGGCCGGCGCCGGCGATCATCGTATCCTCGATATGGCTTTCGAAGGTGTCGCCGGGTTCGAGTACCGCCGCGATCCCGCCCTGCGCCCACGCGGTCGACCCCTCGTCGAGCCCGCCCTTGGCCAGCACCGTCACCTTGAACCGATCGGCGAGATTGAGCGCGGCGGTAAGCCCGGCGGCGCCGGAACCGACGATCAGGACGTCGGCGCGGGTCATGCGCGCGCTCCGAAGGTCACACCAAGGTCACAGCTGACGCCCTCCTCGGCGAGCGGAAATCGACCGAACGGAAAGGCTCCGGGCGTGCGGACGGCCGGGCCGTCCGCGACGATCAAGGCGGGAGAATCACGCATCCCCGCCTCTGTGGCACAGAAGGCGGCGTGTAGGACAGGGGCCGTCGTTCCCGCCCCAGGACGGATCGCGATTAAAGCGGTGGCTGTCCTCATACGTCATCCCGGACTTGATCCGGGATCCGGAGCGACAAGCGGTGTTTCCAGCGGCCTGGATCCCGAATCACGTCCGGGATGACGCTAAAACGGGGTATGGCCCCCTGGAATCCGTGAATGTCGATCGACCCTAGCCATGCGCCGCGCGCGTCAGGCTGAGGAACACGTCCTCCAGATCCGGTTCCTTGGTCGACACGTCGACGATGCCGTAGCCGTCGGCGGTCACCGCCGCGAGCACCTGCCCGGCGTTGGCGACGTCCTTGCGATAGGTGATCGACAGCACTCGCGCGCCCTTCGCCTCGATCCGTTCGAAGCAGGTGGCCTGCGGCGGGACGGCGATGTCGCGGTCGACGGTGACCTCGACCAGCTTTTCCTGCGCGCGGCCGACCAGTTCGCGGGTCGGTTCGTTGGCGACCAGCCGGCCGTGGTTGATGATCGCGATGCGATCGCACAGCTCCTCGGCTTCCTCGAGATAGTGGGTGGTCAGCACCACCGTCACTCCGCCGGCGTTGAGTTCGCGGACATAGGCCCACAGCTGCTGGCGCAATTCGATGTCGACGCCGGCGGTCGGCTCGTCGAGCACCAGCACCGGCGGGCGGTGGACCAGCGCCTTGGCCACCATCAGCCGCCGCTTCATGCCGCCGGACAGCGTGCGGGCATAGGCGCCCGCCTTGTCCTCCAGATGGACCGCGCGCAGCAGCTCCATCGAGCGTCGATCGGCCTTGCGCACCCCGTACAGCCCGCCCTGGATCTCCAGCGTCTCGAACGGGGTGAAGAACGGGTCGAACAGGATTTCCTGGTTGACGATGCCGATCGACGCCTTGGCATTGCGCGGGTGGGCGTCGATGTCGAAGCCCCAGATGCTGGCAGCACCGGACGTCTTGTTGACCAGCCCGGCCAGGATGTTGATCAGCGTCGACTTGCCCGCGCCATTGGGGCCGAGCAGCCCGAAGATCTGCCCGCGCGGCACGTCGAAGCTGACGTCGTCGAGCGCGCGCTTGCCGCCCTGATAGGTCTTGCACAGCCCGGAAATGGCGATCGCGGCTTCGGTCATGGGGCTGGAATAGGGAGCGCGGGGGCCGTCGCCAACCCCTCTCCCCGCGGGAGAGGGGCGCGGGGTGAGGCTGGGTGTGATACGCTGTCCGAGCGCCCTCACCCTTCCGCGGCTGCGCCGCTCCCTCCCTCTCCCGATGGGAGAGGGAATTGTGCCGCGCCGCGCCGCTTGCTATCCGGCCCCCATGATCGCTCCGCCCGAAGTCATCCGAGTCACCAATCCCCGCGTCGCCTGTGACGGCGCCGGCGAGGGACTGCCCGCCGCGCTCGGCCATCCGCGCGTGT
>Ga0182736_1000576_pt1 | contig 52726 bp, 53 predicted proteins | sample eDN5th30CKraftBY_FD_128882 | JGI IMG/M metagenome (GOLD analysis project Ga0182736, IMG submission 128882) | Enriched backyard soil microbial communities from Emeryville, California, USA - eDNA 5th pass 30_C Kraft BY (version 2) (version 2) | ecosystem: Environmental > Terrestrial > Soil >... | reverse complement strand
TGGAACTCTGCGGCGGTACCCATGCCCGTTCGACCGGCGATATCGGCCTTGTCCATGTGGTGACCGAAGGCGCTGTTGCAGCCGGCGTACGCCGCATCGAGGCGCTGACCGGTGCAGCCGCCCGTGAGTACCTGGAAGAGCAGGAAAACCGCCTGAAGCAGGCTGCTGCAGTTCTGAAGGTCGCGCCTGCTGACGTTGTTTCGCGTCTTGAGGCTCTGGTCGAAGAGCGCAAGAAGCTGGAACGCGAGTTGGCTGATGCCCGCCGCAAGCTCGCCCTTGGTGGCGGTGCAGCTGGTTCCGCTTCGGACGGTCAGGAGACGGTGAACGGCGTGTCCTTCATGGGCCGCGTGGTCGAAGGCATTGCACCGAAGGACCTGAAGCCGCTCGCCGATGATGGCAAGCGTGCATTGGGCTCCGGCGTCGTTGTTTTCGTCGGCACTTCTGAAGACGGCAAGACAAGCGTCGTCGTCGGCGTCACGGAAGATCTGACGGGCCGCTTCAGCGCCGTCGATCTCGTCCGTGCAGCCTCGGAAGCAATTGGCGGCAAGGGTGGCGGCGGTCGTCCTGACATGGCGCAGGCTGGCGGACCGGACGGTTCCAAGGCGGCCGCAGCCATCGATGCGGTGAAGGCAATGCTGGCTGGTTGATCTAGCAAATCGGACTGACGTGAGTTTCGGGGCGGAACCTGCAGGGGTTTCGCTCTTTCTTTTGGCCTCCTGCTGTCCGCGTAGAGGTCACCGTCACGCAGGCTTATCCGCGATTTCTGTGGATAAACGTCTCCGGCTGCTCGGCCCAGCAATAAACAGGAAGAACGTTGTGAACCATGGAAAAGAAAGAACACGCGCCTATGTCCTGAGCGAAATTTTATGCTAACCTTATAGATGTCCGCAGGACAGTTTTGATAATTTTCATGTTAATAAATTGATTTTAATTAGCGTACCGATTTGCGTTTGGATCTAACAGTCCAGCCACAAATAGCTTCACCAAGGTGAGTTTTAATGGTTTCTGAAGAATTGGTCGCGGGAGGCGAGCCGTTGAGTCAGGCTGCTCCGGCGAATTCGCCATCGCGAGTGCTGGTGGCGAGCCTTATAGGCACCACCGTCGAGTTTTACGACTTCTACGTCTACGCCACCGCAGCGGTGCTTGTGTTCCCCCTGCTGTTTTTCCCGGCTGGCAACCCCACTACGGCCTTGCTTGCATCCTTCGCTATCTTTGGCGCGGCTATGATCGCGCGTCCTCTGGGCGCCATCTATTTTGGTCATCTGGGCGACAAGCGCGGCCGCAAGTTCACGCTCGTGGGCGCGCTGCTGACTATGGGTATTGCGACGTTTCTGATCGGCGTTCTGCCCACCTATGAAATGGCAGGCTGGTTTGCGCCGCTGTTCCTCGTCATCCTTCGCCTGGCGCAGGGCTTTGCCCTGGGCGGTGAATGGAGTGGTGCCGCTCTTGTGGCGACTGAAAATGCGCCTGCTGGTAAGCGCGCTATCTTCGGCACATTCCCGCAGCTCGGAGCCCCGCTGGGCTTCATCGTGGCCAATTCGCTGTTCCTGCTGATTGCCGCCATGCTGCCATCGGAACACGCCAACCGCCCGTCGGATGAGTTCCTGACCTGGGGCTGGCGCATTCCCTTCCTTTTCTCGGCCGTCATGGTCATCGTCGGCCTGTGGGTTCGCCTGCATCTGGTCGAGAGCACGGCCTTCAACAAGGTCGTGAAAGAGAAGAAGGTGGTCAAGCTTCCGCTGACCAGTGTCATCAAGGATTTTCCCAAGGAGCTTATCCTCGGCACCTTCTACATGCTGAGCACCTACGTGCTGTTCTACCTCATCACGGCTTTCTCGCTGAGCTACGGCACGGCCAAGATGGACGCGGCTGTGCCCGGTCTCGGCTATGACTACACGAACTTTGTGTGGATGATGGTGCTGGGTGCGGTCTTCTTCGGCATCTTCACGCTGCTGTCGGGACCTTGGGCGGAAAAGTGGGGCCGTCGTGGTTTCCTGATCGTCGTCACGGCGCTCATCCTGGTCTACGGACTAAGCTGGGTTCCGCTGCTCCAGCTGGGCAGCTGGGGACCGCTGATCTGGTTGGTGCTTGGCTTCTCGCTGATGGGTATGACCTTCGGACCGATGGGCGCGCTGCTGCCGGAACTGTTCCCGGCCAACGTCCGCTACACGGGCTCGGGCATCTCCTACAACGTGTCTTCGATCATCGGTGCAGCCGTTGCTCCCTTCATCGCGGTCGCCCTATGGCAGTATGGTGGCGGCAGCCCGTTCTGGGTCGGCATCTATCTAGCTGGATCCGCCGTCCTGACGCTGATCTCGCTGCTGCTCGGATCCGAGACCAAGGACGTGGACTACGAGGCCTGATCCTCAATCAGATCCTGACACAACGCGAAATGCCATCGCTCGCTGAGCGATGGCATTTTTGATTCCGGGCGTGAGCGCGACGCAGGAGTTCAGTCGCTGTCCTTGTAGATCGCCCGCCACACCAGCGCTCCCACGACGGCGCCCCCAAGCGGAGCAACCCAGAAGACCCAGAGCTGGGTGAGGGCGGCGGTGTCTGCGAAGATCGCCACTCCCGTCGACCTGGCCGGGTTGACGGACGTGTTCGTCACCGGGATCGAAACCAGATGGATGACGGTAAGCGTCATGCCGATGGCAATCGGCGCGAATCCGGCGGAAGACTTCTTGGCCGTGGACGCCAGGATGATGAAGACAAAGAAGGCGGTCATCACCACTTCCATGGAGATCGCTGCAGGCATGGAGTAGCCGCCTGGGGAGAGTTCGTCATATCCATTGGAGGCAAAACCTCCGGCTACGAAACTGCCGCTGCCGGTTGCAATGAAATAGAGAACAGCGGCGGCGGCGGTCGCGCCCAGCACCTGGACGATGACGTATCCGGAAAGGTCATGCACCGGCAGGCGGCCGCCAATGACCATGCCGACGGAAACGGCCGGGTTGAAGTGACCACCCGAGATGCGGCCCACCGCATAGGCCATGGTGAGCACCGTGAGGCCGAATGCGAGGGATACGCCCAGTAGCCCGATGCCAACCTCGGGATAGCCTGCAGCCAGAACGGCACTGCCGCATCCGCCGAAGACGAGCCAGAATGTTCCGAAAAACTCAGCGAACAATTTCTTCATAGCAAACCCTCCAGCAATAAATTATTGCCGGAAAAGTACAGGCTGATTCAGGCGGCGAAAATAGTGCTATGCTATATTAGCGCTGACTGTACGGTGTTCTAACGGTTAATGCTACAGTATAGCGATTGGGAAAAGAGGACGTATTCACTTATGCGATGTGAATAGTTTTCTTATTTGGGCATGGATGCGTAGGTTGCTTTGGCAACAAAAGAAAAGGGCTGGTCGATGCCAGCCCCTTCCTGAAATCCCTAGGCCATTGCCTTCTGGAGGTTTTCGTCGACTTTGTCGAGGAAGCCCGTGGTGGAAAGCCACGGCTGATCCGGGCCGATGAGCAGCGCCAGGTCCTTGGTCATGTGACCAGCTTCAACCGTATCGATGCAGACGGTTTCAAGCGTCGTGGCAAACTTTGCCAGCTCTTCGTTCCCGTCGAGCTTCGCGCGGTGGGCGAGGCCACGGGTCCACGCGAAGATCGAAGCGATCGAGTTGGTCGAGGTTTCTTCGCCGCGCTGATGCTGACGATAGTGGCGGGTAACCGTGCCGTGTGCAGCTTCAGCCTCGACGGTCTGGCCATCCGGCGTCATCAGCACGGAGGTCATCAGGCCGAGCGAGCCGTAGCCCTGTGCAACGGTGTCGGACTGGACGTCGCCGTCGTAGTTCTTGCAGGCCCAGACGTAGCCGCCGGACCACTTGAGGCTCGAAGCCACCATGTCATCGATCAGGCGATGCTCGTAGGTGATCTTGGCTTCCTTGAACTTGTCGGCGAACTCGGTCTCGTAGATCTCCTGGAAGATATCCTTGAAGCGGCCGTCATAGGCCTTGAGGATCGTGTTCTTCGTGGAGAGATAGACCGGGTAGCCCATCTGCAGGCCGTAGTTCAGCGAAGCGCGTGCGAAGTCGCGGATCGAATCGTCCAGGTTGTACATCGCCATGGCGATGCCGGAGCCCGGCGCGTCGAACACTTCGTGCTCGATGACCTGTCCGTCTTCACCGACGAACTTGATGGTGAGCTTGCCCTTGCCGGGGAACTTGAAGTCGGTCGCGCGGTACTGGTCGCCGAAGGCGTGACGGCCGACGATAACCGGCTTCGTCCAGCCCGGAACAAGGCGCGGAACGTTCTGGCAGATGATCGGAGCACGGAAGATCACGCCGCCGAGGATGTTGCGGATCGTGCCGTTAGGCGACTTCCACATCTTCTTGAGGTTGAACTCCTCGACGCGCTGCTCGTCCGGGGTGATGGTCGCGCACTTGACGCCAACCCCGTGCTTCTTGATTGCATTGGCGGCGTCGATGGTGACCTGATCGTCGGTCGCGTCGCGATTTTCGATCGAAAGGTCGTAGTATTCCAGATCGATGTCGAGGTAGGGGTGGATCAGCTTGTCTTTGATAAGCTGCCAGATGATGCGGGTCATTTCATCGCCGTCGAGTTCCACGACGGGATTTGCTACTTTGATTTTCGCCATTCTTAACCTCTTCTCGACAATCGCGGACCTTCCGCCCCCAAAGGCATCGCTTTGAGCGTGCGACCCTATAGCATCGCAATTCCCGCAGGCAAAGCTCTTGGCGCGACGAAAAACCATGGAAAGCGGCGCTTTACGATGGTTGGAGAAGGCGGTAGAGCGTGATGCGACAGAACAAGGGCATTTTGGCTCCAACATCCCGCATTTCTCCGCACCGTGGCGACCTCTGCCCGATCGGAAATGCTCTGACAGGTACTCATGGCTGGAACAGACAAACAGCAGGCAATGATTGCCGACGGACCGGCAATCATCCTTGTGGAACCGCAGCTTGGCGAGAACATCGGCATGGTGGCGCGTGCCATGGCCAATTTTGGTCTGGCTGAACTGCGCCTGGTCAATCCGCGCGATGGCTGGCCGAACGAAAAGGCGAGAGCAGCTGCCAGCAAGGCAGACCACGTGATCGACGGGGCGAGGGTCTTCGACCGCCTTGAGGACGCGATCGCGGATCTGAACTTCATCTTCGCCACGACTGCCCGTCCGCGTGACGGGTTCAAGCCTGTGCGTGGACCGGTGGAGGCGACGGTCGACCTGCGTGCGCGCCATAACCGCGGCGAGCGCGTTGGCATATTCTTCGGCCGCGAGCGCTGGGGCCTCACCAATGAAGAAGTGGCGCTGGCTGATGAGATCGTCACCTTTCCGGTAAATCCGGCTTTTGCATCGCTCAACATCGCGCAGGCCGTCCTGCTGATGTCCTACGAGTGGATGAAGACGCAGCCGGACGAGGCAGTGAAGCCGGACGTCGCCGAGCGTATCCCTGCGACCAAGGAAAAGCTCAACAGCCTGATCGATTATCTTGACCGCGTTCTTTCGGAACGCGGCTATTTCCGCACCGCCGACAAAAAGCCCAAAATGATCGACAACTTAAGGGCGTTGTTTACGCGGCCGGCCTTTACTGCCGAGGAGCTTACAGCGTTGCGAGGGGTACTTGGTTCGCTGGAAAAATACTCTCCAAAACGGCCCAAGGGCTCCGGGAGCCCGGACGAGGAATAATTGATGGGAACGAGGCCGATCCTTTTCTTCGATTCGGGGATTGGGGGACTTTCGGTAGTCAAGGAAGCGCGGGTGCTGCTGCCCGAGCACCCTTACGTCTACGTGGCCGATGATGCGGCCTTTCCCTATGGCGGCTGGGAAGAGGACGCGCTGCGTGAACGCCTGGTAGGGCTGTTCGGCAGGCTCATCGACCGCTTCGATCCGGCCGTGATCGTCATCGCCTGCAACACAGCCTCCACGCTCGCCATTGCCGAGCTGCGCGCCGCATACCCCGGCCAGCTCTTCGTCGGCACGGTTCCGGCGATCAAGCCAGCGGCCGAGCGCACTCGCTCGGGCATTGTCTCGGTGCTTGCGACCCCGGGCACTGTCAAGCGTCAGTATACCCGCGACCTCATCAGCGCCTATGGGAGCCAGCGCCACGTGCGGCTGGTTGGTAGCCAGAACCTTGCGGCTCTGGCCGAGCAATACATGCGTGAAGGCTTCGTCGACGAGAATCAGGTGCGCGAGGAGATCGCGCCGTGCTTCATCGACATGGATGGCCGCCACACGGACATCGTGGTGCTGGCCTGCACGCATTATCCCTTCCTGGTCAACCGGATGCGCAAGGTTGCTCCCTGGCCGGTCGACTGGATCGACCCGGCGGAAGCCATCGCGCGACGGGCCATGGCGCTCGTGACGCCGCCTGCAGGCGAGGTGATGGACCACGTTGACTACGCATACTTCACCTCAGGCGAACCGCCCGCGAGCCTGCGCAGGCTGATGCGCGGCTTCGGCTTTGTGACGAGCACGGAGAAGCTGCTTGCGGCAGAACCTGTCCTGCCCAATTCGCTGCGTCAGATTGCACGAAACGTGCCGGAAGCGTTGACTCCCGCCGCGAAGTAACCTAGAGGAACCCCCGCACAGAGGCTCTTCTGGGTCTCTGGGCACTCCAACGTGTCCCGTGGAAATCCGGCGTAGCGTGCGCTGGGTTCCTGTCAGGCTTCAGATAAAGGGGTCAGAGGAGGGCGCGTTCCTTTGCCCGTAACATGTCGTTGCGGGTGCAGTTATTTGAAAGGGAATGCGGTGAGCAAGCGCCACTCAGCCAAGTACAAGATTGACCGTCGTCTTGGCGAAAACATTTGGGGACGTCCGAAGTCCCCGGTCAACAAGCGTGAATACGGCCCGGGCCAGCACGGCCAGCGCCGCAAGGGCAAGATGACCGACTACGGTCAGCAGCTCCGCGCCAAGCAGAAGCTCAAGGGCTACTACGGCGATCTTTCCGAGAAGCAATTCCGCAAGATCTACGAGGAAGCCAACCGTCGTAAGGGCGACACCAGCGAAAACCTGATCGGCCTGCTCGAGTCGCGTCTGGACGCAATCGTCTACCGCGCCAAGTTCGTTCCGACCCCGTTTGCTGCTCGTCAGTTCGTCAACCACGGTCACGTTCTGGTCAACGGTCGCCGGGTCAACATCCCGTCCTTCCGCGTCCGTCCGGGCGACGTCATCGAAGTCAAGGAAAAGTCCAAGCAGCTGGCTCTGGTCCTCGAGGCCGCACAGTCCGCTGAGCGTGACGTTCCTGACTACGTTGAAGTCGACCACAACAAGATGACGGCCAAGTACGTTCGTACCCCGGTTCTGGGCGATGTACCCTACGCGGTACAGATGGAACCGAACCTGGTGGTCGAGTTCTACTCGCGCTAATATACCCCATTCGGGTTGCGACAAGGCGTCCGGCAGGTCATGCTGTCGGGCGCTTTTTTTATGAGATGAACGAGGAGCGGGGCATTGTCTATAGCGCGCGAGACCAGAGCGCATTCAGCCGGAATCGGGCAGAACACGGCGGGTCAGTGGTGGCAGATGCTGGCACTCCTGGCGGTTTTCGTGGTCCTGTGGACAGTCTATCCCGTCATGACGCGCCTCAACCTCGACCCCTATGGCGACATGCTCGAAAATTTCGCCTGGGGCATTGGCTGGCAGTGGGGCTATTTCAAGCATCCGCCGTTCTTCGCCTGGACCACCGCCGCCTGGTTCGAAGTCTTTCCGCGCGCCGACTGGGCCTACTATCTTCTGTCTGCAGTGAATGCAGCGCTCGCCGTCTTCCTGAGCTGGCGGATCGCGCTGCGGTTCCTCGACCCATGGCGCTCTCTGCTCGCCGCTGCACTCTTCTTCTTCCTTCCGCCGACGACGTTCCTCGCAACGAAGTTCAATGCCAATTCGGCACTTCTGCCGCTCTGGCCACTTATTGTCCTTTTCTACCTGCGCTTCCTTGAAAATCGGAAGCTGAGTGACGCGCTGATCCTGGGCGTTGCCGCTGCCATCGGGATGCTGACCAAGTATTTCACCGCTGTGCTGCTGCTGCCGATCGTCCTCCACATTCTGTTTGACCGCGAGGCACGCTCGCTTCTGCGGACACCCACGACATGGATCGCGGCGGCGATCTTCCTCGTGGCTCTCGTGCCGCATTTCGGATGGCTGGTGGAGATGGATTTCCTGCCGATAACCTATGCTGCTTCGCAGGGCGACGGGCACGTGCTGGAAGGCGTAACCTCCGGCATCCGCTTCCTCGGCGCGCTCATCCTTTACGCGCTGCCGATGGTGCTCATTCTCTATATTGCGTTTCTGCGAAATCGCGTGGGCGGTAAGCGGTTCGTTGACCGGTCCGGCCTGCAGTTGTTCCGCGATACCGTTGCAGGACGTGCGCTTGCCTGGACGACTTTCGGCTCGATCATCGTGACGCTGATTATCGGGATTGTGCTTGGCACGCGGCTCAGCTCCGTGTGGGGCCTGCCGATGTTCTTCGCGGTGCCAATTTTCCTTCTGGCAGCCATCCCTGGAGGTGCACTTGAGGCAAGGCGAGACGTTATTCCAGTCATTGTTGCCATTTTCTGCAGTGCGTTGATCGCCGCAACTCCGTTCGTTCTTTATCTCGGGGTATCTGAAGAGAAGCACTACAGCCATGTGCCCGTAGAGGCTGCGGCGGATGCGCTTGAAGTCGCATGGAGCCGCCATACGAATGCGCCGCTGATGTATGTCGCAGGCGACAAGGTGCTGTCGAGCGGCGCCAGCTTCTACGGAAAATCAAAGCCTTATTCGTTCATCGACAACTCTTTCGCGAAGACGCCCTGGATCAAGCCGGAGGATATCGCCCGGCACGGGATGGCAATTGCCTGCCTTGCAGACCAAGCCGTCTGTGAGCAGAGCCTGGAGTCGTTTCCGGTCGAGTTCAGCGAAACCGAGACGGTTTCCGTTCTGGATGCGACTGGCAAGGAGTGGACCGTGAAGCTGCACTTCGCGTTGCCCGAAAACGGGTAAGCTCAGACCACCTTGTCCTCGATTGACCAGCGGGCGGCGAAGAAGTTGAGCACGGCGCCCACAACGATACCGATGAGCTTGGCCGGCAGCAGCCCGACAAGCGGCGTCAGCAGCACCAGCGCCAGGCTGGATGAACCAAGCGAAATGGCTGCACCTGATAAAGCAAAGCGGAGGAAGGATTTCTGCTTGCCGAGCGTTTCCGCTGCGTCAAAGGTCCAGCGCGAATTGACCGCGTAGGAGAAGGTCACGGCCACGGCCCAGGCGAGAACATTTGCGACGAGGGCAGGGAGCCCGGCCCACGCCAAGGCCGTGAAGACGAGGAAATCGATTCCCGAATTGGCGATGCCGACGGCTGCGAAGCGGATCGCCTTGGAGCTCAAGCGTCGTGGGTGAGCTGTCTCCATCACGAGCGCGGCCGCGCGAGTTCTGTACCGGTCGAAGCCAGCAGCGCGGCAAAGGCATCGCTGGCGAGAAAGCGCAGCTCCTCCTCGCGCGCATCGGTGAACGCGTCCCGTGAGCGCAGCACGTCATCCACGAAGCCCGGATGGCACATGATGACGGCACCCTCGGGGAGGGCGGAGGAGAGTGCTGAGAGCGTCTTCTCGAAGAGTCCGGTCTGCTTCCACGGATAAAAGCCTGCAAGCGGTCCATGCACCGTTAGGCCCGCATCCGTGATCTGCCGCTCGAACCCTGCGGCCAGTCCCTTCACGAAGGAGATCTTTGGCCAGATGTTGGCTGGCGCACCCTTGAGCGTCGGCGCTCCGCGCACCCATGGCTTATGATCGTCAGCCACACCGGCGAACCGATCGGTGATCCACTGGCGCACAGGCTGAAGGAAATGGACGTGCTGGTGCCCGTCCACATAGGCCGGAAGCCTGCCGATCTCGGAGGTGAAGCGGTCGAGCTGCGCGTCGAGCTCGCGAAAGATCTTTTCGGGCCGCATCGCGCCGCTTGTCACGCCCAGGATGACCTTCTTGAGGGGCGGAAGCTTCTCGCCAGTGAGCCCCATGAAATCGGTGAGGGTGAGGTGGAGACCGATCTCGGCATTGTGCTCGACTGGTCTGAGATCACGCACTTGTTCCGCCCAGTCCGGAAACAGCGTCATGCATCCGGTACCCGACAGCCGTTCCTGTTCGATGAGCGCGCGAATCCCTCGGGAAACGCCCGGGGAGAATCCGTAGTCATCGGCGACAAGGCGGAAGGAGCGCGGCTTCATGCTTCAGTCGTTCGAGGCAGCTCTTGCGAGAGGGCTGTCTGCTGGACCGCCGGTCCCGACACGGATTTCAGGATGTAGATCGGGCGATGCTTCGCCTCGCTGAGGGCCGCCCAGACATATTCGCCGACGAGCCCGACGAGCGCCAGGTTGAGCCCGCCGATGACCAGCACCGCGACCATGAGGCTCGGATAGCCGGGAACGGCCACTCCGCTGAACAGCACTTCCAGAATGATCTTGATTCCATAGAGGAAGCCCAGGATAGCGACGAAGGCGCCAAAGACTGACAGAATGCGCAGCGGTACCACCGAGAACGAGGTAAAACCCTCGACGGAAAACGCGATGAGCTTCCGCTTCGACCACTTGGTCGCGCCCGCCTTGCGCGCCGCCGGCATGTACTCGATCCGCTCCTGCCGGAAGCCGGTCCAGGCATACAGCCCCTTGTTGAAGCGTTTGCGATCCCTGAGCTGCCGCATGGCGGCGGCGAAGCGCTTGGTCATGACGCGGAAATCACCGGCATTTTCCGGGATCTCGTAGCGCTGGCCCATGTTCATGATCTTGTAGAACGTGCCCGCAAACCAGCGCGTGAGCAGCCGGTCGTCCTCGCGGTTGGCGCGGACCGCATAGACCATGTCGAGCTCCGGATCCTTCAGGATCCGCGAAATCATGTCGAGCGCCACGTCGGTCGTGTGCTGCAGGTCGGCATCCATCAGCAACACGTAATCGCCCTCGGAATGGTCGAGGCCTGCAAGGATTGCCGTCTCCTTGCCGAAATTGCGCGAGAGAGACAGAAGCTTCCAGTCGCCATTCATATGGGTCTCGAACAGCGCCACGCTATTGTCCGTGCTACCGTCGTCCACGAGAATGAAGCGGGTCGTGAGGCCAAACCGCTCCCGCACCGCATCTGCAAGTTCGACCGCCATCCGCGCGAAGTGGATAGCCGACTCCGCTTCATTCAGGAACGGAACGATGACGTCGAGTTGCTTTGCTTTGTTGGCCACGGCTAGTCGCTTGAATCCCATTGCTATTGTCACACAGGGGTATTGCGTCCTACGCGTCGCCGCAAGAGGCGAGATCAGGAGCTTCTACCTAAAAACTGGCCTATACCATGCATTTGGCGGGTATTTGTCCGATCAAAGCTTTTCCATTGATAAGCAAAATGCATTAGAGCTGTCGTCACGAACAGGACGGATGCAGCATGGAACTTGATCTCGGCATTTCACCATCGGACACGCGGGACGATAGTCACGTTCAGCACGAAGATACAAGCTTCGCGGAGAGCCTGCCCATCTACCGCGATGCGCCATCGTCGGTTGAGTTCAACAAGCTGCGCAAGCGGCTGCTGAGACAGGTGCGAGAGTCGATCGAGGCTTTCTCGATGGCCCGGCCCGGAGACCGCTGGCTGGTGGCGCTTTCCGGCGGCAAGGATTCCTACGGGCTTCTGGCGGCGCTGATGGACCTGAAGTGGCGCGGGCTTCTTCCGGTAGAGCTCATCGCCTGCAATCTCGACCAGGGACAGCCCGGCTTCCCGAAACACATCCTGCCGGAATTCCTCGATCGCATCGGCGTCCGCTACCGCATCGAGTACCAGGATACCTACTCGGTCGTCACTGAAAAGATCCCGGAAAATCGGACTTACTGTTCGCTCTGCTCGCGGCTGCGCCGCGGCCATCTCTACCGTGTCGCGCGGGAGGAGGGATGCAGTGCGCTGGTGCTGGGCCACCATCGCGAGGACATCCTCGAGACCTTCTTCATGAATCTTTTCCACGGCGGACGTCTGGCCTCCATGCCGCCGAAGCTGGTCAATGACGAGGGTGATTTGCTGGTGCTCCGCCCGCTCGCCTATTGCGCTGAGACGGACCTGCAGAAATTCTCCGACGCCATGAAGTTCCCGATCATCCCCTGCAATCTCTGCGGCAGCCAGGACGGCCTGCAGCGTAACGCCATGAAGGCGATGCTGACCGATATCGAGAAGCGCATGCCGGGCCGCAAGGACACGATGATCCGCGCGCTGGGCAATATCCGCCCTTCGCATCTTCTCGACATGAAGCTGTTTGATTTCGCCGGACTTGAACCGGACGGCAAGCCTCGCCCGGGACCAGCTGAACCGCTGTTTTGATAGCCGCTACAACGAAAAAGGGGCCCCGTTTGGAGCCCCTTTTTTCTTGTTAGTGCTTAACCGCTGGACTGATCTGCTGGAACAGTTTTCCGCGTTCCGCGATCAGGACCAGGACGAGCGACAGCAGACCGAGGATGAAGTAGCCGGCAGCGATTGGCGTCAGCGATCCATCAAAGCTGATGCCGATCAAGGCTCCGAACAGGCCCGAACCGATGGTGCTGACGAAGCCCTGCACCGAAGCCGCAGTGCCTGCAACATGGCCGAGCGGCTCCATGGCAATGGCGTTGAAATTGCCGGCCACCCAGCCGAACTGGAACATCGCCAGTGAGAAGAGCAGGAAGAACAGCCAGAACGGCACCGGACCCATCAGCGTGATGATCAGCCAGATGCCGGAGATGCCGATGAAGCCGATAAGCGCTCCATGCGACAGTCGGCGCATGCCGACACGTCCGACGAGGCGGGAGTTGCTGTAGGACGAGATGGCCATCAGCGAGCCGCCCAGCGCGAACATGTAGGTAAACACGTCCTCCATGTCGTAGATGTCGATGTAGATCTGCTGAGCCGAATTGATGAACCCGAACAGCGCACCCATGATCGCCGTGGTCGCCAGCATGTAGCAGGCGGCAAGGCGGTTGGTGATCACGATCCGGAAGCCCTGAAGGATGGAGCTTACCGCGATCGACCGGCGGTTTTCAGGGGCAAGCGTCTCCGGCAGGCGGATCCATGCCCACACGGCGATGCCGGCCGTCACGGTGGCCGTCAGCACGTAGATCATCGGCCATCCGCCGAGCGACATGAAGATGCGCCCGAGCGTGGGAGCGAAGATCGGCACGACCATGAAGATCATCATGATGATCGACATGACTTCGGCCATCCGGCGGCCGCCGTACATGTCGCGCACAGCCGAGACGGCGATGACACGCGTCGATGCCGCACCGAAGCCCTGCAGCGCGCGCAGCACGAGCATCAATGCAAAGCTTGGTACGAAGGCGGAGATGATCGAGCCGATGATGAAGATGCCAAGACCGAAGAAGAGCGGCCCGCGACGACCGAAACGGTCGGCGAATGGGCCATAAAAGATCTGGCCGAGGCCGAGGCCCATCACGTAGGCGGTGATCACCAGCTGGCGGCTGTTCTCGTCGTCGACGTTAAGGGCTGAACCCATCTGCTGAAGGGCGGGCAGTACGACATCGATGCCAAGCGCGTTGATCGACATGATCGCGGCCGCAAGTGCAACGAACTCCTTCTTGCCGATGAGCGAAGCGGGGTCGTAGCTCGGTTGAGCTCCAATAGAAGATGCAGAGCCGGGTTGCGGCTCTTTCACAATAGATTTGTCCATGATTGGCTCCTGGCCAAAAACTCAAAACGCCATGGGCGTTGGAATGTGGTAGCACTGCCGGAACGGCAGTTTTCAATTTCTTGAAACAGATGCGCCGACGAATCGCCGGCGCATCGCAGTATCCGAATTATCTGCCGGTCGCCCGGCGAGCTGACGGGGTCAAGCAGCCCGGACGGCTACTCCCTTGTCGCTCAGGAACTGCTGCAATTCACCGGCCTGGAACATTTCGCGGACAATGTCGCAACCGCCGACGAATTCACCCTTCACATAAAGCTGCGGGATGGTCGGCCAGCTGGAATAGTCCTTGATGCCCTGGCGAATTTCATTTGAGGCGAGGACATTGATGCCCTTGTAGTTGACGCCGAGGTAATCGAGGATCTGCACGACCTGACCCGAGAAACCGCACTGCGGCATGTCCGGGACGCCCTTCATAAAGAGCACGACGTCGTTCGACTTGACCTCGTTGTCGATGAATTCGTTGATGCCTGTCATCGGCCCAGTCCTTTCATTTCCGGGTTCAAGGCCCGGAACCCCAAAACAATCAAGGCTTATCTATTGCAGGATCCATCACTGTGCAATGTCTAAGCCCTGTGTCGGAAGATAATATAATGGGCCGAAAGGGAAGGGTGGGACGATTGGCTCAGCCAAATGCTGGGCGTGCGGGCTGTTCAGATGCGCCAGAATCTGGTTTCTGGAGCCCATGAAATTCTCACCGCAACAAGATGAAGCCCTGCAGGCCGTGGCAAAATGGCTGGCCGGCGGGCGCAAGCAGGTTTTCCGTTTGTTCGGCTATGCCGGAACGGGCAAGACGACGCTCGCGCGTTATTTCGCCGAGCACGTTGATGGCGACGTCCAGTTCGCAGCCTTCACAGGCAAGGCCGCCCAGGTGCTGCGCTCCAAGGGCGCGAGCAACGCCCGTACGATCCACTCGCTGATCTATCGCCCCAAGGGCGAGGAGGCAGTGGAGGACGAGACGACCGGCAAGACGATGATCTCGCCGACCTTCTCGCTCAACCGCCAGAGCCCGATTGCCAAGGCGAAACTCATCATCATCGATGAGTGCTCCATGGTGGATGAAGCTTTGGGCCGCGACCTGATGTCCTTCGGCACGCCGATCCTTGTACTTGGTGATCCGGGGCAGCTTCCGCCGATTTCGGGCGGTGGCTTCTTCACCGATCATGATCCTGATTTCCTTCTGACGGAAATCCACCGTCAGGCGCGTGATAATCCCATCCTCCGGCTGGCGCTTGATGTGCGCGAAGGCCGCGAGGTGGACTACGGCGACTATGGGGACGCGCGCGTGATCTCCCGCAACGAGATCAACAGCGACATCGTCACCTCGGCGGATCAGGTTCTGGTCGGCACCAACCGCACCCGCCGCCGCTACAATCAGCGCCTTCGCGATCTGCGCGGCTTCGACGCGCTCTACCCGCAGGCTGGAGACAAGCTTGTCTGCCTGCGCAACGATCCGGCCAAGGGCCTGCTCAACGGTTCGCTCTGGAAGGTGATGACATCGTCACGCGAGACAGTGAAGCCTGGCATCAATCTTCTGGTGACGCCGGAAGAGGACGATCCCGATCGTGGCGTTGCCAAGATCAAGCTCCTGAAGGCTGCCTTCGATGAGCCGGACGCCGAAATTCCGTGGCAGACAAAGAAGCGCTACGATGATTTCGACTACGGCTATGCGCTGACCGTCCATAAGGCGCAGGGTTCGCAGTGGAATGAAGTGGTGCTGTTCGACGAAAGCTTTGCCTTCCGTGATACGCGCGCGCGTTGGCTCTACACGGCCATAACGCGCGCGGCAGAGCGCCTTACCATCGTGCGGTAGCTAGACGGGAAGGGGGCTGGCGCCGATCCACGCCCAGGCTTCTTCGACTTCATCGAGATCGAATTCCTTGATCTCGATGGATGTGAACGGCTTGGCAACCGCAATGCCGGTCCTGATCCAGCCTTCGGCGCCAACAAGCGCAATTCTGCGGATATGCTTGAAGGCTTCGGCCTTGCCCGAATAAGTTTCGCCTCGAAACAAGGTGCTCCAGTCGAGCCCGTCATAGTCGTGGACGATCACGATGATATCGATGAGCTCGTGAAGCAGAGAAGCACCTTCGATGAGGCCATAAAGGTTCTCGATGTCGGCGGCGACGATTTCGCCGGTCACCTCAAATGCGAAAACATCGTCCCGATTGGTCTCAATTCGCTTTACTCTTGGCGGTGTTTCGTTGTTCAGCATCCGTCACCTGTCCTTCGCTATCGCATTGAAACGGCAATTTCCCCCTGTCAGTTCCGCTTTGATGGAGTATAGCGATTGGCTAAAACGTCCTCGCACGGGATTCTGTCATGCCGGCAAAGCTCTCTGTAAACCTCAACGCCGTTGCGATGCTGCGCAACCGCCGCAACCTGCCATGGCCGAGTGTCACGGGAATTGGGCGTCTGGCGCTGCAGGCGGGCGCTCGCGGCCTGACCGTTCATCCCCGCCCGGACCAGCGCCACATCCGCTTCTCTGACCTGCCGGAGATCCGCAACCTGATCGATGACGAATTTCCTGATCGGGAGTTCAACATCGAAGGCTATCCGAGCGAGGAGTTCCTGAAGCTGGTCGAGGACACCGAGCCGGAACAGGTCACGCTCGTGCCTGATAGTCCTGAACAGAACACGTCCGACCACGGTTGGTCCTTCAGCCAGAACCGTGAGCTGCTGGCGAGGGTGATCGGACGTCTGAAGAAGGGGGGCTTCCGTGTTGCCTGCTTTGCCGATCCGGATGCGAGCCTTGAGGAATTGAAGATCGCCAGGGAGCTGGGGGCCGACCGTGTCGAGCTCTACACCGGCCCATATGGCGCCTGCCACGATGATCCGGCGCTGGCGAAGGTGGAGCTTGAAAAGCTCCGCGAAACCGGGCTGCGCGCGGAGAGCCTCGGCCTGGAGATCAATGCCGGCCACGATCTGACAGTCGAAAATCTGCCGGACCTGGTAACGCACCTGCCAATGCTGGCCGAAGTTTCCATCGGCCATGCTCTGACGGCCGATGCGCTGGTTCACGGCATTTCCGAAACCGTCCGCCGTTACAACAAGGCGCTTGGCTGGTAACACCTACCAGCCAAACATCGCCAACGATCAAACGTATCGGCCTTCGCGCTGGATGACCTCGATCTTGTATCCGTCAGGATCGGAGACGAAGAAGAAGCGGGCGAGGGCAACGTCATCCTTCGTTAGTTCGACGATATCGCGCGGCTGGTAGCCGGCTTCACGAAGGCGCGTGTGCTCAGCTTCGATGTCCTCAACTGTAAACGCGAGGTGCCCGTAGCCTTCGCCAAGATCGTAGGGGTCGAGACGACCCTTGTTGATCGTGAGCTCCAGCTCGAACTCCGACTCGGCATTGCGCAGGTAGACCAGCGTGAAGCTGTCGAACTCGAAGCGCTCTGCGACCTCTAGGCCGAAAACGTTTTTGTAGAAGTTGACGGAACGCTCCTCATCGAGGACGCGGATCATCAAATGAACTGCCTTGGCCATAGCTGACTCTCTCGTTCGTTTACGGGGTTGCGCTTATAGTGCTGGCAGCTGACCTTGTCTTCAAGCCGACGCAAGGCAAAATGCCTCGTTCGCCGCTCTCTCTCCAAAACTGTACCTTGATTAGCGTCCTGGAAGCGGCGATTGTTCTGTTTGCTTGAGCAGCGTTCCGTTGGGTGGGGCGGTTTATGGCGTTGCAGTTCTTTCCGAGGGCAGGGCAAGTCCTGCTTTGTGATTTCTCAGGCTTCAAACCACCAGAGATGGTCAAGAAGCGACCTGTTATTGTCGTGTCACCGCGGCTGCCATACCGATCTCATTTGGCCGCTATAGTACCGATCAGTCTGACCGAGCCCCGACACGGGCTGCCGTATTGTTGCCGCTTGTCCAAGAATTATCATCCCCTTGAACCGGATGACCTTCCAAGTTGGGCGAAATGCGACATGCTGGTGAATATCAGCTTGGAAAGATTGGAGGCCTTCAAGATTGGGCGCCGACAATATGCGTCGGCCAACTTGACGCCTGAAGATTTGAAAGCTGTTCGATGGTCAGTTCTCTGCGGTTTGGGGCTAGACAAGGGCATTGAATGAAGCTGTCAGCGGGGCTATATTTGCTTGGTAACCCGGTCGTCGGGCTTTAAGACCTAGATTACTAGGCAGGCGATTCATTAAGGCGATGACAAGCCGCGGATCGCCTTGTTAACAGATGTCCCAAGACCCCGCTTCGGCGGGGTTTTGTGTATCTGGTGGTGATGATCTTGATGTTCCTGTTCTTCCCCAATCCAACATACCGCTTGCGCAACGGGCTCCATTGTGAGAGAACCGTACCGTACGGTACGGAGAATTTCAGTTGCCTGAGCGTCAGTCCAAGGAAGAGCTAACACCGCGTCAGCAGGATGTGCTGGAACGCGCGCTGGAGCTGCTTGTGGCTGGCGGCGAAAAGGCGCTGACGACGGCGGGACTTGCGCGGGCCGCCAATTGCTCCAAGGAAAGCCTCTACAAGTGGTTCGGCGATCGGGATGGCCTGCTCGCCGCAATCATTGCCCATCAGGCGAGCAAGGTGCGCGGTTTCACCGACACTGGCGCGACGCTCTCCCGTGATGCTTTCGAGATGCACCTGACGGGCTTTGCCGAAGATCTTCTGCGCGTACTGTCCGGCGAAGTTTCGTTGGCGCTCAACCGTCTGGCGATCGGGCAGGCGAGCCGCGAGGGCAACCGCCTCGGCGCGCTGCTGGTTGCGCAGGGCCGGCGCAGGATCGATCAGGCTGCAACGCGCTTGCTCGAGGCGGGCAAGCGCTGTGGTCATATCCACTACGACGATCTGGACGATGCCTATCGCACACTTTATGGGCTTATCGTCCGTGACTTGCACGTGAGAATGCTTTTGGGAGAAGCCGGTTTGTTCAAGCCGCGATCGCTCGAAGCGCAGGCGGAACACGCCATTCAACAGTTTTTCGCGCTTTTTGGAGTGCGGGAGAAGGAGACGGCAGGGCGCGTCTGAGCGGTCTGTCCAGAACATCACCAAGGAAGGAAATCGAAATGCGTGTCTATTACGATCGCGATGCGGATTTGAACCTCATCAAGGGCAAGAAGGTAGTTATCGTCGGTTACGGTAGCCAGGGCCGCGCCCATGCGCTGAACCTGAAGGATTCCGGCGCCAAGGAACTCGCTGTTGCGCTCCGCCCCGGTTCCTCGACCGCCAAGAAGGTCGAAGCTGATGGCCTGAAGGTCATGACCGTTGCCGAGGCAGCTGCCTGGGCTGACCTCCTGATGATGGCTACGCCTGACGAGTTGCAGGCTGGCATCTACAACAGCGAGATCGCTCCGAACATCCGTGACGGCGCAGCGATTGCTTTCGCACACGGCCTGAACGTTCACTTTGGCCTCATCGAGCCGAAGAAGACCGTCGACGTTGTGATGATCGCGCCGAAGGGCCCGGGCCACACGGTTCGCGGCGAGTACCAGAAGGGCGGCGGCGTTCCCTGCCTGGTTGCAGTTCACCACGACGCTTCTGGCAACGCGCTTGACCTCGCTCTCTCCTACGCCTGTGGCGTTGGCGGTGGCCGTTCGGGCATCATCGAGACCACCTTCCGTGAAGAGTGCGAAACCGACCTGTTCGGTGAGCAGGCTGTTCTCTGCGGCGGTCTGGTCGAGCTCATCCGCGCTGGCTTCGAGACGCTGGTCGAAGGCGGTTACGCTCCGGAGATGGCATACTTCGAGTGCCTGCACGAAGTGAAGCTGATCGTGGACCTGATCTACGAAGGCGGCATCGCCAACATGAACTACTCGATCTCCAACACCGCTGAGTGGGGCGAGTACGTCACCGGCCCGCGCATCATCACGGAAGAGACCAAGGCCGAGATGAAGCGCGTCCTGAAGGACATCCAGACCGGCCGTTTCACCGCCGAGTGGATGCAGGAGTGGCATTCCGGTGCAGCTCGCTTCAAGGCGACCCGCCGCCTGAACGACTCCCACCAGATCGAGGAAGTCGGCGCAAAGCTGCGCGGCATGATGCCGTGGATTTCCAAGAACAAGCTGGTCGACAAGGACCGCAACTAATTCGGCTCACAGACCTGAAAGAAAGGGCGGCGTCTTCGGACGCCGCCTTTTTTATGTGGGGCTGCTGGAACGCAGCACTTACTTGTAGACAGAGGTTCCGCAATGACCAGATGGATGTGCAGCGCACGGGTGCTTCACGTTCACCCTCTGGCGGGTGACGGGTGGCTCAACGACGTACGGCTCGACGACAAACAGGTCGTGTTGCGGCGATGGCCGGGGAGTGGGCGTACGGGCAAGAGGGGTTGCTCGCTGCATCGCCTCTTCATAGGTGAGGCGCTGTGCCCTCTGCGGATATTTGTAATGGTACTCCTGACCAATATAATCCTGAACCTTGATCAGGTTGGGGTTGGTCGTCTGGATTGACCTTGTTGCGATCCCCTTGGCCATGCCGGCCTGCGCGGGCAGGGGCTGCAATCCGCCCGCAATTGAAATGCTGCTGATCAAAAGCGCGAGTGAAATCCATCTACGCATGAAATGCTCCATAAGGAAAAAAGCCCCCCGAGAGGGCGGCGTCGGGTAACGCCGCCTTTGGCGTCGGGCGCTGGCCGCGTGTTTTCGCGTTAGCGCCAGAAGGGGGATATGCACTGGCTCCGCACACCGCGGCTCGGCTGATAGGTGTTGTCGTAGGCCGTGTAGGTCCGGTAGCGCGTCGCGCACCAGTTCACATGCGAGGGAGGCATGGAATATCCGGGCTGTACGGCCTGCGGTGCTGCATAGACAGGCGCGGAGTACACTGGCGCCACAGGCTGCGGGGCAGCGTATGTCGGCGGAACGGCGTAGACAGGATCCGGTCGTTGAATCGGGCGGACCTTCAGTTCGTATGTAAAGGTGTGGCCGTGGGTGGGTGCTGGAACAACGCGCGGTACGGTGTGGTGATACGGCCGGTAGTGAGACCTCGTGCCGTGTCTGTAACCGTATGGAGCGGATTCATAGATGTAGCTTTGAACCTTGACCAGGTTAGAACCCGAGGTTCCTGAGGGCTTACCCGAAAGCTGCCCGGTCATGGCTGCGTGGGCAGACAGAGAAAAGAGGCTCAGTCCAATGGCGGCAATACTGCTGATCAAAATGGGGGATGGATATTTACGCATAAACAACACTCCATAAACAATATCCGCCCTCCGTGAAATAGTTATACTTCTGAAATGAACGCTGCATGAATAATCAGCGTCCGCCGAATACTCCTTCGCTTTTTTCTTGCCAACGGCCGCGCTTGATCCCACAACTGCTCAATGTCCGTTCGCATCGCCACCTTCAATATAGAAAACCTGATGAACCGGTTCGATTATTCCGGTTTCCGCAACGGCTTGCATCAGGACCGCACGCTCGCGCTGTTTTCGATCAAGGACGAAGAGGAATACCGTCTGCTGGAGCGCGCCCGCGCCATCGCACACGCCGACGACACGCGACAGCTGACGGCGCTGGCAATTGCCGCCACGGGTGCCGATATTCTCTGCCTGCAGGAGGTGGACAACGCGGCCGCTCTGAGGGCCTTTGAATACGGCTATCTCTTCAAGATGATCGGCAGCGGCTATCGCGAATCCTATACGTCGACCGGAAACGATTCCCGCGGCATCGACGTCGCCATCATGATGCGGACGGAAACACGTGACGGCGATCCGATCGAGCTCGTCCGCGTCACCTCGCACGCGCATGTGACCTTCGATGACTTCGGGCTCTACGATCCTGCGCTGGAGCCCCTCAACATTCATCCGAATGATCGCATCTTCCGCCGCGACTGCCTGGAGGTGGATCTCAAGGTAGGCGGCAAGGCGCTGACGATTTATCTCGTCCACTTCAAGTCCATGGGCCTCGGGCGCAACGGCCTCAACGGCCGCGATGCAACCATGCCCGTCCGCATGGCGGAGGCGGCTGCCGTGCGCCGGATCATCGAGACGCGCTTTGGTGCGGACAAGGCCGCCCGCAGGCGTTGGCTCATCTGCGGCGACTGCAACGACTATTACGAGCGTGTGCTGATCCACGGCGACGAGGTCACGGGCTATGAGTTTGAGCCGGTCAAGGAGGAGATGTCCTCACTCGATCTGCTGCTCGCCGATGGCTTCGCCGAAAATATTGTCTCGCGCAGACCTGAGCTCGACCGCTGGACGCTGTTTCACACGCGCGGACCCGATGAGCGCCACCTCTGCCAGCTCGACTATCTGCTGCTCTCTCCGGCGCTCGCAGAGCGTAACAGTCAGGCTGTGCCCGACATCATCCGCAATGGCCAGCCGTGGCGCGCCATCTTCCCGCCGGGGCAGGAGGTCGACCGCTTCCCGCGCACCGGATGGGACCGGCCCAAGGCATCGGATCATTGCCCGGTGGCGGTGACGCTCGATCTGCTCTAAACATGGGCGAGGGAAGCATTGATGTGGGCTGAAGGGAAATGAGAGCACGCCCTTATCTGATCTATGACGTTTTCACCGACACGCCGCTCGCGGGCAATCCGCTGGCAATTGTTCTTGACGGGGAGGGGCTGGACGCCGCGCAGATGCAGCGCATCGCCGGCGAGTTCAACCTGTCGGAAACGGTGTTTCTGACACCGGCGGAAAATCCCGTCCACACCAGGCGCGTCCGGATCTTCACCCCGCAGCATGAGCTGCCCTTTGCAGGTCATCCCACAGTCGGAACGGCGATTGCGCTGGCGGAGCTCGCAAAGGCCGACGGCGAGCAGTCTCGCCCGGCGCTGATCCTGCTTGAAGAAACCATTGGTCCGGTACGTTGCGCTGTTTCCAGTGCTGCCAGGGGAAGCTTCTGCGAATTCGATCTGCCGCGTCTGCCGGAGCGAATCGACATTGAGGTTCTTCCGGAGCTGGCTGCCGCAGCGCTTGGTCTTTCGCCTCATGAGGTAGGCTTCGAGAATCACACGGTGGCGGTCTGGTCGGCAGGCGTGCCCTTCGTCTGCGTGCCAATCGCAAATCTGAGGGCCGCCGCGAAGGCCAGGCTAGATCCCCAGATGTGGCGCGAGCTTGTGCCGGATGTGAACGGCATCCAGCCAAACGCCTACATCTACTGCCGCGAATCAATTCTTCACGATAGCGCCTTCCATGTGCGCATGTTCGCGCAGGGCCTCGGCATTTCCGAGGATCCGGCAACCGGTTCGGCGGCCGCAGCCTTTGCCGGAGCCGTCATCGAGAGCGACGAGCCGCTCGACGGCATCCATCGCTACTGGATCGAACAGGGAATGGAGATGGGACGTCCTTCACGAATCCGACTCGAAGTGGAGGTGGAAGGAGGCAGGATTCGGGGCGCACGGATCGGAGGAGGGGCTGTGAAGGTCGCCGAGGGGACGCTGTTTGTGTGATTTCCACCGGCCCGGACGGCTTAAGCGTCAAATAATCCGCGCAGAACGTGAGGTTTGACCGGCTCCGCAAATTTTCTTTCGGAAGGGCACTTGCAATCTCAGAATCTACAGGCTAATTCAGCGCCACATCGACGGCGGCGGTGACCTACACCGCCGAATAACGATGCTCCGGGTGATTAGCTCAGTTGGTAGAGCAGCTGACTCTTAATCAGCGGGTCACAGGTTCGATCCCTGTATCACCCACCACTTTCTCCAAGAAATTCAAGTCCTGACGCTGATTTCCCATATCCGGGATGTCTGTTGCGGATAATATTTTCTCGCTTGTGATTAAGTTTTCACGGCCCTTGCAATCTGATTATTTACAGGTTAAGTCAGCGCCACATCGACGGCGGCGGTGACCAACACCACCGGCACACGATGCTCCGGGTGATTAGCTCAGTTGGTAGAGCAGCTGACTCTTAATCAGCGGGTCACAGGTTCGATCCCTGTATCACCCACCACTTTCTCTTAATAAATTCAGTGACTTAGCGGTTATCGGTAAGGTCACGTTGAGGCTGCAAGATCACGATAAGGTCACGGTGTAACCCATTGTTCTTGCATGTTCTTTTTATGTTTAATAGCGTGAGTAGTGCTTGTGACCTTCGGCGCGGGTCGCTCCCCGCGTATGAACAATCTGTAAATTGCAGGCTAATTCTGAGCATATAAGCTGACGCGAGAGGTACTACGGGAGACTGGGCGAATGGCCAAACTGAAGTTCAACCTGAGAGGGCACTCGTTTCAATCGGGTTTGAAATCTGTCAGACTTGGGTACGAAGCGGCCGAAAGCTCACTTCAAACTCGTATCGATGAACTTCAAAAAAAGCTCGATGATGATGTAGATGGCTTGCTGACGGTTGCCGAGGTTGATGAAGATGGCGAATATGTCTGGTGTGAGGAGGAAGGCATTCGCTTCGAGATTGATAGTTTGAATGATGCATTGAATGACATCCGTCGAACTTTTGCAGTTTCTTACTACCACCAATGGGAACGTTACGCGCAGTCAGTGAACGAACACCATGCACAGTTTCACGGACGGATCGTTGAGGGCTTAAACGGGAAACGCATTCAGGTTCATGATCAAATGGATAAAATCTCGACCCTGGTAAATGCCATAAAGCATAACAACCCGAAGCATATCGAGAAGCTGCAAAACTCGTGGCCGGAAGTTGTTCGAGCGGGAGCGCCGTCCTCGTTCACTCAAATATTTTTATGTGAGGGCCATATGGACCATATCTATCACGTTATCTCCAGTAGCGGCGAAAGTGGGTAACCCTCGTTTGAATCCGGTCTAACTTCGCCCACCCGGTTTTGTAATTCGACCGAATATGTCATCTGACAAAATTTGCCGCATGCTCCTCGTATCACTGCCAGCTAGATTGTTGAGATACCAGCTATCTTCGCACCCGCACGTCGGACATTGTTCAGGCTTCATACCTCTACCTTCGGTGTCGCATTCTACGCAAAGCCACCGCCAATTTTGATCATGCGTATTCATAGCGGGACCCTGCATTCTCGAATTCTTCACGCTCGTGCATGCTCTTCAAAAGCCGAATCCCTCGTCTCTTCAAATTGAGGAGTCCGTTGATTTGCTCACCTGACAGATTCTCATGTGCTTGCAACGCGTCAGCAAGACGGCGGACATCGCTCCGGCGGCGCTCGATGATGACCGTCGCTTCACGCATGCTATTCTGCAGCGACTCTTCGACCTGTTTTCTGATGTCTGGATACAACCGTAGCGCCGTCAAAGCGTTGTCTGGATCAGACAGGTAAGTTAAACTTCCGGACTGACCGGTGCACAAATACATCCGCGCTAGCCAGTGCGTTGCCACTCTTAGATCATACGTCCCCGTATCGGAGCGCTCCTCGAAAAAGATGTCTTCAGCTGCCAGCCCCCCGAGAAGCTGTTTCACTGTATCCAGGATCTGCGATGAGGTCATGACGTGGCGTTCGCTTTCAGTGACGCGAACCGCTACGAAGCCGCCGAATTGACTGTCTACTCCCTCAATAACCTCGCGCCTGACTTCCGCTCTGACCACTTGTTTTCCAAGTTCGAGCGCGACAATCGCGTGTCCCGCTTCATGAATCGCAGCGCGTTCCAAATTCTGAGGCGACATCGCTACACGCCTCGGCAGAGCATTCAGCAGATCATCGATCTCTACATCGCGCCTTTGCCGACGAGCAGTCCGCCTCGCATCTCGCACGAGGCCTTCAAGCCAAGCGCCAGCCATTCCTTCGGTCAGTTCAACAACAGGCGTCAGATCCACACTTTCGAGATCGCCTTTCAGATGAAAGCGAAGGATGCCATCACGAGCAGCGGCATCGGGCAGGGGGATTTCAACTAGTTTATCGAGACGTCCCGGACGTCTAAGTGCGGCATCAATTTTTTCCGGATAGTTCGTCGCGCCGACCACAATGACGCCTTCCCGTCCCGCCGCGCCGTCCAAACATTCCAACAAACCGTTCACTGCCCTGCGGATGTAATCGCTGCCATCGCTGTCGCTCGTTGCCGAATTCCGGTCGCCCGCACTATCGAATTCGTCGATGAACAAGATGCAGGGCGCTTGCTTTTGCGCTTCCTCGAATGCCTTACGCATCGCTTTTAGATAATCACCCAGATGACCCTTCGCTTGCCATTGCGACATCGAAGTTGAGACAAGTGCGACGTCGCATGTGCGAGCGAGAGCGCTAGCAAAGGTCGTCTTACCGGTTCCTGGAGGTCCATAGAGCAGCACCCCCCGGTCAACCTCTGACCATGAAATCCTGCCTGCCTGCCAGTCTTCCAAATCCCGAGCCAGATCGCGACCCCATTCGCCAGCAGCCCCCAAGCCGTGCAGATCGTCAAGCGTGGGTTCGTCCGTATCTAGTGCAGGCTTGACGTCCGTCTGCTCACCTCGTTTCGCGGCTTCAAGCCATGCGAATGCTAGCTCAAAACTGTGGAGAGGGTCTCGACCTTTTGAGAAGATATTCATGAGTTGTTGAAGCGGCACGGCCATCAGCTCGTCGCCGATCTTAGCATCGAGCCAGAAGTCAGACTTGATGTACTTCTGTACCGCAGCTTCAAGAGCAGTGGGAGAACACCTAATCTGGATGTCGGCATCTACGAAGCGTCCGACTTCGTCAGGAATCGCGTGGTCGTTCGTCGCAAGAATGAAAACGCGGCGGTGCTCAAAAAGGCGCGAAAGGAGAGCTTTCGACGTCTTTTTGCTGTCGTACGCATACTGCTCAAGGTAGACCAAAATCGACTTCGCTGGATGCGGCCCGCGATATCGCTGGCGCATGCCGTCTGCCAAGACTTCTTCGATACCAACGCCAAAGATATCGACTTCATCGGTGCTGGCGCAGCGCAGCACGAGCGTACACGGACACTTTGCATCAAAGAATTTTTCAGCGGCGGCTGGTGAAGCGGCTTTCAGGCTGTCGACAAAGATCTCGTATAGCAGACCGACCTTGAAGCCGTCGATGATCGGGTCAAAAAGAGAGCTTTCTGACGCTTTCTCATCTTCGGTGTCGCTGACCCATTCCATATCTCCGAGGTCGATGTCGTTATGGTTGTCTACGGCTTCCTTTGCCATTTGTGGTTTCTCCTTGAAGTTGGGGCGCTCGACCTGAATTTTTCAGGGAGCGGGAATGCGCATGCGTAGTCGTGATGTATGTGCGTCCGACGTCAGGCCGTGACGTAGGTGGCCAGACCGGGCAGGGCGGCTTTCAGATGCTGAAAAGTTCGCGGAGTAAAAGCGACGTCTGTCATGTCGACGCCGACGTCGCGAGACATACCAATGGCATCAAGCGTTCCATGGCTGTGGCCATAAAAGTGTACTGAACCACGATTACTGGCTGGCCACACACGGTGCGCATAGTGCGACAAATACAGCCGTTCGCCGCCGTCGCTGGTGAGTAGAGAATGACGAGGTTCCTGATCCCAGCCCAGCTCAAGCAGGTGAGGAAGCGCGTTGCCAGCCCGGTCGACGTCGTGGTTTCCAAGGATCAAGGCCTTGCGGCCGTTGAGACGTCGGAAGATCTGCTTCGCATGCGCTGGGCCACCAAACGCAAAGTCTCCGAGGTGGTAAACGATGTCTTGCGGCCGGACGACGCTGTTCCACGCATCTACCATCGCGGCGTCCATTTCAGCGACGGACGAAAAGGGGCGCTCGCAGAGGCCGAGGATAGCTTCATGGCCAAAGTGAGTATCTGAGGTGTAGAATTTTTGCACGTAAGACATGCTGGGTTCCTTTCGAATACGAAGATGAATGCAATGAAAACAGGCGCTTAGCCCGCATCGTTCATGCAGTCTTACGTATCGAGAAGAACCTCATTGTTTACGCCTCAGGATGGACACCCATGCCGGACCATTTCCGGCACCAATGTCGTGAAGCGGTCGTATACTGGGATCTCTTTGGAGATGCAAGTCGCTTGTTCTAGGGAACGTGTGCGGAACAGTCTCTTCGTTCGTGAAGTCTTTGACGTATGGCGACTTCAGGACGTCCCTACAACACTCAATTGCTCTGGCACGGTTGCCGCATCGATAGTAGGCCGCGAGGTCTCTTTCTTCACTACCGAGGGTCTAGGCTTCCGCTTTGGCTTTATGCTCCGTTTTTCGATCTCGTCTATAATGTTGAAATCGTGGAGGATTTTCCAAGCGGCAGGGTCTTTATCATCTTTGTTCCTAAGGCGCATCTTCCGGAAGAGATCAAGGATAAGATCAGGGTCGTTCGGCACGAATATCCCCGTTGGCCAGCCGAATGCATTTTTATATCGGGACCACAGTACGATCTGCAGAAGTTCACCGGTCGCATTCGGATGTTGAGATAGTACCAGATCAATTGTCGATTTGTAGAAGCGCTCGTCGTTTGGCATCACGGGTCCTAACACTTCGAAAACAAGGGCTTTTTCGACGATGTGCTTTGGATAGCTCTTTTGTGCAGGAGCCTTTGCTTCCGTGGGCTTCCTCAAAAACTTAGGTGGTAAAACAGCCATTCTGAAATTTCCTTATGCTGCAATGAAATCGGGTTCATTCATATCGTCATCTAATAGTCGGGCGGCGGAAAGCGTATCCGTGATGTAGGCGATGTCTTCAGGGGAGACGTCGCGTTGACCGAATGTGAATTCTTCTACCAGACCATCTATCCAGCAGCGGACGGTTAGCTCAATTTTGTGCTCTCCGGTGTAGATAATGTTCTGGATGACTGGGAAAACGCGCTCATCCACCTCTTCGTAGCTAAGTTCGTGGTCGGCCGTCCAGATAATCTCTCGGATGTTGGATAGATCGGGCATCGCGTCGGTCTCTTCAGGAGCCTCGTCTTCTAGAAGCTCTGCGAGCATCTTGGCCGTTATATCATCGATGCTCGGAGCGACGGCTTCTTCTTCCTGTTCAACAGGGGGCGTCGGCTCGGAAGGCTTAGCGCGTTCGAACTTTTGATCTTCTTCAGCTAGTAGCTCTTCGAAAAGCTGCATTCCGACGCTTGACGTCGTACCTTCATCGTCATTAGAGGTCGGGACGGTGGATGCAACTTCCGTTTTTGAAAGGTCCTGTCCGCGAGCCTGGCTACTGAGCTTTTCCTTCTTTGGCGGCTTGGGAACGATGCGCTTTATGCGTGCTTCTGACGCGACGGCAGCTTCTTCCGAGAAAAAGCTTTTGACTTCATTCGATAAGAGATCAGGAGCCTGCACTTCTTCAGCACAGAATTGAAACGCAGCCTCGTCAGCTCCAAAATCCTCAATTGCTTTCAAAAGGCGTTTGCCGCGAAAGAATCGATAGTTGCATTCGGGCGTGATCGGATCGTCATCAAGCGCTTCTTTCAGAGCTATCTGCCAAGCTCCAAAATACGAAATGTTCATATCTTGGCTGAATCCGCTGAAAGCGCGCTGTGCACGCTGCCAAACGTAACTGTTGACGCGAAATTCTGGCGCATCCACGCCGCCGACACCTAACAACCTGTGAGTGCGTTTGTTAAACGATACGCGTGTGAGATGATGGCTAGGCGCGCGCAGGATTACATGGAAATCCACGCGTTCAAGCGGGCGTCCACGAGCTTCCTTTCTGATTTCTTCTACGCTGATATTGAAGCGGCGGACGGTCGCCAGTTCGTAGACGAGTTTGTTCAGAACTCGCTGGCGGAATTTCCCGAAGTTCATCTTCCCGGTGTCGAGCGGGAAGCCCGTCCACCGATAGAGGTCCTCAAGAGACGCCGATACGACAACCTTGTTCTCTCCGTCAGGTGTCCACTTCTGGCGCGCAGCCGCAGCTGCAAAAATCCGGTACAGCCGCACAGAGTACTTGGATTTCATCTGCGACAGGGGGGCGAGTTCAAGATACGCATAAGCTGGCATCGAACGCATCAGAATGCGGATCGGCTCGGGGAGCGAGTAGCGGATGACGTCTTCGCTCTCGTTTGTTTCCAGGTAGCTAAATATAAGAGGGACATCTTCAAAACGGCGCGTCTTTTTGGTGCCATAGCTGACGGTCGTAGACATCAGGCGTCTCATCGAGGTCTTCAACGCGTCTCTTCGTGCATGCTCGCCGAGGAATTTTAGCGCCGTAGAGACGGGTAGAGACGTGAATTCCGACGCCATGTCTTTGTCGGCCTCGTAAGCTGCCGAAACTAAAAGCTCGTGGAGGGCGGCGTCATCTGCAGTGAGGATGTCTGACGAGGTAATTTCCACGCTGTCGAGCATCTCTAAGGGTCGGGGACTCTCAGGAGCGATCCTGGAAAGCGAGTTTTCTGCAATGGCTTTCGTGATGGAGCCCCGGTTGGCGGGCTGAATGAGTTTTTTCATAATCGGTCGTCTCAGGGTTAATAACTAAGTGTGATTCGTCGGCGGAAAATAAGTCAAGCTGTTTAGATGACGCCGTTCCAGAACGTGTCATTTGGACAGATGGGTGTTTAGATGACACGGATGGGAAGTGTGTCATTTAGAGGCGAGGGTGTTTATATGACGTCGTCGTAGACTGCGTCATATAGACGTTCAGATGACACGATTTCGGGGTATGTCATGTAAATCGGTTTTGGGATTTGTGTCATAAAAACAATGTTGACGAGCCTAGGCTGTGCAACGGTTTGCAGCGGTTTTCCCCGAGCGGGATTTTGACGATTCTAAATAGAAGATTTTGGCGGTCGATTTTCTTTCCTTTGGTTTAGACCAGCCGTGCCTGCTCCGCAGGGGGTGCTCCGCACTAGGACTGGGTCGAGCAGAGTGATGAGCCGTGGCGGATTTGATGAGCGTTGCACGGCTCACGCGATTGTCGGTCAGTCCGTTGGTCTCGTAGAGGTCCTTCCAATTATCTCGTAGAGACGGTGGTTTGGGATTTGTGTCATAAAAACAAAGTGGACGGGATTGGATGAAACAACGGTTTGCGGAGGTTTCCCGCAGGTCGCATTTTCCCGATTCTAAATAGACTAGTTTGAGGTCGAATTTTTCGGATTATTGATTCAATTTTTACCGTGCTGCTTCGCAGTGGAAGGGACTGGTCGAGTATAGTTCTGGAGCGTAGTGCGTTTCGCACGGTGGATCAGTAGACACTGCCATGTACCAAACAGTGCACTTCGTGAGAGGCGCACAGGAGCAGCAGTTTAACGGGCGCGTTTCAAGGTGGTGGCACTGGAGTAAGGCCGGAGGGATGAAAGGCCTTAAACCGCACGGCAAATGCTCGGAATAGCTAAAAGCGGATCAGTGCTGGTGATGAGCCGTTGCACGGATGGTGTCGTTGTACGTCTCGCAGGACGTTGCGAGAGGTCCTTCCAATTATCTCGTAGAGACGGGGGGTTGGGATTTGTGTCATAAGAACAAAGTTTACGAGCCAAGGCTGTGTAACGGTTTGGGACGGTTTTCCGCGAGCGGGTTTTTCCCGATTCTAAATAGACAAGATCGAAGTCGGTTTTGTTGGATTATCGATTCAGTTTTTGCCGTGCCGCTTCGCGGGAAAAGGACTTGGTCGTGTTTGGGTCTGGAGCGTAGTGCGTGTGATTAGCGACGCAGTGCCGTCGGCGGATTTGATCTGCCTTTTGTCACTTGCAAGCTCCAACTGCACTCTTCTCGTATCTCGTAGAGACAAAGGAAGGAGCGAGAGATGATGAAGTTGGAGATGACAATGCCGAGACCAATAAACATGACGGATGTGGGACAAGCCAAGGCGGCACGCCAAGCCCAGTACCGCATCAAACTACGCCAGCGGCGCGAGCCGGAAGCGGATCGTGTAGATACGGCCCTTTCTCAAGCACTTGTGGCTTTTATGAGCTACGTGTCGGAAGAGAGGCTCGAAGCGCATAAAACCGTGGTGCAAATGCTCCTGAGGGCTACTTTAGATTTGCTAATCGATGCGGGATACGATGCAGATGCTGCTAAAAAGGTTCTGCATCGCCGGGTTTCTTCTTTAAGCCGTCCAGAGATCGCCGAGTTCATTCGTGTTGGACGGTTGGATAAGCGTATCAAAACGGCTCACTGAGCTGCTCCCCCCATTACTCCCAATCCTAGAATCAAAAATCTGGCGTTTCTCGAAGAGACGCTGGATCGTCTCTGGCGGTAGTTTCTTGCAGGTTTCCCGCATCTCCTAGTGCACATACTGCGGGAGATTTAAGCCATGCAAAAATCAGCACATATTGCCAGCCTAGCGACACGTTTGAACAACCTCGAACAGAAAGTCGACGCACTACCCGAGGGCGAGGGTGGAGGAGGAGGTGGTGGAAGCGACGTCGACATGCAACGGCTCATCCGCGCTATGATGCTTGATGCTGGCACATCTGCAGTGATGCCAGGAAACATCGTCGACGAGGTCTACTATTTCGACATCAACACGAGTAAGTCGCTCGCTGGGTCCGTGTTCGGCTCATATCACCACAATCCGACCAACTACACATCGTGCAACCGGGTGAGCTTTTTCAGCCAGACCTTGGCGGGCTACGGCGGGTATTTCAGCTTCGACGCTGCTTATCCGAACACGAGATCTCTTGCCGGGGCGATTTTTGCCGGAGGATATGAGAATTATTTCGCCGACACGACAAAGCGATCTCTTTCGGAATCCATCTTCAGCTCTCCAGAAGCAGCTACGTACTGCCAGTCGTCGTCTGGCGGGCGCGGCCTGTTCGCGAAAGTCTTCGGTTCAGAGTCAACGCGCTTCAATCGAATGCAACAGGTGCATGGGTCGGAGCTATCTTCTGACAATAAGAATTTGCTGGACCTGCTTGTGACCCTGCGCAGCGAAATAAACTCGCTGAAGAATCGAGTGTCTTATCTCGAATCTCGGATTTGATAATTATCAAAAAAACATTTGAAACATGCATCTAGCTACGTCATCTTATATCCATACAGCAATGAGTTTTCCTTCCTTTCCTTGTTGTTGTTTTTTTAAGTCCGCCTGCGAAGAGTTTTAGGGTTTCTCTTCGCAGGCATTTTTTTAAGTGAGAGTTGCTATGAGGTTTGACTTCCATTTCGACGAACGGGCATTACGAAAAACCCTTACCAGCATCCAGCGTGACGTCATGCCAAAGGCGGCCGCAGGCTTTCTGAACGGGATCGCGTTCGAGGCTCAGAAAGCTCTTAAAGACCACACCGCCCAGGCCTTTGACGGCCACGTCAAATTCACGGAACGGGCTTGGCGTGTCGAGAAAGCGAAGCCGAACGCTAACACGACGTCGATGTTTTCCGAGGTCCGCGCTCAACCAGCGCAGGCTGCATACCTGCAATATCAAATCGACGGCGGCGTTCGAAAGACGGGCGATGCGGGTTCAGCCAGACACGGTCTGTTCGTTTTCGGCTCGAAGACTAACCGAGCTGGCAACATCCGTTGGGGCTACCAAAAGCAGCTCACGAAACAGCTCCGCGAGGAACGCTCAAAGCGTGCAGAGATGCGGTCAAAACGAAACGCGGCGAGGGCTTCTGGCGAACCGACGTCACCGTTTGCTTATTTCAGAGCGGTCCGAAATCGGCCGGGCATTTTCTTCGGGGACGTCGGTGGATCGCTCGGATACTGGCAGCGGCCGAAGAGATCGAAAGCAGCTCGCAGGAGAATTCCTGGTGTGATGTCCGTTCGACCAATGGAGAAACTGAAGCCGCTGCTGAGTGTGGCTGATCGCGCTCGATATAAGCCGCGTTTTCTCTATCAGAAGCAGATATCGAAGGCGCTCAGTCTGAGGGCTAATCAGGCGTCGTTTGCGCACGAGTTGAATCGGCAGATCAGAAAGGGTGGACGCTGACGGCGCTTGCAAGGGGTACTTCCATATACGATCTTCTTCTTAGGCTGAGATGCATCATCTAAGGTGGGGAATGGCAAAGAAGAAAGTTCGAGACCGGACCGGTCTATGTAAATTGACCCAGAAGCACGGAGTTTTCGTCGATTCGCACCTATTACCAAAGGCACTTACAAAGGCTGACGGCCTTGGTCCCGGTCTGCTCCAGATAGGTTATGGAAAGATACAGAAACGAAAAAGCAGCTGGTACGATCCCGCCTTGGTCATTCGAGACGGTGAGGATATCTTAGCGAGGTATGACGATGCTGCCATCGCAATATTGCGGCGTCATTCGCTGGTATGGAGCGGGTGGGGGCCTCGTCTCAAGCTACCCGACTGCGAAACAATGAAAAACGGGTGGGGCTTGCGGACGCTTGTCGACCAGGAGTGGAGACAGCTACGGTTGTTCTTTCTCAGTCTTCTATGGCGGGCAGCTGCTACAAGTCGTCCGGAGTTCGAGGAGGTAGTGATGCCGGAGGAAGACCTTGAACGACTTCGTATCATGGTCAGAGACGGCAACCCAGAGCCGCTTGAGTTTTATCCTGTTTCACTAACCCAGCTATCTACCCTTGGCGTCCGTCATAATCATGCACCAATAGCTCAGACGAAATTGGTCCCTGACCTAACAGGTAGCGGCATGGACTACGAGGAGCCGTTTTTCAGGTTTTGCCTCGATGGGCTTATCGCCCACATATCCAGGATGCCTATCGAGCGTAATAGGGAAATTCAGCTGAAGGATATGTGGGTTGGTTCAGGCGATAATCGCCTAACAGTTATAGCAGTTCCTTGGGAGTCGTCGTCTCAGTTGCTGAATGGTATCATAATTGAAGAGGAGGTATTCCTCGGTAGACCATTGTTCGAGATCGGATCTGGTCCATTCTCTAGCTGAGTAAATGGCATCTCAATGAGCGCTTTCCCGACTACGTCTTTGAGAAGTCCGTAGGGTTTGCTTCCTCAGCTCGACGAATCCTAACTAGGTAGTCGAGTTCCCATTCTTGCTTGAGTTGCTCATTCACCGACGAGGGAGCTTCGTCGTCTTTAGGCAGAAATGCATCAGCATTTCTACTCCACTCTCTGCGAAAAAAAACGATACAAGCAACGATGATGCCGACCCCGACCAGATACCGCCAAATAGACGTAGCTGGTGTGACATTGAAACCAAAATATGCGCTGAGGAGAATGGACGACCCAAACAGGACGCCTACCATCATCATCGATGCTGCGCTATTTTGCTTGTGATCGTAGTTTTCCACCCTTAAGCGGGATATGTACGTCTGAACCTCCGAAGGAAGGTTTTCATATTTGAAGGCGGGATGGACATCTTGGTCACGAATACGGTCAAGCTTGCGCTTTTCAGACTCCGACATTTTGCCGTTGTAATCCGGCCGTCTGTACCAAGGTAGGTACTCAGTCGTGGATCGCTTGTTCATGTCAACGGTGTTTCTTGCAGTTCAGTAACATCTAACAGTAGCCATTCCGGCTGGTGCTGGCACACTTTGACATGTGACGGTCCGGTTCATCGCTGCTGCCTGGCTGTATGAGTTAGATGCATTTTGGAAACCACGTGCCATCGATGCTTGTGCCCGCTGGGCTTGTCTCAAGTTCCTCTGCCGTTTAGCATTCTCGGCTTGAGCCTCCGCACTCGTGCATATCTGAAATTGTGGACTGGTGACTGGCACACCTTGGTCGATACATCGTTGAACGAGTTGGTCTGCAAGAGCCTTTCGCTCGCTGTAGTTCATCTCTGCGATCTGTTTGGTTTCGCATGCTGTGAGCGCAGCCAGCGCGATAAACAGCGCGACGTGTAGCAACCCGTACTTCATGCCATCTCCCCATAAAGAGCCTGTATTCACCTAAATAGGCTGAACACTGTCACTGCTGTAATGACAAGAAGCAAAATGACCGCGATTTTCAGCAGTCGCTTCACCTCAGCTATGTCCTTAGACGAGCGCAGGGCGGTTAGGAGCGCGTGAGCTGCGTCTTGCCTGCTGTGAGCTAGAAGTCTATCTCGGGTCGCTTCATCAAGATGATAAATCGTTTGTGGATCGGTGAAACGCCCTAGTTCCTCGTGAAGTATATTTCTCGCGGTTGCCGCATCGAGCGCTGCGGGATTGTTCCCCTGAATCTGACGGATAGCATTTAGCCGCCCTTCCAAGTCTGCGTCTGCAGATATTTTTTCCATATTGATGCCCTCACGCCCGAAGTTGACTCTATCATTCGAGCTTTCCGGCGCAACATCGAACAGCTATCGGCCCAATGAAATCGTTTCGACACTCAAAAAGTTGACCGGGGACCCTGTAAGTTGCTGATGTAATGCGGGTAATTGGCGACTGCAGGCTGTCGGTCTTTTCAAAATTTTTTTTGTCCAGTCATCATCAGCACCCCGACGAGTTCAGTCACTCCCCTCTGGAATCTTGCAGACGCCCGACGCCCAATGAATTCAACAAGTTTTGAGTTCAAAGGGAGCGCGATGACTACCAAGACGCCAAGAAAAAGGTTGCTGAAATCCAGTGACGAAAGTGCCAGGCAGTCCAGCACAAGCGGGGAAGAACGCAACATCTCTGCTGCTCGACGTGCGGCATCAAAAGAGCGCTATGTATCTCTGAAAGAACTGGCAAGCTTTCTCGACCGAGACCGTAACACGGTGTCAAAATGGCTCGACAACGGCCTCCCGTTTGTTGAAAAAGCCGACCGTGATCTCGGGAAAGCGTGGATTTTCGACACTGGTGAGGTTGTTCGCTGGCTTGAGAAACGCGCAGCCGATACCACTGCTGAAAAACTCGGGTCTGGCTCTATCGATGGTCGGACGTCGGAAGAAGAAGCCAAGCGACGTCGCGCTGTCGCTGCTGCGATAATCACCGAACTCGAAGCCGCCGAAGCAGTGCGCACCGTTGTCCGTGTCTCTCATGTCGTCGAGAAAATCGCAGCTGACTATGCTGAAATCCGCAGTCGTCTCATGTCGTTGCCGGATGCAATTGCGGGGCGTGTTGAAGCCAGCGTGGCTCAAAAGGTCCGCGAAATCGCTGACGAGCAAGTGCGGACAACACTCAAAGCACTCCGCGTTGAGCGAGAGTTCGAAGCGTAGTCAGCATGTTCGATGAAGCGTTGGACGTCTCTTTTGATCACCTTGACCTGTCCGAGGCTGCCTTAGCTTTCGACAACGCTCTCGCTGAGCTTCGGAATACCACGCTTCAGATACCCCCTTTCAAAGATCCCGTGGAGTGGATTTACGACAGCATCGAGCTTCCGAAACAGGCCACCTTTCGCCCCGGCAATATGAGATTGAATGGCTTCCAGCGTCCAGTAGCTCTCGATGCACTCGACCCCGAGGTAGATCAAATCACCGTTCTCAAAGGCGTGCAGGTCGGCTGGTCTTCGTTTCTGAAAGCCATGATCTTCTACGGCATCAGCTACCTCGCACTCAAAGCGATTTTGACACAACCCACGGATGACGACGCCAAAGGCTATTACAAGGATCAGATCGAACCGCATTTCGCCGACGTCCTAGCAGGCATTCGAAGGACGCCGATCCGTGGCGAAGTTCAAGACACTTGGGACGAGCATAGGTTTTCGAACGGGGCTCAGCTATATTTTCGTGGTGCAGCCAGCGACGACGCCTTTCGAAGGATCAGCGCCCAGTGGATGATGGCTGACGAAGTCGATGCCGAGGCATGGCAGTCTAAAGGGGAGAAGTCGCAAGCCGACAAGCTTACCCTCTATCGCGACCGTGGCACGGCTTTCATCGACAGCAAACTTTGGGTCGGCAGCACGCCATTGTCCCGCGAGACGTCGCTCGTTTGGCGCGAATGGTCTCTCTCGGATCAGCGACGTCTTCATGTTGCTTGCCCCCATTGCGGCACCCAGCAATTTCTCAAATGGGGAAGTCAGAAGACCAATTATGGATTCCGCTGGACGGTGAACGAGCACGGGCATGTCATCGAGGCTTGGTACCAATGTGAGGGCGAGGGGTGCCGCATCGACGAGCACCACAAAGAGGATATTGTAGAAGCTGGCGAATTTATCCCTACAGCAATCCCGAACCGACCGGGACATCGTGGATACCATTGGCCTGCCTGGCATTCGTCAGCACCGAAAGCACGGTGGACGATCTTGGCTCAGCAATGGCTTGACGCTCAAGGTGATACCGAACTCCTAAAGCGTTTCATCAACAACGTCATCGCGGAGCCGTGGGATGACCTCGGCGGCGAAGCCATCGACAGCGACAGCCTGAAATCTCTCCGCATCCCGTATCGAGCTGAGGTGCCCGATGATGTCGTGGTCATCACAGCTGGCGTGGACACCCAAACGAATAAGGAAGGTCTGAAAGGCGGCGAGCACGACCGCATCGCCTCGCGCGAAATCTCCGTTGTTGGTTGGAATAAGCGCCGCATGCCGCGCCTTATCCTACACAAAGTGATCGTGGGCGAGCCCGGCGACGCTGACGCCGACGCCGCCCTTGATGAGATATTGAACCGCCGCTTCCAGAAGGCCGACGGGACGGAACTTAGAATTCACGCTTCGTCTATCGACCTCGGCGGTGACTACGGCGACCAAGTGAAAGCATTCGCAAAGGCGAGGGCGACTAAACGTGTGTGGGCTATCAAGGGCGCGAACAAGTCTAAGGGCACCAGATCATCGTCAGTTTGGCCGCGCAAAGTGTCCCGCTCCACGCGAAACGGTAGTACGTGGTACATGATCGATACTCAGCTAGCAAAAGATGCCATTGGCAGGATGTTGGCTATTCGCGGTCCCGGTGCAGCAACTTTTCCATCCACTTGTGACGATGCGTATTTCGAGGGGCTGACAGCCGAAAAGTTGCTCATAGACAAGAAGGGTAACAGGCACTGGCAGCGTAAAAAGACGAGTCAAACGGGAGAAGAGTGGGACTGTCTCATCTATGCCTATGCAGCGCTCTGCGGGCTGCAGATGTCCAGCGCCGCGTATCGCGACTTGAATCTTGCAGCGCGCAAGCTCGGTATTGAAGACGTGCTGCCGCCTCACGATCCAGAAACTGGAGAGCTGCTGGATGAACCAGTTTCTGCTTCTCCGTTGCTCAAACAAAAGGGAAACGAGGTCTCAGCACGACCGCATCGACATGGTGTCGAGCGTGCCGAGGAACAGGTGTCGACGGAGGCACCAAAGCCGAAGCCGAGGCGGAAAAAAGTCACTGGCGGACGCGTCGTTTCGAGCCGTCGGTGGTGAGTTTGGTTTGGAGATTTTGGATGAGGTTATTTCGATTTTGGACACGCGAGCAATGCACTGAAGCCATACTCGCTCTTGAGGAGGGCTTTACTTCTGGCGCTCAGAGCATCAGCTATCCCGCTGGTGGTTCCCTCTCATATACGAGTTTGGAGAATGCCGAAAAGTTGCTCCGCGCCCTCTACCGTCGAATCGATGACATCGATGGACGTCGCAGTCGGAAGTCCGTCCGCATCGTACCCTTCATCGTGAAGAGGGGGTATTAATATGTCCGTTCAAGCCACCTCATCGCGCACCTCCAAGCCTGCAGCCAGACGCATCCGGACACATGCTCGCAGTGTTCGTTCGTCCTCCTTCCTATCCAATGTTTTTTCGGCCGCCAAAAGTTTTTTCGAAGCCGCTTCAAACTCCAAGTTTATCGAGCAATCCGTTGACGTCGGGCCGAACGGCTATAACACCGAGATCGAGAAAATCCGCAAGCGCAGCCGCTGGATGTATGCCAATGACAGCTTTTACAGGCAGGCCTGCCGTCAGGTTGCAAACAACACAATCCATTACGGCATCAAGCCTGTCATTAAAGACAAGAAGCTGCTCAAGCTGTGGAATCGTTGGCAGAAGGAAGCCGACGCACGCGGACGTCTGGACTTCTATGGCCTGCAGTATGTTGCTGGTTTCGTCATCCCTCGCGACGGCGAGGCGCTCGTGCGTTTCCGCGAACGACGTCCAGGTGACATGCGCAGCGGTGTCAATTTTCAGTTGCAGATGCTGGAAGCAGATCATCTCCCCCTTTCATATACGCAGCAAGCTCCCAATGGTCACTGGATCGTCAGCGGCGTCGAACGCGATCTTATTGAGCGCCCATCTGCATATTGGCTCTACGATTACCATCCAAAGGACTGGCAGGGCACCGGAAAGCAATCCTTCGAACCGAAAAGAGTGCCAGCCGAAGACGTGCTGCACATCTATATGCCCGAGCGCCTGAGCGACAGCCGTGGTTATCCGTGGGGTGCCAGTGCGCTCAATATCACTGAACGGATTCGGACGTCGGACGAAGCTCAAGTTGAGAAGCAGTTGACGCAAGCAGGGTTCGCTGGAGCATTTAAGAAGCCCCGGATGGCTGGTGACGAACCCGAGGAGTTTGATGCTGAGACCGACGAAAACGGCAGCGACTTTGTAGCTGTTGAAAGAGGAAGCTTTGCCGTGGTGCCTGAGGATTGGGACGTGGAATTTGCTCCGCAAACCCAGTCAGACGCCAACTATGGAACGTTTCGACGCGAGCATCTGAGCGGCTTAGCCGTATCTATGGGCTTGGCTGTCGAACACATCAGCATGAATTTCGAGAAGCTCAACGACCGGACGTACAGGGCGGTAATGTTGGAGTGCCTTCGCTTCATTGAGAGCATCCAATACCATCTTTTCGTCAACCAGTTCTGCAAACCAGTTTGGCGTCGCTTCCTGTCTTACGCCGTCCTTCATGGTCTCTGGACGGTTCCAGAAGGGGAGGAGCTTGATGATCTCTTTGAGGTTGAATGGATGACACCTGCTCGTGGTCATATCCATCCATTGCAAGAGATCACCGCATTCTCTGAGGCAGTCAAAAACGGTTTTACCAGCCGCAAGCGTGTTGCTGCCAGTTTCGGTGAAGACGTCGAGGATATCGACCTGGAGAACTCGGAAGACCAGACACGAGCCAAGCTGCTGAAGTTGCTGTATCCGATCTACGAGAAGCTGATGTCCGACGAAGAGCGAAAGCAGATTCTAGATGCCTATGATGCGGAGGCAGAAAAGCCCAAATTAGTGAACTGATCAAAGGAAGGCTGACGATATCGTCAGTCCTGGACGACGCGTGGACAGCTCGACGGTTCTTCCGGCTAAAGTGTCGATGCCATACGGCGCATGGATGATATCTGATTGTCCAGGCCCGTTTCAATTTCTTTCTCAATCTGTCCTAAAACTAAATCAGAACAATTGCTTGACAAAAGTCGCGTAGATGCTGATGCATGTCCTTGCGCAAACCTTGTCTCTGTCTCGGGATCAGAAAGGTGTTTTTCGATCACCTCTTTATATTTTTCGTAGGCCTTTCCATAAGCGTCACGAATGCTCTGTTTGAAGTTCTCTACAGTTGCCTCTGGGTCTTCGGTTTTACGGCATTTTGCGACGGCTTGGCGACTGCCCCAGAGTGTCGCCCCGTATTTTCCGGTATTGTATATTGATTGCACTACGTTGAGGTTGCGCCGTTCTTGTGCGAGGCCCTGCGCGCCAGCCAAGGAAGTAGCGGCAACAGAGCATAAAACTGAGAGCGCAGTGAGGGAATTCCTCATTGTGCAGCCCTCCGAGTGTCGAGTTTTGGCCAATTAGCAGGTCGTGGTGCCGTCGTTCCAGATGCGCATTCCCCAGCATAATCGGGCTGCCCGCGCCCCCAACGACCGCGAACTTGCATGTCGTACAACCTACCTTCTGCTTGTTTGATCGCCTCACACTCGCATTGCTCGTTCCGGACTTTCTCTTCAACGTTGTACAGGCGATCCACGCAAAGACGCTTATTTCGGGCGATAATCCCTTCAGGGTTCGGGCACTCGAACCGAAGGTCATCCATCGCGTTGTGATATGATACGTTGGGATCGGTTGTCAGCCGTATCTCCACGAATCTTCCTGTAATGCACGCGCAATCATGTTCGGCGGCAAATATGTGATTAGACGCGCAGTACCCCTGAAGTGCTTGAGTATCAGCTTCCAGCTTTTTTTTTGCTTCGGGCTCCATTGCTACATAGAGTGCTTCAACTTCTGTAGATAACGTCAAATCTTGCGCAGATGCCAGGACACTAGAGAATGCGAAGAAAAATCCTCCAACCGCGATCTTCAACTTCATCACGTTCTCTCCATCTCTTTATCAATTCACATTACTGAACCAGCGGAGGCCTCAGTCGGCAATTTACCTTTTAGGATAAGCGTACGCACGTATCGCCGATTATCCTTTCGCGAATTCGCACTTAAATCTTGCAGACCCCGGCCACATCATCATCCGAGACAACGACTTCTGGGACGATAGATGCCGAAGCAGCTTCAGCAAAATCACGGTCAAATGCGCACTCGGGCTTTCGCTCGTGTGCCTGCTTCTGTTGACGTCGAGAAGAAGAGCTTCGGTATCGTAATCTCGACAGAGACGCCCGTCCGCAGCTTCATCCGAAATCCGCAGCAGCCAAGTATGAACGCCGACGACTCGTATATCGAAGTCGATGAGGTCCTTCTGACGTCTGGCCTGGACTTCAGTCGCACGGCCGGAATGCCACTGGTTGACTGCCATGACACCTTTTCTGGCGTGAACACGATCCTGGGCAAAGTCGATGATGTTCGTTCGGTCGGCACTGAAGTCCACGGAACGGCGGTTTTAAACAGCAGAAACTCCGACCTGATCACAGATATTAATGATGGTCATTACAATCAGATCAGCGCGGGCTACGGCGTAAATTCATACGAGATCGAGCATCGTGACGGCGACGTGCCTGTTGCCTATGCGACCTCATGGACACTGTATGAGGCGTCGCTCGTAGCCGTAGGCGCGGACCCGAACGCCAGCGTTCGTAGTGCTGGTCGCACTATCCCGGCTCCGAAACTTTCCTACCGCAATAAGCCAGTAACGGCGTCGAAGAATTCAACACGCGCTGCTGAGCGCATCAGACGAAAATTGGAGAAACGTACTATGAATGAAGAAGAACTCGTAGAGCTGGTAGAAGCTGCAGAAGCTGCTGCTGAGATCGTTGAAGAAGCCGTTGTCGCTGTCGAGGCTGCCGTGGCTGAAATCGGTGACGATGTATCCGACGAGGTGCTTGAGCGCGTTCGTAAGCTCCGTGCTGAAAGCGATGAAGAGCAGGAAGAGCGTAAGCGTAATGACGACACCGAAGAAGAGCGTGGCAAGCGCAACGATGAAGACGAGAAGGCGGAAGAGGAGGAAATCCGTTCCATCCGCTCCATCGCGAAGTCCTACGGTCTGACGAAGGCTGTGGACGACCTTGTCGCTCTGGGTACTCGGTCGAAAGACCTCAAGGCGTCCATCCGCTCCGCGATCATGTCGAAGGCCATGAATGCAAATTCGGGTGCTCGGTCTGACATCGAGCCGAAGCCTGTCCGTAAGGAGCCGAAGCTGACGTCCGCTCGCGACATCTACGCGAAGCTGAACAAGCGCGCCTAACCACTGTTCTTACAACCGATATTTTGGAGATTTTAGATGACAAGATTTTATAAGCAGCGCGCCAACCTAGCGTTTCTTCTGATGACAGCAAGCGGCGACCGTTCGTTTGAGGAGATCACTGTTGCGGCTTCGGAAACACCGTATGAATCCGGCACCATTCTCGTGAAGGGCGTAGATGGCGTCTATGCGGCACTGACCGCAGCGGACGTCACACCCAGCGAGGAAGGCGATGTCGATGTCGAGATCGCGATCCTCGTGGCGCGCACCGTCTTCCAGTCTGATGACGAAGCAACTGACGCACCAGCTCTAGCCGTTGTTCGAGATGCCACGGTCAAGTCGTTCGAACTCGGGTTGCCGGAAGACGTCACCGTCGCCGACGTCCAGCCATATCTGGAGCGTCAAGGCCTCATCCTTCGCGGCTAATCGTTAGAACAAAACGCAAACATATTTTGGAGATTTAGATGGAACTCAATAACATTTTGAATAGCGGCAACGAGCTGTTTTCCAAGGTTGCTCTGACGGATTACGCCGTCAGCCAGCCATACGTGCCCGATCTCGTGTCGAAGTGGCTGCCATGGCATAGTGAAGGCGTTCACCTTCCGACTGTCGCCATCGATTTCACGGACGGCACACTCGATCTGATTCCTGAAGCCGTTCGCGGTGCACCTGGTGATGCTCCCGAGCGTGATACCGACAGCTCGATCATCGTCAAAATTCCACACTATCCGCAGCAAGACGTGCTCCTTGCTACCCAGTTTGAGGGCATTCGTGCGGCTGGGTCGGAACTGCTTGTGACGGTTGAAGGTGAACGGAACAAGCTGATCTCCAAATTCAGCAGGCGCAATAAGCTGATGTGGGAAGTTTCTCGGATCGGTGCCATCACTGGAAAGCTCTTGAACAGCAAGGGCCAAATTTCCAAAAACTGGTACAAGGAATTCGGCGTCCAGCAGACGAAGGCTGTTATCGACTTCGCGTCTTCGAACACGAAGCTGCGCACCGAGCTGGTAAAGGCAAAGGACAAGTCTGAGGACAACCTCGGCGAGTTCACTGCGGACCACTTCATCCTCATCGCAGGGAAGAACGCGTTTCCTTTGATCACTGATCATCCGAACTTCGAGAAGATCTTTGAGCGTCACAATGACGGTGTCATGCTTCGGGATGACATTTCTGGTGGCTTCCAGATTGCGTCCAACATCACTGCTGTGAAGTACACCCGTAACAAGGTAGGCGGTCAGACTATTTTCGGTGACGATGACATGTATCTAGTCCCGGTTGTCGACGGCATGTTCCAGACGCGTTTTGGTCCTGGAACAGGCATGAGCGATCTAGGTGCTATCGGACTTCCTGAATACGTCTCTCCGCATGATCTTCCGCACGATGAAGGCGTCGAACTCAAGGCGCAGACCAACGTCATCAGCTGGGCTCAGCGTCTGCAGGCAATCGTCAAAATCGAAGCCAAGTAACCAATTGCCCGCGCTGCTCCTCTGGCGCGGGCATCAAAGCTGAAGGCGGTTGGCTCCTTCTCGCCTTCAGCACCTCTCGCGGAGCCAGATATTTTTAGGAGATTTTTAGATGTCCATTCCCGTCGTCAAGACCGCAATCGCACCTTCGAACGGCATGCCCGCGCATCCCGCACCGAGCGCCGTCCACATGAACATCTCTCAAATTTCGCTAGATGCCGAGACGCCAGCATCGCACCCAGTGGCGTCAACGACGTCACTCATCCAGATTTTCCCGACGTCCGACGTTATCTTTTACACCGACAAATCTGGTGAGCCATTCACTCCCGATTTCGGCATGCCACTGGCTGCTGGCGGATATTACAGCTTCTCCGTGGATGCAGGATGCGTGCTTCATTTCAGCGCCGACAAGGCTGCTCTCGTTTACGTGCTGGAGGGCTAATCCATGCTGACTCCCATACTGCCAAGATCGACATCGAGCGGGGGTGAACCTCTCACACCAGCAGACTTCCCCGAGGCCGACGTCGTAGTTGAAACCGACAAAGTTCTGCTTGCCATAGAAGGTGAGTTCGCATCGGCGCCCGTCAACAAATTGTTCGCGCCCATCATGGATCTCATCGACGGACTGCAGGATCAGATCGACAGCATCGAGCCCGGTGGATCGGCACCTGCGCATTACAGCTCGTCAACAAATTTAAGCACATCCGGCCTCGCATCGGGTGCACCAGAAATTTTAGAAGACCAGGAGTAATTTTATGACCATCCAATTAGTCAATGTGGGCAGCGGTCCTAATGCACAGGATGCAGACAGCATCCGCGATGGCCTCACAAAAGTGAATTCGAACTTCCTGCAAGTCGACAACAGGCTGAAGCGACTTGAGCGCTCGGCTCACCCGTTCGGCGCTTATGAAGACCCAGGTTTTCCGCCTTTTCCAGCGTTCACTTACGGCGATAGAGCTTGGGAAGGTTATACATCGGTCGGGAGAATTCACGAAAATGATGGCTTGACTTCGGCGTCAATTTCGAATGGAGCCCGGGTTTTCGCTATGTCCGCAACGCGGTTTCTGCTGGCTGCAATTGTGGGATCTAGCTTACTGGTAAAGATATTCGAGCTAACAGAAAGTGGTCTCGAAAAAGTCGCGGATCAAACATCTTCGTTGTCGACATCTTCCGCGAAGCTTTTTTCTGTCGCTATTATATCCAAGAATTTCGCAAAAGTTCTTTACTTCCTAGCGTCTGGTTCGAGTAGTACCCTGAATTCTATAGAAGTTGATTATACGGATACGGTTTTGAGTGTAGGAGCAGTTCAATACTCTGGTGCTATAAGCACAGCATCCAGCGGCATATCGCCGTCAAATAATTCCCGCGCTGCGTTACTAAATAACTCCTCGGCGATCTCCTTTTATCGCGGCGGGTCGACCGGAGCTGGCCACTTGTGGTCAACCCGAGTTCAAACCGGGCAGGGACTCAACCGCCATCTCGATAGTGCTGTCGGCATGTCATTTGTCGGAACGTCTACGAGCAATCCGAGCTACGATTACCTGAGTGAAAACCGCTTCATCGTCGCTCATGTAAGCAGCACCATAGACAGCGACGGTGTGAAACTGGGCATCTCGGTCGTTGAGGCCGATGACGACCAGACGAAGGTCCTTGGCACGACCCATTTCATGAGCGACGTCGCTGGCGGCATCTCCGTTTTTTCTCTGTCGCCAACGCTAGCTATTGTGAGCTGGCAGGCAGGAGGCGTTCATCGAACGATATCAGTAGGCATCAATAGCGACGGTCAGCCTTATTTGTTGGGCCCGGCATCAAGCTCCGGCGCATCGGGAACTCCGCTCATCTGCGGAACTCCGTATGATCAGACATCGCTGCTGGCAGCTTCTTGGCCGACTCCAACAGACCCCGGTCGTCTTGTCCATCTCTCAGTAGATACGGACACTGGCGTGATCTCGGAGAGCGGCTCCATCGACTACGACATGTCTTGGGCGGCCAGTCAGGGCAAATGGCTCGATATGATCCGTCTGGGAGAGAACCGTGTTCTCGTAGCCGCGACTCCAACGGTGTCGCCATACGGCGTTGTTCTTGATGTTCTCGATCTGGACGTCGCATGAGCAAGCATCCAGCATTCAAACATCTCGCACGGACAGCTCACCGCGTTTTCAAAGAACGCGGCGAACACTTTTGGCGACCTTATGATCACGAAAGCCAGCTTCCGATAACTCTTATTTTCAACGATGCTTATGCGCCTGTAGATGCTGCAGGTGTGCAGATCGAGGAAGCCCAGCCCACGGCATTCGTGCTCATTGAGGATGCCCGACGTCTTGCTCCGCATCGTGCTCAGCTCGCTCTCGACGTCCTATTTTCGAACCGCGACGAGCTGCAAATCAATGGCGTCACCTACGCCGTAGAATCTTGCAGGAGCGATGGCTACGCTCAGGTTGAGATCAAGCTTTATCGGAAGAACGACGATTGATGGCGCACGTGAGAACGCAGGTGAGGGATGGTGTGAAGGGCGTGCTCAAGACGCTGCCCGCTCTCTCATCCGTGCATTCTGAGAGCCGTCTTTATCGCTCTGCGCAGCGGACCGAATTTCCGATGGCGCTGGTGTCAGTGTCTGAAAACGTGGAGCTGGCGGATCGCAATCCGGTCGGCAACCGCATCCTCCAACGCAATATGAATATTGTCGTCACGCTAGCTGTCCGTGACAGCAACGAAGACGCCGAAGACCTGCTGGATGGGCTGGCGGCCGACGTCGAAAAGGCGCTCCTGATGCCGTCCAGTGTTGGTGCCGGAAAGCTCATGCATTGGCGTTTTACAGGTGCCGGAGCGATGTCAGGCGAGCCGACGCAAGATGGGGTTATCGTCGTCCAGCCTCTGAATTTCAGTTGCTCGATTTTGACCAGGGACAGCGACCCGACAACGAATTTACATCAATAATTTTTGGAGAACGAAATGGCAACATACGCATTTCAGCAAATTACAGACGCCCAGCGGATTTCGGGCGGGCAGGTAGCTTTCAAGCCTAAGGGGTCCAACAAGTACGTCAGCCTCGGCTCGTGTCCAACCGTCGAGTTCACGCCCAATATCACCGAGGTAGAATCTTACTCGGCAGAATTTGGCGACAGACGTCTGATTGGCAGCTGGGCTGTAGGAAAGGATGGCACGATCAACCTCACCGTCGAATCCTGGACCGAAATTCTCTATCAGGCGCTCTTCATGTCTGAGAAAAAGTATCTTACGCAGACCGCCGTTGCTGGTGGTACGATGACATTGGAAGATGTGGCTGTTGGGGACATTTTCAAAATCGAGGGCCTGAACCCTAGTATCACATCCATCACCGATGGGGACGATGGCGATCTAATCGAAGACACACACTACACGGTGCACCGCACGGGTTTTGTAGAGATTATTGCGCTTCCAGCTGGCTTCGGCACCGACGCTATCATCGAGTACGAACTTCCGGAAATCACGGAGGCGGATAAGCTATTGGACCTTGGCATCATGGCGACGTCCGGCGTTCGCGGCGAACTCGTTATCGTGGGCGTCGTTGCTGACGGCATGCCTGGTGAGGAAACCGAGCAGACATACTGGGACGTCGAACTGCGCCCGAGCGGTGCGGTACCTTCCATCGATACGGAAAATCTGAACAGCGCAACGCTCACGGGCCGCGTTTTTGCGACATCGGGCAAGGGTGCTGGCAAGAGCTACGGCCAGATGCGGAGCATACCCAAAGCTGCCTAACCAACCTACAGACGGCGGAATTTTTAGCTGCCGTCTCTATGATTTTTATAGTTCATTTTGAGGAGCAATTTATATGAACGCAGTTATAAAGCCCGACGTGAAGTCAATTGATGACCTGCTGACAGCCGTGGATCACTCGTACCAAGACGTCGAAATCTTGGGCATGGTCGTCAGGCTTCGTCCAGTGACGATCTTGGAATGCCTGCGGCTCGTGAAGCGCTTTCCGAAGTTGATGGATCTTTTCGAGCCCAAGGTCGATAAGGACGGCAACATCCTTCCGGACGAGATGCAGCCATCACTGCTGTCCGTTTTCCTCGATTCAGGCGTTGACGCCGCTGCTGCGTTCATCGCGTGTTCTGCTGGTCGCGAGGGCGACGTCGCTTTTGAGCAGACCATCTCAACCAAGCCCGACGATCTGACCATTTCTCTTTTTTCCGCAGCCGTGAAGACGACCTTGGGCGAGGGGTCGCTCGACGATTTTTTTACGAAGTTCAACTCGGCTCTCAGCGGCGTTTTCCCAGCAAAATAAAGCTTCCAAAGCCTGTGCGGAAGGGCGGCCTCAACTTGACTGGGTCGCTCGTAGGCTTGGTGAAGGACGCGATTTCATATGAGAACGAAACAGGAATATCAGGCTTAAATCTTTCACCGCGAGCGCTGATGATGAGACTGCGCGTTCTCCGTCGCGACCAAAAGCGCCAGCAAATCCAGTTGGCTGAAGCTTTCTTGGTTGCGAATTCCGGAGACAAGAAAATTTGGGATGAGTTTATAAAGTGAGCAGTGTGACGCCGGAAATCAAAACAAGATTCAGCCTGGACGGCATGTCTCAGGCCACCTCCGGCTTTCGCAAATTTCAGCAGAACGCACGTGAATCCATAAACAACATCCGGCAGACAGGTGCCAACGCCCTTGAGCCTTTCCAGAAAGATATTGAGAAATCAAAAAGGGCGCTGACCAGCCTGAAAACGGCTAGTCTGGCCGTCGGACGCGTCGGCTTCGGTGGTCTTCAAAAATCTGCTCAGACTGCGTTCAAGGGCATCACCGTCGGCGCGGCGTCTGCGGTAGCTGCGCTAGCTGGCGTATCCGCTGCTGCCATCAAGATGAGCCGGGATACGAGTGCCGAATGGGATAAGATCTCTAAACAATCTCGTGCGCTCGGGGTGTCACCAGAAGACCTGTCGGTGCTGGGCTTCGCTGGGGCTCAGGAAGGCGTCGCTGGTGATGAGATCGTCAAGGGATTGTCGAAAATCGGCTCCGAATTCCTTGGTATTCGTCAGAAAATCACGGAGGCGGACGATGCCTTTTCGTCGTTCCGCGACAACGCTCGCAAAGAAGGTCTTCTTTCTTATCGTATGGGGGATGTGCAGGGCCTGACGTCTGCTGGTGAAGCCGTGGGTCAGGCTCGGATGTCTTCGTTAGCGGGCGTACAGGAACGCCAAGCCACGCTCAGAGATTATATCACGCGGGCGGCTCCGTATGAAAATCGCAACCTTCAGACCCAATCTTTTGTACATGGTATGCGCAAAGAGCTGGCAGAACTAGAGAAGGCCGAGGTCTCAATAAAGAGATCGTATGGCCCTGTCGGCGAAGCTTTATTCGGTCTTGAAAAATATGGGTTGGACGTCGAGAAGGCTAGCAAAGGCGGCATGGAAGGCTTGCTTGCGCTTTCAGACGCCATGCGCCGTGTAGAAGATCCGACACAACGTCTGCGGTTCGCCATCCAGTTATTCGGTGAAGACGCGGGCGCGAAGATGGTGCCCCTCCTTGAAGGTGGGCGGTCCGCAATCGAGGATTACCGAAAAGAGCTGGAGCGTCTGGGTGGCGTCGTTAGCTCGAAGGATGCCCAGATAGGTGCTGCATATTCGACGGCCTCCGAAAACTTTAGCAGATCGATTGCGGGCGTCCGCCTAGCGGTAGCTCGTGAAGTGCTGCCATTGTTGACCGAGAGCACAGACGCGATGACAGAGTTCCTGGTACGTTACCGGGAGAGGATTGCCGGGCTTTTCAAAGCTGGCTTCGTGTATGTCCGCAATTTCATCGCCGACATCGTGTCCGCGTTCAACGGAAAGCGTTCCGGCTTCAAAACGCAGTGGCTCGACGTCCTGTTTGACAAGCTAAAGACTGCTCGCGCATTCATCTCGGATATGTACAAAGAGGTCAGGAAGCTGTGGAGCGGCGAAAACTCGCGTTTCGAATGGCTCAACAAAATACGCGATGGCATCCAGACAGCGATAAAATTCGTCAAGGATCTCTATGCAGTCCTTCGCGGCCAGTCTGCATCAGAATTCAAATGGCTGAATGACATCAGAGACCAGGCTAAGGCTTTCGGTGCCGATTTCACCGCCGCTTTGGAAATGGTGAAGAGCGTCCTGTCAGCGATCCACAGCCTGCTAGAGCCAGTCGCCTCGCTCTTTGGCACGAACGTGACAACGATGCTGTTGTTCGTGGGCATGGCGAAGTTCATCGGCCTTTTTGGAGCAGCGACCACGGCTGTCGGCGTGTTGGGAAAAGCCATCGGTGCCTTGTTCGCCATGGGCGGCGGCGGAGCTTTAGCTAAAGGCATCGCCGGGATCGCAACAGCTGCTGGCGGAGCTTCGGCAGTAGGTGGTGTAGCTGGCGGTGTTGCGGCAGGTGGTGCTGCGCGAGCTGCTGGTGCGATGTCTTTAGGTGTAAGGGCAGGTGTGCTGGGTGCTGCGGTTGCTGGTGGTGGTCTCATTGGCCACTATGGCGCGAACAAACTTTATGAAGTCTCGGGTGCGAAGTCGGCCGCTGACCGCCGCTGGCAGGAAAACATCCGAAATATCCGGACGTCTATGGACGCGTCGTTTGATCGCCATTTTATGATGTGGGATGACAAGCGAAAAGGCGATTATTTCAGGTCTCGCGGGATCAACACCAACATGGGACTGCAAGACCCGAACCTGCTTCCAGGCGGCGTATACGACGTCTGGTCGAGGGATGGTTACACCCCGCCATCAGCTGAAATCTCGAAATACTACGCTGAAAAATCCAATGGAACGCGCGACGTCGTAGACGTCAATCTGAGCTTGAATGGCCGCAACCTCGGCACACTTCAAGCTGACGCTCTAACTGCGCGGAAGCTCAAGCAAAACCTCTATTCTATGCAACATGGGGGCGCTTGAGATGTCTGAATTTCCCATCACGACAACGCTCATATCTGACGACCTCGCTATTGGCTGGCAGTCAGCTCTTGGCCTAACGGTTGAACTCGCTCCTATCGATGAGAGCGCTCACATCGTCCGTAGCTGGAACGGCCGCGCTCGCAATCTAGCGGCTGAGGAATTCAAGCTTTTTGCTTGCACGATTTCGTCCAGCGACGATATGCGACCGCCTGCGCTATCGAGCATGTGGCCGGGGAAGACTTTCACCCTGGTACCGCCAGCGGAGTTATCGGACGCCATCCAGCCGGGAGCTTCCTCACGCACGTTGATCCGCACCCCGCATCCGGGTTCGGTTCGTTGCGTCACCAGGAATTTTGCTGACGTCGCGTTCACGGTCACTGGGAAAACCGTCACTCTGGCGGCTCCAGCTTCTGAGCCAGTGCGGATTTTTTACCGCCCTATTTTGAAGCTCTTCGTCACCGAGCCTTGGACGTCGAGCACCCATGAGCAGAATGCGCAGGTCTCATGGACGCTGGTAGCCGAGGAAGAGGGAGGAGACGTCTGATGCTGTACCTATCGTGGCTGCCAGCATGGAACACACCTTTCGATCCTGACGCCCACGTTCGTGAAGACGAGTTCTGCATCCGTGGTTCGATCTATGAGCAAGAAGAAGGCGATATCGTTGTTTCCGGCTTCGAAGTCGAGATTCCGAACCCCGGATTAGGCCTTTTGAGCGTAGGTCGAGCGGAAAGGTATGCTGTCCTATCAGAGAGGCTGGCTTCCGATAACATCGCTGTCGAACTCGCTCGCGGACGTGTAATTGCAGTACCATCAGAGCTGGGCCAACAAACTTTGGTCTTACGATTTCAGTGTGTGCCGCCAGACGAAGATGAGGTGCTGAAGGCGGCAGCTGACGCCCTGCGTACGGGGGAGGTCGATGACTATGACCCAAACGGTTCTGAAGAAGATCGAGATGCAGCCGAGAGCTACGACGCCCTGTTTCATAGCCGAGATGCGTCCGATGATCCGACGTCGGCATTGGCTGGACGTCTAGAACTCTGGCGTTGGAACAGAAAGACGCTTCAGATCGAGCGGACGTCGATGATCCATGGCGATGTCACGCACGACGTCCATCATCATGGTTTTGAGGACACTTTGTCTGTGTCGCTACGTAATCCTCCAAGGAAGACAACGAGGATGCGCGTGGTCGCCTCGTGGACGCAGGAAGCGAAAGGCGTCCAGACGTATCCTACGGTAGATCACAACGTCCAAACGTTCAGCTGGCAAGACCTCATTCAAAGTCTGCCACAACCAGGAACTCCGGTGGGCGAAAATACGGGCTGGCATGTAGCTGAGAGCGCCATCACCAATTTCACGCCGGGCACATTCCTCGACACGTTTGACGTCGACCCGGCGAAATACGCGCTTTCAGATGACAAAGTGTCGACTTGTCAGCTGCTTTTGCAGCCAGCTCGGGTCGGCGTTCAAATACGGCTAGGCTACGACTTCGAACAACAGCGTGAAGAGCATCTCACGATCCATATGCCCGTAGCTCAGCAAGACATCCTCGGCGATGACAAGACCGAGACAGTCGACGTCATTCATCTCGCGCCACTGAATATCGACCCGGCGACCCCGCTCTGGGACATGTTCGACCCAAATACTGGCGATTTTGCGTAACCGCCCGATTGCCACCGCCTGCCGCATAAGGTCCTATTGGCCTAAGACACGTGTTTAGCGACGTCGTTAGCGACGTATCTTATGCGAGGATTTGCAATGCGGGTCGAAATTCTT
>Ga0182736_1000575_pt1 | contig 52732 bp, 54 predicted proteins | sample eDN5th30CKraftBY_FD_128882 | JGI IMG/M metagenome (GOLD analysis project Ga0182736, IMG submission 128882) | Enriched backyard soil microbial communities from Emeryville, California, USA - eDNA 5th pass 30_C Kraft BY (version 2) (version 2) | ecosystem: Environmental > Terrestrial > Soil >... | reverse complement strand
CTGGGCCAACCGGACGTGCAGGCGACGATCGCGCTCGCCGATGATCCGGTCGAGAAGCTGCGCGCGTTCCTCGCGGCCAACCCCGATGTTGTCACGTACCTCGAAGAAAATCCGCCGGCGCCAGAACCGGAACCCGATCCTGCGGCCGACGTTGGCGGACAGACGTCATGACCCCGCACGTCAAGCGCATGTTGTTGCGCGGCATCTTTGAGGCGCTTTGCGTGCTGATCGTGATGGGCGTCGGCGTGGTGTTCATCGTCTCGCTTCTGGGCGGTTGCACGCTCGTGTTCGTCCGCTCGTCTGGCGATGTCGCGCTCGAACAGGTCGGCGGGCATAATGGCTGGTCGGTCGTTCCAGCGACGCGCGACACGCCGAGCCTACGCGAGCGAATCTTTGGTGTGCCTGCGTCCGAGACGCGGCCGTGAGTTGCCCGGTTGCGGCAGACGGGAAAGGAGGCGGCCGCCCGCTTTTGACCGGATCACTTCGCGACGCCGCGCCCTGACCGCATCCGACTGGATTCTCCTGCAACTGCTGGCATAATCACCGGTTCCACAGTCCCGAACCCCTGCGAGGAATACATGATTACGGATTGGATTGACGTCGGTGAGGTTTCAGCGGAGCGCGATCAAAATCTTCGCCATTACTTCTACGACAACGGCGTTTCTACCAAGCTCGTCGGGAACAACAAACAGTACCTTCTTCTGGGACGGAAAGGCGCCGGGAAAACAGCGGTCTTCTCGCATTTGGCAAGCAGCCCCACGAACATTTTCGCTCGGACCGACGTTATCGTTCCGCTGTCTTTACAAAGCTACAACTGGCAGGCGCACAATCTTCTCACCGACAACCAGAAGGCAGGTGGATTCCAGCATCGCGACTCGTGGCGTTTCGTACTCTACGTGGAAGCCGTGAAGGCGATTCGGGAAAAGCTGAAAGGACAAGGCGCGGCGGTTCCCAAGAAAATCGAGAAGGCGGCGAGAGCCTTAGAGAGGATATTCGCCACTCCTGTCCCGTCGTGGACCGATTTGCTCGGTCAGAAGTTGTTCAATCTTGCGAAGATCGAACTCCCTAAGGCTGGCTTAGACGACGACGGCGTGTCTGTCGGAGGCGGCGAGATCAGCTTCGAGCAACTGCGCGACGACGCGGGACTGAAGCACCAACTGAACAAGAATGTCGAGGGGCTTACGGCCTACTTGGAGTCAAGTCTCTCGGAAACGCCGGAAGACATCAGGGTATTCTTTCTATTCGACAGGCTGGACGAGGCTTGGGTCAGCGACTTCATTGACGAGTCCAAGTCGATCGTTTCTGGTTTGCTGCACGCATCGGAACATGTTCTGCATCAGTTCGGCGGGCGACTTCGACCGCTCGTTTTCTTGCGAGAGGACATTTTCTCAACTTTCGATATCAACGATCGGAACAAGTTGAAGCACGACTGTAGCGAAAGCCTGCTGTGGGACCAAGAGAGCATCGAACGACTGATCTTGGAACGAATCAACTACTACGCAAAGCAAAAATCTGTTGCAACGTTGAACGAACTGCAGCAGATTTTCATCGAGAAGGAGATGCGGAGCCGCGCGACGCCCGTTAAGCACATCTTCAACAGAACGATGTGCCGGCCCCGTGACATGGTGGCTTTCCTCGACAAAACCTTCAAAGTCGCCAAGGCTGACGCCCTGCACAGTCCTGATGGACAGCAAATCTCGACGCTTGCCATTTACGATGCGGAGTCGGGATATGGTGACTATCTCTTCGAAGAACTGAGTGACGAATGGAGAAATCAGAACGAGCACTTCCTCGAATACCTTAGGACGTTCGAGAACTTGCGGTATGCCGCGATCACTTCGGACGAACTCAAAGAAGCACTGATCAAGAAAGGATTGGCAAGTGATCATGCTGAATTCCGTGCGATTATGCGCTTCCTGTTTGAGAACTCCATCATCGGGATCACTGTCGGAAAGTCGAAACAGTGGAGGTACAAGTGCTTCTTTCCGAGCCAAGCTTTTAGCGACGCAGATGTGGTCAAGGTCCATCCCGGCCTTATTAAGAGGCTTGGACTTACCGAGAGTAGCTCCGAGCGAGCGAACGCAGTATCGGACAAGTTCATCCTAGACCGGGAGCCCGGTGAAAGCGGTGACCCGTCGGCATCGACGTCAACCTAAAATTCTGGACCGAAAAATGGCGATCGGCGCCGACCCGCGCCGATCTGACTGCGCCGCTCCGTGTAGTCGGCCTCTGCCTTTCTGACCACAGGCGCGACAACCTTGGGATTCGAGGTTAGAGCTAAGAAGCGGCGCGACGACGGAAAGTAGGCCGATTTGTTCAGTCGCGTCGTTGGTTTTCGAGCAGCGCGCCGACTGCGGCGCTTCCGGCCGCTCGACACGACTCGTCGCTGACCCAATGCAGTTCGTTGAAGCCCGCGACCGAGTAGCCCATCTGCTGCGCGATCTGTTCGCGATCCGCAAGCGGAAAGTCCATCATCAAAATTTGGTCCCATCGGATCGAGCCGTGCGTTAGCAGATATTCGACGATCGCGTTCTTCCTGAAACGCGGCTGACCTCGCTCGTCGATAAAGACCTGCTGCAACGGATGCTTCTGTTCTTCGTCCATCTCATTCCTCGAAAAATTAACGCCCACGACACGAGACCGACGACAGCCACGCAGATCAGAGCCAGCCCGCCTGCCATTAAAAGGTTTTTCAGCATCAGTCGATCGCGGCCAGAATCGCTCCCCGTTCTGCGTGCTCGACGGCGAACGCCCGAAGCTGTTGATAGTGATCGCTGTACATCTCGCGCAGCGTTTCGTCGTCGATGAACGCGAGCGCACCGAATACGAACAACGTCACGATGATCCCGAACGCGTCGGCACTCACGATGCCGTCATAGCCGTTTCCATCGACGCGCACGGCGAACTGTTCCGGCCGCACCGGCGCGGCATAGCGGCCGCCGTTCGAGAGCGTGTAGAACTCCCACAGACCGCCGCCGTATTGCTTCGACAGCATCGACGCTTGATGGTAGATAAGTCCCTCGGCGCGCATCATCATGCGCGGTGTGAACGTCTCGGGCAGGAACGTGAGACGGCGCGATTCAGGAACCGGAGTTGCGATGATTGCTTCTTTCATGATTCTGTTGCTTCGTATGTGAGTAAGAGTGGGATATCGACCACGCGACCCCGGCTAGCGGGATCGCGAGATATATCAGCAGCGTCAACAAGATCAACGCTACGAGTACTTCTCGAATCAGTTTCATCGCTTAGCCGGTACTTTCTTCGCGGCGGTCGCTTTCTTCGCAGCCGGAGCTGCTTTCTTCGCGGCTGGTTTGACCGACGCGGCTTTCTTCGCGGCGGGCTTATTCACGGCTGCGCTGATCGCGTTCTGAATCGTCGCGCCGATCGCGCCGGCGTCTTTCACGTCGATCGTTTTCACTTCGAGCGATTCGACGTTCTTCGGCGTCGCAATGAAGCCGTTCGTTTGGCCGGCATGCTGCTGCGCTTTCGGCGACGCCATGACCGCTTCGCGGTTGTACAGACTGCGCACGCCAACACGCTCGGGCAGGATCGGAAACGCTTTCGGTGCGATCTTTTTCGCCGCCATCGAGCGCAGCGACGGCACGCCGTAACCCGTGACCGCCGAGACCTCATCAACGGTCAGGTATTGCTTCGCTTCCTCGGCGGTCAACTCGACACGCGCTTTCGGTCGAGCAGCTTTCGCGGCCGCCTGTTCTTCTGCATAGCGGCGAATCTCTTCGGCGACGATGCGGCGGATAGCGTTGAGCGACAATTCTTCGATCATCGTGACTTCAACATTCTTCGACATGGTAGGCTTCCTAAATAGTTGGTCCGTGATTCGGTTCGTGCGGTCATCGCCGCCGACAAGTTCATATTGCTGTGATGCTCACTCTCGGTACAGGTGTTTCGTCAGTGCAAACGCTCTAGTCATTCACGCGGTTGCTTGTATGCGGGACCCCATACGCGCCGCTTTTGCGTTTCGTTCACGTTATCTGTGAACGCCCAAATCAGCGCGACCAACCAACCGATGCACGTCCATCCGAGCAGCAGAGTGACGAGCACGATCGGCGCGGTGTTGCGATGCTTGCGGCACATTGCAACGATCATCGGCACGAAGAACAGAACGAGCAAAACGATAGTCATGATCGACTCCAAATTCAGTTAGTTAGTGACGGGCTTTTCTTCAACCCAAAAGCGACCGAAGTATGCGGACGACGACTGTCCGACCTTGTAGCGTTTTCCGCCATTGGCGACAACGTGCGCTTCGATGACGTTGTAGGGATTCGCATCGTCCTCGACGATCTGGTCGAGCGTCGGATACTTGCGCTTCATGTCCATTACGATGATTCGTTTCATGCTCGACTCCGTTTAATTCAAAACCGGCTCGATGCCGGCGAGTTGGCACGCTTCGGCGATACGGCGCTTCTGAATGAAGATCGGATGGCGAAACGTATGGAACGACACTGAGAAGCCCGCCGCGATCAGCGCGTCAAGCGACTTGCGAATATTGATGTTGCTGTTCATTTGCTGCTCCGTTTTGTTTCTGGCGGTCAGCGCCGCCGACAGAACGAATATTGTCGAGACCGTCTCACCATGTACACGAGTTTGTCAGTGCAACCTCTCTAACTTTTCTGCTTGTCGAGCGCGCAAAAAAAACCCCGCTCGAAAGCGGGGCAGCGTTCCAGAAACGAGAGGGCTTCGGCTATCTTCCGCCGCTCAATGTCGCGCGAGCTTTGATAAGCGTCTCGGGAGGTAGCACTTGCCCGATTGCATCGTTGATCGCGCAAGCGCCGTGCATGTAGTCGATCTGATCGAGGACGAGCGCGAGCATCGTCGCGCATTGATCGAAGTCGGCTGTCGCGATCGCTTCGAGTCGTTGAACCGTGCGCGCGGTCGGCAGCGCGGCCAGACAGAAACCAGAAATCAAAGGCAGGATCAGCGCGATACGTTCGAGGTCGTCACGCGCAACGCGCAGCTCCCTCGCTTCGGGCTCGGCAGTATCAAGCAACTCGCGTAGCGTCACCGATCGTTCATAGGCTTCGTACATTGTGTCGCGCAGTTTGTCATCGCAAGCGGTCATCATCGTCGTCCTTTGTAGGCGTTCAATGCGGCGCGGGCTTGGTAGATCACTTCGACCGGCAGCACCGCACCGATCTGTTCGGTAAACGTGCATTTGCGGCTGGTGTAATCAACATGCTTAAGCATCTGAGCGAGAGCTACAGCGCAGAGCGCGGGATCAGCATTCTCGACCTGTTTAGCGCGTCGTTTGGTGGCGGGCGTCGGTGTCAGCGGCATGACGGCCATCGCGTATCCCGCGATGAACGGGACGAGGCCAACGAAGCGACTGAGTTTCGAGCGCGGCACGCTCACCGTATCGGGATCACTTCTCGCTGTGTTAAGGCAAGCCCCGAGTTCCACTGATAGTTCATACATCTCGTAAATATCATCGCGTAGTCTCTGGTCGGATTGGTCCATCGACACTCCGGATCATGGTTGAATATACTCGTGCGCCGCGTCGCCGTTATCTCGTCGCCGCCCACTTTGAGGATGACGTATCCAGTTCTGCGGCTCGCTAACGCCGCTCCAACCCTTCAGCGCAGGTTTCACCGCTTCCTTATTTCCAATCAGTTAAATCGTCAGTTCTTGAGCGTCCCGAACATGTCGCGGACCTCGTCTTCTGTAACGGTTTCAGCGCGCTCCGGCAATGGAGGGCGAACGTAGTCACCCGATTCGTACTCATCGTATGATTCACGTTCGTCGAGTCTGTCGATTGCTTCGTCGATCTCGGCAAGCTCATGCGAGAAGTCTATTTTGTGTTGCTCGCTCAATTCTGTCAGGCCATCCTTCAGATCCCGCAGCTGGCTCGCGCTGTCACAGTAACTATCGAAGTCTTCACGAATGCCCTCGGTTCGATAACGTTCGAACGCCGACATTAGCCGCTCACGATCAGAGTCCAACCATTCGCAAGCCACGCTCGGGAACTTCAGCAATCCAACCCAATCATTAGCGTTCGCTACTACGAGCCTATCTAACAGTCCATTAAGCAGCTTCCGGTAGATAGATTGAACTCCATGCGTTAGGAGCCAGTCGCCGGTTCCCACTTCTTCTAGCGCACGCAGGGCCGCCGGGAATTCGATGTTCCAACGGTCCCAACGTTCGAGGAGCCAGTCCGCATAGGCCGAGCATAACGAGACGAACTCGTTCGACTGCGACGCGTTCGCGACTTCGAAGAGAGTGACCAAACGATGTTCTTCTCGCGCGTCAATATATGTGCCTACCGACCCTGATGGGGTCTTTTCCCACAACAGAGACGGCCCATACAAAACCCGCTCGGCGCGCGCACGAAACGCCGCGATATCTGAAAGAAACGAGGCCAGCAATGGCTGTCCGGGCTGCTTCTTGGCAAGCTCCCAGATGTGTGAGAATTGCCAAAACCTGATCGTTGCGTCCAGCAAATCCTCTGCGATCCGTGGCGCGCGCAGGATGATGCCCGCTGTGAACTCTCTGACTGACGGGTTAACGAAACTTGCTATCCCGGTTCTGTAAGTCAGGAAGGCTCCGTCCAGTTCCTGCAGTGCCGCTCGATAGTCGCCGGGGCGGCGCGGCCTGTTGTATTTGCTTGCGAAGGCCGCGTGTATACTTTCGAATATCGGTTCAAGTTTGACGATGCTGCTAAAGGTACCGTCGCTATAGAGTGCTAGCAGCAGGTCACGCGCAGCATCTGAGATCTGAGTTTCGAATGCGTGAGCCCATAAGCTTTCCGGTGACTGTAGGAGTTCAAGGATGCTTTGTTTATAGCACTCCGGCGGTGGGGACTGAAGGCGGGTAAGTGACACCAACCACTCGATCAACCGAGGATTGAAATGCTGATGCTTGATGATTTCGAGGAAGAAGTCATCGTGCAGGACGACCTCCCTGTACTCCGTAGGCAGGCGGCTAAAATAAAGGTGGTTATACAGGATCCGGGCACGTTGCCCGAATGAGTAATCTTCAAGCTCCAAGACGCATCGATGGGCCATCAGTGTGCTGTGCATGAACCGCTCGGAGAGTTGGAAGGCCTGTCGCAGGATATGTTCGCGCGTCGTGAGAATGAACTTACTGTCTGGCGTGCTCCGTACCATCTCCATGAAGCTGATGATCGCCGCGTCATGGTTTCTGCCGACGTACGATCGCTGATCTCCCAAGAACGTTTGACCCAGGAAGTCGTCGTAATAGAAGATTTGCTTTTCTTGAGAGCGGAATAGCTTCTTGCCCTCAGAGACATCCGTTTGCACCACGACCGGCTGGTACCCGAGATCGACGTGGGCATATAGGAGCATTTCGGCCAGCGTCGTTTTTCCAATCCCCGGCACGCCAGAGATGATTACAACACGCTGTTCGTCAAGTATCTGCTGTGCGCGAGTAAACGACTCGTTCTGCACGAAAACGGGAAGTTTCGAGCGTATGCGGTCGACTTCGAACTCCGCATGGCAAATCTCGGCGTTGTGCAGCACCCGATCAAGTACAGTCGAGCTTGTCAACCAGAGCTTGAAATTAGCTCGTTCTACCGCTTGATGCCGACTCAACAAACCGTTGAGATCGTCGGCTCCTAGTATGTCGCCCGTCGTCAAGATGAAGGGCGTGAGCGCTTCGACGATCTTGTCCTTGTCTGCTGGCGACAGAGGCAGAGAAGTCGCAATGACGTAGCGCGCGGGGTTAAGCGTTTGAACCTTCGGCAGTTCCGAGTTCTTGAGGTGAGATAAGAGGTTGCTGAAGGACGACGACGCGTAGTGCTTGCACTGTATGATAATCCGGCCACTATCGAGCGGCGCGTATCGCAAGTCGATGCCTTGATCTCGCCCCGGCTTGAACGCTTCGATGGGAATATTCCACTCGGCCTGAAGTAGGTCGCGAGTTAATTCTTCAAAGTCCTGTGGCGACAGCGATTTGTAGTCATAGCGCGTCATACCAACGTCTCTCGATTGATTGCATTCGTAAGGCTTGATCGTTTCCGCAATATTCTACGCAAGCGGACGTGAGACATCTTCCGGTAATGAGGATGGCCCTCCAACATACGGCTAGTCCGGGAAACATGCAGTTGACTCCGCGCTCTGATTGGGCAGTCGATTATCGTCTGAACGCTAATGCATTTAGACGAATCCCTCTAAATGGAGTTTTACTCGCAAAAACAGGTACTTACGGCTTTCTCGCGCCTCGGCTACATCGCGAGTTCTACAGCGTGCCGAGCAATCTGCTGCTGCATCGCGTGGGCGCGCGCCGCTGGATCGCGCGCATCCTGCTCACGTGGGGCGCGGTCGCGGCCGTCACCGCGTTCGTATTCGACGACAAGAGCTTCTACGTGCTGCGCTTTCTGCTCGGCGTCATGGAAGCGGGTTTCCTGCCGGGCGTCGCGGTGTATCTGACGAAGTGGTTCCCCGAGCGCTATCGGGCGCGCGCGGTCGGCGGCTACATCATCGCGGGATCGTTTTCCGCCGTGCTCGGCGGCCCGATCTCGACCGCGCTGATGACCTACGCGAACGGCATCCTCGGCCTGCAGGGATGGCAATGGATGTTCATCCTCGAAGGCATTCCGGCGATGCTGCTCGGCCTGCTCACGCTGCGCATCATGACGGAGCGCCCCGCCGACGCCGACTGGCTCGCCGACGACGAAAAGCGCTGGCTCGAAACGACGCTCGCGGCAGAGCGCGAAGCGGTCGGCGGCAACGCGCACTTCCCGCTGCTGCGCGTGGCGGGCGATGTCCGCGTATGGAGCCTCGCGTGTCTCTTCGGCTGCGCGCTCGTCGGCATCTACGGGCTCTTTCTGTGGCTGCCGCAGATCGTCAAGAGTCTCGGTCATCTGAGCAACATCGAAGTCGGCTTTCTTTCCGCCGCGCCGCCGCTTCTCGGCGTGCTCGGCACGTTCATCATCAGCCGCAGTTCGGACCGCACGGGCGACCGCAAGAAGCATCTCGCGTTCGTCTACGGCATGAGCGCCCTCGCGATCGCGGGCAGCGCGTATGCGCCGAATCCGGTCGTCGCCTATGCGCTGCTGTGCGTGACCGGCCTCTTCATCTACGCAGGCAATCCGCTGTTCTGGAGCCTCGCCTCGTCGTTCAGGACCGGCGCGGCGGGCGCGGCGACCATCGCGCTCATCAACACGATCGCGCAGTTCGGCGGCCTCGTCGGGCCGTGGAGCATCGGGCTCGTGCGCAACGCGACGGGCAACTTCAAGCTCGCGTTGCTGACGATCGCGGCGTTCCTCGTCGTCGCGACGATCATCGCGCTCGTCATGCGCGTGAAGCCCGCCGACGACGAAGACACTTCGCTGCCCGCATCCGATTCGCACGAAGCGGGCGCACAACGACAGGAAAACCACGCATGATCATCGATTGTCACGGTCACTACACGACCTCGCCGCCGCAGCACGAAGCATGGCGCGCGCAGCAGATCGCCGCGCTGAAGGACGGCGCATCGGCGCCGCCGCGCCCCGCCATCTCCGACGATGAAATCCGCGAAAGCATCGAGAACGGCCAGCTTCGCATCCAGCGCGAGCGCGGCACCGATCTCACGATCTTCTCGCCGCGCGCCGCCGGCATGGGCCATCATCTGGCGACGGCGGAGGCCAACGCGGTCTGGTCGGAAGCATGCAACGACCTCGTGCATCGCGTCGTCGACCTGTTTCCGCGTAATTTCGTCGGCGTCTGTCAGTTGCCGCAAGCGCCGGGCGTGGCGCCCGAGAATTGCATCGCCGAACTGCGCCGCTGCGTGGAAGAACTGGGTTTCATCGGCTGCAATCTGAATCCCGACCCTTCGGGCGGGCACTGGTCCGGGCTGCCGCTCACCGACCGCTCGTGGTATCCGCTCTACGAAGCGATGGTCGAGCTCGACGTGCCCGCGATGATCCACGTTTCGTCGTCGTGCAATCCGAACTTTCATGCGACCGGCGCGCATTACATCAACGGCGATACATCGGCGTTCATGCAATTGCTCCAAGGCGATCTGTTCGCGGATTTCCCGACGCTCAAGTTCGTCATTCCGCACGGCGGCGGCGCGGTGCCGTATCACTGGGGACGATATCGCGGACTCGCGCAGGACATGAAGCGGCCGCTGCTCACCGAATATCTGCTGAACAACGTGTTCTTCGATACCTGCGTCTACCATCAGCCGGGCGCCGAGCTGCTCGCAAAGGTGATTCCGGCGAAGAACATCCTGTTCGCGTCGGAGACGATCGGCGCGGTGCAGGGCATCGATCCCGAAACGGGTCATTACTTCGACGACACGCGCCGTTATATCGACGCGATCGAATGGCTCAGCGACGCGGATCGCCAGCGCATTTTCGAGGACAACGCGCGCGCGGTGTACGGACGGCTTTCCGCGCAACTGGAACGGCAACGATCGAACGAAGGAGCGACCGCATGAATCCGGCCGGATGGCGTGAATACGAATCCGCGGCTCAGGCGAGCCCCGCGACGCTCGCCGCGTTGCGCGAGCTGGCGGTATCGCTTCTGAGCGACAACATGGCCCGCGTGAGCGGCACGACCGGACTGCGTCCCTATCATCGTCCGAAGCCGATGGCCGGCACGGCCGTCACGGTACGCACGCGCGGCGGCGACAATCTCGCGATCCATCGCGCGTTCGACTACTGCCGCCCCGGCGACGTGCTCGTCATCGACGGCGCCGGCGAGCTCACGCAGGCGCTCATGGGCGACATCATGGCGAGCTTCGCGCAGAGCATCGGCGTGCAGGGTCTCGTCATCGACGGCGCGATCCGCGACGTCGGCGCGCTCGGCCAGCGCGACTTTCCCGTGTACGCGCGCGGCGTCACGCATCGTGGGCCGTACAAGAACGGGCCGGGCGAGATCAACGTGCCGGTGACGGTCGGCGGGATGGTGGTGAATCCGGGTGATATCGTCGTCGGCGATGAAGACGGCGTGCTCGCCATCGCGCCCGCCGACGTCGAAGCGGTGATCGAAGGCGCGCGCAAGCAGGCGGCGAAGGAAGCGGCGGCGCTCGAGTCGATCGCGGAAGGCCGTTTCGATCGTGCGTGGGTCGCGGTTCAGCGCGATCGCATGATGAACGGCTGACGCCTTGCCGAACCGCCGCGAACGCGCGCATGATGGCGCGTTCGCTTCATCGACTATCGACCGCCATGCCCGACTTTCTCGACGCCGCCGCGCTCATCGACCTCGCGCGACGCGCGCAAGCCCGCGCGCCGCAACCCTGCGCGTGCACGAAAACGCCGCTCGACGGCTGGCAATCGCAGCCGCTGTCGCTCGACGAATCGCAGTTCCGCGAGATCGGCACGCTGTTACCGGAGCACGATCCGGAGCCGACCTTCGCCGAATATCTGCCAGGCAAGACGAACTACTGGTCCGCCGATGCGCCCATCGCGCCGCGCTTCTTTCCGTATAACCGCTGCGGCGTCTGGGAATGCTCGTCCTGCGGGCGGCTGTATCTGCGCTACACGGAAGGCGGCGGCTACTTCGTCGATCGCAGGATTCGCGCGGTGCGCGCGGATCTGATCGAAGACGTCTCGCCGTGACAATGCGCGCTCGCGCAGGAACGTCCGTTTCGCGCGAGCACGCATTTCAGCCTCAACTCACCGCATCCCTCACCTTCTTGCCATCGGGCCGTCCGAGGCCGGTGCAGGCGTCCCATCCGGCTGTCGCGTGGAAATCGTCGTTATTGCCCTTTGTGATGTCGACGAGCGCCAGCGGGTCCTTGTAGAGATGCGGATTGATATACCCCACCGGCGCGCCCTTGATCGCGTTGATGCGCGCGATCAGTCCGGCCCATAGCGGCGCGACCGCGCTCGTTCCGCCGATCACCATGTCGTGACCGTCGACGCGCACTTCGTAGCCGGTCACGGGATCGGCATTGCCGGCGACATCGGGCACGCCGCGCATCGCGAGCGGACTGTGTGCGCCGCCCGCGCGCGTGACCCGCAGCCCTTCCTGCCACGCGGGCAGCGCGAAGAACGAGCTCACGCCGCCGCCGGTCGCGCCGCCGTTGGCGCCGTCGTTCCATACGGTCTCGCTAGCGATTCCGTTGCCGCTCGCCTGCAGCGACGTGCCGCCGCAGCCCAGCGCATACGGACTGGACGCAGGAAAATCGACGTGATCCGCGCCATCGCCCACGCCGTCGCCGGAACCGTTGTCGCCGGATGCCGCGCAAATCGTCACGCCGAGCGCCGCCGCCGACTGGAACGCCTGATCGAACGCGTTCATCGCCTGCTGCGTCCATGCCGATTCCGGACCGCCCCAACTGATCGAAATCACCGACGGCTTGTTCTTCGTGTCATGAATCGCGGTGCCGATGGCGTCGATAAAACCCGCGTCGGTGTTGGGCGCGAAATAGACGACGATCTTCGCGCCCGGCGCGACCGCGCCCGCGACTTCGATATCGAGCATCACTTCGCCATCGGGACCGTTCGGATCGCCGGTCGGATGATTGCGTCCGTGATCGACCGAAACCGCGGTCACGGACGGCGCCTTCATATTCAGCGACGCGAAATACGTCTTGAGATCCGCGGGACGGTAGCCGCCGCCCAGCTCGATGATCCCGATGCATTGATTCTGACCGTCGCCTTGCGGGAAGTCATAGAGCGACGCGAGCTGCACGGGCGTGAACGTCGACGCGCCGGCTGCGCGCGCTGTCCAGCGCACGTTGCCCTGCGCGCGGGTCCGGAAGCTGGGCCGCGCCTGCGGACGGTTGTCGAGACCCATGACGGCATCGACGACGCCGTTCAGTTCATCGGGCAGATGGATCGGTCCCGTGCGGCCGCGATAGGTGCCGCCGTCATGTTCGTACTGTTGCAGGCTCACGCCGAAGGCCGCGTCGAACTGCGCGACCGTGCCGGAGAGCACGACCGCGCGCCGCGCCTCGTGACTCTCGACGACCGACAGTCCGTGCTTTTGCGCGAACGCATGGACCGCCGCCAGGTCCGCGCTGTCCGCGCCGAAATGCTTCGTGAACTCGTCGTGATCGATATGCTTCGCCGACGCGCCTTGCGCCGCGAGCGCGCTGATGTGCTTCTCGAACGCATCGTGCGAGCGCCGTCGCACGAGCATGGTGACCTCCAGACGTTCGTTCGGGTCTGCCTTTCCGATGGGCTGCGCGTCCTTTAAACACTCGCGTTCGCTTCCGTTGAGCGGATGGTTTGCCATGTCTGAACACTCCTGAGAAACGCCGCCGTCGTGGGTTGCGTTTTCGATGCCTCGCGGGCGGCGGGCGGGCATCGGATGCCGTGCGATACGCGCTTATTGACCGCCGAAATAGATCTGCTTCATCTCCTGCGCTGATGCCGGGCGCATGACGGCGCGAGCGCCCGTCGCCGACGCGCCCGACATCGCGCCGCCATAGCCAGTCGCGTCGTTCCGGCTCGATACGCGCGCCTCCGCTGCCTGGATCGCCGCCGGATAGCCGGGATCCTCGCCTCTGCCCGGGTAGTAGCCGGCCTGCTCCAGTTGCTCGAGCTCGGCGCGCACCTGGGCGCGCGTGAGCGCCGCGTCCGTCTGCGCGAGCACGGCAATCGGCAGCGCAAGCGCGGACGCCGCCGCGAGCGCCATCAAAATCGGTTTCATGATGATCTCCTTGATGATGCGAAAGTTCGTGACGCGGACGTGCTCGTCCGCAGATGAAAGACGATCACCGATGGAAAAAATCGCATTCTTCGTTGCGCGATATGAACGCGATGCGCGCGAAGGGCAACGCCTTCGCGAATCGTCCGTAGAATCGCGTCAGAATAATGCTGCGCGAAAAGCTGCAAGGAGCTAACGATGTCACAACGAAACACTGACGAGGCGCTTCGTCGCATGGCGTCGATCGTCGCGCTGGTGTTCGCGCTGGTGCTCGTCGTGTTGAAGGTGTGGGCCTGGTTCGCGACCGGATCGATTTCGCTGCTCACCGCCGCAGCCGATGGCCTCGTGGATGTCGTCGCGTCTTCGGTGACGTTCATGGGTGTGCGCTATGCCCTGCGCCCGGTCGACGAGGGGCACCGCTACGGTCACGGCAAGGCCGAAGCGGTGGCGGCGTTCGTGCAGGCGCTGCTGCTCACGGGCGTGGCTGTCGGACTCGGCATCGAATCGGGGCAGCGCGTCGTGAATCCCGAACCGTTGAATCAGACAGACTTCGGGATCGCGGTCATCGTCGTGAGTACGCTTGCGGCCATCGGACTCGTGCTGATGCAGACGTGGGTCGTGAAGCGCACGGGATCGACCGCCATCGCCGCCGACCGCGCGCACTATGCGACCGATATCGCCGTGAATATCGCCGTGCTCGTCGCCCTGCTGCTCGATCACTTGCTCGACTGGCCACGCGCCGACGCAATCGGCGCGCTGTGCATCTCGCTCTACATGCTGTGGAACGCGCGCGGCATGGCGGTGGCTGCGCTCGTGCAACTGCTCGATCGCGAACTGGACGATCCCGAACGCGCGCGCATTGCGGCGGCCGTGACGGCGGTCGAAGGCGTGCAAGGCGTGCACGACATCCGCACGCGAAACGGCGGCGATCGCGTATTCGTCGAGTTCCATCTCGAAGTGGCCGGCGAGCTGACCGTCGCGCAGGGCCACGCCATCGCCGATGACGCGGAAAGAGCCGTGCAGCGGCTCTTTCAGGCATCGGACGTCACGGCGCACGTCGAACCGGCGGGCATCGTCGACGATCGTCTGGACGACCGCGTGCTCGGCACGGCATCCACCGCCGGCCACAAGTGATTGCATCGGTTCGTCGTGGCGCGGCGCACGCGGCATCGGCTGGACAAAATTACCGCGTCGGCGCGTCGGCCGACGCCCGCCGGCTTCCGGGCGCCTAAAGCTCCCGAATCCGGCTGACGTAAACAAGGCGTGATCTTCGCTAAAAGCAACGCCGAGCCCGCTGCCCGTTCATCGAGAGCCCGCGTCATCAACGTAATGTCCCAGTCTCCCCAATCCGGATCGTCCAGCACCGTCGCCAGCGGCGATCGCTCGCGACAGGGGCACAAGACCGCGCGAAATCAGGAATTTCTCGCTTTCTTTCTGTCCACGCGAAGCGACCGCGCGACGCTCTCCTGGACCGTTCTCACGCAGATCGGCCTCGCGGGCCTGGGCGTCGGCGCGCTCTGCTACCTCGCACTGTCGTTCGTGTCCGAAGGTGCGGCTTCCTGCGCGGGCGTCGTCTCGGGCGCGATCGCGTTCGCGTTCTTTTTGCGTCGTGCACGCCGGAGCGCCGCGCGCGCGAACGCCACGACCGCGCTCGCAAAAGCGCTTCTCGACGCCAATCGCGAATGCCTGAAACTGCTCGACGCCGATGGCCGCATGGTCCGCATTTCCGAATATGGCGCCGAACTCATGGAAGCGAGCGCGCCCGAACAACTCGCCGGTTCGAACTGGCTCGGCTTCTGGTCCGGTGAAGACGCGACCGCCGCGCACGATGCGTTTCATGCCGCCATGAGCGGCGCACGCGCGACATTCCGAGGCAGTTGCCCGACCACGTCGGGCGCGCCCAAGACCTGGCATTCGCGCCTCATTCCGATAGAGAACGGCGACGGCGGCGTGGAAGGCGTGATTTGCGCCTCGCAGGACATGACGCAGCAGGCGGAACTCGCCGCCGCGCTCTGCGCCAGAGAGACGCTGATGTCGGAGATGGAGGCGCACGTCGGCCTTTGCTTCTATTCCTATAACGCCGATTTCACGGGCTTTCATCACATCAGCGCGGGATGCGCGGCCGTCTTCGGCCTGGATGCGCAAACGTTTCGCGAGTCGCCCCAGGCCTGGATGGCGCTCGTGCTGCAGGAAGACCTGCCGCAACTCACGGCCGCGATGCGCCGGATCGCCGAATCGAAAGTCAGCCAGAAGGCGCTATACCGCATCCGCCGTCTGGACGGCAATGTGCGCTGGATTCAAAGCACCGGATCGCCCGTTCTGGACAGCGCGGGCAATGTGGCGCGCATCGTCGGCATCAGCGAGGATGTCACGGCGGAGCAGGACCGCCTCGCCGAACTGGACCGCCTCGCCTTCACGGATTCGCTGACCGGTCTCGCGAATCGCGCCGCGCTCATGTGCAGGATCGACGAGCGATGCCGCAAGCAGGCGCCCTTCGCGCTGATGTTCATCGACCTGGACCGTTTCAAGGTGCTCAACGACACGCTCGGTCACACGGCGGCGGACCGGCTGCTCAAATCGCTGAGCAGGGTCATCCGGGCCGCGTTGCCGGCCGATGCATTTCTCGCACGTCTCGGCGGCGACGAATTCGCCGTGCTGATCGACGGCGCGAAGCACAAGGACCCGCTCGCCGAGATCGCGCGCGCCACGCTCGATGCGCTCGTGCAGGCGGATCAGGCACACCGCGCCGGCACGATCACGGCGTCGATCGGCATATCGGTCTTTCCCGAAAACGGGGGGAATCGCGAGACGCTTCTGACGAGCGCCGATATCGCGATGTATGCGGCCAAGAAAGCCGGACGCAACGGCTACCGTTTCGCCGACAAGGATTCGAGCGAACGCATCGTCGATTTCGAACTCGAGCGCGACCTGCCCGCGGCGCTCGCCAAGAAGGAGTTTCAGCTTCACTACCAGGCGATCCACGAGCCGCACACGCGCGAGGTCCGCAGCGTCGAAGCGCTCATTCGCTGGCGGCATCCGGAGCGCGGGCTCGTCTCGCCGGGCGTCTTCATTCCCATTCTCGAAGAGAGCGGCTTCATCGCCGAAGTCGGCGCATGGGTGATGGACGACGCCCTGCGTCAGCTCGCGCTATGGCGGCAGGCCGGCGCGCGCGCGCTCGGCGTTTCGGTGAACGTGTCGGCGCGACAGTTGCGCGACGCGACCATCGTCGATGTCGTCGACGAAGCCTTGCGCCGCCATGCCCTGCCCGCCTCGACGCTGCAACTCGAACTCACCGAGAGCGCGCTGATGGACGACCCGAGCCTTGCACAGCGCACGCTCGGTGCGTTGAAGAAGCTGGGCGTGCGCATCGCCATCGACGACTTCGGCACCGGCTATTCGAGTCTGCGCTATCTGGCTGATTTCGCACCGGACTGCGTGAAGATCGACCGCTCCTTCATCACGCGGATGGAATCGGATCAGGCAACGCGCAGCATCGTGTGCGGCATCATCCAGATGTGTCACACGCTGGGCCTGAGCGTGACGGCTGAAGGCGTCGAGGAAACAGCGCAACTGGAATTGCTCAGGCATGCGCAATGTGACTTCGTGCAGGGCTTCCTGCTGAGCCGGCCGGTCGCCCCCGACGACGTGCTCGGGCTCCCGATCGCCACGCCGTCCGCATTGATAGATTAGGAAAGGAACCGCGAAATTCGCGCGCTTGCTTTTCCTTTCGGTGAACCCTAACCTTACGCCGAAGTTGTGACTAAATGTAACGTTTGTATCAAGATGATCGCGAACGTCGATCGAGTCGCAAACGACGCACAAGAAAATTGCACGGCAAGAATGCCGGCATGAACCACGGGGTTTTTCCGAAGAGCGGGAAACCATGAATAGCAGTGAATCGCTTGACTCGATCCGCGAGATCAATCTGTCGTACGTGATCCTTGCACAACGCATGTTGCTCGAGGACAAGTCCGTCGCCATGTTCCGGCTCGGGCTTTCGCCGGAAATCGCCATGATTCTGGCCAATCTCACGGCCGCGCAAACAATCAAGCTTTGCAGTTCGAACCAGTTGTTGTGCGCGTTCCGCTTCAACGATCATTCGTTGCTGTCCGCATTGACGCAACCGGCCACGCACGTCGACGTCGGCGCCACTCACGCCGCCATCCTGCTGGCCGGACAGCCGGCGGAACAGTTCGCATGAGCATGGAAACCACGCTTCGCAAAAGCGTCAGCGACGACGCGCAGGAAGTCTATCGCGCGATTGCCCTCATCGAACTGGGCGCTCGCATGCAGTTGCTCGAAACCGAGTTGACGTTATCGCGCGACCGCATGATCCGTCTGTATCGGGAATTGAAGGGCATGCCGCCGCCCAAGGGCATGCTGCCGTTCTCGGCGGACTGGTACATGACGTGGATGCCCAACATCCATTCATCGCTCTTCTACAACATCTATCTGTTTCTCAAGGAGCAGACACGCTGTTCGCGTCTCGATGCGTTGACCAAGGCTTATCGACTGTATGTGGAGCACTGCGGGCAGAACCGGCTCGAAGTCGTCCTGAGCCTGACGCGTGCATGGACACTGGTGCGCTTCTTCGAAGCGGACATGCTGCAGCAGACGCCATGCTGCCGCTGCAAGGGCAAGTTCGTCGCGCACAGGCACGATCTTCAGGCGCATTTCGTGTGCGGCGCGTGTCAGCCGCCGTCACGCGCGGGGCGGACGAAGAAGGCTGCGAGCAGCAAGGCCGAGTGCGGTTCGCTGGCGGCGTGAGTGGATGAACTCAGGTCGGCCATCCATGTGTGAAGCGCTGTAGCCACGCCATGGTCTGGCCGTCTTCCCATCGAGTGCTCCAGAACGGTTCGTGGCTTTTGATCTGCATCGGCAACAACGCACGTGCGACATCGAAATACGGTTTCAGATCCGCTTGAACGTTGCGGTCGCCGAGCGTCGGGCTGTCCGACACCTGCAAAAGCGTCGCGAAAGGCCCATCGACGAAATCGAAAGCAGCAAGCTTCGCCTGCGCTAATTCCTTTTGAAATTGCGTTCGAAAAGGTTCGCCGATGACCGTCAGCCAGCTCAGGCACTTGTAGCCTCGCTTGAGTTCCCTCGCGCTCAGTTCGATCTCCTCCACATCGCAGCCCCAGTATCGGCGCGCCAAAGCATAGATGCGCTCGAACGAAACTTCTTCGTATTTCGAAGACGGACGTCCCTGCAGCAGATAACCGCCATAGCCCGAGCAAACCGGAAACATCGACATCATGTCGAGTGCGAGTGAACGGAGGAATGCGGCATCGACTTGCCAATCGAATTCGAAGCGAAAGAAGCTCGCCATTTCGGGTTCCGTAAAAGGCCGAAAGCCGTGAAACATGAAGACCCGCGAATCGACGGGCTTTGCGTCCGAAAACCCATAGCCCCAATGCACCGTCTTGCGCAGTTCGGGAAGCAAGACGGTTTCGAAGCGAATGCGCGCCGCCGCATCCCACGCTTCGAGCCTCGCCCACGAAACGGTCGACCTGTAGTTCCTGAAGACATCGCCGACCGCGCGAAGGTACGCGTCATACACGCGTCTCGCCGTGACCGGACCGGGCGGATCGGGCACATAGAACACGAGATGCTGTTTCAATTCGACCAGCGGCATGGGCGACGAAGGATCATCCGTGAATTCGAGGATGGGGTTTGCCATCGCGTCGGACTTCCCGGTCAGGGTTTGAGGTTTTTCCGGTCTTTCTGCTGAGCGGCAACACGACGCTCCAGCACTGAAAGATAGCCCTTCAGGAAAGCCTCGAAGTTATCGTGACGCCATTGCTCCCCGATGCTGGAAATCCACACAACCTCGTAGCCATGCTTAGAGGGCGAAGTGTCCACGTCGAACGAAACGCACTCCGGCGTGTTCCCCGCACCGATGACGAACTGGCTGCACGCCGGGTACTCGTCGACCATTTCCGGAAGGAGACCGTGGTCGTCGCGCGCGACCTCGAGCGCCGAAAGCAGTGACAATTCATCATTCATCAAGCTGGATACGCCATTGCTCGTGGACAGAAACAATCGATAACTCGCCGGCATGACGAGGTTGCGCGCTTGCAGAAAGGCATCGAGCGCCGCGAGGTCGCCTCCGCTCGCCGGCGGGCGCAGTTGAGGCCGCACGGGATCGTCGCTGAAGTAGCCGTTGAGCTTGAACTTGGTATCACTCAGCTTCTGCAGCAGGTCTTGCATCTGTTGGGTGTTCACGCGACCTCCTTAATCACAGTTACAAGAGGGATGCGCTTTCATGCGCTTGGGGGCGGGTTTGAGCCGGTTCATGCTGCCGCCGACCGTGTAATTCACGCGGGCGTCGGCCCATCGCATATTGGCGCTGGTGAGTGGCCCGCTAAGAGAAGCCGGGTGCATGTGATCCGGATTCATTGCGCCCCGGCCGCTGCGAGCGGGGTCCGCCAATCCTCCCGCCTGCTTCCATTTTTCGTGCTGACAGTCCGGCGGCTTCACGTTCTTCGGACTGTAAAACATGCGCTTGATGGCCGGATGATCGGGATTGCCGGCGGCCGCGGTCACGGCGTCGGCGAAGTCCTTCGCGAATTGCTTGAGGCTCGCCTGATACGCATCGTAGTGGTCGGAACCGGGATTGCTGGGACTATCGCTCAGCCTCGCCTTCTTGCTCTTCGACTGGTTGTAGGCCTTGACCATCTCGCAGACCTGACCGCACATGCAATCGTCCCATTTGCGCTTTTTCTTTTTCTTCTTTTTCCCGCAATCCGGTCCGACCTGAGTCGCCGGCGGACGTTTCGATCTTTTCTGCTTCACGCCTGTCATCGTCGCGCCGGTATTGGGCGGAGAACCGTTCGGGCCGCAGTTGTTGAGCATCGGCTCGGCGAGAAGATGAACGCTCTTGCCCTCGATTTTCACCGTCATCGATCCCGGCGTGATGAATCTGGCCGGCCCGTGCGTGTTGCTCGAAAGCAGACCGCCGCCCGTGCCCTTGCTCGCCATGTCGCCGAAGCTGTTGAACATCGCGCCCCGGATAGCCACCTCGTCGCCCTCGATCTTGACGCTCGTCGAATAGCCGTCCGGCGAATCGCCCGATTTGGCGGTATTGGGCAACGCAGCCGGAACGAACGGAGCGGGCGGCCCCGGCATCTTGCACATGTTCGGGAGCGTGGCCCGAGCGGTGCCGGAACTGCCCTTGGTGACAGGCGTCTTCGGAGGATGAATTCCAACGCTGGTCATGGCGCGTCGAGCAAGTCAATGGCGCGAAGCGGCCGGCATCGTGGCCGATTCGAAAAGCGCGCAGGCCCGCAAGCCCGCCTCCGAACTCGACCAGATCAATGTTCTCGGGCCTGCCGCATAGCCACGCGACGCCGCCTGATGAGCCAGCATCGCGAACAATGGCCCGGACGCCGCGCCCACATCGCCCCAGACGTCCGCTGGCGACAGATAGCCGGTGGCATCCTTGAAATGCCGGCCCAGTCTCAGGCAGACGAACCCCCACTCTTCGCCTCGATAACGCTCGCCGTTGATATCGCAGATGACATGATCGATCGTCTTCCGCGCGCCCGGCGCGCTCGTCAGCGCGTCTCGCACGACCGCGGTCAGACCCTTGCCGACGCACACCTCGCGCGTTTTGATGAGGCAGCGCTCCGATCCTGTCGCAGCTGCAACGAGGTGCATCGTTTCGGCAACGCCGAGCCGCCGGCACGCGGCGTCGCTCATCAACAGGCAGAATGCCGCGCCCTCGCCGGGGACGAAGCCGCTCCTCGATCCTTCGCCTGCGATCTGCCTGCGCCCGTCGAGCCAATTCAGCGTCTCAGGATGCAGATAGCTGTCGATGCCGCCGACGACGCACGCGTCCAGTTCGCCGCTTCCGAGCGACTCGCTCGCCTTCCTGAAGGCCGCTACTCCGGCTGCGTGCCCCTGCGCATGCACCGAGACTTGTATCGGATCGATCGTCGATCCGCCCAGCCGCCGCAATCCCTGCATGACGGCGCTCGCGTCTTCATGCGTGAAGCCAGGGCGGATTTCCGGCAGCGCGACCATCATCGGCGATCGAAGCGGCGCTTCGCCCAGGTGAGCGAGGGCGCGCGTCAGGTCGCGCCACGCGAAACCTGCCAGCGCAAGCAGACGAGACGGACCGTGCAGCCCCGGGTCGAGTCCGGCGTCGAAGGCCAGGTTCACGTAGTTGCCGAGCCTGTCGACGATGAACGGATGCTCGCGCGCCGCCCCTATACCCGCCCGCACGGCCGCCGCGCTTGCCTCTGCCCCGAGACCGAGCGGCGTGCGCGCACCGGCGGCCGCCATGACGACGCGTGCGCTCATGACAGGTAATCCTTCTCGCGGACCAGCGTGCTCTCGAGATAATCGGGTTCGTCTTCGACCTTCAGAACCGTGACCCACACGAGCATCAAACGCAGCGCATCGGGTTCCAGTATCACCGACGAAAGGCGTGCGCGATGCTCGTCGTCGCGGGTGTCGATGCGCGTCGTGAAAGCCAGGCGCACCTTCGGCAGCGCGAAGGACATCGACCCTGCGGGCGTGAGGTTGATCAGTTCGACCGGCTCTCCGCCCTGCAGAGGGCTTGCGGGTTGCTGATCGGGTGGAGCGCACTGCAAGGAGTGCGGACTCCAATCCTCGGGCAACAGCGGCGAGCGATCGCGCATCCACGCATCGTCGTAAGTGCCGGCGCGTTCCCGCCTCGGCGACCAGAAGCTGTCGATGGCGCCGAACCCGGCGGGGCCATCCTTGTCCAGACGTCCGCTCGGGTATTCGAAATTGGGCATCGCCATGCCTTCCCGGCTCTGCCCTGCGCCGACTACGCCTCGCCCGACCGGATTTCGGGCGTCATAGCCGTGTCTGGCGGGGTCGTCGCCGGGCGCATCGTAGCCGCCATAAGCGAGCTCGTAGATGACCGGCAGACGGACGACCGGCTCCGCCAGCATGCGTCCGGGCATCCCTTTTCCCCATCTACGATGTCCGCGAACACGCAGCGTCTTGCGAACCGGCCCAACCCGCATGTCGACCAGAAAGTCGTCGCTGGGCCTGCCGCCGGGCGCGTAAGCGGTACCGTTGAGCACGATGTCGGTCGTCGGCTTGGGCCCGAGCAAGTCCGAGTCGTAGCGAAGGCTGGACCGTCCGGGCGTGCCGGTGTATTCGGCGGTCTCGACCGGCGGCGTCTGCTCGTCCGCGAGCCGCGGTCCCGCCGGCGTGATGTCATAGGTCGCCTTTACCGCGACGATCCATTCGTGCGTGCCCTCCTTGTCGCGCGTCCATGACGTATCGACTTCGTAGGCAGTCCGATTCTCGATGCTCCACATTGACGACCCCCTATCGCGAACAGTGTTAAGACGAAGCACGAAGAATCGTTTTGAAAGAGCGTCAATCCATCGCCTGCAATGCGCGTCGCTGACGCCATGCAGGCGCTGCGCAATTGAAGAGCACGCTGCGCGGATCGGCGAGGCGCAGTTGAATGGCCGCCGCGGCGCGCTGCCGCTGAGCGCCATTGCGCAACACGTCGATGCACTGCGCTTTCGACGACAACGCGCCCATGAGATAGCGCCCGCTGCCCGGCATCCGCGCCTTGTTGGCGTGCCACCATGTGCGCGTCTTGTCGGGGTCCGGCCACGGCGCGCCGTCGTCCTCTTCCTCGGCGGCATCGGCATCTTTTTCGCCGCCGGAATTCCCCGATGCCAACGGCGCGCGTTCCAGCCCGAGACGAACGAAATCGACTCCCGTGATGAGACTGAAGCTCTCGCCCGCGAGCCGCGCCACGCGGTCATCGTCCATACGGCCGATCAGCCACTGCGCATAACGTGGATCGCCGGTGAAACCGACGGCGCGAATCAGCCTGCGCGCACTCTCCGGTTTAGAAGCGAATCGCTCCAGCCATCGATGCGCATCGGCGGGCGCGAGCACGCTCGCCGCGAGCGCGAGCGCGATGTCGCCGAACATGGATGGCGTAGCCGCAATATCGCGAATGACCTCGAGCGCCTCGTCGCGATCGCCGAACAGCAGCGCGGATCGCGCGGCATGAAACCGGCATGACGCGTCCGCGTGATCGAGATGGGCCTGACATGTTCCGAGCAGATCGACGCGGCCGATATCACCCGCGCAGCGCAGCGCCCGGGCGCGCAGCACAGCGTCGTCGGAAACGAGCGCCGCGTCGAGATGCCGCTTCGGATCGACGCGATGCTGCGCACATCCCTCGATGCCAGCCAGTCGCGCGGCGGGGTCGTCGCACGCGAGCAGGATCGAGACGACACCGGCGAGACGGCCCGGACTCACCCAGCCGAACGCCGAATGAAAGCCCGCTCTGGCATTGGGCGTGGCCTGACTCAAAGCGAGCAGCCGCATGATCGCCGGGTCCGAACGCGCCTCGATGCAACCGACGGCGGCGGTGAACAGTTCGCCCTTGCCCGCGTGCTCCAGCGCCCGAATGCTCGAACGCAGGCCGGCGCGTCCCGCCACGGCGATGCCGTCGAGATGCGCCGCGATGCGTTCGTCGAGCCGTGTCAGATCGGAGAGCCGCACATGCGGCGCGCGCACGAGACGGGAGCGGATTCGCCGCAAGGCGGCGGCGTCTTCGACATGTTGCTCCAGCACGCGGAAAAGCACGCCGCTCGCCGAGTCGGCGACCGGTTCGGCTTCGTCGGCTTTCGTCGTGTCCACGGCGACATGCATCAGTTGATCTGCACCGATCCGCCGATGATGCGATTCAGTCCTGACGCACTGCTCGACACGCTGCTTCCGCGTATGCGCACATGTCCGTCGCGCGTGAGCGTGATGCTGGCTTTTCCGCAACGCAGCACCATCTGCTCCTTCGCCGTCACGAGAAGCCGCTTGCCATCGGCGTCGACATCGATCTGTGCGGGCGCATCGTCGAACGGCCAGGCTTCGCATCCGATCAGACAGCCGATGATGATCGGGCGCGTCGGGTCTCCGGCTTCGAACATCAGCGCGACTTGACGGCCGATATGCATGCCGCGCAGATCGACGACCGTGCGCGCGACGAGCGCCGCGCTCCCCGGCTGGCCAGGGTAGACGACGAACGGGGACGCAGCGTCGCCATCGAGTCCGATCAACTCGCCGATCCTCACCCCGTCGATGGCCGCAAGAGGGCCTTGTTCGAGAAAATCGCGTCCGCTCATCGCGTGCTCCTTCGCGTCTCATTCAAAGACGAACGAGCCGACGGCGATTTGCAAAGCTATCCATGACTTCGCGGCGCTTGAAATAAGCGCATCGCGAACCTATGCTCATTGAACAGTCGAATCCGGTCCGCAAGCCCCATGCGGACGTCGTCAGTGGAAGGAGACGCCTCATGCGTCTGTCGCTTATCTTCGTGGTCCTGTCGGCCGTGAGCGCAATGTCCCTGCATGCGGACGCAGACGACAGGCAGGACGGGCGACGACATCGCGACCAGCCCGCTCTGAAAGTATTCGATGCACAAGGCAAACTTATCGGACGCCTTGCTTCTTACGGCGGCTACGACGGCGTGTTCCTCACGATCGACCGCGCGCTCGTCTTCGCGCAGATCACGCGCCTGAACAACAACGGCGAAGCGTACGACTCGGCGAAATTCCAGTGGTCGACTTACGGACCATTCGACTACTCGACCGCCGATTGCAGCGGCTCGCCGATCATTCCTCCCGGCAGCGGCCCACGACCGTCGATCGCGATGAGAACGGGCGCGGACGTCACGCTCCTGATCGCGGGCGATACGGACTCGTCGCCCGCTCAGGTCGTCGCGGTCTTCGACGGCAAGCAGTGCACGCCGCCGCCGACTATCGGGCACATGCCGCCATCCACCGCGCCCGTGCCCGCATTCACGGCCGAGACGAACTATCCGCTGACGGCTCATTATCCCGAGCCGCTCACCATCAGATATTGATCGGGCACGATCGACGGAGACGCTTCATGTGTCGAATGCTTGTTTTGCTGCTCGTCCTGTGCGCGAGCGTGAGCGCCGCCGATGAACGCGATAAACGCGATAAACGCGACGATCGCGCGCATTCCGGCGAGAACACATTGCGCCAGCCGATGGTGTACGACGCACAGGGAAAGCGCGTCGGCCCGCTGGAGGTTTATTCGGGCGTCAACGGCGTGTATCTCGCGATAGACGGCGAGCCCGTCTTCGTGGCGGTGAATCACAAGCGCGTCGGTCCGTTGCAGTATTCGGCCTCGCAATACGAATGGGTCGGCTATACGTTCGTGCCGTACCCATCGCGCGATTGCACCGGAAGCGTCGCCGTCGCGGATGCCGGCAGCCCCGCTCCGGCGATGCCGCTCAGAGAAGGCGCCGACGTGACCGTCTATATCGCGGGCAAGCAAATGTCCGGCAACGTGCAAGTGTGGTCGTTCAGGCAGACAGATCCGTCTACCGGGGCGACGACCTGCCTGACGAGTCTGTCTGACCAAGGCGCCAACTACTGGGCCATCGAGCGCACGTATCCGCTGACGCAGCATTATCCCGAGCCGTTGCGCGTGGCTTATTGACGGAAGACGCGCACGGACCGCACGGAGACCGACATGAGGCACTGGCTGATCGGAGCGCTGATCGCGCTATACGCAACAACATCGCCCGCCGATGACTTCGCGCATCAGGCAAGGCATCGCCCTGTCAGGGTGTTCGATGCGAACGGTCACGTCATCGGCGATCTCACGATCTTCGCCGCGCAAAACGGCGTCGCGCTGACGGCCGGAGACGCAACCGCCGTGATTCCCATTGCACGCGTACAGGACGCGACCTTTCACTTTTCCGCGACCGACTTCAACTGGCTCGCGACGAAGGTCGTCGATTTCGCATCGCCCGATTGCAGCGGCGATCCGATCCTCGACTCGCTCAACGGACCGCGCGCCGCGCTCGCCGTCAGACGCGGCAACGACGTCACCGTGTACTTCGCGGCCGAAGGCGTCACGCAGTCGTTCCAGGCGAATTCGGCGCTCGATCCGAACGCGGCGAACGGATGCCGTCCGTTCACGGCATCCATCACGCTTTCGGGCTTCAAGGTCGGCGCGACGCTCGCGATCAGCCGCACGCATCCCGAGCCGCTCAGGATCGGCTATTGAAAGGCATCACACGCGGCCTTTCCACGGCACCATCGCTTTTTCCAGATACCGCATCAGCAGATCGAAGCAAAGCGCGAAGAAGCCGATCACGATGATGCCCATGATGACGACATCGCTCGCAAGAAACTCGGCCGCGTTGAGCACCATGAAGCCGAGACCGCGCGTCGAAGCGACCATCTCCGCCGCGACGAGCGTCGTCCAGCCGACGCCGATGCCGATACGCATGCCCGTGAAAATCTCCGGCAGCGCGGACTTGAGGATCACATGCGTGACGACCTGCGTGCGCGACGCGCCCATCGAATACGCGGCGTGGATCTGCTCGATCGACACCGAGCGCACGCCCGCGCGCGCGGCGATCGCGAGCGGCGCGAAGATCGCGAGATAGATCAGGAAGATCTTGGAGAACTCGCCGATGCCGAACCAGATGATGATGAGCGGCAAATACGCGAGCGGCGGCAGCGGCCGGTAAAACTCGATCGGCGGATCGAACACGCCGCGCGCGTGCCGCGAGACGCCCATCATCACGCCGACCGGAATCGCCGTCGCACACGCGAGCGCGAATGCGCCGAACACGCGCAGCAAGCTCGCGACGACGTGTTCCGCGAGCGTCGAGTTCGCGAAGCCATCGCTCGCCACCGCGATGAACTTCGCATAGACCGCTTGCGGCGACGGCAGAAAGAGCGGCTTGACCCAGTGCATGCCGGTGATCAGAAACCAGCCGGCCACGAGCACGGCGACGGTCGCGATGCTCATCGCGAAGCTGCTGCCGTAGCCTGGCACGCCGAACGTGTCGCCCGGCTTCACCGGCTTCTTCTTCGATTGCCGCGCGGGCCGGCCCGGCGGACGCCGCGATGCGCCGATGCCGCTGTCGATCGCGGGACCCGGCACCGTCATCGATGCGCGCTTAACCATGATGAATCTCCTCCGCATGATGAGCGGCGCGCTCGTCGCCGTAGATGATGCCGAGCACCCGCTCGCGCATCTCGATGAAATCGGGGCTGGACTTGATCGCGCGCGCATCGCGTGTGGCGAGGAAGCGGCGGTTGAAATCGAGATCGTAGCTATGCGTGATGCGGCCCGGACGCGGCGACATCACGATCAGCCTGCTCGCCAGAAAAAGCGCCTCCTCGACGCTATGCGTGATGAAGAACAACATCTTCTGCGTGCGCTGCCAGACATCGAGCAGCAGCTCCTGGATGGTCTCGCGCGTGAGGGCATCGAGCGCGGCCATCGGCTCGTCCATCAGCAGCATCGCCGGATCGCAGGTCAGCGCGCGCGCAATGCCGACGCGCTGCTGCATGCCGCCCGACAGCTGATAAATCATGTGCCGATGAAAATCCTGAAGGCCGACGAGCGCGAGATTGCGCTTCGCGATGTCCTCGCGCTGCGCCTTCGGCACGCCTTGCAGCTTCAGGCCGAAGGTCGCGTTGTCGAGCACGTTGAGCCACGGCAAGAGCGCGTGCTTCTGGAACACGACGCCGCGATCGGCGCCCGGCCCTTCTACCGGCCTGCCGTTGAGCAGCATCTCACCCGATGACGGCGCGATGAAACCCGCCATCAGCGATAAAAGCGTCGTCTTGCCGCAACCCGACGCACCCAGCGCGACGACGAATTCGCCATCGCCGATAGTGAGATCGATGCCGTCGAGCGCTTGCACGCGCTCGCCCGGGCGTCGGCCCGGAAACACCACGCTCACGTTCTTCACCTGCATGCAACCCATATGTCCTCCGGACTCGGATGTGCCAAGGGCAAGCGGCGCGCGGCCGGGCTTATTTCAGTTTTTCCGCGGCTTCGACGTATTCCGCCGTCACGAACTTCGAATAGTCCGGCAGCACGGCGTCGACGCGCTTCTGCTGCTTCAGGAAGTCCGCCGTGTCCTTGAGCGCGAAGGCCGCGCGGCTCGATGCGCCGCCGCCGAGCCACTGCTTCGTCGCCTGCTCCTGCGCCGACGGATAGCCATACAGCGAAAGCGAGCCCGGCACGTCGGCCGGCGCGCCGCCGATCGTCTTCGCGATGGCCGCGGCCTGCTGCGACTGCGCGGTCCATTTGGCCGGATCGTTGCGGTATTGCGCATCGAGATCGGAGATGGCCTTGACGAACTTCGCCATGAAGTCCTTGTGCGCTTCGCCCCACGCACGATCGACCGCGATGCCGTCGAACGTCGGCTTGCCGAGCTTGGACAGATCGCCCGACGTAATCAGCACCTTGCCGCTCTTCTTGAGTTGCGAGAGCGCCGGATCCCACACGTAGGCAGCGTCGATATCGCCGCGCTCCCACGCCGCCGCGATCTGATTCGGCTGCATGTTGAGAATCTTCACCGACGACGGATCGATGCCCCAGTGCTGCAGCGCGAACATCGTGTGATAGTGCGTCGTCGAGACGAACGGGACGCCGATGGTCTTGCCCTTCAGATCCGCCGGCTTGGCGATGCCCGAGCCGTTGCGCACGACCATCGCCTCGGCTTCGTTGATGTTGTCGAGAATCCAGAAGAGCTGCGCGTCCACGCCCTGGCTGACGGCGGCGGCGAGCGGGCTGGAGCCGATCACGCCGATCTTGATGTCGCCCGAGGCCATCGCGGTCGCCACCTTCGCGCCGGATTCGAACTGCCGCCAGTTGATCTTGTAGCCGGTCGCCTTGGCGATGGAGCCATCGGCGATGCCGACGACCCAGGGATCGACGATCTGCTGATACGCGATCGTCACTTCCTTGTCTTCGGCGTTCGCGGCCTGCGCGCCGCCCCACGCGCACACGGCGACGGCGAGTGTCGCCAGCGCGCGCGCCGGCGAGAACTTTCTAAGCAACTTGCCCGGCAGGCGTTTCAAGCCACAGACGCGGATCGTGTTCATGACGGTTCCTGGAGAAGTGGAAAATCGGGCTCGCCGGCGCGGCATTCCCCGTTTCGGTGCGGTCCGTCGCGCAAGCGGCGAACCGATGACCGAGTATCCACAGCGAAAAATCCAGGAAGTTAGTGCCAGACGGGAACAATCGTTGAGTCCACATTCCGTCGGGCGGCGGGAAGGCTTCTTATGAAGGCGTCGGCGCTACGGATGCGCCTTTTATTTGATCTTCGCGGCGGCGGCGAGCTTGCGCACGCCTTCCTTCGCATCCTCGTTCGAGTTCATGAAATTCGTCACGACGTCGGTGATCGCGCCCGCCGTCACCGGCGATTGAAGTTCGCCGAAAGCCAGCGAAGGCAGGAAGCCGCCCGACTTGATCGTCGCCTGCTCGTCCGCGCGAGACTTCTTCGCGCAGCTGTCGAACTTGTCCATCGGCACATCGAGGCGAACGGGAATCGAACCCTTGTTGAGGCTGAACTGTTCCTGGAATTCGGGCGACATGATCGTCTTCGCCATCGCGATCTGTCCCGGCGTCGCATCCTTCTTCCCGTTCTGCTGGAAGAACACGAAGGCATCCGCCGTGTACGTGTAGGCGTTCGACGTGCCCGGAGCGGGCGCGCAGACGAAGTCGACGTCCGCCTTCTTGCTCGCGTTCGCGAATTCGCCCTTGGCCCAGTCGCCCATGAACTGCATGCCGCCCGAGCCCGAGATCACCATCGCGGTGGCGAGATTCCAGTCGCGGCCGTGATAGGCCTTGTCGAAGTAAGTGCGTATCTTCTGCACCGTCTCGAAGACCTGAATCATTTGCGGCGACGTGAGCGTCTTCTGATCGAGATCGATGAGCGCCTTGCGATAAAAGTCCGTGCCTTGCGACAGCACGACCGTCTCCCAGATGGTCATGTCCTGCCACGGCTGACCGCCATGCGCGACAGGCGTGATGCCCGCCGCGCGAAATTTGTCGGCAAGCGCGAAGAACTCCGGCCACGTCGTGGGCGGCTTGCCGCCGACCTTGTCGAGATCCGCCTTGTTGATCCACAGCCAGTTGATCCGATGCACCGAGAACGGCGCGGCGACGTAATGTCCGCCCGACTTCATCGCGTTGTCGATCTGCGCGGGCGTGTGCGCTTTCCAGTCGGCCGAGGCCTGATCGATCGTGACGACCACGCCCTGATCGGCCCAGTCCTGAATCAGCGGTCCTTTGATCTGCGCGGCGGAGGGCGCGTTGCCCGAGATCACCTGTGTCTTCAGCGCGGTCATGGCCGCCGTGCCCGATCCGCCCGCGACGGCGAAGTCCTTCCATTCGTATCCTTGCTTGCTCATGTCGTCCTTGAGCACGCGGATCGCTTTCGATTCGCCACCGGAAGTCCACCAGTGCAGGACCGAGATCTGTTCGGCGGCCGATACCGCGTGCGTGCCGGCGATGAACATCGCGACGGCTGCCGCAACCGACATCGTTGATCGTTTCATTGCTTGTCTCCGGGTTTTATTTATTTATGAAGCGACGCGTTCACGCGCGCTGTTCGAATCCGAGTTGCGACTTGCCGAGCGGCGTCAGGTCGTCGGGCGTCGCGCGGCCTTCGAAATCGACTTCGAAATGATCGCCTGGAAAATCGGGCGGGCTTTCGCCCTTCAGGAAGCTCGGCAATTGACGCTTCAGATACGCGTCGTTTTTGGCGCATCCGGGCGCGGAAGCGATGTACATGACGTTGCTGTAGCCGGCGCCCTTGTGTTCGTCTTCGACCGCGTGAATGACGTCGCTATGCCAGAACACGGTGTCGCCCGCATCCATCTTCGGGATCGACGACAGCGCCTCGAACAGCGGCGCGTGATACTCCGGCCTGATCGACAGCGCGCGTCCGGGCATCGCGCCGCACAGGTCGTCGTCGGCGACGTCGTCCTGGAGCGCGCGCAGCAGGATGTACACCATCGCGTTGGCGATGGGCACGAGCTGCAGCGTGCCGTCGCCCGGACCTTGCGGCGTCAATGCGGTCCAGCCCTGGAACGTGCGGAACATCGAGCACACGGCCGGCGATGCGATCTCTTCGACATCGGGACGGAAAGCGGCGTCGAACGCATCGTAATCGCGCCAGTTGCCCGCGAAGACGTGGCGATACACCTTGCGGAAATTGCCTTCGATCCAGCGCTCGACCGAGCCGCCATCGCAATGCGCCGACAAGCCGAGCGACGCGGAACCGGGCGGCCGCCGGCGCAGACGGTCGGCATAAACCGGCACATGTTCCGGGTCGAAGTGAACGCGTCCTTCGCTCTCGTTGCGCCAGAGCTTGTTGAGAAACACGCGCGCCGCGGTCAGCGACTCCGACTGGCGCGCCAGCACTTGAGGCTTCGACCAGTACACGCCGTAGATTTGCGGCTTGCTCGACGCGAGCTGACCGAAGTACTTGTCTTCGGCGCGGTTTTCGAGGCGCTTGTCGAGGCGATTTCGTTCGACGTAATGCGCGATGTCTTCATCCCATTGCTGTACCTGTGCGCGTGGAAAGACATTGCGGATCACGCACGCGCCGCTCGACTTGACGAGCGCGATCTGCTCGCCGCTCACGCGCCCTTCGGTGATGTCGGCGAACTGAATTTCCGGAATGACGTCTTCGCCGCGATCGCGCCGCGCGGCGATCCGCTTCGCTTCCTCGCCGATCGTCTGCTCGACTTGCGCGAACACTTCGCGGTAGTTCGGCAGCGCGGCGCGCAGTTCCTTTTTTGCTTGCCGGATCGCGCCCGGCAAGTCATCGATTTTCAGCGCCATGATCGTCTCCACATGAATTTCCGTGGACACAGCATATGATGCGTCCGTCTGCGGCGGTGATACGATTCAGGCAATTCATTTGCGTTTTCGGCCATGAAACCAGCCTACGAGCATGTCGAATTCGGCGCGGACTGTTCGGTGCGGGTTTACCATCGGCGGCTCGCGCGTATTCCATTCGAATGGCATCACCATCCGGAATACGAGCTGACGCTGACGATGAACAGTCACGGCAAGCGCTATATCGGCGATTCGGTGAACGACTATCAGGCCGAGGATCTCGTCCTCGTGCCGCCTGATTTGCCGCATACGTGGTCGTCGAACCGGTCGATCGACTCGTCGTTGCCGCAAGTCGCGATCGTCATCTGGTTCGACGGCGACTGGGCGCGGCGCATGGCGGACTGCTGCCGCGAATACGAGCCGCTTCGCAAGCTCCTGCGCCGTGCGGCGTGCGGGCTGGCGTTCGAGCCTCCCGCCGGCGAACGGATGCGCAGCCGTCTCGAACAGTTGCTCTCGACCGCGCCGCGCGAACGCCTGAGCGCCGCGCTCGATGTCCTGTGCACGCTCGCCGATGCGCCGGGCCATCCGCTCGCGTCGCCGAGCGCTTTCAATCAGACGAACGCGGGGCCGTCCGGTCACGAGCCCGAGCGCATCAATCGCGTTCTTTCGATGATCGATGCGCGCTTTGCCGAACCGCTCCGGCTATCGGAGCTATGCGAAGCGGCGAGCCTTTCGGAGCGCACCTTGACGCGCTATTTCGTGCAGCACATCGGCGAGAGCGTCGGGCGATACATCGCTCGGGTTCGAATCGGCCATGCGTGCCGGATGCTGGGCGACACGTCCCTGCCGATATCGGTCATCGCCGCGCGCTCGGGATTTGCGAACGTCGCCAACTTCAATCGGCAATTCAAGGCCGCGAAGCAAACGACGCCGGCGGAGTACCGGCGTCAGTTCATCGATGCAGGCGCGCTCGTCAAGGACACGGCGAACAGCCTGACCGAACGGCCGCCTTCGCTTCAGCAGAAGCGGCGGCGTTGAAGTTATCGCGATGCGCTGAGCGTATGCCCTGCATCGCGCGACAATCTCAGATAGCCCACGATCGTCCGGCTCGCCTTCTTGTGCGCCGGCGTGCTCACGCTTTTGTTAAGCGTCGGTCGCGGCCGATGCGCCTGGGTCGGAGCGGACCCCGGCGGTGCCTTCATGCGAACGGGCTGAAGTCGTCTCCGCGTTGCGATTAGCTTGGGTTCCTAATCAATCGACACGCGCCGACCGCGCACGATCAGACGATTACCTGCAGACCGGCGCGTCGAGGCACGCTCATTGCGCAGTGGCTTCGGATCGATTCATCGAAAGCAACCGGCCATGCCTCTCTCCGCTCAAAGAACCCTGGTGATTTCCCCGCATCTCGACGATGCCGTCTTCAGTTGCGGCGCCCTGCTCGCCGCGTCGCCGGGCGCATCCGTCTGCACGATATTCGCGGGTGCGCCGGACACGGCGCTCGCCACCGACTGGGACGCGCAGTGCGGCTTCGCGGACGCACATCAGGCGATGCGCGAGCGCCGTGTCGAAGACAAAGCCGCGCTGCACGTCCTGGGCGCTCGTGCCGTGCATCTCGGCTTTCTCGACTCCCAATACACGCAAGGCGGCACGAGCGCGACCACCGCCAAGATCGCCTCGGCCATTCGCGACGTGATGCGCGAGAAGGATTGCGCCACGCTCCTCATCCCGCTCGGCCTCTTTCATTCCGACCACGCGCTGGTTCATACGGCCGCGCGCGAGGCGTGCCTTTCGGACGCGACGGCATGCATTGCGTACGAAGACTGTCTATATCGGCGCATGGATGGCCTCGTGCAGCAACGGCTCGTCGAGCTCATCGGAAGCGGCATCGAAGCGACGCCGCTGCTCGATCCGATCGATGCCGCCACGCTCTCGCGCTGCATCGAAGCGAAGCAACGCGCGGTGCAATGTTATGCGAGTCAGCTCAAAGCCTTCGGGCCCCACGGCTATGACGACGTGCTCGCGCCCGAACGCTTCTGGACTCTGCGAGCCGTCGACCATGGCTGAACCGGCAACACTTTCCGAGCCCGATCGCGCGCGGCTCACCGTCGTCGTGCTGACGTACAACAGAGCCGATCAGGTGCTCGACACGCTCGCAAGACTTGCCGCGCTGCCGGACCGCATCCGCATCGTAGCGGTCGATAATGCGTCCACCGACGGCACGGCCGAGCGCATTGCGGCGCAGTTTCCATCGGTCGAACTCGTCGTGGCGCCGGACAATCTCGGCGCGGCCGGACGCAATCTCGGCGTCGCTCGCGTCGCGACGGAGTACGTCGCATTCTGCGATGACGACACCTGGTGGAGCGCCGGATCGCTGTCGCGCGCCGTCGCGATCCTCGATGCGGCGCCGCGCGTCGCGGTGCTCAACGCGCGCGTCGTCGTCGGTGCCGACGGCGCGGCGGACGAGACCTGCCAACGAATGCGCGAAAGCCCGCTGCCGCATCGTGGCTTGCCCGGTCCCGCGCTCGTCGGCTTCATGGCGGGCGCGTGCGTGTTCCGCACCGACGTCTTCCGGCAAGTCGGCGGCTACGAGCCCAGGCTTTTCATCGGCGGAGAAGAAACGCTCGTCTCGCTGGATGTCCTGTCCGCCGGCTACGAGATGGTCTATATGGATGACCTCGTCCTTCATCACCATCCCTCACCGCTGCGCGACAGCGCACAACGGCGCAGGCTCCTCGCGCGCAACGCCGCGTGGGTCGCATGGATGCGCCTGCCATTCGACCAAGCCCTTCACGCCACCGGAAAAGCCTTCCTCGTGGCATGGCGCGAGCGCACGTTGATGCGCGATTTACCGATCCTCGCAAGCGGCATCGCATGGGCGATGACCAGGCGCCGCGTGATCCCCTCGCGCGTCCAGGACATGCGCCGCGTCGTGCGCGAAGACGATTTGCGCCGCGCCAGGCAGACGAAATCGTCGGCGTCTTTCGGTTCTACACGCCCCACGTAAAAACGCGTGCGTCGCGCGACGAACCAAACGAAATTTGGTTCGTCCCGCATCGAACCGCAAATCGTTTCGCAGTTCTCGCCAGTTCGACAACGAGTGGCACAGGGAATGCTGAACGCTGGTGACTGATCCACGCGATGGCGCGCCGCGCACACGCACATTGGGATCGCAAGATAAGGGGACTTCCGTGAAAATCGCATTGATCAGTGAGCACGCATCGCCCTTGGCGATCGCGGGTGGCGTAGACAGCGGCGGGCAAAACATCTATGTGGCGAATGTCGCGCGTCAGCTCGTTCGCATCGGTCACGACGTCGATGTGTTCACTCGTTGCGACCGTTCGTTATTGCCGCTCGTCTCGCGCTTCGAAAACATCCGCGTGATAAATGTACCGGCCGGTCCGCCCGTGCAGTTACCGAAGGAACAGCTTCTGCCGCATATGGATGCGTTCGCCGGCTTCATGATCGACTTCATGAAGAAGGAAGCGCAACCGTATGACATCGTGCACGCGAACTTCTTCATGTCGGGCCTCGTGGGTCTGCGCATCAAGGACGCGCTCGGCGTGCCGCTCGTCACGACGTTTCATGCGCTGGGGCGCGTGCGACGCCTGCATCAAGGCGAATCGGACGGCTTTCCCGATGCGCGCTTCGATATCGAAGACGAGCTCGTCAGGCGCTCCGATTCGGTCATCGCCGAATGTCCCCAGGACGAGAACGATCTGATTCATCTGTACGACGCCGATCCCGCGCGCATCGACCTCGTGCCGTGCGGCTTCGATCGCGCGGAGTTCCATCCGCTAGACAAGGCGGCAGCGAGAGAACGTCTCGGCTGGCCGCAAGACCGGTTCATCGTGCTGCAACTCGGGCGCATGGTGCCGCGCAAGGGCGTCGACAATGTCGTGCGCGCGCTCGGCATGCTACACGGTGAGCATGGCGAAAGTGCCGAGCTTTATGTGGCGGGCGGCAATTCCGACGAAGCGAACGAGAACGCGACGCCGGAGATCGGCAGGCTGCGCGGGGTCGCGCGCGAATGCGGCATCGAAGAGCATGTTCACTTCGTGGGCCGTCATGGACGAGGTGAACTGAAGCACTTCTATAACGCAGCCGATGTCTTCGTGACGACGCCGTGGTACGAGCCGTTCGGCATCACGCCGCTGGAGGCGATGGCTTGCGGGCGGCCCGTCATCGGTGCTGCTGTCGGCGGCATTCGCTACTCGGTGGCGCACGGAGAAACCGGCTTGCTCGTGCCGCCGAAGAATCCGGCCGCGCTCGCGGATGCGCTCGTCGCGCTCAAGCGAGATGCCGCGCTCGCCACGCGAATGGGCGAAGCGGGCCTCGCCCGCGCGAACGCAATGTTCACATGGTCGAGCGTCGCGCAGGCGCTCGCACAGGTCTACGCGCGACTTGCGGGCGAGGAAGGACAAGCCGCCGCGCGCGTTGCCATGGGCGGAGCCGCACGATGACGCAACCACTGCGGCCTGCGATCTTCATCGACAAGGACGGCACCTTGCTCGACGATGTGCCCTGGAACGTCGATCCGCTGAAGATGCGCCTCGCGCCGGGCGCGCTCGACGCGTTGCGCCTGTTTTCGTGGCTCGAACTGCCGATCTTCGTAATCAGCAATCAGAGCGGCGTCGCGCTCGGCAAGTTCGACTTGCAGGCACTCGATCGCGTCGAAGCGCGTTTGCGTGAACTCGCAGCCGAAGCGGGCGCGTCGTTCGCCGGCATTTACTGGTGCCCGCATCATCCGCGGGGCGTCGTGCCTGAATTCACGCGCGCGTGTGAATGCCGCAAGCCCGCGCCCGGCCTGCTGTTGCGTGCGGCGCGCGAGCATGGCATCGATCTTTCGCAGAGCTGGTTCATCGGCGACATTCTCGATGACGTCGAAGCCGGTCATCGCGCGGGCTGCCGCAGTGCGCTGATCGATAACGGCAACGAAACCGAATGGCTCAAAGGCGTTGGACGCGAGCCGGATATCGTCGCGAAGGACCTGTACGAGGCGGCGATTGCAGTCGTCAATGCGGAGTGTCCCGCATGAAGCCCATGCTTGCACCCGTCGTCGAAGCGCATGCGCGCAAGAGCGCCGCGAGCCAGGCGCGCGAATGGGGCGCGGATGTCAAGCGCATTCTCTGCATCCGTCTCGACAATCTCGGCGACGTGCTGATGACGACGCCCGCGCTGCACGCGTTACGCGCCGCGCAGCCGGGCAGGCATCTGACCTTGCTCGCATCGCGAGCGGGCAAGGCGACGGCGCCTTTCATCGATGCAATCGACGATGTGATCGAATACGACGCGCCGTGGGTCAGGCAGGATGCGCCCATCGACGCCCTCGCCGATCTCGCCATGCGTGCGCGCCTTGCATCGGCGCATTTCGATGCAGCGGTGATCTTCAGCGTCTACAGCCAGAATCCGCTGCCCGCGGCCATGTTGTGTCATCTCGCCGGCATTCCGCTGCGGCTCGCGCATTGCCGCGAGAATCCGTATGGTTTGCTCACCGACTGGGTTCAGGAGACTGAACCGCAGCACGGCACACGGCATGAAGTGGAGCGGCAACTCGCTCTCGTCGCAAGAGTCGGTGCGAAAGCCGACGATACGCGCATGCGCTTCTCCGTGCGCCCCGCCGATATCGACTCGCTGACGCAAAAGCTCATCGCCCGCGATGTCGATATGGACGCACCGTTCATCGTCGTGCATCCGGGTGCGAGCGCGGAATCGCGCCGCTATCCCGTCGAACGCTTTGCCGAAACGATCGAACGTCTCGGCGCTCAATTGGAATGGCCGATTCTCGTGACGGGCTCGCGAAGCGAAAGTCACTTGTGCCGCGCCGCCTGCGGCACGAGTCCCTACGCGCACGATCTGTCCGGCGCGCTCGAACTCGGCGAACTCGCCGCGCTCATCCAGCGCGCTCGCGTTCTCATCTCGAACAACAGCGGACCGGTGCATCTCGCATCCGCGCTGGGCGCGCCCGTCGTGGATCTCTACGCACTCACGAATCCGCAGCACATGCCGTGGCAAACGTCGCATCGCGTGCTGTATCACGATGTCTCGTGCCGCTGGTGCTATCGCAGCGTGTGTCCCGAAGGCCATCACGCGTGCCTTGTCGGCGTCGAGGTAGACGAGGTTGTCTCCGCCGCGCTCGAGCTCATCGAAGAAGAACATGCATCGCCCGTCCATCCGATAACACAGGCAAGCTAAGCTATGTACACACTTGGAATCAACGCGGTTTATCACGACAGCGCCGCGGCGCTGGTCAAGGACGGCGTCGTCATCGCGGCGGCCGAGGACGAGCGCTTCACGCACGTCAAGCATGCGAAACGGCCGGTGCCGTTTTCCACATGGCAGCTTCCGTTCGATGCAATCGACTATTGCCTGAAGGAAGCGGGCATCGAACTCGCGGATGTGGATCACATCGCGTATTCGTACGATCCGCATCTGTTTTCCGGCATGCCGAAGGACGCAAACGCGAACATATCCCTGCCGATGATGCCCTCGGCGCAAGCGATGACGAACCCGTCCGAATCGCCCTGGGATCCGCTGTTCCTGAGCTATATCGTCAATGCGAAGGGTCAGTTGATCGACGGCGCGCCGCATCATCTGAAGCGGCGTTTCCTAAGCGGCGGACGCGCCCCGCGCTTCGCGTGGCATAACGTCGATCATCATCTCTGTCACGAAGCGAGCGCGTTTCTCGCCGCACCTTTCGACGACACCGCCGTACTTACGATGGACGGTCGCGGCGAAGGCGTCACGACGAGTCTCGGGCAATTCGTGAATGGCGAATACACGCGCATCAAGCAAGTGGAACTGCCGCACTCGCTCGGCCTGCTCTATGAAACGGTGACGGGCTATCTCGGCTTCCTGCACTCGTCCGACGAGTACAAGGTGATGGCGCTCGCGTCGTTCGGCAAGCCCGCGTATGTCGATCAGTTTCGCGAGATCGTGAAGTATCGCCGCGACGGCAGCTATACCGTCGATGCGCCGCGTCTCGTCGAGCGCTTCGGTCCCGCGCGCGAACGCGGCGGCCCGCTCACGCAGCATCATTTCGATATCGCGCATTCATTGCAGGTCGTTCTGGAAGAGACCGCGCTCGAACTCGCGAAGTGGCTGCACGAACGTACGGGTCTGAAGAATCTCGCGATGGCGGGCGGCGTCGCGCTCAACTGCGTGATGAACGCGCGCCTGCGCGATCGCGGACCGTTCGATGAAATCTGGGTTCAGCCCGCCGCCGGCGATGCGGGCACGGCGCTCGGCGCTGCCTTGTGGACCGACTATCAGCAACGCGCGAAGACCGGCGATCGCGGTCGAAAATGGCGCATGGATCACGCATATCTCGGACCGTCGTTCGATGACGACGAGATCGAAACCTTCCTCAAGTGGACGCGCGCGCCGTATCGCAAGCTCACGAATATCGCCGAAGAAACCGCGGACATTCTCGCGCAAAACCGCGTCATCGGCTGGTATCAGGGACGCACCGAGTTCGGCCCGCGTGCGCTCGGCGCGCGTTCGATTCTGGCATCGCCCATCGATGCGTCCATGCAGGCGCGCCTCAACGAGATCAAGGATCGCGAGGACTTTCGTCCGGTTGCGCCCGTCGTGATGGAAGAGCACGCAGCCGACTGGTTCGTCGATGCACGCGTCGCGCCGTTCATGCTCTTCGTGTTCGACGTGCGCGACGACATGAAGACGCGCATTCCCGCGGTCACGCATATCGACGGCACCGCGCGCGTGCAGACCGTCAATCGCGCGCAGCATCCGCTTTACTACGATCTGCTCGCGGCGTTCAAGGCGCGCACGGGCGTGCCGGTTCTCGTCAATACATCGTTCAATACGCGCGGCGAGCCGATGGTGAATACGCCGCGCGACGCACTCGAATCGTTCTGGACGTCGCCGCTCGATGCGCTCGTGATCGGCTCGTTCCTTGTCGAAAAGCCGGGCGCGCACGCATGAGCACCTACGCCGAACTCTTCGATCACGGCGCGATGAGCGCGGCCGATGCACCCGCGATACCGCGCGGCGATTTCATCCCGGACGTGACCGTGGTCGTGCCGACGTATCGCCGCCCCGCGATGCTCGAACGCTGCGTGCTGGCGCTCGCGGCGCAGACCTACGATCCGGCGCGCTACGAGATCATCGTATGCGACGACGGCCCCGACGAAGCGACGAAGGCATGCGTGCAGCGCCTGTCGCAATCGCGTGCGCGGCGCGGCCCGTTGATCCGCTACGTTCCCGTCACCGCCACGCAGGGTCCGGCGGGCGCGCGCAACGCGGGCTGGCGCGCATCCCTCGCGCGGCGCATCGCCTTCACCGACGACGACACCATTCCCGATCCGAACTGGATCGCCAATGGCATGCGTGCGCTCGATGCGGGCGCGGATGCCGTGTCGGGCCGCATCGTCGTGCCGCTGGGACCACGCCCGACCGATTACGAACGCGACGCCGCCGGACTCGCCAGCGCCGAATTCGCGACGGCGAACACCTTCGTCACGCGCGCCGCACTCGAACGTACGGGCGGCTTCGATGCGCGCTTTACGGCGGCGTGGCGCGAGGACTCGGATCTGCAATTCGCGCTGATGAAGGCGGGACTCGTCATCGCGCGTGCGGAAGACGCAACCGTGCTGCATCCGGTGCGCCCTGCGCGCTGGGGCGTGAGCATATCGCAGCAGAAGAAGAGCCAGTTCGATGCACTGCTCTACAAAAAGTATCCCGCGATGTTTCGCACGCGCATCCGCCGCAATCCGCCGCTTTTGTACTACGCGATGCTCGCGGCGCTCGTCGTTGCGATCGGATCGTTCGCAGCACACGCGCCGCGCACCGGGTCGCTCGCATTGCTTGCCTGGGCCGCGATGACCATATGGTTCAGTATGCAACGATTGAAGACGACTGCGCGCACGCCGTCGCACGTCGCGGAAATGCTGTGGACGTCGGCGATCATTCCGTATCTGTCGATCTACTGGCGCATACGCGGCGCGTTCAAGTTCAGGGTCTTCTTTCTATGAACGTCGAGCGCATCGTCATCTTTCGCGCATTGCAGCTCGGCGACATGTTGTGCGCCGTGCCTGCGTTGCGTGCATTGCGCCGCGCCTATCCGCAAGCACATATCGCGCTTATCGGTCTGCCTTGGGCGGCAAGTTTCGTCGAACGATACGCGCATCTCGTCGATGAACTCATCGTGTTTCCCGGCGCTATCGGTTTTCCCGAGCAGCAGGAAACGGATGCACATCTGCCTCGTTTTCATCAAGCGATGCGCGCACGTCGCTTCGATCTCGCGATTCAACTGCATGGAAGCGGCGGCGTGGCGAACGATATCGTCGAAGGCATCGGCGCGCGTCTGAACGCGGGCTTTCTGAAGCCGGACGAAGCCATGCGTAGAGGCGTCTTCATGCCATGGCCCGACGATCTGCCCGAATCCGCGCGATACACCGCGCTCATGCAGCGGCTCGGCATCGACGCAAACGATCTCGATCTCGAAATTCCGCTGACCGATGCCGACAATCGCGAATGCGATGCGCTGATCGAAGCGTGCGCGCTCGATAGCGAGCGGCTCGTGCTCGTGCATCCGGGCGCGCAGCTGCCTTCCCGTCGATGGCCCGTCGAGCGCTTCGCCGACGTGGCGCGCGCGTTGTCGCGGCGCGGCTGGCAAGTCGCCGTCACAGGCAGCGCGGGTGAAGCCCCGTTGACGGCGCGCGTTGCGCAAGGTGCCGGCATCGATCTCGCCGGCCGCACGTCGCTCGGCTCGCTCGCGGCGCTCGTCGCGAAGGCGCGGCTCATCGTATGCAACGACACGGGGCTTTCGCATGTCGCCGCAGCGATGCGCACGCCGAGTGTCGTCGTCGCGTCGGGCAGCGATACACGTCGCTGGGCGCCGCTCGATCACGCGCGTCATCGCGTGCTCGCGGACTGGCCCTCGTGCCGTCCGTGCGCGTTTCGCGAGTGCCCTTACGGTCATGAATGCGCGATGAACATAAGCGTGCAATCCGTGATCGACACGGCATTCGCCCAGCTTGAATCGACCGTCCGAGAGGAGACGCTTCTTCATGCCCACGACTAGTTCCCGGCGTCTGCGCGTGCTTACCTGGCATATTCACGGCAATTATCTTTACTATCTGAGCCAGGCGCCGCACGACTTCTATCTCGTCACGCGCCCCGGTTATCCGCCGGGCTATGCGGGCACGGCGGGTGCGTTGCCCTTCGGCCCGAACGTGCATGAAATTCCGGCGAGCGAAGTGCAGTCGCAATCCTTCGATGTCGTGCTCTTTCAGCACAAGCGTCAATGGGACGACGACCGCATCAATCTGCTGAGCGACGCGCAACGCCGGCTGCCGCGCGTCTACATCGAGCACGATCCGCCGCAGGAAAACCCCTTCGAACAGAAGCACTGGGTGCAGGAACGCGACACGCTGCTCGTGCACGTCACGCACTTCAACAAGCTGATGTGGGACAGCGGCGAAACGCCGACGCGCGTCATCGAACACGGCGTGATCGTGCCCGAAGGCGTGCGCTATAGCGGCGAACTCGAACGCGGCATCGCGGTGATCAATCATCTGCGCCAGCGCGGCAGGCGGCTCGGCAACGATGTCTATGCACAAGCGGCCGCGCGCGTGCCACTCGATCTCGTCGGCATGGATGCGCAGTCGGCGGGCGGCATCGGCGAGATCGGCAATCTGGAGCTTGCGGCGTTCAGCGCGCGCTATCGCTTCTTCTTCAATCCGATTCGCTGGACGAGCCTCGGGCTCGCCATCGTCGAAGCGATGACGATCGGCATGCCGATCATCGGTCTCGCGACGACCGAACTCGCCACCGTGATCCGCAACGGCGAAAGCGGCTACGTGCATACCGACACGCAGGCGCTCATCGACGCGATGCAGCACCTGCTGCGCGATCCCGCCGAAGCGCGGCGTCTCGGCGAAGGCGCGCGGCGCACCGCGCTCGAACGATTCAATATCGCGCGCTTCGCCCGCGACTGGGACGAAACGCTGCGCTTCGTATGCAGTTAGCACACACATCGAAAGGATGAAGGCGACATGAGAGAAGCCTATAGAAAGCGAATTCTGGTGACGGGCGGCGCGGGCTTTCTCGGCTCGCATCTGTGCGAGCGGCTGCTCGCGCTCGGGCACGATGTGCTGTGTGTCGATAACTTCTACACCGGCACGAAGGACAACATCGCGCATCTGCTCGACAGCCCGAATTTCGAACTGATGCGGCACGATGTGACATTTCCGCTTTACGTCGAAGTGGACGAGATTTACAACCTCGCCTGCCCCGCTTCGCCGATTCATTACCAGCACGATCCGGTGCAGACGACGAAGACCAGCGTGCACGGCGCGATCAACATGCTCGGGCTTGCGAAGCGCGTGCATGCGCGCATCTTCCAGGCATCGACGAGCGAAGTGTATGGCGACGCGCATGTGCATCCGCAACAGGAAGCGTACTGGGGCAACGTGAATCCGATCGGTCCGCGCTCGTGTTACGACGAAGGCAAGCGCTGCGCCGAAACGCTCTTCATGGATTATCGGCGGCAGCACGGACTGTCGATCAAGATCGCGCGCATCTTCAACACGTACGGGCCGCGCATGCATCCGTCGGACGGACGCGTGATCTCCAACTTCATGATGCAGGCGCTCTCGGGCGAGCCGATCACCGTGTACGGCGAAGGCTCGCAGACGCGCTCCTTCTGCTATGTCGACGATATGGTCGACGCATTCATCCGCCTGATGGACACGCCCGATGAACTCACCGGACCCGTCAATCTCGGCAATCCGCACGAGCTTTCGATGCTCGAGATCGCGCGGCGCATCATCGAATTGACGGGATCGTCATCGGAGATCGTGTTCAAGCCTTTGCCGATGGACGATCCGTGGCATCGTCAGCCGGATATCGCGCTCGCACGCGATGCCCTCGGCTGGACACCGACGACGCCGCTCGACGAAGGCCTGCGTCGCACGGCGCAGCATTTCCGTGGCGTCATCGAGGCGATGCAGGGGCGTCACGCGCTCAATATCGCCACGTCAGGTTGATGCTTCCGTTCAACGGCGCAGCATTGCATCGGTCACATTCGAACGCGCGCTCGCGCCGCCCTCATCGAAGCGATGTGCGCGCCGTCACGTCGCCGATCGTCGCGATCAGCTTCGGCGCGGCGACCGGCTTCGTCAGATGCGCCTGAAAGCCCGCGGCCTGTGCGCGCGAACGTGCATCCGCCTGCGTGTGTCCCGTCAGCGCGATCGCGGGCATGCGTTCGGACAGCGACGCGCCGCGGCGCGACTCTTCCTCGCGAATGAGTCGCAGCACGTCGTAGCCGTTCTGTTCGCCGCCTAGCACGATGTCGCACAGAAGCGCGTCCGGCCACTGCGCGCCGGGCAGTTCGCGCAGACGCGCAAGCGCTTCATCGCCCGATGCGCAAGACATGACGCGCGCGCCCACCGATTCGAGCACGGCTTCGAGCGCATCGCGCGCGTCTTCCTGATCGTCGAGCACCATCACGGTGATGCCGGCCAATGCATCGTCATGCGTGGCTTCGGACGCTTGCGGATCGTCGAGCACGGGACGCAGCGGCATCGTCGCGACATACGCGACATGCTCGTCGATATAGCGCACCGTGAAGCCGCCGCCCATTTCGTTCAATGCGGATTCGAGCCGCCGCATCTGCTGCGAAGACAGATCGGCGGGACTCGCGCGCTGACCGATCACCGTGAGATTCGCGTGATTGTCTTCGCGGAAAACGCGCAGTTCGATGCGCTCGCCGCGCGCCGCCGAGCTCATGTGCGAACGGCACAGATCGGCCACGATCTGCTGCAGCACGCTGGCATCGCCCGAGACGCGCAAACCCGGATCGCTGATGACCGTGTAGAGATTCACGCCGCGCGTGACGATCTCGTCGTGCAGCGCATCGACCACGCCTGCGACGAGCGCATCCAGTCCGAGCGCCGTCGCGGACACCTTGCGTTGCGCGTGCTTCAGCTCGCCCTGCTGCCATTGCAGCGACCACATGCGCGCGTACACGCCATCGCGCGCGAGCAGTTCGTCGTGCTGTCCCTGCTCGACGATGCGTCCATGCTCCATCACGAGAATCCAGTCGGCATCGACGACAGTGGACAGCCGGTGCGCGATGACGATCGACGTGCGGCCCTCCGCGAGCCTGTCGAGCTCGTTCTGGATCGCGCGTTCGGAGCGCGTATCGAGCGCGGACGTCGCTTCGTCGAACACGATGATGCGCGGATTCTTGAGTATCGCCCGCGCGATCGCGATGCGCTGACGCTCGCCGCCGGAGAGCCGCACGCCGCGCTCGCCGACGCGCGTCTCGTAGTCGTCCGGCAGACGCTCGATGAAGCCGTCGAGTTGCGCCGCGCGGGCCGCCCGCGCGATGTCCGCGCGCGTCGCGCCGGGACGCCCATAGCCGATGTTGTAGGCGATCGTGTCGTTGAAGAGCACGGTGTCCTGCGGCACGATGCCGATGGTCGCGCGCAGGCTGTTCTGCGTGACCTGCGAGATGTCCTGACCGTCGATGCGTATCGCGCCCGCCGTCGGCTCGTAGAGCCTGAACAGCAGCTTCACGAGCGTCGACTTGCCCGATCCGCTGCCGCCGACGACCGCGAGCTTCTTGCCCGGATGCGCGCGAAAATCGACATCGCGCAGAATCTGCCGCGCCGGATCGTAGCCGAACTCGACATGATCGAACTCGATCTCGCCCGCCGTCACGACGAGCGGCTTCGCGTGCGCTTCATCGACATCCTCGCGCACGCGGCCGCGCGACAGCAGAATGTTGAACATGCGCTCGACGTTGACCATCGCGTCGTTGGTCTCGCGAAACACGAAGCCGAGCGTGTTGAGCGGATTGCACACCTGCACGATATACGCGTTGACGAGCACGAGATCGCCCACGCTCATCGTGCCCGCGACGACGTGTTGCGCCGCGCGCAACATCACCGCCGCAATGCCGATCGTGATGATCGTGCTCTGCCCGACATGCAGCAGCGTGAGCGCGCGCTGATTGGCGATGCGCGCATGCACCCACTGCTCCAGCACGCTCGAAAGACGCCGCGTTTCGATGCTTTCGCTCGCGAAGAACTTCACCGTTTCGTAGTTGAGCAGGCTGTCGACGAGACGGCCGTCCGATTGTGCTTCGAGGCCGTTCACCGCGCGCTGGAAGCGCATGCGAAAGCGCGTGAAGATGACCGTCCACACCGAATACAGCACGAACGTCGCGCCGATGATCGCCATGAATTCCAGCGAATACGCGTGCACCATGACCGCGACGATCGTGCCGATCTCGATCATCACCGGCACGATCGTGAAGAGCGATGTGCCGAGCAAAAAGCCGATGCCGTCCGCGCCCTTCTGCACGTCGCGCACGACCGCGCCGGTTTCGCGCCGCGCATGAAAGCGCGCGCCGAGCGCATGAAGATGCGCGAACGTGCGCTCGGTGAACGACGCGACCGTGCGCTGCGTGACGATGCTGAAGACGACGTCGCGCGCTTCGTTGAGCACATCGCCGAGATAGCGCAGCAGCACGTAGGCGAGGACGAGAAAGACCGGAAAGACGACGCTCGATGCGGGATGGCTGAACTCGTCGATGACGCGCTTGAGCATCAGCGGCACGCCGACCACCGCGAGCCGCGCGCCGATCATCAGCGCGACCGCCGCGGCGGTCTGATAGCGCCAGGCCCACACCGCGCGCCACAGATCGGCGCCGATGCGCCTGCGCACGCGCGCGCGCTCCTGATCCTCCGTTACGCGGGCCGTCACTCCTTCCAGTCCTTGCGCTTGCCCGCGCCGGGACTCGATGCGCCCTTCGTCGCGGATTGCGCGTTGTTCTTCTGCACGCGCTCTTCTTCCATGCGGCTAAGCGTGGCCGGGTCCGTGCCCGACTGGCCCGCGGCGCCCGCGCCGCCGGCGACACCCGCGGATTTCCCGGATGCCTGGTTTCCCGATGTGGAATGGCCTGGCGGCGCACCGTTTTGCTGGGCGTTTGCGAGCGTGACGCCCGACAGCGAGACGCACGCGAGCGTGTGGATCATTCCCGATCGTAATTTGCGATTCATGGCGTTCTTCCTGCAACAGGGAGTGGTCAGCACTGGTGTGTCGATCAGCAACCCGTGCGCCCGGGACCGCAATGACGGACCGAATGGGAAGCGTCAAGGGGCCTGAATCCAGCATGAACCCACGTCATCATCGGGGCGCCCGAAGTCTTGTCCGACAGCGAATCGATATCGCCGGAGGCATCTCAGGCTGTTTTGCAATTCGTGAAGCAATGCCATGCACTCTTTACCATTGCAACCGATCTGTCGTAGACGAATCTGACGCTATTCCTGTTCGGAAACTCTACGCTCGAATTGCGTGAGCGTGAGGTCGATCCTCGAGAGAGTCTGCCTATCCATCTTGTCGTAGTGGATTGAGATCGAAAAGACTCGACCCAGTACGTTTGCAGGCAATTGCCTTCAATGAGCCTTGCGCGCCGCCTCTTCCAGCCGCAAAGACGATTCGAGAACTTCGCTCGAAGACGTGACGAATTCGCGTGCCCATTGCGTGGCGGCGCGCTCGGCGGCGCTCCGTGTTCCATACGCGACGTTGGTCGGAAAGGTCGCTTTGGGCACTTCGTCGTGCTTTCGATAATCTCGCTGGCGCGAGAACTGTGCGATCGCGGTCCAGCCATCATCCGGTACGTGTTCTGGAATGATCTCGACAAAAAAACCGCTCATGGAGTACATGATGTCCTTCGTTTAAAAGCACATCTGCTGATGCAAGGTCCGAACGCCCGGAGAAACGCCCGACCGTTCGAGCGCTGCCTTGCCGCGCCGCTTTCGACGGCCACGCAATGCACGTTTTTCCAGACATGCGAGGTAAATCAGGCATTCGGATAGCTTAGCCCTTATCGAGCAAATATCGGACCGCGGCGCCTAAAAAATCACGCGCATTTCATGATGTGGTTATAGGAAAGCATTCGATTGAATGCGCCGCTTTCTTGGCCGCATCCCGGGCAACATCCGGTAAGAGGCGCGTAACCCAATGCGCGTCGTGCCTTCATAGACTGTGCGCTTTCGATAACCCGCTTCGAACGCACATGCGCCCGGCTCTCACCATCGATTCGCTCGCGAGCTTCCGGCTTAGCGAAGACGGCGGCTATCTCGTCGTCGACGCGCGCTCGGGCTCGTCGGTCGCATTGCATTGCTCCGTCATGCACGAGTTGATCGCCGCGCTCGCGCACGCCATCGCGTGCTCGGAAAGAATCCGCAAGAAAAATCGCGCGGCCAAATTCACGATGCATTGCGCAGGCTGGGAAGTCGCGCTCGATGCGGATGGCACCGGCGCGCTGATTCTCTCCTTCGTCCTTCAGGGCGGCGCGCAGCTCTCCTTTCGCATACGCCGCGAAAGCGCGCTGCAGATCCATGAAGTCATCGGCGCGGCGACCGGCCAGTCCCTGCCCGCCATCGGCGATGCACCGATCCAGTAAGCCCGCGCCGCTCTCTCCACTTTTCCCGGTTCCCGCATGAAGCATCACATCTATCGCTCGCTCGCAGTCGCGGCGGGCGCCCTCGTCAGCGCGCACGCGCATGCCGGCAGCAGCTTCATCGTGCGCGACATTCGCGTGGAAGGCGTGAGCCGCGTCGATCCGTCGACGGTCTTCGCCAATCTCAAGATACGGCGCGGCGACACCTTCACCGAGACGGGAGCCACCGATGCGATCCGCGCGCTCTACGACACCGGCCTCTTCACCGACGTGAGCGTGTCGACCGAAGGCGACGTGCTCGTCGTGCGCGTCGTCGAAGCGGCGGCCATCGCCGGCGTTCAGTTCGCGGGCGTGCATGAATTCGACAAGGACAATTTGTCGAAGGCGTTGAAATCGGTCGGACTCGCGCCGGGTCAGACCTACAACAAGGCGCTCGCGAACCGCGCGGAACAGGAACTCAAGCGCCAATATCTGATGCGCGGCTTTTACGCCGCCGAAGTCACGACCACGGTGACGCCGCTCGATCGCGGCCGCGTGCAACTGCTTTTCTCGGTCGCCGAAGGACCGAGCGCGAAGATCAGGCAGATCAATTTTCTCGGCAACACCGCGTTCGATGAAAAGACGCTGCACGACGAGATGCAGCTCTCCACGCCCAACTGGTTTTCCTGGTACACGAAGAACGATCTTTATCAGAAGGAGAAGCTCACCGGCGATCTGCAAAACCTGCGCTCGTTCTATCTCGATCGCGGCTACCTCGAATTCAGCGTGGAATCGACGCAGGTTTCGATCTCGCCCGACAAGAAGGACATGTATCTGACGATCATGCTGCACGAAGGCAAGCCTTACACCATCACGAGCGTGAAGCTCGCGGGCAATCTGCTCGGGCGCGATGCGGAATTGGCGCGGCTCGTGAGCATCGAGCCGGGCGAGCTGTTCTCGGCTAACAAGCTGCAGCAAGTGACGCAGACGCTCGTCGACAGGCTCGGCGGATACGGCTACGCCTTCGCGAGCGTGAACGCGCAGCCGGACATCGATCAGGCGCATCACACGGTCGCGCTCACGTTGCAGGTCGATCCGGGCAAGCGCGTGTATGTGCGCCGCCTCGAAGTGATCGGCAATACGCGCACGCGCGATGAAGTCGTGCGCCGTGAAATGCGCCAGTTCGAAAGCGCATGGTTCGACAGTCAGGCGCTCAAGCTCTCGAAAGACCGCATCAGCCGTCTCGGCTATTTCACCGATGTCGATGTGACGACCGTGCCCATCGAAGGCGATCCGGATCAGGTCGACGTGCAGATGAAAGTGACAGAGAAACCGACAGGGGCGATCACGCTCGGCGCGGGCTTTTCATCGACGGACAAGGTCGTGCTGTCCGCCGGCGTCACGCAGGACAACGTGTTCGGCTCGGGCACGAGTCTCGGCGTGAACGTCAATACGGCGAAGACGTATCGCACGCTGAGCATCACGCAGACGGACCCGTACTTCACCGTCGACGGCATTCAGCGCATCACCGATGCGTATTACCGGACGACGTATCCGCTCTACTATTCGAGCGATTCGAGCTTTCGTATCGTGAGCATGGGCGTCGACACGAAGTTCGGCATTCCGTTCTCCGAATCGGACATGGTGTACTTCGGCGCGGGCGTCGAGCAGGATCGCTTCAATACCGATTCGGATACGCCGCAATCGTATCTGGACTACGTGAGCGAGTTCGGCCGTGTGGTGAACAACGTGCCGCTCACGGCGAGCTGGAAGCGCGACCATCGCGACAGCGCGCTGGTGCCGAGCCGCGGCTATTATTTGCAGGCCAACGCGGAAGTGGGCACGCCGCTCGGCAACACCGAGTACTACAAGACCGATTTCACCGCGCAGTATTACCACTCGTTCTCGCGCGGCTTCGTGTTCGGCGTGAATCTTCAGGCGGGCTATGGCTCGGGTCTGGGTGGCAAGTCGTATCCGATCTTCAAGAATTACTACGCGGGCGGCATCGGTTCCGTGCGCGGCTACGAGTCGAGCTCGCTCGGTCCGCGCGACAAGACGACGAACGATCCGATCGGCGGCTCGAAGATGGTCGTCGCCAACATCGAGATGACGTTCCCGTTGCCGGGCACCGGCTACGACCGCACCTTGCGCGTGTTCACCTTCGTCGATGGCGGCAACGTCTGGGGCGACGAAGGCAACAGCACCGGATCGAACGGCCTGCGTTACAGCTACGGCATGGGCCTCGAATGGATTTCGCCGATCGGCCCGCTGAAGCTGAGCCTCGGTTTCCCGATCGTGCATCACAGCGGAGACACGTATCAGAAGTTCCAGTTTCAGATCGGCACCGCGTTTTAAGGCTCTTTACGTGAATCTCCGGCGAACAGTCCGGCCCGTCCCGGTTCGGCGATCTACGCATGAGCGGGCATGACCGCGCCGAGCTTCGCGCCATTCGGACTGAAGGCGTAGCCGCGCCCGCGTATCGTCTGAATGAGGCGCGGCTCTGCGGGATCGTCCTCGACGATCTGTCGCAAACGGCACACGAGCGCATCGACCGAGCGCTCGGACAGCGCACAGCCCTGCTCGCTCAACTGACGGGTGAGGCGCAGGCGCGACATCACCGTCATCGGATTGCGCGCGAACAATGCGAGCAGTTCGATGAGCCTGTCGTGTACGTCGATGGCCACGCGCTTGCGCTTCAGCGTGCGCTTCGCCGGATCGAGCACGAAGTCGCCGAGGCGCAGCTTGCCGTCGCCGGGCGTGACCGGCAATGCACGCCGCGCGCGATGACGCAACAGATTGCGCATCCGCGAAAGAATCTCGCGCTCGTTGCAGGGCATTTGCACGAAGTCGTCGGCGCCGAGATCGAGACAGGTGATGGCGTCCGTCCAGCCGTGCGGCGCGCCGATGACGAGCACCGCGATATCCGGATGCAGCGTGCGCAGATCGCAGAGCACGGCTGCCGTGGGCGTGTCGGTCAGTTCGTTGCTGAGCAGGATCAGCGAAGGCTTCGTGTGCTCGATCTCGACGGCGAGCGTCTCTGCATTCGAGATCGTTCGCATCGCCGGGTAATAGCTCGAAAGAAATGCGCGCAGTTTTTGCCGAACGCCGTCATCCGGCTCGACGATGACAATGCGATGCGGCTCGTGCGTACCTGAGATCATCGTTACGCCCTCCGCAGCTTCGGACGGCCGAGCGCGGCCGCATCGAGCGCGACGTGACGTTCGCCGTTGGCGTGCAGGCGCATGCGCTCGCGGATTTCCGGTTCCGTCGCGCTCACATGCACCGCGATGAACGAGCGTTCGCCGCGAAAGTTGATCCATTCGACGACACGGCAGGACGCGCCCCACGGCTGCACGATCGGCGCGGAAAGGCGGCAGCCGCGCAGTTTCGTCGCGGGTTCGTCGGCGATCTGCGCTACATCGGCGGAACTTCGTCCGGGCCAGGACGGGCGCTTCATATCGGCCTCCTTTCGTTCGGTGCGTGGCATGGCGTAACTCCGTGGTTTTCCCTTGAGATTGCCAGCGACGTTAGCGATCAATGCCGCATCCAGCATGGAGAAAAAATGGAGAAGTCGTGGAGATTCGCGAGGAAACTGCGTGACGAAGGCCGCATCAACTAGAATCGGCCGTCATTCAATCCGCCTGCCACGCGAAGGGTTCCTCATTGAAGTTTCGTTTTGGCATCGCCTCGAAGATCTTTCTGCTCGTGCTGGTCGCGTGTCTCGTCATCACGTTGACGATGGGCTACGCCGTGCGCGTCAGCTTCGAGAACGGCTTTCTGCATTACGTGCGCGAACGCGATGCGGGGCGCGAACGCGCCGTGATGGCGAAGGTCGCGAGCGAGTACGCCGCGCACGGCAACTGGGCGTTCCTGCGCGGCAACGACGACGCATGGCTCGCGCTGCTCGACGACGCACAGGAGCAGTTCGTGCGGCGCGAGATCGAAGACATGCGCGCGACCGTGCCGAGCGCGTGGCGCAGCTTTCCGGGCAGCGGGAGCGTGGCGCGCATCCTCGGGCCGCTCGGCGAGCCGTGGCACGGTCCGCACTGGGGCATGCGTCCTTCGAACGCGTTGCCGAACCCGTCGCCTTTCGCGCCGCCCGAATCCGCACGTCTGCGCG
>Ga0182736_1000573_pt1 | contig 52883 bp, 54 predicted proteins | sample eDN5th30CKraftBY_FD_128882 | JGI IMG/M metagenome (GOLD analysis project Ga0182736, IMG submission 128882) | Enriched backyard soil microbial communities from Emeryville, California, USA - eDNA 5th pass 30_C Kraft BY (version 2) (version 2) | ecosystem: Environmental > Terrestrial > Soil >... | reverse complement strand
CTCGTCGCGCACCGCAAGGCCGAACGAAAGGCCGAGCGCTCGGGCCGCCCCTTCCGCATCAGCCTCATGGGCGAGGTCGATCCCCCCGTCGCGCCGCCACCGGGCGGAGCCGTCCGGGGCCAGCGCCTCCACCGAAAGCTCCAGCCGGTCGCCGATCAGGCGGGCGTGGGCCCCCATGGCCGTGCGGCAGGAGCCTTCCAGGGCTTCGAGGGCGCCGCGCTCCGCGGCGATGGCCAGACGGGTCGGCCGGTGGTGCAGGGGGGCGAGCCAATCGGCCCCGACATCGCCTTCGCGGGTCTGGATGGCGAGGCACCCCTGGCCCGGGGCGGGGGGCGCCGTCACCGGATCGAGGATTTCGGTGGCCCGCTCCTGCAGGCCAAGGCGCTTCAGGCCGGCGAGGGCCAGGAGGGTGGCGTCCACCACCCCCGCCTCCAGCTTGCCGAGGCGGGTCTCGACATTGCCCCGCAGCATGCTGACCTGCAGATCGGGGCGGCGCAGCAGGATCTGCGCCTGCCGCCGCAGGCTCGCGGTGCCGACACGCGCGCCGTGCGGCAGGGCGTCCAGACCGGCATGGGCGAGGCTGATGAAGGCGTCGCGGGGGTCCTCGCGCTCGGGCAGGGCGGCGAGGGCGAGGCCGGCGGGCTGCAAGGCCGGCACATCCTTCAGCGAATGCACGGCGCAATCGATCTCGCCGTCGAGCAGGGCCTGCTCGATCTCCTTAGTGAAGAGGCCCTTGCCGCCCGCCTCCAGCAGCCGGCGATCCTGGATGCGGTCGCCCGTGGTGGTGATGAAGACGAGGGGGGCGACGCGCTCGGCGTCCTCCGGCGGCGCGCCCAGGGCGGCGGCGATCCGCTGCTGCATATGGCCAGCCTGGGTTCGCGACAGGCGGGAGGCGCGGGCGCCGATGCGGACGACGGGTTGCATGAGGGCGGGGTATAGCAGCGCCGCATGGGGTGCAACGCTAGGCATCTTCCGTATATGTGCGGGCCATGAGCCCAAAGCCCCTCACCGTCCTCGGTATCGAGACCAGCTGCGACGAGACCGCGGCGGCGGTCGTGCGCCTGGACGGCGAGACCCCCGAGGTGCTGTCCTCGGTGATCGCCAGCCAGATCGCCCGCCATGCGCCTTACGGCGGCGTGGTGCCGGAGATCGCCGCCCGCGCCCACGCCGAAGTGATCGACGACATCATCCTGACCGCCATGCGCGACGCCGGGACCGCCTTCTCGGACCTCGACGGGGTGGCGGCCACCGCCGGGCCCGGACTGGTGGGCGGCGTCATGGTGGGGTTGTCGGCCGGCAAGGCCATCGCGCTCGCTCGCGGGCTGCCGCTGGTGGCGGTGAACCACCTCGAAGGCCACGCGGTCTCGGCCAAGCTGGGGGGCGAGGTCCGCTATCCCTTCCTGCTGCTGCTGGTGTCCGGCGGCCATTGCCAGTTGCTGGCGGTGGAGGGGATCGGCCGCTGCATCCGGCTGGGGACCACCGTGGACGACGCCGCCGGCGAAGCCTTCGACAAGATCGGCCACGCCCTCGGCCTGCCCTATCCGGGCGGTCCCGGCCTGGAGCGGTTGGCCGAAGGGGGAGACGCCTCGCGGTTCACCCTGCCCCGCGCGCTGCTCGGGCGGGCGGGCTGCGACTTCTCGTTCTCGGGATTGAAGACGGCGGCCGCGCGCCTCGCCGAAACGGTGGAGACGCAGATCGACCGCCGCGATCTTGCCGCCGCCGTGCAGGCCGCCATCGCCCGCCAGCTTGCCGAACGGTCGCGCCGGGCCATGGCCCTGTTCGCCGAAACCCACCCCCCGGCCGAGCGATTGTTCGTTGTCGCCGGCGGGGTCGCCGCCAACCAGGCGGTGCGAACGGCGCTGCTGGCCGAAGCCTCGGCGCAGGGCTTCGGCTTCGCCGCGCCGCCGCTGAAATACTGCACCGACAATGCCGCGATGATCGCGCTGGCCGGCGCGGAGCGGCTGGCGGCAGGTCTGACCGATCCGCTGGACGTCCCCGCCCGTCCCCGCTGGCCGCTGGACCAGGCCGCGGCGCTCGCCAATCCCACCCACAAGCCCGGACGCAAGGGCGCCAAGGCCTGAACCCAGGAAGGAAACCGATGCCTCTTTTCGTGGTGATCTGCACCGACAAGCCGAACTCCCTCGACCTGCGCCTCGCTACCCGGCCGGCGCACCTCGCCTACGTCGGCGCCCCCGGCTCCCCGGCCAAGGTCGGCGGGCCGATGATGAACGAGCAGGACAAGCCCAAGGGGTCGATCGTGGTGATGGAGGCGGACAGCGTCGCCGAGATCGAAGCCTTCCTGGCGGAGGACCCCTACGCCAAGGCCGGCCTGTTCGAGAAGGTCGAGATCCACCCCTGGCGTATCGCGGTGGGCGCCCTGCCTTGAGTTCGGCCCAACCCGGCCCGGGCTGTGACCTGTGCGCCCTGGGCGAGATCGAGAACCCGGGGGCGAAGGGGTTCGATTTCCGCGACGGGGACACCTTGTTCGCCGGCTTCGTGGTGCGGCGGGGCGAGCGGGTGGTCGGCTATGTCGATAGCTGCCCGCACATCAACTGGCCCCTCGCCGCGCTCAACGGCCGCTATCTGACCCGCGACAACGCCTTCATCATCTGCTCCGGCCACGGGGCGGTGTTCCAGATCGAGGACGGCCTGTGCATCGGCGGCCCCTGCGGCGGCCGGCGACTGACCCCTTGGCCGGTGCGGGTGGAGGACGGGCGCGTCCTGACGGCCTAGCCCAGTTCCGGCAGAACCCGGTCGGGCGGGCGGTGGCCGTCCATGAAGGTCTTGATGTTGACCATCACCTTCTCGCCCATCTCGATCCGCGCCTCGACGGTGGCGGAGCTGAGATGCGGCAGCAGCACCACATTGGGCAGCTTCAGCAGGCGCGGGTCGATCGCCGGCTCATGCTCATAGACGTCGAGGCCGGCGCCGGCGATAGCCCCCGCTTCCAGCAGGCCCGCCAGCGCGCCCTCGTCGATGATCTCCCCGCGCGCGGTGTTGATCAGCACCGCATGAGGCTGCAGCAGCTTCAGCCGGCGCGCCGACAGGAGGTGGAAGGTCGCCGGGGTATGCGGGCAGTTGACCGACACCACGTCCACCCGCGCCAGCATCTGATCGAGGCTGTCCCAGTAGGTCGCCTCCAGCTCCTCCTGCACCGCCGCCGCGACCGGACGGCGGTTGTGGTAGTGGATGGAGAGGCCGAAAGCCCTCGCCCGCCGGGCCAGGGCCTGACCGATTCGGCCCATGCCGACGATCCCCAGCCGCTTGCCGGCGATTCGGCGCCCCAGCATCCAGGTGGGCGACCAGCCGGTGAAGCCGCCCGCCTCCACCACCCGCGCACCCTCCACGACACGGCGAGCCGTGACGAGAATCAGCGCCATAGTCACGTCGGCGGTGTCCTCGGTCAGCACGCCGGGGGTGTTGGTGACGGTGATTCCCCGCGCCTTGGCGGCGACGACGTCGATATGGTCGACCCCCGCGCCATAGTTGGCGATCAGCTTCAGGTTCGGCCCCGCCGCAGCGATCACCGCCGCATCGATTCGGTCGGTGACAGTGGGGGCCAGCACATCGGCCCGCGCCATCGCCGCGCACAGGGCCTCCGGCGACATCGGTTTGTCGTCAATGTTCAGCTCGACGTCGAACAGTTCCCGCATCCGGGTCTCGACCGGGTCCGGGAGTTTGCGCGTCACAACGACTTTGGGCTTGCGGCCGGCCATGGAGGGGCATGAAAAAGGGGGCGTGGATGCGCCGCTCACAGGGTTTAGCAAAGGGCGCCGGGGGGGCCAAGTCGGGCGCTCGCGGTCGCTGACCCATGCCGTCCTGCTGCTCATGCTTGCGGCGACGCCGGCTCTGATCGCCGGTTGTGATCGCAAACCCAAGACCGTGCCGATGCACGATGGCCGTCCCACCCCCTCGGGACTGCCCGTCCCCCGCTATGTTTCGCTGAAGTTCGACGAGGTGAACGCCCGCGGCGGCCCCGGCGACGACTACAAGCTGCAGTGGGTCTACCGCACCCGGGGCCTGCCTCTGCAGGTGATCGCCGAGACGCGGGACTGGCGCCGGGTGTGCGATCCGGAAGGCGGTGTCGCCTGGGTGCACCGGCGCACCGTCGACGCGCCGCGCACGGTGATGCGGGTCAAACCCGAGCCCCTCCCCCTCAGCCGTTCGCCGCGTACGGACAGCGTGCCGGTGGCGGTGCTCGGTGGCCGCTCGCTCGCGCCGCTCGACGTCTGCCGCGCCGGCTGGTGTCAGATCGAGGTGCAGAAACGCAAGGGCTGGGTGAAGGAGGGCGAGGTCTGGGGAGCATCCGAGGCGCCGGTCTGCAAATAAGACAGCGCGCCGCCGCGGTTGAGGCGAACGGTCCGGTCGTGTAACGCAGGGACCCCGCGCGCCGGAAGCGCCCGGTCAGAAGGAGCAGAAGCCTAGATGGCCGCCGTCCAAACGAGTTACGATCTCGAAAGCCTGCTGGCGTGTTCGCGCGGCGAGCTGTTCGGCCCGGCCAATGCGCAGTTGCCCGCTCCGCCCATGCTGATGCTGGACCGGATCGCGGAGATTTCGTCGGAAGGCGGCGCCTACGGCAAGGGCTTCATGCGCGCCGAACTGGATATCCACCCTGACCAGTGGTTCTTCCTGTGCCACTTCTTCGGCGACCCGGTGATGCCGGGGTGCCTCGGCCTGGACGCCATGTGGCAGCTCGTAGGCTTCTTCCTCGGCTGGTCGGGCGCCCCAGGCAAAGGGCGCGCCCTCGGGGTCGGCGAAGTGAAGTTCTCCGGCCAGGTCACCCCTGACGTCAAGAAAGTGGTCTACAAGATCGATATGAAACGCGTGATCATCCGCAAACTGGTGATGGGTGTCGCGGACGGGGTGCTTGAGGCGGATGGAAGGCCTATCTACACCGCTAAGGATTTGCGGGTCGGCCTGTTCGACCCCAAAGACCTTGTGAACGTCTGAGAGGGCGGGAATCCATGCGACGGGTGGTGATCACCGGCATCGGCATCGTTTCCTCGATCGGCAACAACGCCGACGAGGTCGCCGACTCCCTGCGGCATGCCCGGTCGGGCGTCGTCGCCGCGCCGGAATACGCCGAGATCGGCTTCCGTTCACAGGTGCATGCGCCGGTGAAGCTCGACTGGCAGCCGCTGGTCGACCGCCGCGCCGCCCGCTTCCTGGCCCCGGGCCTCGCCTATGCCCGCATCGCCGCCGATCAGGCGATCGCGGATGCGGGCCTGACGCCCGCGGAGGTGTCCAACGAGGCGACCGGCCTGATCGTCGGCGCCGGCGGCACCTCAACCCGCACCATCATCGAAGCGGCCGAGACCGCCCGCACCAAGGGCCCCAAGCGCGTCGGGCCGTTCGCGGTGCCCAAGACCATGAGCTCCGGCCCCTCGGCGACCCTGTGCACCGAGTTGAAGATCAAGGGGATCAACTATTCGATCTCCTCGGCCTGCGCGACCTCGGCCCACTGCATCGGCGCCAGCTACGAGCAGATCGTCATGGGCAAGCAGGACCGCATGATCGCCGGCGGGTGCGAAGAGCTCGACTGGTCGACCTCGGTGCTGTTCGACGCCATGGGCGCCATGTCCTCCGACTTCAACGACCGGCCCGCCGTGGCCAGCCGCGCCTATGACCGCGACCGCGACGGCTTCGTCATCGCCGGCGGCGGCGGCGTGGTGATCCTGGAAGAGCTGGAGGTCGCAAAGGCCCGCGGCGCCAAGATCTATGGCGAGATCATCGGCTACGCCGCCACCTCCGACGGCTACGACATGGTGGCGCCGGACGGTGAAGGCGCGGCCCGCTGCATGCGCCTGGCGCTGAAGGGCGTGAACCGGGCGGTGCAGTATCTCAATCCCCACGGCACCTCGACCCCTGTCGGGGACCTGAAGGAGATGGAGGCCGTGCGCGCCGTGTTCGGCGACAAGGCCCCGTTCATCGCCTCCACCAAGTCGCTGACCGGCCACAGCCTGGGGGCGGCCGGGGCGCAGGAAGCCATCTACTGCCTGCTGATGATGCAGGGGGGCTTCGCCTGCGAGAGCGCCCATATCGAGAACCTCGATCCCGCCTTCGCCGACATGCCGATCCTGCGGGAGCGGCGCGACATGGCGCTGGATTGCGTAATGTCCAACAGCTTCGGCTTCGGCGGCACCAACGCTTCGCTCGTGATTGCGCGGGTCGACTGACACTCACACCGGAATAGGGGACGGGGACATGGCCGAGGATTTCGACCTGCCCAAGGGCGATCTGATGCGCGGCAAGCGCGGCGTGGTGATGGGCGTCGCCAACCAGAACTCCATCGCCTGGGGCATCGCCTGCGGGCTGGCCGCCCAAGGCGCGGAGATGGCCTTCACCTACATGGAGGCCATGGAACGCCGGGTGCGTCCTCTGGCCGAAAGCATCGGCGTGACCCATCTCGTCCCCGCCGAAGTGACCGACGACGCCTCGATGGAGGCGGCCTTCGCCAGCATCGAGGAAAAGTTCGGGACCATCGACTTCCTGGTCCACTCCGTCGCCTTCTCCGACAAGAACGAGCTGAAGGGCTCATTCGTGGAGAACACCACGCGGGCCAACTTCCTGCGCTCGATGGACATTTCCGCCTTCTCGTTCGTGGACGCCTCGCGGCGGGCGGCCAAGCTGATGCCCAACGGCGGATCCCTCGTGACCCTGACCTATCTCGGGTCCGAGCGGACCATCCCCAACTACAACGTCATGGGCGTGGCCAAGGCGGCGCTGGAAGCCTCCACCCGCTATATCGCCCGCGACCTGGGGCCGAAGAAGATCCGCGCCAACGCCATCTCGGCCGGGGCCATGCGCACCCTATCGCTGGCGGGCATCTCCGGCGGGCGGTCCATGATCGGCCAGGGCCGCGCCTGGGCGCCGCTGCGGGAGGACACCGCGATGGAGAGCGTCGCCGGATGCGCCCTCTGGCTGCTGTCCGATCTCGGTCGGTCCACCACCGGCGAGGTCGTGCACGTTGACGCCGGCTTCCACATCGTCGGCCTGCCCGACGAGCTTGAAGGCGCCGAAGGTTAAGAGGCAGATGCGGGCGGCAGGGCCGCCCGCCGCATAGACTAAAGGTTGGTGCCGCCCACGGTCAGGCCGCCGATCTTCATCGACGGCTGCCCGACGCCCACCGGCACGCCCTGCCCCTGCTTGCCGCAGACACCGATGCCGGGATCGAAGCAGAAGTCGTCGCCGATGGCGGTGATCTTGGTCAGCACGGTCGGGCCATCGCCGATCAGGGTCGCGCCCTTCACCGGGGCGGTGATCTTGCCGTCTTCGATCAGGTAGGCCTCGGTGCACTGAAACACGAACTTGCCGTTGGTGATGTCCACCTGGCCGCCGCCGAAGTTGGCGCAGTAAAGCCCGCGCTTGGTGGAACGAATCATCTCGGCCTGGGGAACCTCGCCGGCCAGCATGCCGGTGTTGGTCATCCGCGGCAGGGGCAGGTGGGCGTAGGACTGCCTGCGTCCGTTGCCGGTCGCCTGCACCCCCATCATCCGCGCCGACAGGCGGTCGTGCATGTAACCGACGAGGATGCCGTCCTCGATCAGGATGGTGCGGCTGGTGGGCGTGCCCTCGTCATCGACGGTGAGCGACCCGCGACGGCCGGGGATGGAGCCGTCGTCGAACACAGTGACGCCAGGGGCCGCCACCCGGTCGCCGATCCGGCCGGAGAAGGCGGAGATGCCTTTGCGGTTGAAGTCACCCTCAAGGCCATGGCCCACCGCCTCGTGCAGCAGCACGCCGTTCCAGCCCGGACCCAGCACCACATCCATTTCGCCGGCCGGGCAGGGGATGGCTTCCAGATTGACCAGGGCCTGACGCAGGGCCTCGTCCACCTGAGCCTGCCAGTGCTCCGGCGCGATCCAGGTGTCGAAGCTGGCGCGGCCGCCAGCGCCGGTGCCGCCGGTCTCGCGGCGGCCGTTGTGCTCCACCGTCACCGAGACGTTCAGGCGGGCGAGGGGGCGGATGTCGCGCACCAGCCGGCCATCGCCGCGCAGGATCTCCACCTGGCGGCGTTCGCCGGCGATGGAGGTCGAGACCTGGACGATACGGCTGTCGCGGGCGCGGGCGAAGGCGTCGATCTCCTGCAGCAGCGCCACCTTCTCGCCGAAGGCGGGATGGGCGACGGGGCTTTCCTCGCCGTAGAGTTTGGCGTTGGTGGCTCGGGGGCCGTCCGCGGTCACTCCGGGGCTGCCGCGCTTGACCAGGGCCGCCGCGTCGGCGGCGCGCTTCAGGGACGCTTCGGAAATCTCGCTGGAGTGGGCGAAGCCGGCGGTCTCGCCGGACACCACCCGCAGGCCGAAGCCCTCGGTGGCGTCGTAGGCCGCCGACTTCAGCCGGCCATCGTCGAACACCAGAAACTCGCTCTCGCCCCGCTCCAGGAACAATTCCCCGTCGTCGGCGCCCGCAAGCGCCTCCTGCAGGACCTCGAGGGCGCGCTCGGTCTCCACGCCGGAGGCTTCGAGGACGGACGGCAGGGGGGACAAAGCGTTCATCGCATCACCGCGTTTAACTGGCCCTCAAGATCGGACGTCATAGGCTCGACGACAAGGGCGGCATGGGGTTGCACCCCCTCGGTTGGGGGGTAGTCTGCCGCCCGCCCAGTGGAGACAGCGTATGCGCCAGAGCACCGACAAGATTTTGACCACCCATGTCGGCAGCCTGCCGCGGTCCCAGAAACTGGTCGATATCCTGCTCAAGAAGGATCACGGGACCGACTACGATCCGGCCGAATATGACGCCACCATCGCCGAGGCGGTGGACAATGCCGTGAAACGTCAGGTCGAGGTGGGCATCGACATCCCCTCGGATGGCGAGCAGAGCAAGGTCAGCTACTCCACCTACATGATGGACCGGCTGCATGGCTTCGGCGGCGACAATGAGCGCCGGATGCCCCTGGACATGGCCGGCCACCCCGAGTTCCGCGCCAAGATCACCCGTATGACCGGGGTTCAGGAGTTCCGCAGGGCCTCCTGCATCGGGCCGATCACCGTGAAGAGCTGGGAGCCTCTGAAGAAGGACATCGCCAATCTGAAGGCCGCCGCCGCGCGATACAGCGTGGCCGAGCCCTTCATGAATTCCGCGTCCCCCGGCCTCGTCACCGCCTTCCAGCCCAATCAGTACTACCCGACCCATCAGCAGTACGTCGAAGCCCTCGCCGAGGCGCTTAAGGAAGAATACGCCCTGATCATCGAGGCGGGCTTCGTGCTGCACCTGGACTGCCCCGACCTCGCCATGGCCCGGCACATCGGCTTCCAGGACCTGACCGAGACGGAATTCCTCAAGCAGTCGGAAGGCCACGTCGAGGCGATGAACTACGCCCTCGAAGGCATCCCCGCCGAAAAGGTGCGAATGCACATCTGCTGGGGCAACTACGAGGGGCCGCACGACTTCGACATCCCGGTCGACAAGATCATGTCGATCATCCTGAAGGCCAAGCCGGCGGGCATCCTGTTCGAAGCCTCCAACTCGCGGCACGAGCACGAGTGGGTGGACTGGAAGGCCGCCAAGCTGCCCGAGGACAAGATCCTGATCCCGGGCTGCATCGACAGCTGCTCCAACTATGTGGAGCACCCCGAACTGGTGGCCCAGCGGATCGAGCGCTTCGCCGACATCGTCGGCCGCGAGCGCGTCATCGCCGGCACCGACTGCGGCTTCGGCACCTTCGCCGGCTACGGCAAGATGGACGGGGAGATCTCGTACAAGAAGCTGCGCTCGCTGGCCGAAGGCGCGGAGATCGCCTCGAAACGCCTGTGGGCCAAGGCCAAGACGCCGAGCTTCGCGTAGCCGGTCGCCATACCTCCCCCGCGCAGCGGCGGGAGGGGGACCCTGCGCGGGAGAGCGCAGGGTGGAGGGGGCGGGCCAAGCCCAGAGCGCCCGCCACCTCACTCAAAGTTCAAGCTGAAACCCAATGCTGGGTCTTGCCCCCTCCACCCCCCGCCCCGCTACGCGGGGGAGGTGGAGGCCATCTCCCCCGCCAACGCCCCGTCGATCAGGGCGATGGTGCGATCCAGGCCGAAGATGGCCGCGAAGGATCCAAACCGCGGGCCCTGCGTCTGGCCCAACAGCACTTCGTATAGCGCCTGGAACCAGCCGCGCAGGGGCTCGAAGCCGGCGGCCTTGCCGGCCTCGTAGACCTCGCCCTGGATCAACTCGGCGTCCTGGCAACCGGCCGGTAGGGCGCGGAAGCGACGGACGAGGTCCTCCATCGCCGCCCGTTCGCGTTCGTCGGGGGCGCGGAACTTCTTCGCCGGCCGGACGAAGTCCTCGTAGTAGTTGATGGCGTAACCCGCCATCCGGTCCAGCATGGGTTCGTTCTCAGGCGTCGCGCCGGGGATGTAGCGGGACAGGAAGCCCCACAGGATCCCCTTGTCCGAGGCGTTGGCCGCAGAAACCAGGTTCAGCATCAGGCTGAAGGTGACCGGGGCGCCCTGGGCCGGCGGGGCGCCCTGGTGGACGTGCCACACCGGATTGTCGATCAGCGGCGCATTGGCCTCGCTGCGATTGTAGGCGTCGAGCTGCTGCAGATACTCGTCCGCCGCCTTGGGGATGACGTCGAAATAGAGCCGCTTCGCCGACTTGGGCGACTGGAACATGTAGTAGGCGAGGCTTTCCGGCGCCCCGTAACGCAGCCAGTCCTCCATGGAGAGGCCATTGCCCTTGGACTTGGAGATCTTCTGGTTCTGCTCGTCCAAGAAGAGCTCGTAATTGAACCCGTCCGGGGGATCGCCGCCCAGGGCCCGGCAGATGCGCGAGGACGCCTTCACCGAGTCGATCAGGTCCTTGCCGGACATCTCATAGTCGACGCCCAGGGCGGCCCAGCGCATGGCCCAGTCCGGCTTCCATTGCAGCTTCACGTGGCCGCCGGTGACGGGCAGCTCGGTCCTGGTCCCGTCCTCGTCCTCGAACACGATAGTCCCCCGCTCGACGTGCCGCTCCAGGGTCGGGACCTGCAGCACGCGGCCGGTCTTGGGGCTGATCGGCAGGAAGGGCGAATAGGTGGCGCGCCGCTCCGGCCCCAGGGTCGGCAGCATCACCGCCTGGATGTCGTCGAACCGCTCCAGGGCCTTCAGCAGGGTCTCGTCGAACACGCCGGACCGGTAGGCGGCGGTCGAAGACTGGAAGTCGTAGTCGAAGCCGAAGGCGTCGAGGAAGGCGCGCAGGCGAGCGTTGTTGTGGGCGCCGAAGCTGTCGTACTCGCCGAAGGGATCGCGCACCACGGTCAGGGGCTTGCCGAGGTCCTCGGTCAGCATCGCCTGGTTGGGGACGTTGTCCGGCACCTTCCGCAGGCCGTCCATGTCGTCGGAGAAGGCGATCAGCTTGGTGGGCAGGGCGTCGCCGACCAGGGCGCGGAAGGCGGTGCGCACCATGGTGGTCCGCGCCACTTCGCCGAAGGTGCCGATGTGGGGCAGGCCGGACGGGCCGTAGCCGGTTTCGAACAGCACAGGCCGGGCGGCCAGCGCAGGAAATCGGCTGACGGCGCCCGCGGCGTCGCCCGCGTGGATCAGCTGGGCGGCGAGCTGGCGGTCGCCATCGGCCAGGCGCTGGCGCAGCACGCGGGCGAGCAGGGTGCGCGCCTGCTCGAACGGCCAGCTCTTGGCGTCCTTGGCGAGGAGGGGAAGGGTTTCGAACATGGCCGGGGTATGCCTCCCGGCCGATTGTTAGTCAAAGCTGAGCGTCTTTATCGGGCGCGACGTCGGTCAGCAGGAAATGACCGTGCAGGGTGGCGATGGGCGAGCCGCGCTGCTCCTGCCAGGCTTCCACATAGACATTGGCGATGCGCCGCCCCACCCGGTTCATGCGCGCCCGGGCGAAGGTGTCGAGGGGCTTGCCGGACCGCAGGTACTGGACCGTGACGTCGATGGTCCGCGGCTGGCGGCCCGATCCCTGCTGGAACGACAGCTGCGCCAGCGCCGTCATCTCCATGAAGGCGCCCAACACCCCGCCGTGGATCGCGGGCAGCAGGGGATTGCCGATCAGATGCTCCGAGAAGGGCATGGTCGCGGTCATCTCGTCCCCCGCGAAGGCGGCGGTCATGCCGAGGAACTTGGCGTAGGGAATGCGAGCTAGGATACGGTGCAGCTCGGCGTCCATTGGGGACATGCTCAGCCACCCTTCGGCAGGTTGGCGCCGGCCTTGGGGGCGCCGTCGCGGTTGAGCATGAAGGCGGCCTGGACCGTGGCGACGGGGTCCGCCGGGTCTTCGTCATAGGCCTGGGCGCGCACGAAGGCGACCGACTTGGTGACCTTGTAGCAATGGGCGTGGGCGAACAAGGCGTGGTGGGGCCGCGCCGGCCGCATGTAGTCGATGCGCAGGTCGAGGGTGACGATCGGCGCCGGCTCCTTCAGGGACGCGAACACGGCGTAGCCACAGGTGTGGTCGAGCAGGGTGGTCACTACCCCGCCCGCGATCACCCCATTGTCCGGATCGCCGACGAGATCTTCCCGGTAGGGGACCTTCAAGGTCGCCGTCCCCTCTTCGATAGAGACGACCTCCATGCCCAGCGCCTGCGCCTGGGGCGCGGCGGCCATGATCTTCGACATCAGGTCGAGAAAGTCGTGTTCGGCGGGGGACGGCATGGCTGCGGTTATAGGCCCAGCGCCGATGGCCCATCCAGATTTGATCGAACCAAACCGCGCTTCGGGGGTTTTTTCTCCCGCGAGCGCCGACGCTTTTACGGCGCGCAGATTTGGAGAGTTGCAGATGAAGAAGCGTATCGCCATCGCCGTCGCCGCCGGTCTGCTGACCGCCACCGCCGCCGCCGCCCAGCCCTGGGCGCCGATCCGGGATCGCCAGGACCGCCTGGAGATGCGGATCGACCGCGGGATACGCGACGGCTCCCTAACCCGCCGCGAGGCGACCCGCCTGCGGCAGGACCTGCGTCAGCTGGCCTTCCTGGAAGACCGCTATCGCCGAGACGGCCTGAGCGGCTGGGAGCGCGCTGACCTGGACCGTCGTTTCGACGCCCTGTCCAACCGAATTTTCGCCGAACGACGCGATGGGCAGAATCGCTACGGCTACGGCTACGGTCCGGTGAACCCTTACCGCTAAGCGGCGGGTCATCTGAGCCGAAAAGGGCCGGGGCGCCACGCCCCGGCCCTTTTCTTATCGGTCGCGCATCGGCCAGGCGTGATCCAGCGGCCCCGCCCCCGCCCCGAAGCCCGGCGCCTTTCGAATCGCCTCCAGCACATAGTCGCGGGCGCGGGCCACCGACGCCTCCAGCCCCAGGCCCTGCGCCAGACCGGCCGCGCAGGCCGACGCGAGGGTGCAGCCGGTGCCATGGGTGTGGCGGGTGTCGATGCGTCCGGTCTCGTAGCGGGTGTGCGCGAGGGGAGTCATCAGCACGTCAACCACCCGGGGGCCAGGAACATGGCCCCCCTTCATCAAAACCGCCGCCGCGCCAAGCTTCAGCAGCGCTTCGCCTGCCCGATAAAGATCGTCCGTGGTGGTCACCACTACCCCCGTCAGCACCTCCGCCTCCGGTGCGTTGGGGGTCAGCAGCGCCGCCCGGGGGATCAGGCGTTCGCGCACGGCCTGGACGGCGTCGGCCTGCAGCAGGGCATGGCCGCCCTTGGCCACCATCACCGGGTCGATCACTGCCGGGGCGCCGGCGAGCTCGATAAGCTCCGCCGCCAGCGCGGCAGTCGCCGCATCGCCCAGCATGCCGGTCTTGATCGCGTCGGTCCCAATGTCCTCCAGCACCGCCCGCGCCTGGGCCTCGATCACGTCCAGGGGGATCTGATGCACGCCGGAAACGCCCAGAGTGTTCTGCACCGTGACCGCCGTGATCGCGGTGGTGGCGAAGCCCCCGAGGGCCGTCACCGTCTTGATATCCGCCTGGATACCGGCGCCGCCCCCGGAGTCGGAGCCGGCGATGATCAGGACACGGCCGCGCGCTTCATGCATGGCCCGGTCTAACCTCCTCAATCGGCCTTCGCCAGAGGCCATGGCGCCCCTTCCCCCCGCGAGCATTTCGGATACTCTCCCCTCCCCCTTTAGAGCGAGCGGCGGGCAGAATCGCCCGACGGGCGGCATTCGGACGACCACATGAAGTTGACGATCGAGCGGACGGCGCTCCTGAAAGCGTTGGGCCACGTGCAAAGCGTGGTGGAGCGGCGAAACACAATTCCCATCCTCTCGAATGTGCTGTTGTCGGCGGATCGGGGGGCGCTGTCCTTCTCGGCGACGGACCTCGATATGGAGATCCTGGACGAGGCGGCGGCGAACGTCTTCGACTCCGGCCAGATCACCGCCCCGGCCCATACGCTCTACGAGATTGTGCGCAAGCTGCCTGAAGGGGCCGACGTCGAGCTGAAATTCACCGGCGAGGACCCGCGCCTGTCGGTGTCCGCCGGCCGCTCCCGCTTCAACCTGCCGGTCCTGCCGGCGGGGGACTTTCCGGCGATGGCCACGGACGGCCTGAGCAGCAGCATGACCCTCGACACCGAGGCGCTGATCCGGCTGATCGACAAGACCCGCTTCGCCATCTCGACCGAGGAAACCCGCTACTATCTGAACGGCCTTTACCTCCACACCGTGGTGGAGGGGGGACAGGCCCGCCTGCGCGCTGTGGCGACGGACGGCCACCGCCTCGCCCTGGCGGAGATGCCGGCCCCGGAAGGCGCCGCCGGCGCCCCCGGCGTGATCGTGCCGCGCAAGACCGTGCAGGAGGCCCGCCGCCTGCTCGAAGACGCCGGCGAGACCGTGGAGTTGCAGATCTCCCCTGCCAAGGTCCGCTTCGACCTCGGCCGGGCGCGGCTCACCTCCAAGGTGATCGACGGGTCCTTCCCCGACTACGTCCGGGTCATCCCGAAGGACAATTCCAAGTCGGTGGTGATCGACAACGCCCTGTTCGCCGCCGCGGTGGACCGGGTGGCGACCATCTCGGCCGAGAAGTCGCGTTCGGTGAAACTCGCCATCGAGACCGGCCGCCTGGTGCTGACCGTCCGCAACATGGAAGCCGGTCAGGCCGTGGAAGAGGTCGAGATCGACTACGAGGGCGACGCCTTCGAGATCGGCTTCAACGCCCGCTATCTGCTGGACGTGGCCGGCCAGATCCAGGGAGAGACGGCCGAGTTCCGCTTCGCCGATCCGTCCTCCCCCACCCTGGTGCTGGACCCGGCGGATTCCGGCGTGCAGTACGTCCTGATGCCCTTGCGCGTGTAGTCTTCCGATTCGGCGGCCCGCGCGCCGCGCCTATGGGGAGGGGATGATGCGTAGCACCGCTTTGGTCCTGGCGGCGGGGGCTGTCGCCCTTGCGACCGCCTCTTCCGCCATGGCCGCCGAAAGCCGGGCGGCGCCCACCGCCTGCGACGCCCTGAAGGCCCTGGCTTCCCCAACCCTGGTGATCAGCTCCGTCGAGACATTGACAGCCGAGGCGGGCCTACCCGAGCGCTGCCGCCTGCGCGCCACCCTGAACCCGCGCAAAGGCGTCGGCGGCCAGGATTTCGGCATGGGCTTCGAGCTCAACCTGCCGACCGTTTGGAACGGGCGCTTCCTGTTCCAGGGCGGCGGCGGCCTCGACGGGGTGGTCAATCCGGCCGTCGGCGCCCTCGGCGGGCCCTTCCCCCCTGCCCTCGCCCGGGGCTTCGCGGTGGTCTCCACCGACGCCGGCCACCAGGGACGCGACGCCAGCTTCGCGGTCGATCAGCAGGCCCGGCTCGACTACGCCTACAACGCCCTCGACAAGGTGACCGTGGCGGCCAAAGAGATCGTGGCTCGCTACTAAGCCCGCCCCATCGACCGCGCCTATTTCATGGGCTGCTCCAACGGGGGCCGCCAGGGGATGATGGCGGCCTCGCGCATGCCAACCTATTTCGACGGCGTCATCGCCGGCAATCCCGGGTTCAATCTCACGAACGCGGCCATCGCCCAGGCGTGGGAGACCATCGCCTTCGCCAAGGTCGCGCCCAAGGACGCCTCGGGCGCCCCGATCATCTCCCGCGCCTTTTCGCCCGCCGACCTCAAGCTGGTCTCCAGCGCGGTGCTGAAGGCCTGCGACGCCAAGGACGGCTTGGCGGACGGGATGATCAACGACTTCAAGGCCTGTCGCTTCGATCCCAAGCCTCTGATCTGCAAGGGCGCCAAGACCGACGCCTGCCTGTCGGCGGCCCAGGTCGCGGCGCTGGGCCAGGTGTTCGGCGGGGCCAGGGATTCCAAGGGCGCCCCCCTCTATTCCACCTGGCCCTACGACGCCGGCGTCAGCGAACCGGGCTGGCGGGCCTGGAAGCTCGGCGATTCGCCGACGGCCAAGACCAACTCCCTGCACGTGGTGTTGGGGTTCGATTCCTTGACCCGCTACTTCACCACCCCGCCGGCCCCCCAGATGGATCCGATGAAGTACGACTTCGACAAGGATCCGGCCCGCACCCGCGAGACCGACGCCATCAACGATCCGATGGGGACCTTCCTTCCGACCTTCGCCGCGCACGGCAAGCTGCTGATCTATCAGGGCCTCAGCGATCCGGTGTTCTCCGCCGACGACATCGCCGCCTGGTACGACGCCGCCACCGCGGCGGCGGGCGGAGACGCCACCTCATGGACGCGCCTGTTTATGGTCCCCGGCATGAATCATTGCGGCGGCGGCCCCGCCACCGACCAGTTCGACGCGCTCAGCGCCCTGCAGGCCTGGGTGGAGACCGGAACGCCCCCCGACCGCATCGTGGCCACCGGCAACGCCTTTCCCGGCGTCAGCCGGCCGCTCTGCCCCTATCCCAAAGTGGCCCGCTACGAGGGTGGCGACACGGCCAGCGAGAAGAGCTTCAGCTGCCGTTGACTGTTTCCGAACGAGTCGTGAGCCGCGGCCATCTTCGGGCTTTACATCCGCTTCGATCGAGGCGAAGTGTCTTCCCGAAATTAGATCGGCCCACGGCCGGTCATCTGGGAGGAGTGTAGGATGGGCGCCAAGCTCTCCGGTGGTGCTTCAAGCGGCAAGTACGATCTGGGTCAGAACAGCGACATCAACGTGACGCCCTTCGTGGACGTCATGCTGGTGCTTCTGATCATCTTCATGGTGTCCATCCCGGTGTCGACGGTGTCGATCAAGGTCGACCTTCCCCCGGCGGTGAACCCCCCGCCGAATTCGGTCAAGAAAGATCCGGTCTACATCTCGATCAAGAAGGACGGCGTCTACATCGTCCAGCAGAAGACCTCCCTGGCCCGCCTCACGGCGGACCTGTCCACCAAGCTGGCTTCGCCGGATCCGAAGAACGAAGTCGTTCTCATCCGCGCCGACGCGGATGTGGTCTACGAGGAATTCATGACTGTCCTGAACCAGCTTCAGGGCGAGGGCTTCTTCAAGGTCGGCCTGATCAGCGAACAGATCTGATCCGACCCATATGACTTGATTGACGGGCCCGGCTGCAAAGCCGGGCCCGTTTTCGTTTCAGCCTGCGTAGTCGAAGGCGGGCGGTAAATCGGCCAGCAGGGGCCAGCTCTGATCCCGGGCGTTCAGGAAGGCCTCTGTCGTCAACGGCCAGTCGATGCCGAGGGCCGGATCGTTCCACAGCACCCCCCGCTCCGCCTCGGGGGCGTAGTAGCCCGTCACCTTGTAGAGCACCTCGCAATCATCGGTGAGGGTCTGGAAGCCATGGGCGAAGCCCTTGGGCACCAGCAGCTGGCGCCAGTTCTCCTCCGACAACTCCACCGCCACATGCCGGCCGTAGGTCGGCGAGCCTTTGCGCACGTCCACCGCGACGTCGAGGATGGCCCCGCGGGTCACCCGCAGCAGCTTGTCCTGGGCGTAGGGCGGCTGCTGGAAATGCAGGCCGCGCAGGGTGCCGCGGCGCGACGAGCGGGAATGATTGTCCTGCACGAACTCCTGGTCGAACCCAGCCGCCGCGAGCGCGTTACGACTGTAGGTTTCAGAAAAGAAGCCGCGGGCGTCGCCATGGCGCACCGGCTCGATGAGGAGGACGTCGGGGATGTCGAGCGATCTGATCTGCATAATGGCGGCTGTTTAAGCGGAAGCTGAGCCTCGTGCGAGCGTTAAGGCGCAGGCCGCAGATGGCGCCAAGCGCGGCGACGACCTCCCCAAGCGCGCCTGAAAATTAGGCGCCTCCTCGCGCAAACGCCCGCGGCCCGGGCGCCGCCGGCGGCGGGCGGTTAAGCTCGCCGGAGGCGGTGGCGCCAAGGATAGGCCTAGGCTGAGGTGTGGGTACGGTTCAGTGTGGAGTTGCATGACTTCCTTCGATGAAATGTACGGCGAGGCGGGGGCAGGGCGTGAGGTCCGGGTCCCCTACAGCAGCCTGAAGCAGTGGCTGGACGAATCTCCGGCCGACCTGATCGATACCCGCCGCCGGCAGGCCGAACTGTTCTTCCGCCGCATCGGCATCACCTTCGCCGTCTACGGCGATCCGGACTCCAGCGAACGGCTGATCCCCTTCGACCTGATCCCCCGGGTGATCGCAGCTTCGGAATGGGCGGCGCTGGAGAAGGGACTGCGCCAGCGGGTACAGGCGCTGAACGCCTTCCTCGGCGATGTCTACGGGGCCCAGGAATGCATCAAGGCCGGCGTCATCCCGGCCGACCTCGTGATGCGCAATCCCCACTTCCTGCTGGAGATGGTCGGCCGGCCGCCGCCGCATAACGTCTACGCCCAAATCGCTGGCATCGATCTTGTCCGCGTCGGTGAGCACGACTTCTACGTGCTGGAGGACAACGCCCGCACCCCCTCCGGGGTCTCCTACATGCTGGAGAACCGGGAAGTGATGATGCGGCTGACCCCCGAACTGTTCAGCCGGCACCGCGTGGCCCCGGTGGAGACCTATCCGGACTCGCTGCTGGCGACCCTGCGCTCGGTGGCGCCGCCGCATGCGGGGGAGGACCCCACCGTCGTTCTTCTGACCCCGGGGCTCTACAACTCGGCCTTCTACGAACACTCGTTCCTGGCCGACAAGCTGGGCATCGAACTGGTTGAGGGCTCGGACCTGCTGGTGCAGGACAACGTCGTCTATATGCGCACCACCGACGGCCCGAAGCGGGTGGACGTGATCTACCGCCGCATCGACGACGACTTCCTCGATCCGCTGGTGTTCCGGCCTGACTCCGCCCTGGGCGTGCCCGGCATCATGGGCGCCTATCACCACGGCAACGTCACCCTGACCAACGCCCCCGGCACTGGCGTCGCCGACGACAAGGCGGTCTACAGCTACATGCCGGAGATCGTGCGCTTCTTCACCGGCGAGGAGCCGCTCCTGAAGAATGTGCCCACGTGGCGCTGCCGGGAGCCCGCAGCCCTCTCCCATGTGCTCGCCCACCTGCCTGAACTGGTGGTCAAGGAGGTGAACGGCTCCGGCGGCTACGGCATGCTGGTGGGCCCCACCTCCACCAAGGCGGAGATCGAGACCTTCCGGGCGCGGCTGCTCGCCGATCCCGATGGCTTCATCGCCCAGCCGACCCTGGCCCTGTCGACCTGCCCTACCCTGGTGGACGCCGGGATCGCACCCCGCCACGTGGACCTGAGGCCCTTCGTGCTCACCGGCTCGGACGGTATCCGCATCACCCCGGGGGGGCTGACACGGGTGGCGCTGAAGGAAGGATCCCTGGTGGTCAACTCCAGCCAGGGCGGCGGAACCAAGGACACCTGGGTGCTGGACGACTAAGATGCTTTCAAGCACCGCAGACAACCTGTTCTGGACCGCCCGCTACATGGAGCGCGCGGACTTCCTCGCCCGGATCCTGGACGCCTCCGTGCGGCTGGCCTCCCTGCCCACCAGTTACGGCGGCGCAGCCGTCGCCTGGGAAAGCGCCATCGCCTCGGCCGGCATGGCCAGCGCCTTCTACCAGCGCTACGGCGACGCCAACGAGGCGAGCGTGCGGGACTTCCTGGCCTTCAGCCCGGACAACCCCTCCTCCATCCGCTCCTGCATCGACATCGCCCGCTCCAACGCGCGGGCGGTGCGCACGGCCCTGACCATGGAGATGTGGGAGGCGATCAACGACGCCTGGAACGACCTGTCCAAGTTCAGCGTCGGCGGTATCACCCAGGAGTCCTTCACCCGCTACCTCGACGGGGTGAAGCATGCGGCCCTGGCCTTCGACGGCTCAGCCCGCCGGACCATGCTGCGCAACGACGCCTATTGGTTCCTGCGCCTCGGCGGGGCCATCGAGCGGGCGGACAACACGGCGCGGATTCTTGACGTGAAGTACCACGTGCTGCTGCCGGAGCGCGAAAGCGTCGGCGGGGGCCTCGACTACTTCCAGTGGACCACCATCCTGCGGGAGGTGTCGGCCCTGACCGCCTATCGCTGGGTCTACCGGGAGAACGTCAAGCCGTGGCTGGTGGCGGACCTTCTGATCCTGAACCGGCAGATGCCCCGCTCACTGGCCAGTTGCTACGACGTCATCGTCCACCACACCGACCTGCTGGCCGAGGCGTACGGGCGGCGGGGGCCGAGCCAGCGGGCCGCCCGCGCCATCCTCTCGCGGCTGGCAGGCGCGCGGATCGACGACATCTTCCAGTCCGGCCTGCACGAGTTCATCACCGACTTCCTCGGCGACAACGCTCGCCTTGGAAACACCATAGCCGAGCAGTATCTGCTCTGACCCGGCACGAACCCTATGCGCATCCGCATCGCCTATCTGACCAGCTACGACTACGACCGCCCCGCCAAGGCGGTGGTGCAGCAACTACGCGTCACCCCCCGGGCGCATGAGGGGCAGCATGTGGTGCGATGGCGAGTGGAGATCGACGCCGACGGCCGCCTGCGCCCCGGTGAAGACGCCCTCGGCAACATCACCCACGGCCTGTTCGTCAACGGCCCGCTGTCCCGGCTGACGGTCACGGTGATCGGCGAAGTCGAGACCGCGGACACCAGCGGCGTGGTGCGAGGGACCATCGAACGCTTCCCGGAGATGGTGTTCCTGCGCGACAGCAAGCTGACCGCCTGCGACGCCGCTCTCGCCGAATTCGCGGCCGAGGTCGCCCGCGATGGGGGAGACGACCCGCTGAACCGCCTGCACACGCTTCTCGGCGCCGTGCATGAGCAGATCGCCTTCGACACCGAGGCGACCACGTCGAAGGCCACCGCCGCCGAGGCTTTCGCCCTCAAACGCGGCGTCTGCCAGGACCTCACCCACATCTTCGTCGCCGCGGCCCGCCGCATGGGCTCCCCAGCCCGCTACATTTCCGGCCACTACGCCCAGGAGGACGGGACCACCGAGCAGGAAGCCGGCCACGCCTGGGCGGAGGCCTTCGTTCCGGATCTGGGATGGGTGGGCTTCGATCCGACCCATGGCATGTGCGTGGGCGATTCCCACGTGCGCGTCGCCGCCGCCCTCGACTACCTCGGCGCCGCGCCGGTGCGTGGGGCCCGCTATGGCGGCGGCGAGGAGCGGCTGGACGTGAAATTGCGCGTCACCCAGGCCTCGATCCAGAATCAAGCTTGAGCCGCCCAGCCGCTTGCGGCCAAGTCCAGCCCCGAGCCTTTTCGGTTCAGATGGAACCATCCCAACCGAAAAGGCTCTAAATCATAGAGTTAGAGCGCGTCGGACGGCCAACCGGCTTCCACTTGATCCTGACGCGCTCTAGGCCTGAAGGACAGCTCCAGATGACCTATTGCGCCGGACTGCTGGTGAAGGATGGGTTAGTGATGATCGCCGACACCCGCACCAACGCGGGCGTCGACAACGTCTCCACCTACCGCAAGCTGCACATCTTCGAGACCCCCGGCGACCGGGTGATGGCCATCTGTACAGCGGGCAACCTCTCCGTGACCCAGTCGGCCTTGGCGATGCTGGCCGAGGGGGTGCGAAATCCGGAAACGGAAGAGATCGAGACCCTCTACAACGCCCCCTCGATGTTCCGCGCCGCCCAGCTCGTCGGCCACAACGTCCGCAAGGTGCACAAGGAGATCGCCGAGGCGATCGAGCCGGACGTGCGCGCCGACTGCTCCCTGCTGTTCGGCGGCCAGATCAAGGGCGGCCCGATGAAGCTCTATCTGATCTACAGCGAGGGCAATTTCATCGAGTGCGCCCGGGACAACCCCTTCCTGCAGATCGGCGAGCACAAATACGGCAAGCCGATCCTGGTGCGGTCCCTGACCTATGACACCGACCTCTACGACGCCCTGAAGATCGGCCTGGTGTCGTTCGACTCCACCATCCGCTCCAATCTGGCGGTGGGCCTGCCCATCGATCTCGCCATCATGCGGCGGGACGACATCGCCTTCGAGCGTCGCCACCGGATCGAACCCGGCGACGGCTACTTTCAGGATATCAGCGAACGCTGGTCGCAGGCCCTGGTCGACGCCCTCATCGACATCCCGCGCCCGCCCTACGCTTCCGAGTGACGGGCTTCCCCGGGCCGCGGGGAGGCGCTAAGGCCGAAGAATGAAGAACCTGACCGTCGAGGACGCCCGCGCCCGCATGTTGGCGCGCGTCCGCACTCTGGAGACCGAACCCGTCCCCCTCGATGCGGCCGCCATCGGGCGGGTGCTGGCCGAACCTATCGAAGCCACCCGCGACCAGCCGCCGTTCCGCGCCTCGGCCATGGATGGCTGGGCGATCCGGGCCGCGGATGCGGCGACCGAAATCGCGCTGAAGATCGTCGGCGAAAGCGCTGCAGGCGCCGGTTACGAGCGACCGCTGGACCCGGGCGAGGCGGTGCGCATCTTCACCGGCGCGCCCGTTCCGGACGGCGCCGACGCGGTGGTGATCCAGGAAGAGGCTCGCCGGGACGGCGACATGGTCGTCCTCGGCCCTCTGGACGGCGGCCGCAACATCCGGCCCCGGGGCGGGGACTTCAAGGCGGGTCAGCCCCTGCTCGCGACGGGGCGACGGCTCGATCCCTGGACCCTGTCCCTGGCCGCATCGGCGGGCCGTGCGGAGCTTCCCTGCATCCGCCGCCCGGTGGTGGCGGTGCTGGGCGGGGGCGACGAACTGGTCTCGCCGGGGATGACCCCCGGCCCCTGGCAGATCTTCGAATCCACCACCGTCGCCCTAGCCCGGTTGGTCGAGACCTGGGGCGGGATTGCGCTACGGCCGCCGCGGGTGGCGGACGACCTAGACACCATCGTCGAGACGGTTCGCGGCTGCGGCGCGGACATCGTCGTCACGGTCGGCGGCGCCTCCGTCGGCGACCGCGACCTCGTGCGTCCGGCCCTCGCCAAATTGGGGTTGGAACTCGACGTGTCCAGCATCGCGATGCGGCCGGGCAAGCCCACCTTTTTCGGCCCCCTGTCGGACGGACGGCTGGCGCTGGGCCTTGCGGGCAATCCTGCTTCCGCCCTGGTGGGGGCGGAACTCTTCCTGCGCTCCATTGTGCTGGCGATGCAGGGCGCCGATCCCGAGCCGCGGCTCGAGACCGCCCGGACCACCCGCGCTCTCAGCGCCACCGGGCCGCGGGAGCGGTGGATGCGCGCGCGGCTGGCGCCCGGGCCGGAAGCGGTGCTGGGGGTGGAGCCCTTCCTGGAAGAGGATTCCTCTCTGGTCTCCATCTTCGCCCAGGCGGACGCCCTGATACGGCTCCCCATAGGGTCCGAAGCGCGGGCGGCTGGCGCCCCGGTGGACGTGCTGCGCCTGGGACGGCCCTGGTGATCGCCGGCCTGGTGCTGGCGGGGGGCCGGTCCCGCCGCTTCGGCGCCGAGAAGGCCCTGGCCGTGGTGGACGGGCTGCCGATGCTGCGGCGGATCGCCGGCTTGCTGCAGCCCGCCGTTGCAGCATTGGCGGTCAGCGCCCGTGCCGGATCGGGCGCGGAGAGGCTCGCGAAGGCGCTGGGCTTTCCGGTGCTGCACGACGACCCTGCCGATCCGGAGGGACCGCTCGCAGGGGTTCGTGCAGGGCTCGCCTGGGCGCAAGGCAGGGGCGCGACGCGCCTGTTGCTGGCCCCCTGCGACACGCCGTTCCTGCCGTTGACCTACGCAGCAAGCATGATCGCGAGCGACCCCACACTAGCCGCCGTCGCGACGGCGGGAGAGGAGATCGAACCCCTGTGCTCGATCTGGCCGACCAGCCTGCTAAATGATCTGACGGCCGCTCTGAAGCAGGGTCATCCGCCCATCGGCGAATGGCTCATCGCCAAAGGCGCCGCGAAGGTGGCGTTCGCCGACGCCGCGTCCTTCCGCAACGTCAACCGGCCGACCGATCTCGACTAGCCGGCGTCGTCGCCCGCCGCGCGGCCGGTGGGCACGCCCGCCGCGGCCAGGGCTTCCCGCACCGCGCCCTGCGGCGCCGACTTCAGGGTGTTGATCGCTTCCAGCGACACCGGCAGCAGGCCCGCGCCGCCGGTCGCATCCACGTGGGCGTAGATGTCGCGCAACATCCGCCACGTCCAGAAGCTCTTGATATGGTCCGCCGTCGACAGCGCCGCCGTGCCCCCAGGTTGGGAGCCGAAGAAGCGACCGATCTGGTTGGCCATGTAGACCAGCTTATCGGTGGTCGACGGTCCCGCGTGATCGACTTCGCTCACTCGGCCGCCTCCACCGCCGCGATCCGCCGGCTCTGGGCGGCGAACTCTTCATACTCGGCCTGCCAGGCGCTCGGGCCGTTGGACGGCGCGACCTGCACGGCGGTGACCTTGTACTCGGGACAGTTGGTGGCCCAGTCGGAGTATTCGGTGGTGATGACGTTGGCCTGCGTCGTCGGGTGGTGGAAGGTCGTATAGACCACCCCCGGCGCCACGCGATCGGTGATCACCGCACGCAGAGTGGTCTCGCCTGCCCGGCTCTGCAGCTTGATCCAGGTGCCCGTGCGGATGCCGCGATCCTCGGCGTCCGTGGGGTGGATCTCCAGCACGTCTTCCTCATGCCACAGCACGTTGGCGGTGCGCCGGGTCTGGGCGCCCACATTGTACTGGCTGAGGATCCGCCCGGTGGTGAGCAGCAGCGGGAAGCGCGGGCCCGTCCGCTCGTCGGTGGGCACGTATTCGGTGATGACGAACTTGCCCTTGCCCCGGGCGAAGCTGTCGATGTGCATCAGCGGCGTGCCGGCTGGGCTCTTGGCGTTGCAGGGCCACTGCACGGAGCCTTCCCGGTCCAGCAGGTCGAAGGAGACGCCGGCGAAGCTGGGGGTCAGGGCGGCGATCTCGTCCATGATCTGGGACGGATGGGTGTAGGTCCAGTTGCAGCCCATCTTGTTGGCGAGCAACTGGGTGATCTCCCAGTCGGCATAGCCGTTCTTCGGGGCCATCACCTTGCGCACCGGCTGGATGCGGCGCTCGGCGTTGGTGAAGGTGCCGTCCTTCTCCAGGAAGGTGGAGCCCGGCAGGAAGACGTGGGCGTGAACGGCGGTTTCGTTCAGGAACAGATCCTGCACCACCACGCATTCCATGGCCTCCAGGCCCGCCGAGACGTGACGGGTGTTGGGGTCGGACTGAAGGATGTCCTCGCCCTGGATGTAGATGCCCTTGAACTCGCCATCGACGGCGGCGTCGAGCATGTTGGGGATGCGCAGGCCGGGCTCGGGATCGAGCTCGACGCCCCACATCTCCTCGAAGCTCAGCCGCACCGCGTCGTCGGACACGTGGCGGTAGCCCGGATATTCATGCGGGAAGGAGCCCATGTCGCAGGCGCCTTGCACGTTGTTCTGGCCGCGCAGCGGGTTCACGCCCACGCCCAGCTTGCCGAGGTTGCCCGTGACCATGGCGAGGTTGGCGATGGCCAGCACCGTGGTCGAGCCCTGGCTGTGCTCGGTGACGCCGAGGCCGTAGTAGATCGCCCCGTTGCCGCCGGTGGCGTAGAGCCGCGCCGCGGCGCGAAGGTCGGCCGCCGGCACGCCGGTGAAGACCTCAGTCGCTTCCGGGCTGTGCTCAGGGCGGGAGACGAACTCGGCCCAGTCCTGGAACTCATCCATGTCGCAGCGTTCGCGAACGAACGGCTCGTTGGTCAGCCCTTCGGTGACGATGACATGGGCGATCGCCGTCAGCACGGCGACATTGGTGCCGGGCTTCAGGGGCAGGTGATAGTCGGCCGTGATGTGCGGGGTCTTGACGAGGTCGATCCGGCGCGGGTCGACCACGATCAGCCGGGCGCCTTCGCGCAGCCGCTGCTTCATCCGCGAGCCGAACACCGGGTGGCCGTCGGTGGGGTTGCAGCCGATCACCAGGATCACGTCGGAATGCTCGACGGAATCGAAGTCCTGGGTGCCCGCGGAGGTGCCGAACGCGGTTTTCAGGCCGTAGCCGGTGGGCGAGTGGCAGACCCGAGCGCAGGTGTCGACGTTGTTGTTGTGGAAGCCGGCGCGGATCAGCTTCTGCACCAGGAAGGTTTCTTCGTTGGTGCAGCGCGAGGAGGTGATGCCGCCGATGGAGTTGCGGCCGTACTTGGCCTGGATGCGCTTGAACTCGCTGGCGGTGTAGGCGATCGCCTCGTCCCAGCTCACTTCACGCCAGGGCTCCGACGTGGAGGAGCGGATCATCGGGTTGAGGATGCGCTCCTTGTGGGTGGCGTAGCCCCAGGCGAAACGGCCCTTGACGCACGAGTGGCCGTGGTTGGCCTTGCCATCCTTGTACGGAACCATCCGCACCAGTTCATCGCCGCGCATCTCGGCCTTGAAGGTGCAGCCCACGCCGCAATAGGCGCAGGTAGTCACCACCGAATGTTCCGGCGTGCCGATCTCGATGACCGACTTCTCGTTCAGGGTGGCGGTGGGGCAGGCCTGCACGCAGGCGCCGCAGGACACGCACTCCGACGACATGAAGGGCTCGTCCTGGCCGGGCGACACCCGGCTGCCGAAGCCGCGGCCGGAGATGGTCAGGGCGAAGGTGCCCTGCACCTCGTCGCAGGCCCGCACGCAGCGCGAGCAGACGATGCACTTGGAGGCATCGTAGGTGAAATAGGGGTTGGACTCGTCCTTGGCGTCGGCGAGGTGGTTGGCGCCGTCATAGCCGTAGCGGACTTCACGCAGGCCGACTTCCCCAGCCGTGTCCTGCAGTTCGCAGTCGCCGTTGGCCGAGCAGGTCAGGCAGTCGAGGGGATGGTCGGAGATGTACATCTCCAGCACGCCCTTGCGCAGGCGCTTCACCTTCTCGGTATGGGTCTTCACAACCATGCCCGGACCGACCGGGGTGGTGCAGGAGGCCGGCGTGCCGGGGCGCCCCTCGATCTCCACCAGACACACCCGGCACGAGCCGAAGGCCTCCATGCTGTCGGTGGCGCAGAGCTTGGGGATGGTGGTCCCAAGGGTCTTTGCCGCGCGCATGATGGAAGTGCCGGCCGGCACGGTGACGGTCTGCCCGTCGATGGTCAGCGTGACGTCCGCCTCAGCCCTGGAGGCGGGGGTGCCGAAATCGATTTCCTGAACCAGAGACATTCGCTCTTCCTACTCCGCCGGTTCCAGCCGCCGCGACCGGGCGCTGAAGTCCTCCGGAAAATGGGTCATCGCACTTACAACTGGATATGGGGTAAACCCGCCCAGCGCACAAAGTGATCCGAACTTCATAGTCTCGCACAACTCGCCTAGCAGCGCGAGGTTAGCCTCGGTCTTCTGCCCGGCGGTGATCTTGTCGATGACTTCGACCCCGCGGGTGGAGCCGATGCGGCAGGGGGTGCACTTGCCGCAGCTCTCGATGGCGCAGAACTCCATGGCGAAGCGGGCCATCTTGGCCATGTCCACCGTATCGTCGAACACCACGATGCCGCCGTGGCCGATCAGCCCGTCCTTGGCGGCGAACGCCTCATAGTCGAACGGGGTGTCGAACAGCTCGCGCGGGAAATAGGCGCCCAGTGGCCCGCCCACCTGCACCGCGCGCACCGGGCGCCCTGAAAGCGTCCCGCCGCCGATGTCGTCCACCAGTTCGCCGAGTGTGACGCCGAAGGCGACCTCGAACAGGCCACCGTTCTTGATGTTGCCGGCGAGCTGGATCGGCATGGTCCCGCGGGAGCGGCCCATCCCATAGCTCTGATAGGCCTCGGCCCCTTCGGCCAGGATGAAGGGGGCGGTGGCCAGCGACAACACGTTGTTGATCACTGTCGGCTTGCCGAACAGGCCCACATGCGCCGGCAGAGGCGGCTTGGCGCGGACCTGGCCACGCTTGCCCTCCAGCGAGTCCAGCAGCGCCGTCTCCTCGCCGCAGACATAGGCGCCGGCGCCCTCGCGCACTTCCAGGTCGAAAGCGAACTCGGAGCCCGCCACCTTGAGGCCCAGCAGCCCGGCGGACCGCGCGGTGCGGATCGCTTCGTCCATCATGTGGATGGCGTGCGGGTATTCGGAACGGATGTAGATGTAGCCCTTGGTCGCCCCGACGGCGATCCCGGCGATGGTCATCCCCTCGACCAGCACGAAGGGGTCGCCCTCCATGATCATCCGGTCGGCGAAGGTGCCGCTGTCGCCCTCGTCGGCGTTGCAGACGATGTACTTCTGGGGACCTGCCGCGTCGGCGACCGTCCGCCATTTGATGCCGGTGGGGAAGCCTGCGCCGCCACGACCACGCAGGCCGGACTTGGCCATCTCGTCGACGATGCCGACCGGGCCGAGCGACAGAGCGCGGGTCAGGCCCGCATAGCCGCCGTGGGCGCGGTAGTCGGCCAGACTCCGCGGATCGACGACGCCGCAGCGGGCGAAGGTCAGGCGGGTCTGCCGCTTCAGGAAGGGCAGCTCCTCGGGCCGGCCGACGCGCTTGGCGTGGTCGGCGCCCTGGAACAGACCGGCCGCCACCAGGGCGGGGACCTCGTCGGGATAGACGGGGCCGTAGCCGATGCGGCCCTCGGGGGTCTGCACCTCGACCAGGGTCTCGAGCTCGAACATGCCGCGCGAGCCGTTGCGGATCAGCTCGATGGCGGTTCCGGACTTGGCGGCCTCGATGGCCAGGGCCCCGGCCACCTCGTCGGCGCCGACGGCCACGGCCGCCGCGTCGCCGGGAACATACAGACGCACGCTCATGCCTGAGCCTCCGCGATGAGCCGGTTCAGCCGCTCGCCGCCGAGCCGGCCGTAGATGCGGCCGTCCAGCATGGCCGACGGCCCCGAGGCGCACAGGCCGAGGCAATAGACCGCCTCGAAGGTGGTCTTGCCGTCCGCGGTGGTCTCCCCGAGCGCCACCCCCAGCTTCGACGAAGCCGCTTCGACCACGGCGTCGGCGCCGCGCGCCTGACAGGCTTCGGCGCGGCACAGCTTGAGCACATGCTTGCCGGCCGGCTTGGACCGGTAGTCGTGATAGAAGGTGACCACCCCGTGCACGTCGGCGCGGGACAGGTTCAGGGCGCCGGCGACGATCGGCACGGCGGCGGAGGGAACATGACCGAAGGTCGCCTGCAGCGCATGCAGGATAGGGAGCAGCGGGCCTTCCAGCCCAGCGTGCTCGGCGACGATCTCGGCAGCCCGCTCAGGGTTCCAGGGTTCGTGAGACATAGCTGTCTCAATGGTGGAAAAGGCCGCCAAAATCAATTGCGGTGGCAGTCAAAGCCGCTCCAGCCTATTTTATGCCAATGAAGCGCTATGTCGCCACTGAACCCAAGGCTGCCCTGGAATGGCGGGTCGGCGCTGCGGCCGCTCGGCCGATCCTTCGCGAATTGGCTGAGGAGGCCCCCATCGGCCTGTCCTATGACGGCCGCCCGCACGTGGTGCTGATAGCGACGCCGAGGGATGTAGAGGACTTGGCGGTCGGGTTTTCGGTCACCGAGCGGATAATTACCCCGGCCGACATCAGCGAGATCACCGTCGAGGAGGGGGCCGACGGCGTGGCCGTCGACCTCAAGCTGGGCGTGGACGTCCGCCGGGAAAAGGCGCGGGCACGGATGCTCGAGGGCCGGTCGAGCTGCGGCCTTTGCGGCGTACAGCGGCTGAAGCAGGCGGTTCGCCCCATGCCGACGGTCAGCGACGGACTGCAGGTGCGCCGCTCCGCCATCCAGGCCGCATTGGCCGCGCTGGAGAAAGAACAAGCGCTCGGGCGCCTCACCCGGGCGATGCACGCCGCGGCCTGGGCCGACTCTTCGGGTAAGCTGCTGCTGATCCGCGAGGATGTCGGCCGCCACAACGCCCTCGACAAACTGATCGGCGGCGGCCTTCGGGCCGGCCTCGATCCCAGGACGAGCATGGTGGTGATCACCAGCCGCTGCTCCTTCGAAATGGTGGAGAAAGCGGCGGTCGCCGGCTTCCAGCTCCTCGTCGCCATCTCCGCGCCGACCGCCATGGCGTTGCGGAAGGCCGAGGAAGCCGGGCTGACCCTTGTCGCCCTCGCCCGCGCCGACGGCCATGCGGTTTTCACCCGGCCCGAGCGCGTCTTGGACGAAGCGCCAGCTCTGGTGGACTAGCGCCCGCCTCGGAACCGCCTTTAAACCACGGCGTTATTGGCGCCGCTGAGGGTTGGTGTGGGTGCACGCCGGATCGGCAGGGCGTTGGGGAGATCCTGGAAAGCATGGACGATCGGCCGAAGCGCGGCGAGCGCAGCCCTCTTTCCGACCGCCGCTTCTCGCAGCTGATCATCGGCTCGCTGGCGCTTGGCTTCCTGTGCCTGGCGATCGCCGCCGGCACGGCGCTGTGGCTGGTGGGCCGCTCCATCGAGTTCAGCAGCCAGGTCAGCCACACCTACGGCGTCGAAAGCCGCCTGTCCGAGTTCCGCGTGCAACTGGAACGGGCAGAGGCCTCGAGGCGCGGCTACCTGCTCACGCGGGAAGGCCCCTATTTCGACATCTACCGGGCCTCCGCCGATCAGCTGCCCGTCATCCTGAAGGATCTGCGCGCCCAGACCGTCGACAATCCAGCGCAACAGCAGAGGCTGGACGTCCTCGACCGGCTCACCGAACAGCAACTGTCGTTGCTGCAACGCTCTGTCGAGACCGCCCGCAGCGGAGCCATGGCGGCGGCCATCCGCATCTTCCAACTTGAATCGAACGATCTGATCCAGAGCATCCGGCGGGTCACCGGGGAGATGGCCGCCGAGGAAAGCCGCCTGCTGCAGATCCGCAGCGAACGCCAGAACGCCAACGCTCAACTGCTGCTCTTGGTGGTGGTCGGCGTCGGCGTGCTGCTCGGCTTGCTGGCGCTCCTGTCGTTCGGGATCATGCGTCGCTACGCCCGCGATCTGCGCAGATCGGAAGGGCGCCTCAAGGTGCTGAATGAAGGGCTGGAGGCCGCGGTGGCGGACCGCACCGCCGACCTGACCCGCGCCAACGCCGAGATTCAGCGGTTCGCCTATATCGTTTCCCACGATCTGCGGTCCCCGCTGGTCAATGTCATGGGCTTCACAAGCGAGTTGGAGTTGTCGGTCGAACCGATGCGCAAGCTGATCGAGACGGTCGAGCAGGATGCGCCCCAGCTATTGTCCCGAGACGTGAAGATCGCGGTCGAGCAGGACATGCCCGAAGCCATCGGCTTCATCCGCTCCTCCACCCAGAAGATGGACCGGCTGATCAACGCCATCCTCAAGCTTTCCCGGGAAGGGCGCCGCTCGCTGACCCCCGAGACCATCGCCCTCCAGCCAATGATCGAGGGCGTCGCCGACAGCTTGCGCCACCAATTGCAGGACCGCGATGCGGAGATCGTGGTCGAGACCCCCCTGCCGAGCCTGTCGGCCGATCGCCTCGCCTTGGAGCAGATCATCGGCAATCTGGTGGAGAACGCGGTCAAATATCTGAAGCCTGGGCGGCCGGGCCGGATCGTGGTGCGAGCACGAGAGGCGCTGGGGCGCACGATCATCGAGGTCGAGGACAACGGCCGGGGCATCGCCCCGCAAGATCACGAACGGATCTTCGAGCTGTTCCGCCGCTCCGGAGCCCAGGATCAGCCGGGGGAAGGCATCGGCCTCGCCCACGTGCGGGCGTTGGCCTATCGGCTAGGCGGAACCATCGACTGCAGTTCGACCCTTGACCACGGCGCGACCTTTCGCCTCTCTCTGCCCACCGCTGGCGTACGTGATCGGGAGATCGCCGAATGACGAACCACAAGCCCGTAACCATCGTCATGATCGAGGACGACGAGGGTCACGCCCGGCTGATCGAACGCAACATCCGGCGCGCCGGCATCTTCAACGATGTGCGGCATTTCATGGATGGGACCGGCGCCCTCGATTTCCTGTTCAATGACGCCTCCGGCCCGGCGATGAACGGGCCGGCGCTGATCCTGCTCGACCTCAATCTGCCGGACATGAGCGGCACGGACATCCTGGCCAAGATCAAGGGGGACGATCGGCTGCGGCGCACGCCGGTCGTGGTGCTGACAACCACCGACGACAAGGTGGAGATCCAGCGCTGCTACGATCTCGGCTGCAACGTCTACATCACCAAACCGGTGAACTATGAGACCTTCGCCGACGCGATCCGCCAGCTCGGCCTGTTCCTGTCCGTGATCCAGGTGCCAGAGGCCGCCGACTGATGGACGACGGCGGCCGCCCCGCGCACCTGCTCTATATCGACGACGATGCGGCCCTATGCCAACTCGTCCGTCGGCGTCTGGAGCGGCGAGGCTACCGCGTCAGCCTCGCGCATCGAGGGGCCGACGGCGTGGAGTTGGCGGCGCGTGAACAGATCGACGTCATCGCCATCGACCACTACATGCCGGGCCAGGACGGCCTGACCACCCTCGGCCAGTTGCTTGACGTCGAGCTGCCCCCGCCGGTGGTCTATGTCACCGGCTCGGACGAGATCGCCATCGCCATCGCCGCCTTGAAGGCCGGCGCCGCCGACTATGTGGTGAAAAGCGCTGGCGAGGACTTCACCGAGCTGCTGGACACCGCCCTTCGACAGGCCCTCGCCCAGGTCGATCTGCAGCGCGACAAGGAAAGGGCCGAACTCGCCCTGCGCGCCGCCAATGAGCGGCTGGAGGAGATCGTCGCCCGCCAGGCGGTCCTGCTGCGCGAGGTGAACCACCGCGTCGCCAACAGCCTTCAGCTCGTCTCCGCACTGGTGCAGATGCAGGTCAACGCCGTGGTCGACGAGGCAGCGCGCGAGGCGTTGCGCGACACCCAGAACCGGATCGCCGCCATCATGCAGATCCATCGCCGCCTCTATACGTCCGACGATGTGGAGCAGGTGGACATGCGCGACTATCTGCGCGGCCTCGTGGACGAATTGCAGCAGTCGGTCTCGGAGTCGCCTGCAAACCGGCCGATCCGCCTCACCGTCGACGCCGTGAAACTGAAGACCGACCAGGCCGTATCCCTCGGCGTGATCGTCGCCGAACTCGTCACCAACGCCTGCAAATACGCCTATCCGTCCGGGGAGCCGGGCGAGGTCCGTGTCAGTCTGGAGCGCCTTGAAAACAACGCGTCCCGGCTGGTGGTGGAGGATGATGGCCCTGGGGTCGACGAGACGGCTCCATCGCACGGCACGGGACTTGGCCGGCGGGTGATCGCGGCGATGGCGCGCAGCATCGGATCGGAAGTGGGTTTCGACCCCGCCCACAAAGGCGCGCGCGCCGTACTGGTGTTCGGCCTGTAGCAAGCCACGCGCCGCACACCTTCCTTTAAAGCCGCCCCTCTATAGCCTCGCTCATGCAGGAGGCGTCGTCACATCTGAAGCCGATTGGGCCAGATCGACTGAAGGCGGTGATCGAGGCGCATGGACGCTTCCTGACCGGCCAGCCCGGCGGACGCCGCGCCGCCCTTGCCTATGCCGACCTGCAGAACCGCGATCTCGACGGCGTCGATCTACGCGAGGCGGACCTCACGGGCACCCGGCTGCAGGGCGCCCTGCTCTGCGCCGCCAACCTCGGCAAGGCGGTGCTTTTCGGAGCCGATCTGCGCGACGCGGACCTGCGCCGCGCCAGGCTGGTGCAGGCCGATCTACGCGGCGCCTGCCTGAGAGGAGCGAACCTCTCGGGCGCCGACCTGACGCAAGGCGACATGCGGGAGGGTCTGATCGCCCTGCACGAGCTCCGCGGCGGCTTCCGCATCCTGCGCCACGGGGACGAGGGGAGCGTCGACTACGCGGTCATGACCGACGCGAAGCTGGGCGGGGCGCACATGACCGGGAAGGCTGCCTGCGCCGCCGACTTTCGCGACGCCGACCTTTCAGGGGTCATCCTGTCCGGCGCCAGCATGACCAACGCGATGCTGGACGGCGCCGACATGACCGACGCCAAGCTGCATCAAGCCGATCTCAGCGGCGCGTCGCTGCGCGGCGTGGCGCTGGCCGGGGCCAATCTGCGGGGCGCCACCGTAGTGGGCGCCGACATGAGCGGTGTTCTCCTCTCGCCTCCGCCGGTCGTCTATATCGACGACGAGCCGCTGCAGGCCCTGATGGAAGCGCACGCCCTGTGGTGCGAGACCAACGGCGCCGAGGGCGCGACCTTCGCCAAGCCCGGGGTAGATTTTCGTTCCCTCCGCTCGCTGGAGGGGCGGCGCCTGACCGCCCTGTCCGCACCGGGCGGCGTCTTTTTCAGGATGCGATTGAGGGGGGTGCAGTTGCAGGGCGCCAACCTCTCCGGGGCTGACTTTCGCGGGGCCGACCTGCAGGACGCGGACCTGCGCGGGGCCAAGCTGCTGGACGCGAAGCTGACCCGCGCGGACCTGCGGAAGGCCAAGCTCGGCCCGCTGAGTTTCCCCGACGGCCGGGTGATCCGCAGCGATCTCACGCGGGCGCAGCTTCGTCAGGCCGACCTCCGCGGCGCCGACCTGCGGCGGGCGAGACTGCTGGAGGCGGATATGGAAGGCGCCAGATTCGACGGCGCGGCGCTGGACCAGGTCGAGCGCTGAGCGTCTCAGAGGTGCACGATGGAGGCGCCCGTCCGCGCCGCGATGGCCTCCGCCACCAGGGTGCGATGGCAGCAGGCCGGATCCTCTTCGTAGCAGAGCAGACAGGCGCGCTTGTCGCGGGCGGCGACGATGGCCGCCTCCAGCGCCGCCTGGGCCGCCGAGGTCGCCAGATGGGCCCGGAAGATCGACTGCATCTCGGCGGTGCGGCCTGCACGGGCGGCCTCCCGGCCCGCCTTGGGCGTCCCGAGGTCGCGCAGATGCAGATAGCCGACGCCGTGGGCGTTCAGGCTGCCGCCCAGCAAGGTCTTGGAGTAGCCCGCCCGCCGCGAGGACGCGACAGCACGCACGTCGATCACCAGCTCGACACCGCCGGCGTGCAGCCGATCGATCACCTGATCCAGCGGCGCTCGCTCGTAGCCTATGGTCGAAAGCGGATGCATAAGCCGAACATATGAACCACGACGCACCGCCGCCAGCTTCGCCGTTTCCAGGCGGCGACCCCGCCCGCCGCCGCATGATCCGCCTGCGCGACGGGGAGATGGCCGCGCTGGAGTTCGGCGATCCGAACCGGCCCATCGATGTCGTCTTCTCCCACGCCAACGGCTTCAACGCCCAGACTTATCGCGCCGCGCTGCAACCCCTGGATGATCTGCGCATCCTTGCTGTCGACCTGCGAGGCCACGGCGCCAGCCGCCTGCCCGCCGATGCGCACCGCTACCGGCGCTCCTGGTCGATCCTGCGGGATGATCTGGTGGAGGTGATGGACACGATCGCGCGGGAACAGCCGTCGGGCCCGCCTATGGTGATGGCCGGTCATTCGATGGGAGCGATCGTCTCCCTCCTCGCCGCGGACAGGCGGTCGGATCTCGTCAAGGCCGCCGTGTTGCTGGAGCCGGTGATCCTGCCTCACTGGGCCAGCCTCTACGCCGCCCTGCCCTGGGTGTCGGGCGGAACCTGGCGCAACATCCCCCTCGCGGTAGGCGCCCGGCGCCGGCGGCGGCAGTTCGACAGCGTGGAGCTGGCGCTCTCATCCTATCGCGGCCGCGGCGCCTTCAAGACCTGGCCCGAGGCGACACTGCAGGACTACGTCGCCGCCGGCTTTCGTCCGTCCACGGACGGTGGCGTCGAACTCGCCTGCGATCCGGATTGGGAAGCCGCCAACTACGCGGCTCAGGCCAACGACACCTGGGGCGCGCTGCGCCGGCTGCAGCGGCCGATCACCTTGTATCGGGCCGAGCACAACTCATCCTGCCACGCATCGTCCACCGCGCTGGCCCGCCGCAACGCCCTGCTGCGCATCGTTCCGGTCTCCGGGACGAGCCACTTCCTGCCGATGGAACGGCCGCAAATCGTCCAAGCCGCCCTGCGTGAAGCTGTCGCCAGCTAAAGCGGCATGTCGCTGCGCTGGACCGCCGCGAAGGCCTCCAGCGCAGCGGGCGGCGCTTCGATCACCTTGCGGGCGTCGAGGTCGAAATTGGCCGCCAGCACCTCGGCGCTGGCCCAGGACTTGCCGCTGATCGGATCGAGCAACCAGTGGCGCGCCCGCCGCAGCTTGGACGTCGCACCGACCCCCGCCGAGCGCACTTCCAGTCCCAGGCCCGCGGTGGGCAGGTCGCGATAGAGCAGCCGGTACTCCAACGCCGCACTGCCGAACCGGGAAACGGCGCCCGGCGCCACCTCGGCGACGGACTTGGTGAGGCTGCTGATCAGCAGGCTCAGCCCCTCCGCCATGCGGGCCATGGCGGCGTCTGGGCGCATCCGTCCGAACACATCGCATTCGCCCGGCTGCACCGCGCCGCGGCCGCCGCAGATCAGGCCAAGGGCGTCGGCGCGCTCCAGGCTGCCAGCGCTCTCGACCACCGACGCGTCGATGCCGCGGGGGGCGGCGAAGTCGGGCGTCTCCACCTTCAGCCCCTCGGCCGCCGCGCGCACCCGGGTCGGCCAGGCGAAGGGACGCCCGTCGCGGGGCGCGGCGTGGACCACGCGGGTCAGGAAGGTCGCCGCCGGCTCGCCGGAGAGGCTATGCCGCAACACCTGCAGCAGGACCGCATCCTGCTCGCCGATCGAGACGACCCCGGCCTCCATATGCAGCGGCGCATCGGCCCGCGCCTCCCGCAGGAAGCGGATGTGGTGGGAGCGTACGATCAGGGTCGAGGCGGCCCGCGGTGCGAACGCCTCCGGCAGGCCCAGCGCGGCGGCGACGCCGGCCAGCCCCTCCATCGCCCGGGTCACATAGAAGCGGATGTTCATATGGCCCATGGAATCGCATTCCCACGTCGCCACGCTGCCGCGCCAGACCTCTATCGCCGCCGATTGTCCGCCCACTCGTCGTCCCCCTTAGAGCGAGGCGCACCTTAGAAAGATTCAGCTACGGCGTCGCGCCCCGAGACGCCTTCTCTTCCAGCCCCGACCGGCCTTCCCGGGCGGCGAGCTTGGCCGCCACAGCCTCCGTCGACACCCCCGCCGCGGCGAGGACGACGAGCCAGTGGTAGAGGAGGTCCGCGCTCTCCGACGCCAAGGCCTCCGGATCGTTCTGGGCCGCGGCGATCACCGTCTCGACGGCTTCCTCGCCCAGCTTCTTGGCGGCGACGGCAGGGCCGCCGGCCAGCAGCTTGGCGGTGTAGGATGACGTTGGGTCGGCGCCCTTGCGGGCGGCGATGGTGGCTTCAAGGCGTGCGAGGACGTCCCCCAGGGCGGCCATGCTCAAGTCCTCCGAACGGGCAGGCCGGCGTCCCCCAGGGCCGCCTTGGCCTCGCCGATGGAAATCTCGCCGAAATGGAAGATGGAGGCGGCCAGGACGGCGTCCGCGCCGCCCAGCTTGACCGCGTCGACGAGGTGCGACGCAGCGCCAGCGCCGCCCGAGGCGATCACCGGCACCCCCACGGCGGAGGTGACCGCCGCCAGCAGGGCGTTGTCATAGCCGATCTTGGCGCCGTCGCGATCCATCGAGGTCAGCAGGATCTCCCCTGCACCCTTGTCCACCGCGAGGCGGGCGTAGTCGAGCACGTCGAGGCCGGTGGCACGGCGGCCCCCGTAGGTGAACACCTCCCAGCGACCGGGCTCGGTCTGTTTGGCGTCGATGGCGGCGACGACGCACTGGGCGCCGAAGGCGTCCGCGGCGCGGGCGAGGAGATCGGGGTCCTCCACCGCCGCGGTGTTGATGGAGACCTTGTCGGCGCCTGCCAGCAGAAGGGCGCGCACGTCCTCGACGGTGCGCACCCCGCCGCCCACGCCCAGCGGCATGAAGCAGACGTCGGCGGTGCGGGCGACCACCTCGCGCATGGCGCCGCGGCCCTCGTGGCTGGCGGTGATGTCGAGGAACATCAGTTCGTCGGCGCCGGCGGCGTCATAGGCCTGGGCCTGCTCCACCGGATCACCGGCGTCGCGCAGGGAGACGAAATTGACCCCCTTCACCACCCGGCCGTCCTTGACGTCGAGGCAGGGGATGACCCGGACCTTGATCATGCTTACGCCCGCGCCGCCTGCAGCGCTTCGCTGGGACGCACCGCGCCGGAGTAGAGCGAGCGGCCGAGCACCGCGCCGGCGATGGGCGCGCCCTTGCGGGCCTTCAGGTCGACGATGTCCTTCACCGAGCCGACGCCGCCGGAGGCGATGACGGGGATGTCGACCGCATCGGCGACGATGCCGATCTCTTCGACGTTGACGCCCTCCAGGGTGCCATCGCGTCCAATGTCGGTGACGATGAGGGCGGCGACGCCCGCATCCTCGAACCGGCGGGCGAGGTCCACCGCCGTCAGGTCGGAGGTCTCGACCCAGCCGTGCACGGCCACCTTGCCGTCGCGCACGTCGACGGCCACCGCCACCTGCTCTGGGAAGGCCGCCGCCGCGAGGCGGACCAGTTCGGGCTCGCGCACCGCGGCGGTGCCGAGAATGACGCGGCTGACCCCCGCCTCCAGCCAGGCCTCGACGGCCTCGAAGGTGCGCACGCCCCCCCCGACCTGCACGGGAATGGAGATTTTGGACAGGATGGCGGCCACGGCGGCGGCGTTCACCTGCCGCCCCTCGACCGCGCCGTCGAGATCGACCACGTGCAGCCAGCTGAAGCCGTCGCGCACGAAGCGTGCGGCCTGGTCCGCGGGATCGTCGTTGAAGACGGTGGCGTCATTCATATCGCCCCGAAGCAAGCGCACGCACTGGCCGCCTTTGAGGTCGATGGCAGGGTAGAGGATCACGGGCGCCACTCCAGAAACCGTCCGATCAGCGCGAGCCCGGCGGTTTGGCTTTTCTCCGGGTGAAACTGCACACCGGCGACATTCTCCTTCGTCACGATGGATGCGAACCGGCCGCCATGGTCCGTCGTCGCGGCGACGGTGGCTGGATCGCTGGCGTGAAACGCGAAGGAGTGGGTGAAATACATATGGGTGTCCGGCCCCATGCCGGCGGTCAGGGCGTGGGGCGCAGCCGCCTCCAGGGTGTTCCACCCCATGTGCGGAACCTTGGCGTGCGGGTCGGACGGCTCCAGGCGGCGCACGTCGCCGGGGATCCATCCCAGGCCCTCGTGCTCGCCGAATTCCCAGCCCCGTTCGGCCAGAAGCTGCATGCCGACGCAGACCCCGAGGAAGGGCGCGCCGCGGCCTTTCACCGCCTCGGTCATCGCTTCGGCGAGGCCGTCGCGGGATCGGAGCGCCGCCATGCAGGCCGCGAAGGCGCCGACGCCCGGCAACACCACCCGGTCGGCCCGCGCCACGATGGCGGGATCGGCGGTGGTCAGCACCTCGAAGGCGGCGTGGCTATCGCGCGCAGCCTTCTGCAAGGCCTTCTCCGCCGAGTGGAGATTGCCCGAGCCATAATCGATGAGGGCGACGGTCTGCATTGCCGAAAAACTGGAGCCTTGCGCGCGCGGGGCCTCCCCCTAGCCGCAAATGGCGAAGAACTAAAGCACTCCCTTGGTGGAAGGCGCCTGGCCCCCCGTCTTGGGATCGATCTCCACCGCCTGACGCAGGGCGCGGGCGAGGGCCTTGAAGCCGCTTTCGGCGATGTGGTGGCTGTTCTCGCCGTAGAGGGTCTCGAGGTGGACGCAGGCGCCGACGTTCATGGCGAAGGCGTGGTGGAACTCCTTGAACAGCTCGGTGTCCATGTCTCCGACCTTGGGCCGCACGAAGCCGACCTTCCAGATCAGATAGGGCCGGTTGGACAGGTCGATGGCGCAGCGCGTCAGGGTCTCGTCCATCGGGATGTAGGCGGTCCCGAAGCGGCGGATGCCCTTGAACCCATTCAGCGCCTTGTTCATCGCCTGGCCGATGACGATGCCGGTGTCCTCCACCGTGTGGTGCATGTCGATGTGAAGGTCGCCCTTGGTCTCAACCTGCATATCGAAGCCGCCGTGCCGCGCGAACGACTCCAGCATGTGGTCGAAGAATCCAATGCCAGTGGAAACGGTGGAGACTCCCGTACCGTCGAAATCGACGGACACGCGAATCTGGGTCTCCTTGGTCTCACGGACGACTTCGCCGGTACGGCCAGCCATCGACTGCTCCTACTCTCTTTTGACGCTTACAGGCCGGCCTTGGCGGCCAGCTCCTTGAAGGGGGTCTGCGGCCGGGGGCCGTAGTGCGAGATGACCTCGGCCGCCGCGATGGAGCCGAGTTGGCCGCACACCTGCAGCGGGCGGTTGCGGGCGTAGCCAAAGAGGAAGCCGGCAGCGTACTGGTCGCCGGCGCCCGTGGTGTCGAGCACCTGATCCACCGCCGCCGCCGCCACGGTTTCGGCGCCGGTCTTGGTGATGATCACCGAGCCCTTTTCGCTGCGGGTCAGGGCGGCGATCTCGATATGGGGGCGCAGGCCCGCGGCCGCCACATCGAAGTCGGTCGTCTGCATCAGCGCCTTCACTTCGCTCTCGTTGGCGAAGAGGATGTCGACGTCGGACTCGATGAAGGCCATCAGGGCCGCCCGGTGGCGATCGACCACGAAGCCGTCGGACAGGGTCAGGGAGATCTTGCGGCCAGCGCCCCGGGCGATGGTGGCGGCCTTGGCGAAGGCCTTGCGCGCCTCGTCCGGGTCGAACAGGTAGCCCTCGAGATAGAGGACGTTGGCGCCCCGGATCATCTCGGCGTTCAGGTCGTCGGCGGTCAGGGCGTTGGAGGCCCCCAGGAAGGTGGACATGGTCCGCTGGCCGTCCGGCGTCACATTGATCAGGCAGCGCGCGGTGGCGAGCCCGCCGGTCAAGGGGGCGACCGTGTAGTCGACGCCGATGGCGCGAATATCATGCTGGAACACCTCGCCCAGCTGATCCGCCGCCACCTTGCCGATGTAGCCGGCCTTGCCGCCGAAGGACGCCACCCCCGCCACGGTGTTGGCGGCCGATCCCCCGGAGGTCTCGATGCCCGGCGCCATGCGTGTGTAGAGGGTGTCCGCCTGCGCCTGGTCGATCAGCGACATGCCGCCCTTGGGCAGGCCCTCGGCGTCGAGGAAGGCGTCCTCGGCCGGCGAGATCACGTCCACAATGGCGTTGCCGACGGCGACGACGTCGTAAGCTGCGGTCATAGGGCCTCTGTCGATGCGGGGGTTGAAAAGTCGCGCGAGTATAGTGACCGCGCGGCCCGCGGCAACGCTATCACTCCAGCTACCAAGATTGCCTTAGTCAGCTCCGCCTTCGCCTTGATGGCGCCGCATCGCGATTCTAATCCAAGACCATGCGCGGTTTGCCAATTCTCATCTGCCTGAGCCTTGTCGCCGTGGCACAGAACGCCTCGGCCGCCAAGCCCCGCGCCACGCCGGCGAGCGAGCCGCAGACGGGCCTGCAGTCCCTGACCAACGCCACCCAGGCCGAGGTGCGCGCCAAGTTCGGCGAGCCGCATGTGGCCCGCGCCGAGGGGGCCGGCGCCTTCTGGACCTATCAGCTTCCCGACTGCGCCCTGTTCGTCTTCTTCCGCAAGGACGCCAAGGTGCTGAAGGTCAGCGGCCTCTCCGCAGGGCCGCGCCGACGCGGCGAACCGGCGCCGGACGCCGCCGCCTGCATCGACACCGCCGAGCAGCCGTAGGCCTCAGACCCCTAGGAACAGGGGCCGCGAGGGGCAGAGGTCGGCCACGCGGCACACCTCGCACTTGGGCTTGCGGGCGACGCAGATATAGCGGCCGTGCAGGATGAGCCAGTGGTGCGCCCGGGTCAGGTAGGGCGGCGGCACCTTGGCCATCAGCTCCCGCTCGACGCTGTCGGGGGTCGAGGCCAAGGACAGCTTCAACCGATGCGAGACCCGGAACACATGGGTGTCCACCGCGATGGCCGGCTCCACGTCGAGCTCGTTCAGCACCACGCTGGCGGTCTTGCGGCCGACCCCCGGCAGGGCCTGCAGCGCCTCCCGTTCCAGCGGAACCTCGCCGCCATGCTGGTCGATCAGGAGGCGCGACAGGGCGATCACGTTCTTGGCCTTGTTCCGGTAGAGGCCGATGGTGCGCAGCATCTCGGTCAGCCGTTCCAGGCCGAGGTCCAGCATCTTCTGCGGCGTGTCGGCGATGGCGAACAGGGGCGCGGTGGCCTTGTTCACCGACTTGTCGGTCGCCTGGGCGGACAGGGCGACCGCCACCACCAGGGTATAGGGATTGAAGTAGTAGAGCTCGGTCTTGGGATGATCCTCGGCCGCCTCGAAGCGGGCGAAAATCTCGGCGATGCGCGCCTGCTCGGCCGGCGGAAGGCGCTTGGGCCGGGGTTTCGGCCGGGTCTTGGCCGGGACGATTCGGGAGCTTTTCATCACGCGCAACGTGGCGAACGGCGGCGTCAGCGTCCATACTTGCGGGCATGACGTCCCCGGCCCTCTACATGGACGCCGTCATCACCCCGAACCGCTCGATGTCGCGGACCGGGCTCTATGTGCTGTTCGGGATATTCGGCGCGGCCAACCTCCTGATCGCCATCTTCCTGCTGGTGATCGGGGCGGTCCCCGTTCCCATCTTCCTGGGCCTCGACTTCGCCGGCCTGGCGCTGGCCTTCCACATCAGCAACAAGCGGGCGCGCACCGCCGAGCGGGTGCGGGTGAGCGCAGACTTGGTGGAGGTCTCCCGCGAGGCCGACGGCCGGGCGCGCACGGTCTGGTCCTCCCCCACCGCCTTCACCCAGGTCAGCTTCGATCCGGACGAGCGCCGCGGCCCGCACCTGCGGCTGAAGCGCGCTGGCCGGGCGCTGATCCTGGCCCGCAGTCTCGGTCCGGAGGAGCGCGGCGCCTTCGCGACGGCCCTGAAGGCGGCCATCCGCGCCGCCCGCAGCGAGCGCTATCCCGCCTAGGCCCGGTTGCGCCGCCCGTCTTGCGCCGCTATCTCCGGGGGCAAGATCCCCCAACCCTTTTAAGAGCGAGCGCGGACGCCCCCATGGCGCAGCAGTTCATTTTCCAGATGCAAGGCCTCACCAAGGCCTTCCCCGGCGGCAAGAAGGTGTTCGAGAACATCTGGCTGTCGTTCTACTCCGACGCCAAGATCGGGGTGGTCGGTGTCAACGGTTCGGGTAAGTCGACCCTGCTTAAGATCATGGCCGGGCTCGACAAGGAGTTCTCGGGCGAGGCCAAGGCCGCCGACGGCGTGAAGATGGGCTACCTGGAGCAGGAGCCGCATCTGGACGAGAGCCTCAACGTGTGGGGCAACATCATCTCGTGGTGCGAAGAGAAGAAGATCTTCGACCGCTACAACGCCCTCGCCGCCGAGCTGGGCGAGAACTATTCCGACGAACTGATGGAGGAGATGACCGCCCTCCAGGAGAAGATCGACGCCGGCGATCTGTGGGACATCGACAGCCGCATCGAGATGGCCGCCGACGCCCTGCGTTGCGCGCCCAACGACTGGCCGGTGGACAAGCTGTCGGGTGGTGAAAAGCGCCGGATCGCGCTTGCCCGCCTGCTGCTCTCCAAGCCCGACATGCTGTTGCTCGACGAACCGACCAACCACCTGGACGCCGAGTCCGTGGCCTGGCTGCAGCACCACCTGGAAGCCTTCCCGGGCTGCGTGATCCTAGTCACCCACGATCGCTACTTCCTGGATCAGGTGACCAAGTGGACGCTCGAGCTCGATCGCGGCAAGGGAATCCCCTACGAGGGCAACTACTCCGGCTGGCTGGAGCAGAAGACCAAGCGCATCGTCCAGGAGAAGTCGGAGTCCGACGCCCGCCAGCGCGCCATGACCCGCGAACTGGAATGGGTGCGCTCCGGCGCCAAGGCTCGCCAGGCCAAGTCCAAGGCGCGCCTGGCCGCCTACGACGAGATGGTTCGCGAGCAGGAGCAGTCGCGTCAGGCCCAGAGCTTCGCCACCATCCAGATCCCGCCCGGCCCGCGCCTAGGCAATGTGGTGCTGGAAGTCGACAATCTGGAGAAGGCCTTCGGCGACAAGGTCCTGTTCAAGGGCCTGTCCTTCAAGCTGCCCCCCAACGGCATCGTGGGCGTGATCGGGCCTAACGGCGCCGGCAAGTCGACCCTGTTCAAGCTGATCACCGGCCAGGAAAAACCGGACGCCGGGACCTTCCGCGTCGGCGAGACCGTGAAGCTGGCCTATGTGGACCAGAGCCGCGACGCGCTCGATCCCAACAAGACCGTGTGGCAGGAAATCTCCAACGGCCTGGACATCCTTGCCGTCGGCAAGCGCGAGATCAACACGCGCTCCTACGTCGGCTCTTTCAACTTCCGCGGCGGCGACCAGCAGAAGAAGGTCGGCCAGCTGTCAGGCGGTGAACGCAACCGCGTGCACCTGGCCAAGACGCTCACCGAGGGCGGCAACCTGATCCTGCTCGACGAACCGACCAACGACCTCGACATCGAGACGCTGCAAAACCTCGAAGAGGCGCTGGAAGAGTTCGCCGGCTGCGCTGTGGTGATCAGCCACGATCGCTGGTTCCTGGACCGGCTCGCCACCCACATCCTCGCCTTCGAGGGCGACAGCCATGTGGAATGGTTCGAGGGAAACTTCGAAGCCTACGAGGAAGACAAGAAGCGCCGCCTCGGCTCCGACAGCCTCATTCCGCACCGGATCAAGTTTCAGAAGTTCACCCGCTAGGGGTAGGGGCGGAGCGTCAGCTCCGCCCGACCGTCCCGGCGGCGGTCTGCTTCTTCAGTTGCTCGATCAACACGTTCACGTTGCCGCCGGCGTTGTCGATGGTGGATACGAAGTCTTGCTGCTGGGTGATGGCCAGCCAGACCCCGGCGACCTCCACATCCACCACCCGCCAGTTGCCGTCGTCGCCCTTCAGCACGCGCCACAGGACGCGGATCGGTTGCTTCTGCGCCCCCCCGACCACCTGGCTGGTGACGATCACATCGCCGGGCTTGCGCACGGTGGAGCCGACCACCTTGAGGCTCTCGCCCTTGTAGTCGCTGAGGCGGGTCTCATAGACGCTCGACGCATAGTCGCGGAACACAGGGGCAAAGGCGGCGCGCTGAGCCGGGGTGATGGTGCGGTTGTACTTGCCCAGCACATAGCCGGTGATCCGCGGAACGTCCGCCACCTGATCCACGAACCCGCGGAAGGCCTGCTTCTTGGCGGCGGCGCTGAGGTTCTTGTCCGCCAGGATGCCCAGGGCGCGGGTGGCCTCGGTCTGGACGAAGGCCTCGGCCTGCTGGTCCCGCTGCGCCTGCGCCTGTGCGGCGACGGGAAGCAGGGCGATCGGCGAAACGACGGCGGTGGAAAGGGCCACGGCCAGCGCGGCGGCTCTAAAGTTCGAGGCCATATAGGCGGCTCCTGACGATGAATTGTGCTTCCACAGGTGAGGTTGGCGCTGCGGGATACAACCCCTTGGGGCGCGCCACGCGTCGCAGGGGCGCCCCCTCGCGCATCCAAGGCCCTCCGTATAAGATTTGCCCATGAGCGTGAATGGCTCCCGTTTGGTGGACATGTTGCGGGCGGCGGGGGAGCCGACCCGTTTGCGCATCCTCGCCCTGCTCGCCCGCGAGGAGCTGGCGGTGATGGAGTTGGGCCAGGTTCTGGACCAGAGCCAGCCTCGCGTTTCGCGCCACCTGAAGCTGCTGACCGAGGCGGGACTGGTGGAACGGTTCCCGGATGGGGCGTGGGTGTTCTATCGGCTTTCGTCGGAGGAACCGGCGCACGGCTTCGTCGCCCATACCCTGTCCCTGATCGCCCCCGACGATGCCGTCACCCTGCGCGACATCGAGCGGCTTGAGGCCGTTCGTGAAGGCCGCACCGGCGACGCAGAGGCCTATTTCGCCCGCAACGCCGCACGCTGGGACGAGATCCGCTCCCTCTACGTCTCGGAAGCGGCCGTGGAGGAGGCGATCCTGGCCGCCGCCGGCCCGGGGCCCTTCCGCCGCCTGATCGACCTAGGGGCCGGCACCGGGCGGATGCTCACCCTGTTGGCGCCCCGGGCCGAGACCGCCCTCGGTCTCGACCTCTCGCACCAGATGCTCAACGTCGCCCGCCTGCACGCCGCCGAGGCTGGATTGAAGAATGTCGAACTGAGGCACGGCGACATCTTCGCCACCGGCCTATCCAGCGGCTGCGCCGATCTCGTGGTGGTCCACCGGGTGCTGCACTATCTGGGCGACCCCGCGCGGGCGGTCATGGAGGCTGCAAGGCTGGTGCGCCCGGGCGGCCAGTTGCTGATCGTAGACTTCGCCCCCCACGCGTTCGAGTTCCTGCGCCAGGATCATCAGCATCGCCGCCTCGGCTTTTCCGACCGGGAGATCAACCGCTGGACGGAGGCCGCCGGCCTTTCGCGCGACAGCACGGTGACGCTGCCCCCTCAGTCCGAAGGGCTGACCGTGAAGCTTTGGAGCGCCCGTTCGCGCATTAGGCAACGCCACGCCGCCTGATGCCGACGGTCGCCACCGAAGCCTGGGCCGCCGCCCTGCTGCGCCACGCCGTGATTTTCCGCCCGGACGGCCCCGGGCCCCATCCCCTGGCGATCCAGCTCCATGGCTGCGCCGGCCTGCGCCCATTCCAGGAGCACTATGCCGAGGCCGCGCGGGCGGCCGGAATAGCGACGATCGTGGTCGACTCCTTCCGCCCGCGGGGCCTGTCCCGCGTCGCCGCCAGCGTTCTTGTGTGCACCGGCGCGGCGATGCGGGGCGCGCGGCGCGCGGCAGACCTGTTCGCCATCTATCGGTGGGCGACCCGCCAGTCGTGGGTCGACCCCGCCCGCATCGCCGCCACCGGCTGGAGCCACGGAGGCTGGACCATCATGGACGCGCTGGCCGCGGGCGCCGATGCGCCACGCCTGTGCGGCCTCGGCGACCTCGGCGACGGTCCCCTTGAAGGCCTCGCGGGCGCGGTGCTCATCTATCCCTATGCGGGCTACCCGGCGATGACCGCGGCCCGCGGCTGGGGCGACCACCGCCCGCCGGTCTTCGCCCTGCTCTGCGGCAAGGATCAGGTGGTAGGCGTCCGCGCCCCCAGCCTGGCCCTCGACCGGCTGGAGCGGGATAGGGTGCCGGTGGCCCGTCTCATGCTCCCCGACGCCACCCATGCCTTCGAGGACGAGGGGGCGGCCGACCCGCGCACCCGTTTCCGGGCGGATCTCTTCGGACAGTCCCGAAGATGGTATGTGGACGCCCTGACCCGGGCCTTCGGCTGACGCTGCAGCTTCCCGCCCGCTTTGAGGGATGCCCAGGCGGGTTGCGTATTCCCTTCTACACCCAGCGGCGTCAGGCCGTGGCGGCGTAGGGGATATTTGTTCGTGCGGTCTGCTCACATGCGCTTGGCCACTGCGGCGGCCACCTATTTCGCGTTCCAACTATTCGCCGCCGTTCCGGCCGCAGCCGCGGCCCCGGCGGACGACACCCCCGTGCAAACGGCTGAAGAAGTCGGCCAGATCATCGTGTTCGGGCGTGGGGAGGCCAAGATCGGCGTCGCCCAGGCCGCCAGCGAGGGCACGGTCGCCGGTTCCGACCTGCTGGTCCGCCCGTTGCTGCGGGTGGCGGAGCTGCTGGAAGCCGTGCCCGGCATGATCGCCGCCCAGCACTCAGGCAGCGGCAAGGCCAACCAATACTTCCTGCGCGGCTTCAACCTCGACCACGGGTCGGACTTCACGACCTACATCGACGACGTGCAGATGAACTTCCGCACCCATGGCCACGGCCAGGGCTATCTCGACCTCAACGGCCTGATCCCCGAAGCGATCGACCGGGAGGACTACCGCAAGGGGCCCTACCGCGGCGATGGCGGCGACTTCGCCCTCGCCGGCGCGGCCTATATGTCGACCATCAAGCGGTTCGACCGCCCCTGGGCCTCGGCCGAAATCGGCTCCTACGGCTGGCGGCGGGTCGCGGCGGGAGGCACGGTGGAGAACCTCGGCCCCGGGGACCTCACCCTTCTCGGCCAGTTCAAGGTGTACGACGGCCCGTGGGAGCAGCCGGAACACCTGCGCCACTATTCCGGCTTCGCCAAATATTCGACGCCGACCTCGATCGGCCAGCTCGACCTGACGGCCCACGCCTATCACGGGACCTGGCAGCCCACCGAGCAGATCCCCGAGCGGATCATCGGCACGCCCGTCTGCCCCGACGTCTTCTGCTCCCCCGATCCTTCTGCGACCGGCAAGACCACCCGTTTCATCACCAACGCCAAGCTGAGCGGCGAGGGCTGGCGGGGCAATGTGTTCGCCCAATTCTACGATTGGAACATGTACTCCAACCCGACCTACGCCAATGCGGACGGGTCGAGCGCGCAGATTCACCAGTTCGACCGTCGCTGGGTGTTCGGGGCCAAGGGCGAGAAGACCTGGCATCTTTCCGACAAGCTCGACTTCACCGCCGGCACTGAGAACCACTACGACCTGATCCAGAACGTCGGCGTGGATCACACCGACGATCGGGTCTTCGTCGAAGCCCTCGGCGCCTACCGGGTGAAGGAGGCCTCCGCCTCGCTCTATGGCGAGGTGAACTGGAACCCGATCCAGCCACTGCGGATCATCGGCGCCCTGCGCGGCGACTACTACCACCTGAGCGTCAAGGCCAAGAACCCGGAGGCCGCCGCCCTCGGCGAAGGCTCCGATCATGACGCCATCGTCTCGCCGAAGATCAACGTCGCTTACAAGGTGAGCGACCACATCGAGCTCTACGCCGACTGGGGCCGGGGCTTCCACTCCAACGACGTGCGGGGTGTGGTCAACTATCAGACCCCCGTGCCGACCCTGGTGCGGGGGACCGGCAAGGAGGTCGGGGCGCGGTTCCAGCACTCTAGCTTCACTCTGACCACCACCTACTGGTGGCTGGACGTGAGCAGCGAGCTGCGGTTCGTCGGCGACTCCAACGCCGTGGAGCCGACCGGGGCCAGCCGCCGCCGCGGCTATGAGATCGTCGCCTTCTGGCGCCCGGTGCACTGGCTGGCCATCGACGGCAACTACACCGCCAGCCACGCGCGCTACGACAATGGCGACTATATCCCGAACGCCTTCGAGAACGCGGCCTCGGCCGGCATCTCGGCGATCTTCGACAAGTGGGAAGGCAGCGTCCGCGTGCGCCACCTCGGCCCCTATCCGATGATCGAGGACAACTCGGTGCGCGACAAAGGCAGCACCGTGATCAACCTGCGCGGCGCCTGGAAGCCGGCCAGCATCGAGATCTACGCCGAGGTGCTGAACGTCCTCAACAGCCGCGACAAGGACATCGCCTACTACTACGAATCCTTCATCCCGAGCTTCGACGCGAGCACGGTAGAGGGCCGGCTGAGCCGGGTGGTGGAGCCGCGCACCTTCCGCCTTGGCGCCAAGTACAAGTTCTGATCCCGATAGGGCGGCGCGCCCCGCGCGCCGCCGCCCAGGCGACTAAAGCGGGCGGCCTCGATGTTGCGACGGTCCGGCTAAAATCCTGCTTTGGAACATGCCGATGACCTCTACCGACAAGGCCCGCCCCGCGGCCGCCATCGCCGCCCCGGGCCGCTTTCGCCGGGCCCTGCTGATCGGCCTGTTGATCGGCGCACTTGTCTTGGGCGTCGGCGCGATCCTCCAGACCATCGCGCCCGCCGGGGACGACACCAAACACGAGATCTATCTGCTCGAGCCCCTGACCGCCTAACTCGCTACGGTCGCCTGAAGAACGGCGCCATCCGCCAGAGGATGGGGGACCCGTCGAACTGATGTTTGATCGCCCCCAGCACATGCAGGCAGATCAACGCGATGGTGGCCCATACTAGGGGCGACCCGTGCACCTCCTCGATCACGCCCTTGATCTGTCCCTTGTCATGGCCCTGAAGGAGGCCGCTAAGCCCCGGCACGTGCGGCCAGGCCAGCCCCCAGAACGGGATCGGGCGCGGCCCGATCGATTCCATCACCCAGCCCGACAGGGGCAGGGCCAGCAACATGACGTAGAACAGGCCCTGGACGATGGAGGCCATCCGCCGTTCCCATTTGGCGATGGACATCGGCAGCGGCGGCGGCCGGTGCGCAACGGCCAGGATCAGACGAGCCGCCGTCAGGATCAGGATCGTCAGGCCGAGGGAGATGTGTAGGCCCTCGAAATTACGCTGGGCGGGGGAATGGTCCGGAAGGTCCCCCATGTACCAACCCAGCCCGATCTGCCCCAGCAACAGAGCTGCCATGATCCAGTGAAGCGCCATGGCGCTTACGGTATAGCGTTTATCTTCAAAGGCGGAACGCTCGATCGTCATCGACGGCTCCCAGGCTGAATGGACCGACTGGATAAGCACTCAACGCAGCGATAGGCCTGCATTACATGAGAAAAGAGGGCCGAATTCCTCAGAATTCAACGCAGCTAAAGCGGCCGCCCCCTTAAACATACAGGTACAGATGATCGACGGGCGCCAGCCGCCACCAAAGGTCACGTCGCAATTTGTGTGATGGCGACGGCCGGGCGGCCGGAGAGCCGATTGCCAGCGCTGCGCGCAAGCCCGAACCACCCTCCGCTCACGACCGCGACGGCAAGCGCCAAGAACAGCAGGGCGGGATGGGGCGGCGCGACCCTGAAGACGGAAGCGAACGGCGGGACGGCCAGCACGAGCGCCAGAACCCCTCCCGCTGCAGCCGCGATCAGCCAGTAGATCTTTCGATGGGGCGCAAACAGCCGGCCCCCCGCCGATGAGGCGTTTGCTAGCGCCAGGATCAGGTTGCCGACGACCAAGGCAAGGAAGCCCGCGCCGCGGGCCTCCGGCTCGGGATATTGGCTAAGGGCCAGAACATAGACGCCCAACACCCCGGCAAGCACGCCTGCGCCTTGGAGCAGGGCCAGACCGATTTGGGCCGGCCCGAACAGCGCCTCATCCCGTCGCCGGGGCGGGCGTCGCATGGCGCCTTCGCCTCCCGGCTCCGCTTCGAACACCATCGTGCAGATCGGATCGATGACGAGTTCCAGAAACACGACGTGCATCGGGAACAACAATTGCGGCAGGCCGAGCACGATGGGGATCAACGCCAGGCCGGCGATCGGAACATGGATGGCCGTGACATAGATCAACGCCTTGCGCAGATTGACGAATATGCGTCGCCCGAGACGCACGCCGCCGACAATCGACGCGAAGCTGTCGTCCATCAGCACCAGGTCGGCGGCCTCGCGCGCGACATCCGTACCCTTCTTCCCCATCGCGATCCCGATGTTAGCCGTCTCCAGGGCCGGCGCGTCGTTGATCCCATCTCCTGTCATGGCCACCACTTCGCCGGCAGCCTTCAGGCCCTGGACGATCCGCAGCTTCTGTTCGGGGACGATCCTGGCGAACACCCGCACGCTGCGCAGACGGGCCGCCAGATCGTCGGCAGAAAGTTCGGCCAGTTCGGACCCGAGCATGACGCCGCCGGAGGTATCGATCCCCGCGGCCTTGGCGATCGCCAGCGCGGTCGTTGGGTGATCGCCCGTGATCATCACAACGGAGATGCCAGCGGCCTGGGCTTCGCGCAGCGCGGCGGGGACATCCTTTCGGACTGGATCAAGGAAGCCTAACAGCCCGGCGAAGGTGAAGAGGGCCAATTGCGGGTCGTCCGGAAAATCGCCGCCGACCTGGCTCGACGCCACGCCCAGCACCCGCAGGCCCTGCGCGGCGTAGTCGCTGACCACCGCAGCCAGCCGCTGCACATCGGCGTCCGGCAACCTGCACAGCTTGAAGATCGCTTCCGGCGCACCTTTCGCCCCGGCGAGGGCGGCCCCGTCGGCGGCCCGCCAAAGCTGGGTCACCGCCATCATCTCAGGGCGCAGCGGCCATACCTTCACGGGCTCGCCGCCAAACTCGCTCGAAGCGAGACCGGATGCTTCGAGCAAGCCCTGCACGGCCCTGTCCATCGGGTCGACAGGCCGAACCGCCGACGCCAACCCCGCAATCTTGAGCAGGTGGGCGGACGCGGCCTTCAACGGCCCGCCCCCCACGACCACCGCATCGTCGATCCCGGTCCAGAGCTGAGCGACCTGCATCTGGTTCTCGGTGAGCGTTCCGGTCTTGTCGACGCAGAGCACCGTCGCGCCCCCCAGAGCCTCGATCACGGCGCTCCTGCGCACCAGCACCTGATGTGTGGCCAGACGCCAAGCGCCCAACGCCAGGAAGACCGCCAGGACCATGGGGAATTCTTCGGGGATCAGGGCGATGGCGACCGTGATCCCGGCCAACGCGCCGCCGATCCAATCCCCCCGCAGCAGCCCGTAGGTAACCGCCACCAACGCGCAGAACCCGATCGCAAAAAGGCCAAGCCAAGTGACGAGACGGCCCGCTGTCTTCTGCAGCGGGGTCGGCTCCTGAGCGATCGAGGCCAGCGATACGCCGATCCGGCCGAGCGCCGTCCGCGAGCCTGTGCGACTGACCTGTGCGACCCCCTGGCCGCGCACGACCAACGTTCCCGAGAAAAGGTGCGGGCCAGACTCCGCGCCCGGCGGCGTATCCGGGTCCAGGGCTTCGTCAGGGTGAAGGGTTCGTTTCGAAACCGGCGCCGACTCGCCCGTCAACGCAGACTCATCGACGCTGAGGACGTCGCCCGCAACGAGGAAACCGTCGGTGGGCAGGCGCTCGCCCTCGCCCACCAGCACGATGTCGCCCGGGACGAGTTCACGGGCCGCGATCGAACGCTCGGTGTTGTCGCGGATCACCCGCGCACGCGGTTGGGAGAGATCGCGGAGCGCCGCCAGCGCCTTTTCACTGCGGGCCTCTTGCAGGATGACCAAGCCAATCGTGGCCAGGGCGCCGCCCATCAGGAACAGGCCCTCGCCCAGGTCGCCGAGCACGAGATAGAGAGCCGCCGCGCCCAGCAGCAGCAGGAACATCGGCTCGCGCATTGTTTCGAAGGCGATCCGGGCCACCCCTCGTCCCGCCGAGGCCGGTAGTTCGTTCGCACCGACCGAAGCCAGCCGGCGGCGCGCCTCCGCTTCGTTCAGACCTTGCAGAACAGTGGCGTCCATCGGATCGGTCCAGTGCAGCCGCGTCAGCGCGCGCGAATAAACGCG
>Ga0182736_1000572_pt1 | contig 52892 bp, 54 predicted proteins | sample eDN5th30CKraftBY_FD_128882 | JGI IMG/M metagenome (GOLD analysis project Ga0182736, IMG submission 128882) | Enriched backyard soil microbial communities from Emeryville, California, USA - eDNA 5th pass 30_C Kraft BY (version 2) (version 2) | ecosystem: Environmental > Terrestrial > Soil >... | reverse complement strand
GCGCGGTTACACGTTTGGACAAGCGTGCCATGATTACAGACCCTCCACCGTGATGCCCATGCTGCGGGCGCTGCCGGCGATCGTGCGGACCGCGGCGTCCATGTCGGCAGCCGTCAGATCGGCTTGCTTGGTCTTGACGATTTCCTCGACCTGGGCGCGCGTCAGCGAGCCAACCTTGTCGGTATGGGGCTTGGGCGAACCCTTCTGGATGCCCGCGGCCTTCTTGATGAGAATGGTCGCCGGGGGCGACTTCATCACGAAGGTGAAGCTCTTGTCGGCGTAGGCGGTGATCACCACGGGAATCGGCAGACCGGGCTCCATGCCCTGGGTCTTGGCGTTGAACGCCTTGCAGAATTCCATGATGTTCAGGCCGCGCTGACCCAGCGCCGGACCGATCGGGGGGGAGGGATTGGCTTTACCAGCTGGCACTTGCAGCTTGATGAAGCCGACGATTTTCTTCGCCATGCTTGACTCCTTGCGGGTACGTTCGCAGGCCGTTCAGGCCTGCTCCCCGGGGTTGACGGTCGGGATTGTCCGCGGCGCGAACGCCGCGGGCCGGATGGCGCTGACCGTAGCGCCCCATCCGACCAAAGATCTGATCAGGACTTCTCGACCTGACTGAAATCGAGTTCCACCGGGGTCGATCGCCCGAAAATCGTGACCGACACGCGCAGCTTGCTCTTTTCGTAGTTCACGTCTTCCACGTTGCCGTTGAAGTCGGTGAACGGACCTTCCTTGATGCGGACCATCTCGCCCACTTCGAAGAGGATCTTGGGACGCGGCTTCTCCACGCCTTCTTCCATCTGCGACAGGATATCGTCGACTTCGCGCTGGGGGATGGGCGTGGGGCGATTGCCGGATCCGCCCACGAAGCCCGTCACCTTGTTGGTGTTCTTCACCAGGTGCCAGGTTTCGTCGGTCAGGTCCATCTCGACCAGCACGTAGCCGGGGAAGAAACGGCGCTCGGTGATGGACTTCTGGCCACCCTTGACCTCGATGACCTCTTCCGTGGGCACCAGGATGCGACCGAAGGAGGTCTGCAGCGCGGCCCGCTCGATGCGTTCCGTCAGCGCCTTCTGGACGCTTTTTTCCATGCCGGAATAGACATGGACAACGTACCAACGTTTGCTCATCGTCTTGTTTCCGCCGTGTTATTTCCAACCGAGAATGAGGTCGTACAACACCCACTCGATGGTTTTATCCGTAAGCCACAGGAACAGTGCCATGACCACCACGAAGGCGAACACTGCGACCGTGGTCTGGATGGTTTCCTTGCGGGAAGGCCATACGACCTTGCGCGTTTCCTGAACCGAATCCTGGCCGAACGCGACCAGGCGCCGCCCGGGTTCGCTGAACCAGGCAATCACGAGGGCAACGACCACACCGGCGACGATGACGCCCACCCGGGCGATCGTGGGGCTGCTGGCCAAGGCGTAGAACCCCACCAGCCCCGCGACGAACGCCGCGATGGCCAGGCCCAGCTTGATGCGGTCGGCAGTGCTAGTTATGGTTTCTACGTTTGGATTCGACATCTTTTCGTCCGGGCAGCGCCAGACATTGCTGGCGGCGACGGTGCTTGCAAAAACAACCGGGGCTGGAGGCGCCGCGCCGGGCTTTTGTTGGAAGCCCCGGCTAGACCCCGATGGCTCCGGGAGAGGTGGCAGGGGAAGAGGGAATCGAACCCACAACCTTCGGTTTTGGAGACCGACGCTCTGCCAATTGAGCTATTCCCCTAATGGAGCCCCCCCTCGCGCTTCGCGCTCCCCCAGGGGCGACGCTGGCGGACCGGCAGAGCCGGGTCCACGGCGTCCTGGGTAGGGCCGGATTCTTAAGGAGAGGCCCTGGAACTGCTAACCTTCACTACAACACACCCCGCGCCAGCGCGGGGTGAGAATCTTACTTGATGATCTTGGCAACGACGCCGGCGCCGACGGTACGACCGCCTTCACGGATGGCGAAACGCAGGCCTTCTTCCATGGCGATCGGAGCCAGCAGCTTGACCGTGATCGACACGTTGTCGCCCGGCAGCACCATTTCCTTGTCCTTCGGCAGGTCGATCGTACCCGTCACGTCCGTCGTGCGGAAGTAGAACTGGGGACGATAACCGTTGAAGAACGGCGTATGGCGGCCGCCTTCTTCCTTCGACAGCACGTACACCTCGGCCGAGAACTCCGTGTGCGGCGTGATCGAACCCGGCTTGGCCAGAACCTGGCCCCGCTCGACGTCTTCACGCTTGGTGCCGCGCAGCAGGATACCAACGTTGTCACCGGCCTGGCCCTGGTCCAGCAGCTTGCGGAACATTTCCACGCCCGTGCACGTCGTCTTGACCGTGTCCTTGATGCCGACGATCTCGATTTCCTCGCCGACCTTGACCACGCCCCGCTCGATACGACCCGTCACCACCGTGCCACGACCCGAGATCGAGAACACGTCTTCCACCGGCATCAGGAACGCGCCATCGACCGCGCGCTCGGGCGTCGGGATGTACGAATCCAGCGCCGCCGCCAGTTGCAGGATCGCCGGCTCGCCCAGCTCGCCCTTGTCGCCTTCCAGCGCCATGCGTGCCGAACCCTTCACGATCGGGGTGTCGTCGCCCGGGAAATCGTACTTGCTCAGCAGCTCCCGCACTTCCATTTCCACCAGTTCCAGCAGCTCGGCGTCGTCAACCAGGTCAGCCTTGTTCAGGAACACGATGATGTACGGCACGCCAACCTGGCGCGACAGCAGGATGTGCTCGCGCGTCTGCGGCATCGGGCCGTCGGCCGCCGACACCACCAGGATCGCTCCGTCCATCTGCGCGGCACCCGTGATCATGTTCTTCACGTAGTCCGCGTGGCCCGGGCAATCAACGTGCGCGTAGTGGCGCGTCGCCGTCTCGTATTCCACGTGCGCCGTATTGATCGTGATGCCCCGCGCCTTTTCTTCCGGCGCCGCGTCGATCTGGTCGTACGCCTTCGCCTCGCCGCCGAACTGGCGCGACAGCACCGTCGTGATCGCCGCCGTCAGCGTCGTCTTGCCGTGGTCAACGTGACCGATCGTGCCCACGTTCACGTGCGGCTTGGTACGCTCAAACTTGCCTTTTGCCATGGCTGACTCCCGCCTCTGGATGCCTGCTATAACGGATGGAACCGCAAAAAAACTGGTGCCCATGACGCGGATCGAACGCGTGACCTCTCCCTTACCAAGGGAGTGCTCTACCACTGAGCCACATGGGCGAATTCTGTACTGCAACTACCGGACCGTCCGGCAACTCACCGGGAACCCGGGCGCCTGCGACGACCTCGTTGGAGCGGGTGAAGGGAATCGAACCCTCGTCGTAAGCTTGGAAGGCTTCTGCTCTACCATTGAGCTACACCCGCCTGCCACTACTGCCGCGGACCCCACCGCCGCCAAACCTTCCAGCCAAAATTTTGACCAGCCGCTTGAGTTACAGCACGCTCCAAGCCACTGGCCACGTCGCGGGTCCACCCACGAATTTCTACCGGAAAGCAAAGCTTTTTGGTGGAGGGGATTGGATTCGAACCAATGTAGGCGCAAGGCCAACAGATTTACAGTCTGCCCCCTTTAACCACTCGGGCACCCCTCCGCCGGGGAACGAAAGATTATGAAGGAGCCAAAAAGGAAAGTCAACTCAGCCTCCCCGCGCGGTACTCGAGTTGGCCAACCCAGGGTTTCCACTAGGAATTCATTCGTTTTAAAAGCCTAAAAGTCCATATATAGTCTTTTAGGTCTTATTAAAAACGAGGAGACTTCCGTGAGGATACGCCAGGTCCTGTATGCGGGCATCGCCGCCGTCGCCGCGTGTGCCGGCGCAGCGGCGCACGCCGCCGATTTCCCCCAACGCCAGATCCGCATCCTGGTGCCCTTCCCGCCCGGCAGCGGCACCGACGGATCGGCCCGCGTGCTGGCGCAGGAGATCACCAGGGCCACCGGGCAGACGGTGGTCGTGGAGAACAAGGCGGGAGCCAACGGCTTCATCGCCACCGAAGAGGTCATGCGCGCCCCGGCCGACGGCTACACGCTGCTGCTGACCAGCAATACGCACGTGGCCAACAAGTTCCTGTTCAAACGCACGCCCTACGACCCGGTCCAGGACTTCAAGGGCATCACCTTGCTCAAGGAGGGCCCCCTGGTGCTGCTGGTACGGGCCGACTCGCCGATCCGCAGCGCCGCCGACCTGACCCGCGCCGCGCGCGCCGCCAAGACACCGCTGGCCTTCGGCAGCGGCAACTCGTCTTCGCGGGTGGCCGCCGAACTCTATAAGCAGCTCGAGCACGTCGACATGCTCTACGTGCCCTACAAGGGCAACCCGCTGGCCATCGGCGACCTGATCGGCGGGCGGATCGACCTGATCTTCGCCGACTCGACCTCGGCCACTCCCTTGATCCGGGGCGGCAAGGTACGGGCGATCGCGACCACCGGGCGGGCCCGCACCCCCAACCTGCAGGAAACCCCCACTCTTATAGAGAGCGGGTTGGCGGACTTCAACCTGGGCTCGTGGCTGGTCGTGCTGGCGCCGCGCGACACGCCCGATCCCGTGGTCGATCGCCTGAACCAGCTCTTCCGCGATGCGCTGCGCACCGAAACCGTGAAGCGCAACTTCCTGGAATCGGACGCGGTGCCGCTGGGGACCAGCCGCCAGGAACTGGCCGACTTCATGGACTCGGAGAACCGCCGCTGGGGTTCGATCATCCAGAAAGCCGGCATCCAGCCCGAGTAACCCCCCCCCCGGAGCATCCATGTCCATCGACACCCAGAAGACCGACCGCGGGGTCGGCATCATCACCATCAATCGTCCCGAGAAGCTCAACGCCATGGACGCGGAGCACTATCGGGGCCTGTCCGACGCCTGGGCGCAAATGCGCGACGACACCGACGTGCGCGCCATCGTCATCACCGGCGCCGGCGAGAAATCCTTCAGCACGGGCGCCGACCTCAAGACCTTCATCGGCAATCCGCCCCAGCTGTCGGAGTTCTGGCTGACCCAGCAGGGCATGCTGCTCAACCGCGGGCTGGAGATGTGGAAGCCGGTGATCGCCGCGGTCAACGGCTATTGCCTGGGCGGCGGCATGACGCTGCTGCTGGCGACCGATATCCGCCTGGCCGTGCCGCACGCGACCTTCGGCCTGTCCGAGGTCAAGCGCGGGGTGATCGCCGCCAACGGCGGCACGCAGCGCGTGATCGAGCAGTTGCCGCGCGCCATCGCCATGGAGTTCCTGCTGACCGGCGATGCCTTCGACGCCGCCACCGCCGAACGCTGGGGCCTGATCAACCGCCAGGTCGAGCCCGCGCAGTTGATGTCCGAGGCCCTGAAAATCGCCGGGCGCATCGCCGCCAATGCCCCGCTGGCCGTGCAGGCCGCCAAGGAACTGGCCCTGCGCGCGGGCAGCATGGACCTGAACGTCGGATTGCGCATGGAGCAGTTGTACAACCGCATGCTGTCGGCCACCGAAGACGCCGCCGAAGGCCGCCAGGCCTTCAAGGAAAAGCGTCCGGCCCGGTTCAATGCGCGCTGACGCCACAGGAAACCCCATGAGAGGAAAGTACGTCATCGCCGGGATCGGCCACACCCGCTACGGCAAGCTGCCCGGCCGCTCGACCGTCAGCCTGAATGTCGAGGCCTGCCGCAACGCACTGGCCGATGCCAACCTCGGCAAGGACATCATCGACGCCCTGTTCGTCAAGGTGCCGACCTCGGCCCGCGAATTCATGTACGGCCAGAAACTGGCCGAAGCCATGGGCCTGCGCCCGAAGCTGGGCGGGGCCTGGGACCAGGGCGGCGCGGCCAACGTGGCGCTGATCTCCCAGGCCGTCATGGCGATCGAGGCGGGCCAGTGCGAAGCCGCCCTGGTCTGCTACGCGGACAACCCCCGCACCGGCAACCGCGCCGTCTACGCGCGGCCGCGCGGCGACGACGCCGTGTACGGATGGTTTTCCACCGCCGCCGGCTACGCGATGATCCAGCGCCGCCACATGATCGAACACGGCACGCGCCCCGAAGATCTCGGCGCCATCGCCAAGGCTTGCCGGCGCCACGGCGCGGCCAACCCCAACGCGCAATTGCGCGCCGCCATTTCCCTGGACGACTACATGGCCTCGCCCATGCAGATCGACCCGCTGCGCCGCGACGACTGCTGCCTGGTCTCCGACGGCGGCGCGGCGGTGGTCGTGATGAGCGCGGCGCGCGCCCGCGCGCTGGGCGTGCCGAACGCCGTCCCCATCCTGGGCTTCGGCCAGGGCCAGACCTCGTGGGAAGTGGCGCAGCGGCCCACGCTCACTTCGACCGAGGCGGTCGTCTCCGGCCGCACCGCCTTCGCCATGGCCGGCCTCGCGCCCAAGGACATCGACGTCGCTCAGATCTACGACTGTTTCACCATCACCGCGCTGATGACGCTGGAGGACTACGGCTTCTGCAAGAAGGGCGAAGGCGGCCGGTTCGTCGCCGACGGCCGCATCGAGGCCGGCGGCGACCTGCCGCTCAACACCAGCGGCGGCCTGCTGTCCGAGACCGGCATGCCCGGCATGCAGCTGGTCATCGAGGGCGTGCGGCAGATCCGCGGGCAGGCCACGCTGCAGGTGCCCGGCGCCGACACCTGCCTCGTCAGCAACCAGGGCGGCACCATGCACACCCACAGCACGCTCATTCTAGGCAGCCAGCCATGACCGAATTTCCCCAGCCCGACATTACCGAGACCAACCGCCCGTTCTGGGATGGCCTGAAGGCCGGCGAGCTGCTGTTCCAGCAATGCGGGCAAGGCCACCGCTGGCTGCCGGCGCGCGACCACTGCCCGCACTGCCTGAGCGACGACGTCCGCTTCGTGCCCGCGGCCGGCGGCGCCCGCCTCGTCAGTTGGGTGCTCTACCGCAGCGCCCACCATCCGGCCTTCGAATCGCGCGTGCCCTACAACGTGGCCATCGTGGAACTGGACGAAGGGCCGCGCATGATCTCCAACGTTCTTTGCGACGAACCGGCGCTGCGCGCCGACATGCCGCTGCGCCTGCGGATCGAGGCCCAGGACGACTACGCGGTGGCGCGCTTCGAGCCCGCCGGGCAGGGGGGCCAGGCATGAGTGCCCGCGCCCGGCCGCCCCGAGGCGGCGCGCCCTCTCACGGGGAGGATATCGCGCAGCGGCAGGAGGGTACACCCGTGGGCGCCGGCATGCCCCAGCCCCTGGCCGGCATCACGGTGCTGGACCTGACCCAGATCTACAACGGCCCCTACGCCACCTTCCTGATGGCGCGGGCCGGCGCGGACATCGTCAAGATCGAGCCGCCCGGCGGCGAACACCTGCGCAAGCGCGAAACACTGCCCGACGACGTGGTGACGGTGCCGTTCGCCATGTTCAACGCCAACAAGCGTTCGCTGTGCCTGGACCTGAAGACCGACACCGGCCGCGCCGTGCTGCGGCGGCTGGCCGCCCGCGCCGACGTGCTGGTCGAGAACTTCACCCCCAGCGCCATGGAGCGGCTGGGACTGGGCGCCGAATCGCTGATGGCGGCCAACCCCCGGCTCATCTACGCGTCGAGCTCCGGCTACGGCAGCACCGGCCCCTATCGCGACTACCCCGCCATGGACCTGGCGGTGCAGGCCATGTCGGGCGTCCTGAGCAGCACCGGCCAACCGGACGGCGATCCGGTCAAGGCCGGCCCGGCCGTATGCGACTTCATGGCGGGCATCCACCTGTACGGCGCCATCGTCACGGCCCTGCTGCGGCGCGAACGCACCGGCGCGGGCGGACGCGTGGAGGTCTCGATGATGGAGGCGGTCTATCCGTCGCTGGCCTCCAACCTGGGCGGACTGCGCCGCGGCAACCGCAGGCCGCAGCGCACCGGCAACCGGCATGGCGGCATGGGGTTGGCGCCCTACAACGTCTATCCATCGGCCGACGGCCACGTCGCCATCATCACCACCAACGAAAAACACTGGCGCGCGCTGGTGGCCGCGCTGGACCTGGACGCGCTGGCCGCCGATCCCCGCTACGCCACGCGCGATGCGCGCGCGCGCCACATGGACGAGCTGGACGAGGCGCTGGGCGCCGTCACCCGGCGCCTGGGCAATGCCGAGCTGCTGGCCCGCCTGCGCGCGCGGACCGTGCCCTGCGCGCCGGTACAGGAGCTGCTGGACGTGGTGGACGACCCGCACCTGCATGCGCGCGGCGCGCTGCGCCACATCGACCATCCCGCCTACGGCCGCATCCTGGTGCCGGACACGCCGCTGCGATTCCTCGACCAGGAACCGCCCCCCTACCGGCCCAGTCCCGGCCTGGGGTCCCAGGCGCGGGAGATCCTGGCCGACCTGCTGCAATGCGGGGACGACGAACTTGATAGACTGCAAGCCGAGCTGTCCCCCTGACCCCCCATTTCGAGACTCCCATCATGCAGCAAGACGCGATCATCATTTCGCGGGCCGGCGGGCCCGAGGTCCTGGTTCCCGCGCGGTGCGACATCCCTCAGCCGGCCGCCGACGAAGTGGTCGTCAAGGTCGCATGGGCCGGCGTCAACCGCCACGACTGCGGCCAGCGTTCGCGCGGCCCCAACGACCACGAATCCGACATCCCCGGCCTGGAAGTCTCCGGCACGGTGCATGCCGTGGGACCGCTGGCGCGCGGGCTGGAAGTCGGCATGCAGGTGTGCGCGCTGGTCAACGGCGGCGGCTATGCCGAATATGTCGCCACGCACTGGCAACAAGTGCTGCCGGTTCCCGCCGGCCTGACGCTGCAGCAGGCCGCCTGCCTGCCCGAGGCGGCCTTCACCACCTGGTACAACTTCTTTTCCCTGGCGGCGCTGCAGGTGGGCGAGTCGGTGCTCATCCACGGCGCGACCAGCGGCGTGGGCGTGTTCGCCGTCCAATTGCTGTCGGCGCTGGGCCATCCGGTCTACGCCACCAGCGGCAGCGCCGAAAAGTGCGCCCTGGCGCTGAGCCTGGGCGCGCGCCGCGCCTTCAATTACAAGACCGAACCCTTCGCGCAGCTGCTGCAGGAAGCCGGCACGCCGGTGGACGTGATCCTCGACATGTCGGGCGGACGGCACATGGAGCAGAATCTGGCCGCGCTGGCCTACGGCGGCCGCATCCTGCACCTGTCGGGCGGTACCGCGCCGGTGCCATTGTCGCTGCGCGCCATCATGCAGAAGGAAGCCCGCGTGACCGGCGCCATGATGCGCCCCCTGCCGGCCGCCAGGAAGGCGCTCGTCGCGCAGGCGCTCAGGAAGGTCGTCTGGCCGCTGGTGGGCAGCCGCATCCAGACCCGGGTGCACCAGACCTATCCGCTCGCCCAGGCCAGCCAGGCCCACCGCGACATGGAGCAAGGCGACCACAGCGGCAAGCTGCTGCTGCAGGTGGACGCGGCCTGAACGACGGCTATCGGGGCGCCAGCACCGCGGCCGGCCGGTGGGCGATCAGCACGTCCTTGGGAATGACGATGTCCATCAGGAACACATCGCCCGGATAGTAGGAAATGCCGGCCGTCAGTACCCGCGAATCCGTGGCCATCAACTTGCGGACCAGCTTGGCCACCGGGGCGCCGTAGGGGCAGTCGAGCTTCCTGGCCAGCACCACGTCGGCCGTCTCGATGCTGATGGTCTGGTAGGAATGGTCGACGTCTTCCTCGGCATACTGCAGGGCGAGCTGCAGCAACAGTTCGGAGGCCGCGGCCCCGTCGGGGAAGCGCGCGTACAGGTGGCTCGCCACGAACATGTTGTAGACCCCGATGGGCTTGCCTTCCCGCACGTGCGTCTTGATCACTTCCACGTAGGAGTCGTAGAAACTGCCGCTGGCGACCAGTTCCGGCGGCAGGACGGCGTCGCGCACCACCTCGTGCACGACGATGGAGAAGCCGCCGGCTCGCGGGGACAGGCCCGAAATGGGCGTGCGCAGATGCCCCGGCGCCGCGCCCGGGACCTCGCACACGAAGGTGCCGCGCCCACGGTTCGAGACCAGCACGTTTTCCTGGACCAGCACGTTCACGGCCTGGCGGACGGTAATGCGCGCCACCTGGTACTGTTCAGCCAGCACTTCATAGCGGGGAAGCTGGTAGCCGACCGGCCACGCGCCGGACGTGATCTTGTTGCGCAGCGCGTCGGCCAGCTGCACATATAGCGAAATCCGGCTCTTGGGATCGAGCTTGAACTGGTTGCCCTCGGTACTCATGCTTGCATCCTATCGTACTTTTCAGCGCGGATTCGCCGGACCGATGGCTTGCGGCACGTCCTTGATTTTCTTGAGCGCGAAGCTGGAACGCATATCCACGACCGCCGGATGTTTCATCAGGGTATCCATGGAAAAACGCGAGAAATGCGCGAGATCGACCACCTGCACGCGCAGCAGGTAATCCATGTCGCCCGTCATCGCGTAGCAGGCCACGACCTCGGGCCAGCCCAGGACGTCGCGGGCGAACTGCTCGATGGGCGCATGGCCGCCATCCACATGCTTCTGGAGCCGCACGCTGACGTAGGCCAGGAGGCCCAGCCCCACTTTCTCGGCATCGACGATGGCAACGTACTGCCGGATCACGCCGGTGGTCTCCAGGCGCCGGACCCGCCTCAGGCAAGGGCTGGGCGACAGCGCCACGCGTTCGGCCAGTTCCTGGTTGGTCAGCCGGCCGTCGCGCTGCAATTCCTCCAGAATCCGCCTATCCGTGCGGTCCAATTCGACTTCGGGCATGATTGACCAAAAATTTAATATACAGAGCAATTTTATTTCAAAAACATCGCCTTCATGAGCAATATTTGAAATCATTTGCCTCGCGATCATTCCTACAATTCCGTCTGACAGCCCTTTCGATCAGGCGCGCAGCGCCACAGCGGAGACAACCATGACCACCCCCTTCCAGCCCTGGGACAACCCCATGGGCACAGCCGGATTCGAATTCGTCGAGTACGCCGCCCCCGACCCCGCGGCCCTGGGCAAGGTGTTCGAGGGGCTGGGTTTCAAGGCCATCGCCCGCCATCGCCACAAGAACGTGCTGCTCTACCGCCAGGGCGGCATCAACTTCATCGTCAACGCCGAACCCGACTCGTTCGCGCAGCGCTTCGCGCGCCAGCATGGCCCCTCGATCTGCGCGATCGCCTTCCGGGTGAACGACGCGGCGGCGGCCTACAAGCGCGCGCTGGAACTGGGGGCCTGGGGATTCGACGGGCATAGCGGCCCGATGGAACTCAACATCCCGGCCATCAAGGGCATCGGCGATTCGCTGATCTATTTCGTGGACCGGTGGCGCGGCAAGAACGGCCGCAAGGGCGGCATCGGCGACATCGACATCTACGACGTGGATTTCGAGCCGCTGGATCCGGCCCACGCCGGCGAAGACGCCCGCCACCGCGGCGCCGGCCTGGCCCTGATCGACCACCTGACGCACAACGTGCACCGGGGCCGCATGGCCGAATGGGCGGATTTCTACGAGCGGCTGTTCAATTTCCGCGAGATCCGCTACTTCGACATCGAGGGCAAGGTCACCGGCGTCAAATCCAAGGCCATGACCTCGCCCTGCGGGCACATCCGCATTCCCATCAACGAGGAAGGCAACGACGAGAAGGGCCAGATCCAGGAGTACCTGGATCTCTATCACGGCGAAGGCATCCAGCACATCGCGCTGGGCTCGGACGACATCTACGCCACCGTCGAGGCCCTGCGGGCCTCGGGCGTGGTCTTCCTGGACACCCCCGACACCTACTACGAACTGCTGGACAAGCGCCTGCCGGGCCACGGCGAGGACGTCGCGCGACTGACGAAGAACCGGATCCTATTGGACGGCGCTCCCGGCGGCGGCCTGCTGCTGCAGATCTTCACGCAGACCGTGATCGGCCCGATCTTCTTCGAGATCATCCAGCGCAAGGGCGACGAAGGCTTCGGCGAAGGCAACTTCAAGGCCTTGTTCGAATCGATCGAACTGGACCAGATGCGCCGCGGGGTGTTGTAGCCCCCCTACGCGCTGACGCGCGCCCCCCCCCAGGGGGCGATGCGGGTGGACCGGCAAAGCCGGATCCACCGCATCCTGGGCTAGACAAACGGCTGGCGAGGGCTGGCGCTTTGTGGTGGTCCGCGTTCAGCGCGGCGCGGTGACGCTGCGGATGCCGTCCACGGGGGGGAGCCTGGTGGCCTGGACTTCGACGCGTTCGCCCCCCTGGTCCAGCACCACGCCACCGCCCAGGACCTCGGCCAGCGTGACGCCTTCGGCCAGCTGGGTGCCGACGGCATAGGCGCGGGCGGGGCGGCCGTCGATGGCCAGGACCGCCGAGCCGCTGGGCCCGGCGGCGATGAGGCCCGCCACGACCACCTGGATCTTCGCTCCCGCGCCCGTGCCGAACCAGCCGGCCACGGGGCCGGTGTCGGTCTGCAGGGCACCGTCGCCCACCGCGGTGGGGGGAGCGGGCGGCGGAGACGGCGCGAGCAGGATGGCTCCCCACACGCCCAGGCCCGCCGCAAGCACGAGCAGCGCGACGAAGGTGCTCAATCGGGGGAGGCTGGGGATTACCCGCATTACTGGCTCCGGCAGGGGCCGCTTGGGCGCGGCCGGTCAAAATGGTCCATTTTGCGGGCGGAATATGACAGGGATACCCACATCATGAATTGTCATCTAAAGCAGCGATAATAGGTGCCGCAAAAATTACGACACGGAGTTTACGCTGTGACACGGTCACGCTCTATCCGCGCCCGGCGCCAGGCCGGCTTTACCCTGATCGAGATCATGGTCGTCGTGGTCATCCTGGGCATCCTGGCGGCGCTGGTCGTGCCGCGGGTGCTCGACAGGCCCGATCAGGCCCGGGCCGTTGCCGCCCGGCAGGATGTTTCCGGCATCATGCAGGCATTGAAGTTATACCGTCTCGACAATGGCCGCTACCCCACGACCGAGCAAGGCCTGCGCGCCCTGGTCGAGCGGCCCGCGACCGGACAGGTTCCGCCCAACTGGAAACAGTACCTCGACCGCCTCCCCGCCGATCCCTGGGGCAATCCGTACCAATACCTGAACCCGGGCGTACGCGGCGCCGACGTCGACGTGTTTTCGCTGGGCGCCGACGGCCAGCCCGGCGGCGAAAACGCCAATGCCGACGTCGGTTCCTGGGATCTCTAAGCCCCGGCGCAGCACCGCCGCCCGCGGGGTCGGCGCGGGCCCCCGGCGTGCCCGGGGGTTCACGCTGATCGAACTGATGGTCGTGGTCGTGATCGTCGGGATCGCCGCCGCGGCCGTGACCATCCGGGCCTTCCCCGATCGCCGCAAGCTGCTCCGGGACGACGCCGAACGGCTGGCCCAGTTGTTCTCCGTGGCCCAGGGCGAGGTCCGGGCCGACGGCCGCCGCATCACCTGGCAGGCGGACGAACAGGGCTATCGCTTCGTCCGGCGCGCCCGTGCCCTGACGCCGGGCGCGGTCGTGGCCGCCGGCACCTCCACCACCACGCTGGACACCTTCGGCCGCGACGAACTGCTGCGCCCGCGCCGCTGGGCCGACGGCCCCGTCACCGTACAGGTGGAGCCGCCCGGCCCGCCCGTGTTCACATCGGAGTGGATCCCGGGTCCGCTCATCGTCCGGTTGCGCAACGCCGATGCGATCGTGACCATCCTGCGCGACGAGGCGGGACGCTATGCGGTCCAATGACGCCGGCTTCACCCTGGTCGAAGTGCTGGTCGCGCTGGCCATCGTGGGCGTGGCGCTGGCCGCGTCGGTGCGGGCGGTCGGCCTGATCGCGCAGAACAACGCCGCGCTGCGCGCCAAGTCGCTGGCGCTGGTCGAGGCCGAGAACCAACTGGCCGAATTGCGCCTGGCCCGCCTCATGCCGAGCCCGGGGCGCCAGATGGTCGCCTGCCCCCAGGGCGGCCAGGCCATGCAGTGCGAACAGGTCTTCACCAACTCCGACAACACCAACATCCGCCAGGTGATGATCCGCGTCCATCCCGAGGGCGATCCCGACCGCGTGCTGGCGCAGGTCAACGGCTTCCTGAGCGCGCTGCCATGATCCGACGCGCGCAGGCCGGCTTCACCCTTATCGAGGTGCTCGTCGCCATCTCCCTGATGGCGGTGGTGGCCATCATCTCGTGGCGCGGCCTGGAGAACGTCAGCGCCCTGCAGCGCCGGCTGGCGGGCGATGCCGACGAGGTCGAGAACGTCACCCGCATGCTGGGCCAGCTCGAGCGCGACCTGGCCATGCGCGCGCCGGACGCGCTGCTGGACACCGGCACCGCCACGGCCACCGGCGCGCGGCTGCCGCAAAGCCTGCGCATCACCATCAAGGAAACGCCCGACGCCTCCGCCACGCTGGAGATCATCCGCGCCGACGCGGCCGACCCGGCGGGCTGGCAGCGTGTCGTCTGGTTCCTGGACGGTACGGTGCTGCGCCGCGCGGCCGGCGCCCCGGCGCGCCTCTACCCCCTGCCCGCGGCGGGCGGCGGCGCGGCGATACTAGGGGGCGTGACACGCTTCGCCATACGCGCCTGGGTACCCGGCCAGGGCTGGATCAACACACCGTTCCCCGCCACCGGGACCCCGTTCACCGGCCTGGAGCTATCGGCCGAACGCCGGAACGGCGAGCGCGTGGAGCGCTATCGGCGCGTGGTGGTGCTCGAATGACCGGACGCCCGGACCTTCGCGGCAAGGCGCGCCGGCAGCGCGGCATGGCGGTGATCAGCGCCCTGCTCATCGTGGCCGCCGTGGCGGTGCTCGTGACCGGGCTGTTCCAGCGCCAGGCGGCGTCGGTGCGCGCCGTCGAGAACGAACAGGCACGCATCCAGGCGCGCTGGCTGCTGCTGGGCGGCCTGGACTGGGCCCGCCTGGTCCTGCGGGAAGACGCCCGCCGCAACAACACGACGCGCCTGGGCGAGCTGTGGGCCACGCCCGTGGCCGATACCCGCATCACCCGGCCCGGGGACGACAGGGTGGCCTTGTTCTCCGGCCGCATCGAGGACGAGCAGGGCAAGTACAACCTGCGCAACCTGGCCAAGGCCGGCGTGCCGCAACCCGCGGAAATCGCCGCGCTGGACCGGCTGTGCGCGATGCTAGGCCTGCCCGGCAGCCTGGCGCCGCGGATCGCCGTGCGGATCGCCAGCGCCCAGGCCGTGCCGGGCGGTTCCGGGGAAACCGGCACGGGAACGGGAACGGGAACGGGAACGGGAACGGGGGCCGGAACCGGCACGGGCCAGAACGGGGACACCGCGCAGAGCCGCGGCCCCTCGGCCCCGATGATACGGACGGTGGACGACCTGGAGGGCATCACCGAGGTGGACGAAAAAACGATCGAGGCCCTGCGCCCCTACGTGACGGTGCTGCCCGAGAACACCGCCGTCAACGCCAACACGGCCCCGGCCGAGGTCCTGGCGACGGTGGTGCCGGGACTGTCGCTGGCGCAGGCCCGCGCGCTGACCGAACAGCGCAACGCCGGCTCCTGGTTCAACGACCGGGCCGATTTCGGCAACCGCCTGGCCAATCCTGACATTACTATCAGCGACGCGCAGATCGTCACCGCCAGCAAGTGGTTCATGGTTTCCGGTACCGTGACGCTGGAGCGCGCCGCCGTCACGATGCAGGCGCTCGTCTCGCGGGCCAATGCCAATTCACCCACCGTGGTCTGGAAGAGGGAGACCAATTGAAGACAACGTTGCGGCTAGAGCTACCCGCCCTATCCATGCTGCATGCCAGTTCGCGGGTGGCGTTCGCGCTGCTGGACCGCCAGCATGCCGTCCAGCGGACGGGCGAACTGCCGCTGGCCGAACTGGCCGCGGCCGTGCCGCCCAGCCGCGTCGAGGCCATCCTGCACCCGGCCGACAGCGTGCTGACCACCGTCACGGTGCCGCCCCTGCCCACCCACCGGCTGCAGGCCGCCGTCGCGGGCGCGGTCGAACCCATGCTGCTGGGCGATATCGAGAGCCTGGCCGTCGCCCACGGCGCCCGCACCGGCGACGGCGCCGTCGCCGTGGCATGGACGGCCCGCGACCCGCTGGCGCGCGCCCTGCGGCTGCTGGCCGACAACGGCTTGCCCGCCGACGTCCTGATGCCGGCCCCGCTGGCCCTGCCGCTGACAGAAACAGGATGGACCGTGCTGGTGCGCGACGACCACGTGGTCGTACGCACCGGCCTGCAGACCGGCCAGGCCTGGGCCATCGACCCCTTCGCCACGACCGATGCCGATCCGGCGGTGGCCGCGCTGCTACCCGCGCTCGAACAGGACACCCCCGGCGTCGTCGGCTGGATCGATCCGCCGCCCGCCGGCTGGCCCGAACTCTCGGATACCGAACGCCGCCCCCTGCCCGCCACCGCTCGCTGGCAGGGCGCCACCCCGGGCTGGTCGCTCGCCCTGGCCGATCTGCAGCCGCACCGCACCGGCCGTTCGCCGTGGCGCCAGCCGGCCCTCTGGGCCGCGGCCGCGGCCGCCGTCTGGCTGCTGGGCCTGAACGTCCATGCCTGGCAGTTGGGCCGCGAGGAAGCCGGCCTGCGCCAACGCATGACCGCCCAGGTCAAGGCGGCCTTCCCGGACATTCCCGTCGTGCTGGACCCGCTGCGCCAGGCCGAACAGCGGCGCGACTCGCTGCGGGCCGCGGGCGGTGAATTCGGTTCGTCCGATTTCCTGCCCCTGGCGCTGGCGACCACGCAATTGCTGCCGGCCGCCACGAACAACGTCGTGGCGCTGCGCTACACGCAGGGCGAACTGAAGCTGGAACTGGTGGACGACGGCATAGGCATGGTCGCCAAGGCCGGCGCCGCCCCGACCCCGGCGCCGCAGCAACAGGCGACGCATGGCCTGCGGCGCTTCGTGCCGCGCCGGGAACAGGCGGCCACGCCCGCCCCCGCGCCGGCGGCCAGCCGGATGGAAATCGATCCGGCCATCCTGCAACGCGCCGAGAGCCTGGGCCTGCAGGTCGCGCATGACGACGGCGTCTGGACCATCCGCTCCGCCGCCAGCGCGGGCCAGGACGGCAGCTCGCGCACGTCGCCACAGGGCGGCGGCGTGCGCATTCAACAGGACAACCCGCGACGATGAATTTGCCCGCTTTCAAGCTTTCCATCCCGCCGGCGTTCACCCGGCTCGGCGAAGACGCCGGGCGGCGCTGGGCCCGGCTCGCGCCGCGCGAACGCCGCCTGCTGGGCATCGCCGGCGCGGTGGCCGGCGCATCCCTCGTATTCCTGCTGTTCGTCGAGCCCGCCTGGACCCGCGCCAGCCGCCTGGGCACGCAGTTGCCGCAGTTGCGCACCCAGGCGGCCCGCGTCGACGCGCTGACGACCGAGGCGCGCGGCCTGCAACGCGTGACCAGCGGCAGGATGACGGCCGACGAGACCCGCCAGGCCCTGGCCCAGAGCCTGGAACGCGCCGGCCTCGCCGCCGAGGTGGCCCCCGCGGCCTCGCCGGCGGGGACCACCGGCGAGGCCTGGCAGGTCACCGTCGACCAGGTCCAGGCCGCCGGCCTGATGCAGTGGCTGGCCTCGGTGCCAGGCCGCACCCGCCTTCAATTGGCACAGGCCGATCTGGAACGCCCCACGGACGACAACGGCCGCCTGCTGACGGGCAAGGCGTCGGGCGTCCTGGTATTCACCCCGGCCACGACCGGACAGGCCCGCTGATGCGTACCTGGCTGAAGATCCTCCTGTGCACCGCGGTGGCCCTGGCCGCCGCCCTGGCGGTACTGCCGGCCCGCTGGCTGATCGCGATCCTGCCGGCCCAGTGGCCGGTGGCCGTGGTCGACGCCTCGGGCACGGTCTGGCGTGGCAGCGCGCTGCTCGCGCTTGGTTTCCCCGAAGCCCGCAGCACACTGCCGGCGCCGGTCGAATGGCGGACGAGATGGGATGGCGGCCCGATGGTCGAGATCCGCCACCCCTGGCTGGACGGCCCGCTGGGCCTGCGCCTGCAGACCAACGGTTTCCTGCTGTCGGGCCGCACCCTGAAGCTGCCCGCCTCCACCCTGGAGCAACTGGGGGCGCCCTTCAACACCCTGCGGCCCGCTGGCGACCTGCGGCTCAAGTGGCCGTCCCTGCGGCTCAACGGCGGCATTCCTGCCGGCGAGATCCTCGATGCCGAATGGAGCAACGCCGGCACCGCGCTGTCGCTGCTCCGGCCCATCGGCCACTACCGCGCGCGCCTGACCGGCGAAGCCGGCGGCGCCGTCGCGCTGGCGCTTTCCACGCTGTCCGGCCCCCTGACCATGGAAGGGTCCGGCCGCTGGGCCGCGCGCACCGGCTTCAGCTTCAACGGGGTTGCCCGCCCCGCCCCCAATGCCTCGCCCGAGGCCCGCGCCGCGCTGCAAAGCACACTATCGGCGCTCGGCCGCCGCTCGGGCGACGACTCCATCCTGCAAATCGGCCGCTAACATCATGCCCATGCTCAACCAAGCCTCTTTCCGCAACCGACCGGCACCGGCGCCCCTGGCCCGGACGCTGGCCGTGGCGGTCTCCTCGGCCCTGCTGGCGCTGGCCGTACCGCCCGCCGCCGGCGCCGCCGCCGCAGGTGCCGGCGCCGCCAACTCCTCGGCGGCCGACGGCGTGGTGCTCAACTTCGTCAACACCGAGCTGGACGCGGTCGTGCGCGCGCTGGGGCAGTTCACCGGCAAGACCTTCCTGGTCGATCCCCGCGTCAAGGGCCAGCTGACCCTGGTCTCCGAGAACCCGGTCAACCGCGACACCGCCTATCGCATGCTGCTGGGCGCGCTGCGCATGCAGGGCTTCGCGGTGGTGGAGGTGGACGGCGTCAGCAAGGTGGTCCCCGAGGCCGACGCCAAGTTGCAGGGCAGCCCGGTCACCAGCGGCGCCGGCGCCAACAGCGGCCAGCTCGTCACCCAGGTGTTCAAGCTCAACTACGAGAGCGCGACCAACCTGGTGCCCGTGCTGCGGCCCATGATCGCGCCGAACAACCCGATCAATGCCTACCCGGGCAACAACACACTGGTCATCACCGACTACGCCGACAACCTGAAGCGCATCGCCAACATCATCGCCAGCGTCGATACCCCCTCGGCCATCGCCACCGACCTGATCGAGATCAAGTACGGCATCGCCACCGACGTGGCGGCGCTGGTCACCAAGCTGCTCGATCCGGGCACCGGCGGCGACGCCACGCAGCGGATCACCGCCGTGGCCGACCCCCGCACCAACAGCGTCCTGCTCCGCGCCAGCAGCCCGGCGCGCAACAAGCTCGCGCGCGACCTGATCGCCAGGCTGGACAACCCCGCGGCCCGCGCCACCAACATGCACGTGGTCTACCTGCGCAACGCCGAGGCGGTCAAACTGGCCGAAGTGCTGCGGGGCGTGCTGACCGGGCAGTCGGGCACCGGCACGATGGGCGGCACGGGCAGCCTGGGCGGCGGGATGAGCGGCGGACTCGGCGCCGGGCTGGGCGGCTCGACCGGCCTCTCCGGCAACAACACCTCGTCCGTCAGCGGCAACTCCAACACCTCGAACACCTCCGGCGCCCTGGGCGGCGGAACGGGGCTGGGCGGTTCCGGCTCGCTGGGCGGCACGACCCAGGCCGGCTCGACCGTGTTCAGCGGCGGCGGCGCGACGGTCCAGGCCGACGCCACCACCAACACGCTGATCATCACCGCGCCCGAGCCGCTCTACCGCAGCCTGCGCGAGATCATCGACCTGCTCGACGTGCGCCGCGCGCAGATCTTCGTCGAAAGCCTGATCGTCGAAGTCTCGGCCGAAACCGCCGCCGAATTCGGCATCCAGTGGCTGACCGGGCTCGGCAACCTGAACGCGGGCAACGGTACCGCCGTGGTGGGCGGCACCAGCTTCGGCGGCACGGGCTCGAACATCATCGGCGCGGCGCAGAACATCGGCTCCATCGGCAAGGGCCTGAGCATCGGCATCGCCAAGGGCTCGGTCAACATTCCGGGCATCGGCCAGGTCACCAACCTGGGCTTCCTCGCCCGCGCCCTCGAAACCCAGGCCGGCGGCAACATCCTGTCCACGCCCAACCTGCTGACGCTGGACAACGAGCAGGCCAGCATCATCATCGGCCAGAACGTGCCCTTCATCACGGGCCAGTACGCGCAGACCGGCAGCACCTCCACCGTCAGCCCGTTCCAGACCGTGGAGCGCAAGGACGTAGGCCTGACGCTCAAGGTCAAGCCACAGGTGTCCGAAGGCGGCACGGTCAAGATGAGCATCTACCAGGAAGTCAGCAGCGTAGACGAAAGCAAGTCCAACAGCGCGGGCATCATCACCAACAAGCGCGCCATCGAATCCAACGTGCTCGTGGACGACGGCCAGATCATCGTCATCGGCGGCCTGATCCAGGACCAGGTCACGGGCAGCGTGGAAAAAGTGCCGGGACTGGGCGACATTCCCGTCCTGGGCAACCTTTTCCGCTACGACAACCGCAAGCGCACCAAGACCAACCTCATGGTGTTCCTGCGGCCCTACGTGGTACGCGAAGGCGGCTCGCAAAGCAGCCTGATGATCGACCGCTACGAATACATGCGCGCCCAGCAGGCCCAGGCGCAGCCGGGCTCGCACTGGCTGCTGCCCGACATGCAGGCGCCGCAGTTGCCGCCGCGCGTGCCCGGCGTGGGCGACCCCGTCCAGAGCGGCAGTGCCGGCGCCGGCAACGTGCCGCCCACGACGATCCCGCGCGACGTCTCGGCGCTGCAATCGACCGACCCGACCATCGTGCTCCAGGTGTTCGGCGCGCCTTCCGAAAGCGAGGCCCACCTGGCCTCGCGCCGGGTCGCCGACGCGGGCATGAGCGCCTACGTGGTCCACGACGATGCCCTGCGCTGGGACGTGCGCATGCGCGTGGCGCGCGACCGCGTCACGGTGGACTCCACCCTGGCGGCCCTGCGCGACCTGGGCTACGCCGCCGAGATCGTGACACGGCCATGAACCCGCTGCCTTATTCCTGGGCCCGGGCGCAGCGGGCGCTGCTCAGCATGCGGCCCGACGGCAACCTGCTGACGGTCAGCCCGCGCACGCCGGCCTGGGCCATCGCCGAAGTCCAGCGCCGCCACGGCGCGGTGCGCATCGCGCGGATTTCCGACGCCGAACTGGAAACGCGCCTGACCGCGGCCTACGCCGATACCGGGGATGCCGCCGCGGTGGTGGGCGCGGCCGAGAACGAGATCGACCTGGCGCGCCTGATGCAGGACATTCCCGAAGTGGAAGACCTGCTCGAAACCCAGGACGACGCGCCCGTCATCCGGATGATCAACGCGCTGTTCACCCAGGCCGCGCGCGACGGGGCGAGCGACATCCACATCGAGCCCTTCGAGACCCACTCGGTGGTGCGCTACCGCGTGGACGGAACGCTGCGCGACGTGGTGAGCCCGCGCAAGGCGCTGCACGCGGCGCTGATCTCGCGCATCAAGATCATGGCCAACCTCGACATCTCGGAAAAGCGCCTGCCGCAGGACGGGCGCATCGCGCTGCGCGTGGGGGGCCGCCCGATCGACGTACGGGTGTCCACGCTGCCCACCGGCCACGGCGAACGCGCGGTGCTGCGCCTGCTGGACAAGGAAGCGGGCCGGCTCGAATTGTCGCGCCTGGGCATGGACGCCGGACTGCTGAAGCAGCTGGACCGGCTCATCCACCAGCCCCACGGCATCGTCCTGGTCACCGGCCCGACCGGCAGCGGCAAGACCACCACGCTGTACGCCGCGCTGGGCCGGCTCGATGCCTCCACCACCAACATCCTGACGGTGGAAGATCCCATCGAGTACGACCTGCCCGGCATCAGCCAGACCCAGGTCAACGCCAAGATCAGCATGAGCTTCGCGCTGGCGCTGCGCGCCATCCTGCGCCAGGATCCGGACGTGATCATGATCGGCGAGATCCGCGACCTGGAAACCGCGCAGATCGCGGTGCAGGCTTCGTTGACCGGCCACCTGGTGCTGGCCACGCTGCACACCAACGACTCGGTGTCCGCCGTGACGCGCCTGACCGACATGGGCGTGGAACCGTTCCTGCTGTCGTCGTCGCTGCTGGGCGTGCTGGCCCAGCGCCTCGTCCGGCGCCTGTGCCCCGATTGCAAGGAATCGCACACCGAGCCCGACGGCCGCGCCGTGTACCGTCCGGTGGGCTGCGCCACGTGCAGCCACACCGGCTATCTCGGCCGCACCGGCATCCACGAACTCTATACCGTGGACGATGCGCAGCGGCAGCTGATCCATGAAGGCGCGGGCGAGCAGGAACTGCGCAACGCGGCGCAGGCCGCGGGCATGCGCACCATGCGGCAGGACGGCGACCGCTGGATCGACTCCGGCACGACCTCGCCCGAAGAAGTCGTCCGCGTCACACGAGATGTCTAGGAGGAAAGGCTGACATGCCTTCGTATCGCTTCGAAGCCGCCGACGCACTGGGCAAGCTCGACCGCGGGTTGATCGACGCGGACAGCCCGCGCGCGGCGCGCGCCCAGTTGCGGGCGCGGGGGCTGACGCCGCTCGCGGTGGAAGAAGCCAGCGCCCAGCGCAGCGGCGGCGGATCGCGCGCCTGGTTCGGCGCGCGCATGTCCGACTCGGAACTCGCCTGGGCGACGCGGCAGCTGGCCAGCCTGCTGGCGGCCCGCCTGCCGCTGGACGCGGCGCTGACCGCGACGGCCGAGCAGTCCGAGAAAAAGCACGTTTCCGAGGTCCTGTCCGCCGTGCGCGCCGACGTGCGGGCCGGCCATCGGCTGGCCGACGCGCTGGCGACGCGGCCGCGCGACTTCCCCGACATTTATCGCGCGCTGGTGGCGGCGGGCGAGGAATCCGGCGATCTGGCGCACGTCATGGAGAAGCTTGCCGACTACATCGAGGAACGCAACGCCCTGCGCATCAAGGTCCTGACGGCCTTCATCTATCCCGCCGTGGTCGCCCTGGTATCCATCGGCATCGTCATTTTCCTGTTGGGCTACGTCGTGCCGCAGGTCGTCAGCGCGTTTTCGCAGGCCCGCCAGGAACTGCCCTTGCTGACCCGCGTCATGCTGAGCCTGAGCGACTTCGTCCGCAGCTGGGGATGGCTGGTCGCCCTCGTCCTGGCTGCCGCGCTGGCCTGCTGGCGCATGATGCTGCGCGCGCCCGCCACGCGGCTGGCCTGGCATTCCCGCTTGCTGAAGATGCCGCTTGCCGGCCGCTTCATCCTGGGCCTGGACGCCGCGCGCTTCGCTTCCACGCTCGCCATCCTGACCGGCAGCGGCGTGCCGCTGCTGCGGGCGCTGGACGCCTCGCGCCAGACGCTGGGCAACGACCGCCTGCGGACCAGCGTGGACGACGCCACCTCGCGCGTGCGCGAGGGCGTGTCGCTGGCTTCGGCCCTGCAGGTGCAGAAAACCTTTCCGCCCTTGCTGGTGCACCTGACCGCCAGCGGCGAGAAGACCGGCACGCTGCCCGAGCTGCTCGAACGCGCGGCCCAGACGCTTTCGCGCGAGGTCGAGCGGCGCGCCATGGCGTTGACGGCACTGCTCGAACCGCTGATGATCCTGCTGATGGGCGGCTTCGTGCTGCTGATCGTGCTGGCGGTGCTGATGCCCATCATCGAAATCAACCAGCTCGTGCGCTAAGGCACGTTGCACCGGCGGCGGCCAGCGACGTCCCGACGCGCGATGAAACGGCGCGGCCCCTCCTGGGCACGCGCCCGCCGTTCAACCAGGAGCCCGCCATGACGACTCTTTACGATTTTTCCGCCACGGACATCGAAGGCAGCGACGTGCCGCTCGACCGCTTCCGCGGCAAGGTGCTGCTGGTGGTGAACGTTGCCTCCCAGTGCGGCTTCACGCCCCAGTACGCGGGCCTGGAGGCCCTGTACCGCGCCTACCGCGAGCGCGGCCTGGAAATCCTCGGTTTCCCCTGCGACCAGTTCGGCCACCAGGAGCCGGGCAGCAACGAGAGCATCCGGGACTTCTGCAAGCTCAACTACGACGTGACTTTCCCGATGTTCGCCAAGATCGACGTCAACGGCGACGCCGCCCATCCGCTGTACCGCTGGCTCAAGAGCGCCAAGCCCGGCCTGCTGGGCACCGGGGCCATCAAGTGGAACTTCACCAAGTTCCTGGTCGACCGTGCGGGCGCGCCCATCGCCCGCTACGCGCCCACCGACAAGCCGGACTCGATCGGGCCGGACATCGAGGCGGCGTTGGACGCCACCGGACCGGCCCCGTCCTGACCCGCCGCGATCACCCCGCCAGCGCGGCCCCGCTGCCCGGAATCTCCACACCGGGAATGCCGGCCAGGATCTCCGACAGGATGTCGATGAATCCGTGAACCGGCGCGGACAACGCCTTGTGGCGCGGCCAGGCCACGACCACCTTGCGCCGGATGGCCGGCTCGGCCAGGGCCACGCTTCGCAAGGCGCCGCCGAACAACTCCGACGACAAGGCCATGGGCGGAATGATGGACAGCCAGCCCGGCCTGAGCGTGACATGCAACAGGCTCTGCAAGGAGTCGATTTCCAATTGCGGCAGCAAGACCAGCCCCTGCAGGCCGAACTGGGCATCGATCAGGTTGCGCATGGATTTGTAGCGCGACGGCAGCACGAGCTGGAACCCGGCCAGTTCATTCCCCCGCACCAGGTCCCGGTCCGCCAGGGTATCCCGGTGGCCGACCACCACCAGCGCTTCGGTGGAAATGTCCCGGGTCTGCATGTTGAGCAGGTCCTGCGTGGTGCTCAGCAGCGCGCACTCCAGGTCGCCGGCGATGAGCCAGCTGATCAGGTCGCTGCGGTATCCGTCCCGGGACAGGAACTCGACCGCGGGATGGCGTTCGCGGAAGGCCTCCAGTGCCCGCGCCATCACGAACTGGTGAAACGACGCCTGCGCACCGATCCGGATCTTGCCGCTGAACCGGTCCGCGCCGCTCGCCAGCACCGCCCCGGCGCGTTCGAGTTCGGTCAGCACGCGGATGCAGTGCCGGTAGAACTCGTGCGCCAGGGGATTGGGCGTCACCCCATGCGGATCGCGGCTGAACAACTGCACGTCGTGATGCGCCTCGAGCCGCTTGATCTGCTGGCTGATCGCGGGCTGGACGACATGCAGCCGGCGGGCGGCGCGCGTAATGCTGCCCTCTTCATAGAGCGCGACGAAGCAGCGTATCTGGCGTATGTCCATGCTGGGCACCGGGACGGAGAGTGATGCGCGCTTGGGGCCTGGGCGTCCCGTTCAGCGGATGGGAACCACACCCGGCGGCAGGCCCGCGACATGCTCGGCGATCGCTCCGGGTGTCGTCAGCCAGACCCGGTGGCGCTGCGAGGCGATATGGGACAGTATCCGCCGCAACTGCCTGATGCGATGGGGCTGCCCGGTCAGGAACGTATGCAGCGACAGGCAATATACCATCGGGTATTGCGACGATTCCTGGAGCTGCTCGTCGAACGCATCGATGGCCATGCGCGTGAACTCCTCGTCGCTCGCTCCGCGATTCACGTAGGCGGGCAGGTCGTTGAGTTCCATCGACGGATAGGGCACGGCAAGAATGGGGCCATGCTTGGTCCGGAACCACATCGGCTGGTCGTCGAACCACCAGTCCAGCATGTATTTCCACCCCAGCTCCTTGAGCAGTTCCGGCGTGTTCGGACTCTGCGAGATGAACGGACCCAGCCATCCGGCCGGCGCCTTGCCCTCATGCCGCTCGAACAGCGACCTGACCTCGCCCAGCATGGTCCGCTCCGCGTCCGGCGACATGTCCGCCTGGCGCTCGGAGTTCGTGCGGCCGTGCCCGACCATCTCGTCGCCGCGCCGGCGGCAGGCCTCCAGGACCTCCGGGCAGACGTCGTAGACCGACCCATTGGCCAGCACGGCCAATGGAAACCCGAACGACTCGAACTCCCTCAGGATGCGCCAGACGCCCACGCGGTTGCCGTAGTCCCGATAGGCGTAGCCCCGATGATAGGGCGCCGCAGGCATGGAGGTGAAATCATTGCCGGGGTTGCGGCCGAACTCGAAGCCTTCGATGTTGAGGGCGAAATAGACCGCCAGCCGTCGCCCTTCGGGCCAGTCGTAGACCGGCCGGGTAACGATGGCGCTGTAGTCGTAGCGATCATTGCCGTGTTCGAACTTCTTCACTTCGCTTCCTCCTCTGCTGCCGCCGGCGCCAAGGCGTCGAGCGCCGCCAGCAATGTCGTGGTATCCATCACGTCCGCGTACTTCTCCGCCATGTCGTACAGGTTGACGGCATGCGAAGCCTGGTTCCGGTCGTAGACCGCATCCGAAGGAACGGCCACCCGGTAGTTGTAGGAAAACGCGTCCACCACGCTGCTGCGGACACAGCCCGACGTCGCGCAGCCCGTCACCACCAGCGTGTCGGCGCCGGTATTGACCAGATAGCTGGCCAGGGGGGTGCCGAAGAATGCGCTGGGATGCTTCTTGGGCAGCAGCACGTCGCCCGGGCGCGGCGCGATGGCCTCCACGAATTCGTAGCCCTTGGCCGGGATCTGCATCATGGTCGGCACCTTCTCGGTCAATCGGCCCTGGTCGAAGCCGAACTTGGGTGCGACGTGGGGATACAGCACCGGCCAGTTCTTCGCGCGGAACAGGGCCAGCAATCCGGCGATGTGTTCGATGGCCCGCCAGGCGGTGTCGCCGCAGGACGTGGCGAACTCCTGGACGGCCTGCTCGAACGGCATCGGCCTCGTCCCGGCCGTGCGGTACTGCACGTCGATGATCAACAGCGCCGGGCGGCGGCCCAACCCCGATGGCCGGCCAAAGCCGGCCAGCCGGGAAGCGGCCCGGTCTCGCTCGGGAATGAGCGGGTCCCATATTTTCGACATGTCGTTTTCCTCCTCAATGCGCGCCGCGCGCGATATCGACGATCCGGGCCGCGTCGCGGCCGTCGGCCCCCCGCCACGCCACGTGGCCATCGGGACGCACCAACACCAGCGCCGCGCCATACGCCTCGGCCGCCTGCCTGGAGTCGATCCGGTGCACCGCCAGCGGCATCCCCCGGCGATCCGCTTCGCGCACGAACCCGCCCGCCTCGGCCATGGCCCCATCGTCGAACGCCAGCAGCACGAACCCCCTGCCGAACAGATCGAGGGTCGAGCGCCCCGGCGCGAGCCAGGCATGCGGCGCGCGCGCGCCCGGGCGCGCGGTCTGCTCATAGCGCGAATATTCGTCGGGAACCGGCGGCGTGCCGTCCGCCGCGCAAAGCGGCGAGTCGTCGTAGCGGTATCCCATCTGCAGTCCCCACGACTGCCATTCGTACTGCGTGGCGCGCTTCATCCGCTCGCCGGTCTCGCGGCGCGCGGCTTCCGCCCGCTCCGACTCTTCCAGCAGGTACTCACAGCGCGGCGGCGACACCCAGGTCTTGTAGTTATGGGTCGAATAAGCCGCATTGCGCACGGCCACCGGCTTGCGCTCCTGCGTGTAGGCCGGCAGCAAGGCCGGTCCGCCCCATCCCTCGATCATCGCCTGCAGCTTCCACCCCAGGTCGACTACGTCGCCCAGGCCGGTGTTCATGCCCATGCCTCCCGTCGGTGACATCGTGTGGACGGCATCGCCGGCCAGCAGCACCCGTCCCCGCCCATAGCTCTCGGCCACCAGCTCCGCCCGCTTCCACGGCAATATGGACACCACCTCGAACGCGATGCGATCCGTGCCCAGCGCGCGCAGCACCCAGGCTCTCGCATCGAAAGCCTCCATATCGAATTTCGACGCCGTGCCATAGACAGTCAGCCGCCACACGTCGCGTCCGTCTATCACCGTCACGTTGCCCCACGTTCCTTCCGGCCCGATCAGCAGGAAACGCTCTGCGGGCCGCTTGCCGCACAGTTCCAGCAGCCGCGGGCAGGAGAACAGCACGCTCATCGAGTAGTTCAGATGGCCCCGGCCCTCCATGTCTATGCCCAGGCCGGCGCGGACCGTGCTGCCGGCGCCGTCGCATCCGACCAGGTAGTCGGCCCGGATCGTCAGCGGTGCATCCCGGCGCAGGTCGGTGGCGCGGATCAGGACCCGCTCCTCATCCTGCTCGAAGCCATCGACCCGCGTCTGGACCCGGATCGTGCCGCGCCCGCTGTCCCGCAGCGCCGCCTTCAGGACCGGATCGAGCCAATGCTGCGGGCACCGCTGTTTCTTCTCCGGCGACCACTCAGGCAGCGGCATGGCCGCCAGCGCGGGATACTCGTCCCTGGCCAGCGTATGGCCCGCCAGGCTCGTGCAGAACTCGATGGAAAGCGCGAAGTCGTCGGGAAACCCGCTTTCCCGCACGGCTTGCGCGATCCCCCAGCGCCGGAAAAGCTCCATGGTCCGCACGGAGACGAACCCGGCCCGGGGATGCGTCACCTGTCCATCTTCTTTTTCCAGCACCACCGCGTCGATGCCCCGCCACGCGAGATCAAGCGCCAGGGACAAGCCCACCGGGCCCGCGCCCACGATCGCGACCGGGATGGACAACACTTCTTCAGTCATACAGTCACTCCACCGAAATCTTTGCATCCGTCACTACCTGCTTCCACTTCCTGCCTTCGGCGGCGGCCGCCGCCGCGAACTGGTCCGGCGTCTCGTCCACGGGCATGTAGCCGAGCTTGGCGATATCGGCGCGCACCGACGGCTGCTGGCTGGCGTGGCGGAACGCGCTGTTCAGCCGCGCCAGCACGCCGGCGGGAACCCCCTTGGGAGCCACCAGCCCGAACCATTCGAGCGACTCGAACCCGGGATAGCCGCTTTCGGCCAGGGTCGGCAGATCGGGGACCAACGGATTGCGCTCCAGGCTGGAAATGGCGATGGGACGCAGGCCGCCGTCCTGCATGTGCGGCAGCATGTGGCCCAGGGCGATGAACGCCATGTCCAGGTGATCGCCGGTCAGGTCCGTCAGCACCTGCGCGTTGCCCTTGTAGGGGACATGGATCATGTCGATCCCGGCACGCGCCTTGAGCAGCTCGCCGGTCAGGTGGATGATCGACCCCACGCCGGCGGAGCCGAAGCTCAGCCTGCCGGGCCTGGCCTTGGCCAGCGCCACGACATCCGCCACCGTGCGCACGGGCAGTTTGCTGTTGACCGCCAGCACCAGCGGTCCGCGCACGGCCCTGCTGACCGGCTGGAACGAACCGAGCGGATCGTAGGGCAGCGAGGCATACAGCGCCGGCGCGACGGCCAGCGTGCTGGTGCCGCCCCACAGCAGCGTGTAGCCGTCGGCCGCCGCGCGGGCAGCCTGCCCGCCCCCCAGGGTCCCGCCGGCGCCCGGCCGGTTGTCCACCACGACGGTCTGGCCCAGTTCGGGAGCGATGGCCCGCGCGAAGATCCGCGCGGTGACATCGGTGGGACCTCCCGCCGCGAAGGGAACGATCAACGTAACGGGCCGGCTGGGATAGTCCGCCGCCCAGGCCGCGGACAGCGCGGCCGCGGACAGGGTGCAGGCCAGCAGGATTCGGGCGTGACGATGCCACGCCTGTCTGGAAGCGTTCATGCGATTCTCCTGAGGTTGCGCGGTCGCCGCCGCGCCGGGATGACTAAACGGGGATCCGGCCGGCCCATCCGCCGTAGAGCGGTTCGCCCGTGCGCTCGGGGGCGAGGTACGCCTGGCCGCCCGCCTCCCTCACCATGGCCCAGGCCAGGCACAGGTTGGAAGACAGGACGGGCTTGCCGGTCATGGACGAGACTTCGACCAGGGCCCTGAGCGTCGGCATGCCGGTTCCGGTGAACATGATGGCGTCGGCCTCCTGCCAGCGCAGCTGGCTGAACGACGACATCACCAGAGGTGTCGTAATGCCGTAGATATCGCGCGTGTCGCGGGTATCGAGCGCGACCGACGCGCAATCGACGATGTCCAGGCCCCCGGCTTCCCAATAGCGCTTGCTGGCCTCGACCAGGAACGGCGGATAGGGGGCGAAAAGGGCGACCCGCTTCGCGCCGATGTGATCCAGGGCCCGGCGCAGCGCCTGCGCCGAAGAAATGATGGGATAGCCGAAGCGCGCCGACGCGGCATCCAGCGCGCGCCGCTCCTCGTCCGCCCCGACCAGATACGAACTGCCGGTGCAGGCATAGCCCAGCACGTCCAGCCTGGCGCTGTCGTAGGACTCCAGGCTGGACGGCAGATTGCCCAGGTAGTCGATCAGCCGCTGGCGCGAATCCGTGCGGCTGCCCTGCAGCCGCGTGACAAGCATCGAGAATCCGGCAGGCAGCAGGGCCGCCAGCTCCGGCTCGACCACCGGATTCGCCTGCGGGACCGCCACGCCCAGCACGGCGCCGTTACCGTACTCGCGCACGCCATTCGTACCCGCAAGATCGGCGGGAGGCACCGCCGCTACCACGTCGCTCATGACATTCCTTCGTTCGAGAGTCGAGGAAATTATCTACAGGCGGTGCCATCGCAACAATTAACTTTGTTTGATGGGGGGTATCACGCGGCGGCCCGCCCTGGGCAAATCCCCCCGTTTCATGGGAGCATCTGCGCTTTCCGTCAGACAGCGAGCAACAGCATGAAAGAAGTCATCGACGTCGGCCTGCCCGATGTGGGCCAGCCTTTTTCCTGGGCGGTGCGCAGCGGCGGGATCCTGTTCACCTCGCAAGGCCCGGTGCGCAAGGACGGCAGCATCGACACCGGCCCGATCGAGGACCAGGCCCGGCTGACCTTCCGCAACCTGCAATCGGCGGTCGAGGCGGCCGGCGGCACGCTGGACGATGTCACGCAGGTGCTGATCTACATGACCGACGTCCAGGACATGAAGGCCATCGACACCGTCTACCGCGAGTTCTTCACCGCGCCCTACCCCAGCCGCTCCAGCGCCGCGGTCGCGGCCCTGGTCGTGCCGGGCATGAAGGTGGAGATCGTCGCGTTCGGGGTCGTCAACAAGTAGCGGGTTTCATTCCCGTTCCAGCACTTCGAAGGGCGAGGCCGAGCGCTTGATGTAGCCCAGCACGATGTTGGACTCGATATCGCGCACGCCTGGCGCGCGATACAGCCGGTTGACGATGAAATCCGAATAATGGCTGACGTCGCGGGCCCGCACCACCAGCATGTAGTTGGCTCCGCCCGTGACGATGCGGGCGGACAGCACCTCCGGCCAATCCTGGATCGCGGCCACGAAGGCCTCGTGCCATCCCTCGACCTCGTGGCGCATGGACACGTGCACCACGGCCTCCACCTCCAGGCCCAGCTTGGCGTAGTCGAGCACGCAGCTGTAGCCCTGGACGATTCCCGCCTCTTCCAGCAGCTTCACCCGCCGCAGGCAAGCCGATGGCGACAGCGAAACCCGGGCCGCCAGGTCCTGGTTGCTGATACGGCCATCGCGCTGCAGGCACTCGACAATGCGCATGTCGAGACGATCCAGTTTTATTCGCATGAAATTTTACAAATTCCTTTCATTTCAGAATTTTATTCGAATTCACACCTGCCCAGGCACTGAAAATGCCAGCACATTCGATGGGGGCTTCGTTAAGATTCCGTCTGGATGCGGCGTTGCCAGAAACGCCGGCCCTTTCCCCGCGACGCCATGCCCCTGATCGACATCAGCCCTCCGCTTTCTCCCGCCACCCCGGTCTGGCCGGGCGACACCCCGTTCCAGCAGGCCGAGGTCTGGCGCATGGAAGGCGCCTGTCCCGTCAACGTCGGGCGCGTGACACTCTCGCCCCACACCGGCGCCCACGCCGATGCGCCCCTGCACTACGCGCGCGGCGGCATGCCTGTCGGGGAGGTCCCGCTCGACACCTACCTCGGCCCGGCCCGCGTCATCCACTGCCTGGACGCCGGTCCGCTGGTGGAAGCACGCCATGTCGGACACGCCCTGGATGGCGTGCCGCCGCGCGTGCTGCTGCGCACCTATGCCCGCAACCCGGTCGAGCGCTGGGACGACGGCTTCTGTGCGATCGCGCCCGCCACCATCGCGCTGCTGGCGCGGCACGGCGTGCGGCTGGTCGGCATCGACACGCCCTCCATCGACCCGCAGGAATCCAAGACCATGGACGCGCACCGCGCGGTGCACGCCGCGGGCATGGCCATCCTCGAAGGCCTGGTGCTGGACCAGGCCCCCGAGGGCGACTACGAACTGATTGCCCTGCCACTGCGCTTCGCCACGCTGGACGCGAGTCCCGTGCGGGCGGTGCTGCGACCGCTGCGCTGATTCCTCCATCTCCGTTTCAACGACCCATCGTCCAGGACGTTCCTCCATGACTGCCCCCAGGCAAGACAGCGAAGCCTCTCCCTCCTCGTGGCACAGCGCGCAGATGGATTTCTCCAAGTCCATGAGCTATGGCGACTACCTCGGCCTCGACCAGTTGCTGGGCGCCCAGCATCCGCTGTCGCCCGACCACAACGAAATGTTGTTCATCATCCAGCACCAGACCAGCGAACTCTGGATGAAGCTGATGCTGCACGAGCTGTTCGCGGCCCGTGCGTGCATCCAGCGCAGCGAAGTGGAGCCGGCCCTGAAGATGCTGGCGCGCGTCTCGCGCATCATGGAGCAGCTGGTCCATGCCTGGACGGTGCTGTCCACCATGACGCCATCGGAATACACCAAGTTCCGCCCCTACCTGGGCAGTTCGTCGGGCTTCCAGTCCTTCCAGTACCGGCAGATCGAGTTCGTGCTGGGCAACAAGAACGCCGCGATGGTGGCGCCGCATGCCCACCATCCCGAGCGCAAGGCGCTGGTGCAAGCCGCGCTAGCGGCGCCTTCGCTGTACGACGAAAGCCTGATGCTGATGGCCCGGCGCGGATTCGCCATCGCGCCGGAGCGCCTCGCGCGGGACTGGACCCTGCCCACGCAATACGACGCTTCGGTCGAAGCCGCCTGGCTGAAGGTCTACGCCGACCCGGATGCCTGCTGGGACCTGTACGCGCTGGCCGAGAAACTCGTCGACCTGGAAGACGCCTTCCGCCAATGGCGTTTCCGCCACGTGACGACGGTGGAACGCGTGATCGGCTTCAAGCGCGGAACCGGCGGCACGGCCGGCGTCAGTTACCTGCGCAAGATGCTGGAAGTGGTCCTGTTCCCCGAGCTCTGGCAGATGAGAACGAGTTTGTAGCCCCCCCTACGCGCTGACGCGCGCCCCCCAGGGGGCGGCACTGTCGGACCGGCGGAGCCGGATCCGCTGTGCCCTGGGTAGAGCGGCGCTTGAAAAGCGCCACTCTATAATCGATCAACAGTTCCAAGGAAAATCGTTCCATGTTCGAGCACGTCCCCCGCTATGCCGGCGACCCCATCCTGTCGCTGGTGCAGACCTTTCTGAAAGACCCGCGCGAGCACAAGGTCAACCTCAGCATCGGCTTCTACTACGACGGCGCCGGCAAGGTGCCCGTGCTCGGCAGCGTGGGCCAGGCCCGCGACCGCATCGACACCTCGGTGCCGGCGGTCTACCTGCCGATGGAGGGCGATGCCCAGTACCGCAAGGCGATCCAGGAAACCGTGCTGGGCGCCGGGCACCGCGCCGTGGCCGAGGGCCGGGTGGCGACCATCCATACCCTGGGCGGCTCGGGCGCGCTCAAGGTGGGCGCCGATTTCCTGAAGGCGCACTTCCCCGGCAGCGAGATCTGGATCAGCGATCCGACCTGGGAGAACCACTACAACATCCTGGGCGGCGCGGGCTTTCCGATGCACGCCTTCCCCTACTACGATGCGGCCACCCACGGCATCCGCTTCGACGAGATGCTCGCCGCGTTCGAGACGCTGCCCGAGCGCAGCATCGTGCTGCTCCAGCCTTGCTGCCACAACCCGACGGGCATCGATCCGACGCGCGAGCAATGGCTCAAGATCATCGACGTGCTGGTCGCCCGCAATGCCATCCCGTTCTTCGACATGGCCTACCAAGGCTTCGGCGACGGCCTGGAAGAGGACGCCTGGGTCGTTCGCGAGACGGCCGACCGCGGCATCGCCATGCTGGTGGGCAATTCGTTCTCGAAGAACATGTCGCTGTACGGCGAACGCGTGGGCGGGCTGTCGGTGGTCTGCCCGACCGCCGACGAGGCCGGCCGCGTGCTGGGCCAGCTCCAGGCCACGGTGCGCAAGAACTACTCCAGCCCGGCGCTGTTCGGCAGCCGCGTGGTCAGCACCCTGCTGAACGACCCCGCGCTGCGCGAGGAATGGAAAGGGGAAGTAGCGCAGATGCGCACGCGCATCCATGCCATGCGCAGGGGCCTGCGCGACCGCCTGCACGCCCTGCGTCCGGACCTGGACGTGGATTACTTCGTCAACCAGCGCGGCATGTTCAGCTACACCGGCCTGAACCCGGCGCAGGTCGACCGCCTGCGCGACGAGTTCGGCGTGTACCTGATCCAGTCCGGCCGCATGTGCGTGGCCGGACTGTTCGAGGCCAACCTGGACTACGTGGCCGCGTCCATGGCCAAGGTCCTGGCCTGATCCAGGCTGGCGCGGCGCGGCTCAATCGAGCCGGATGTTCGCCTTGTCGATGACCTGGCGATACAGGCCGCGCTCTTCCTCGACCTGCCGCGCCAACGCCGCGGCATCGACGCCGGGCACGTCGAAGCCGCGCTCGTTCAATTGCCTGACGAAGGCCGGATCGCGCAGGATGCGGTTCAGGTGCGCGTCCAGCCTGGCCCTGGCGCGGGCATCCATGCCCGCGGGCGCGAGCAGGCCGACCCAGCTGTCCACGGCGGCCAGGGCCGGATAGCCGCGCTCGGCGAAGGTGGGCGTGTCCGGCAGCAGCGGACTGCGCTGCCGGCCGGTAACGGCCAGCGCGCGCAGCTTGCCCGCCTGCACCTGGGGCGCCACGTTGGTGACGGTGTCGAAGGTGGCCGTGATGTTGCCGCCCAGCAGGCTGCTCATGGCCGGTGCCGCCCCCTGGTAAGGGACGTGCAGCATGGAGATGCCCGCCGCCTGGTTGAGCAGTTCGCCCAGCAGATGGGTGATGTTGCCATTGCCGAACGAGCCGTACGAGACGCTCCCGGGCGCCCCTCGCGCCTTGTCCACCAACGCCGCCAGATCATTCAGGCCACTGCCGCCGCTGGTGGAAAACACCATCTGGTTGGTTCCCACCAGCGCCACCGCTTCCAGGCGCTTCACGTCGAACGGCAGCTTGGCGTAGAGCTGGGGAATGATGGTCAGCGTGGAGTTGGGCGCCAGCATCAGCGTGTAGCCATCCGGCGCGGCCCCGGCCAGGGCGGTGGCCGCGATGATCGTGGCGGCGCCAGGCTTGTTCTCGACCACCATGGGCTGGCCGGTGCGCTCGGAGAAGTCCTTGGCCAGGATGCGGCCCACCAGGTCCATGGCGCCACCGGGCGGATAAGGCACCAGCAGCTTGACCGGCCTGTCCGGATACCCGGCCTGCGCGTGCGCCGCCATGGGCGCGACGGCCGCCAGCCACAGCGTGGCCACGGCGGCGAGCAACGACGATGTTCCTGCGAAAAACGATCTTGCGATGAACATGGGAAGACTCCAGCTCCAAGGGTGGAACGGCGGATTCAGGCGGACGGCGCGCGCCCGGCCAAGGCATCCAGGAATGCGCGCAGGCGCGCGTTGAAGGCCGCGGCCTGCTCGATGTTCAGGAAGTGGCCGCAGTCCTCGAAGATGTCCAGCTCGCTGCCGGCGATGGCCCGGGCGATGGCCTGCATCTGTTCGACCGGCGCGAGCTGGTCCTGCCTCCCGCCCAACACCAGCGTGGGCACGCGGATGTCGGCAAGCGCCAGATAAGGCGGCAACTGTGTGCGCACCGGCACGATCTGGCGGTACTGGTCCAGTCGCAGGCGCATCAGGCTGTCGCGCAGGCGGGCCACGACGTCGGGCGCGGTGGCGGGCCCCATCAGCTTGGGCAGCAGGCTGTCGGCCAGCGCCTGCCGGGGCCGCTCGGACTCCAGGGGCGCCAGGCGGTCGCGGGCGAACTTTTCGCCATGGGCCACGGGCGCGTCCGCCGGCCGGCAGGCGGCCAGCACCAGGGCGCTGACCCGCTCGGGTGCGCGCGCATAGACGGACTGGATCACCAGGCCCCCCATGGACAGCCCCACCAGCGGCGCGCGCGCCAGGCCCAGCGTGTCCATGACCGCCAGCACGTCGGCGGCGAAATCGTGGAAGTCCAGGGTGCCGGGGATGTCGTCGCTATGGCCGTAGCCGCGCAGGTCCAGTGCCACGGCGCGATGATCGCGGCCGAAATGCTCCAGCTGGTCCCGCCAGTTGTCCAGGTTGCCCCCCACGCCGTGCACGAACACGATGGGCTCGCCCTGGCCGTGCGACTCGTAGGCGATCCGGGGCGTGCCGGAGGTGAGCTGATATCCTTGATGCATGGGTGTCGCGACCCTCGAAAAGATGGGAAACCTTGGTGGAAGCCCATTCTATGCATGTCCTGGAGCGGCCTGCTAGATGGCTTTGGGCTACCTCAGTCATAACCAATGGATATGGGGCGTGCATGGACGCCAAGCTGCAGCATTTTCTCGCGGTGTACGAACACCGGTCGCTGGGCAAGGCCGGCCGGGCGCTGGGCATGTCGCAGCCCGCCCTGAGCAAGAGCCTGCGCCAGCTCGAACAGTCGCTGGGCATGGCACTGTTCACCCGCCACGCCTGGGGCGTGGCGCCGACGGTCTACGCGCATACGCTGCTGCCCTACGTGCGGGCGATCGACATGCAATTCGCCGCGGCGCAGGAAGAACTGGACGCGCTCAAGAGCGCGCACATCGGTGTCGTGCGCGTGGGCTGCGGCGCCGGGGCGTCGGCCTCGCTGCTGCCGCGCACGCTGCTCAGGCTGTACGGCGAACGCCCGGGCATGCAGGTCTTCGTGGAAGAAGGGCTGTACCACCCGCTGGTCATGAGCGTGCGCGAGGGGCGCCTGGACATGGCGGTGACCATGCTCACCAACCTGGAACTGCCGGCGGCGCTGGCCCATTGCCGGCTGATGGCCGACCCCTTCCATGTCGCCCTGGCGCCCGACCACCCATTGCGGGAACTGCCGGGCCGCTCATGCCTGCCGCGCCTGCGGGACTATCCCTGGGTGCTGCCGCCGCAGAACGGCGTACTCCGGCCGCATCTGGTGGCGTTGTTCAAGCAACTGGAACTACCGGCGCCCACGGCCACCGTGCAGGGGGTCTCCATTCCGTGTACCGCGGAACTGCTGCGCAAGGGCCGCTTCCTGACACTGTTGCCGGACTCCGTGCTGCGCCACTATCCGGACCTTGCCGTGCTGCCCCTGCCGGAGCTGTGCCTGCGGCGCGACCTGGTCGCCGTCTGGAACCAGGAGATACCGGCGACGCCGGCGGCGGAGTATTTCCTGGCCTTGCTGCGGGACGAGGCTGCGCGGATGTCCCCCGGCACGGCATAGCGCGCAACGCCCGGGCCCGCGGCCCGCGCCTTCACCGCCGGGGCTTCCAGGGCAGCCGGGCCTCGGCCAGCGCGCCAAAGGCCGCCTCGGCCTGGACCTCCAGCTCGCGCAGCCGGGCCGCGATCCATCCCAGCGCGAACCAGGCCTGGGAATGCGCGTCGGCCAGCGAGGCATAGTGCGTGCGCGCCACGACCAGATCGTTGATCTCGCCCAGGATGTCCTGCAGCGCCGAGAGCTTCTTGCGATAGGCGCGCACGCGCGCGGCGCGGTACAAAGGCGCCGACAATGCCAGCCCGTAGCGCAGGCGCTTGGCCAGCTTGCGCAGGGCGTGGCGGCGCTCGTCCTCCAGGCGCACGAAATGCCGTCCGTCGCGCACCAGCCGGCCGTGCCACTTCCGCAGGCGAGGCGTCACCGCGCGCGCGAGGCGGACGGGGCGCCCGGGCTCCGGTGCCGCGGCGGGCTCGGCCGACGGCAGCCCGCCGGCCATGGGCAGGCCGGGAGCCGGCTCGCGTATCCCCACGTTCCAGGCCAGAAGGCCCAGCAACCAGGACTGGAAGTCCACCGACGCCGCCAGCGTGGCCGCGTCGGTCCCGGCCTCTGGCTGCCATTGCAGGGGCGGCATGCCGGCATCGACCAAAGCGGACAAGACCGCGCCGCCCATGACGTCCTGGTCGCGGACCCGGCCAAAGTCGGAAAAATGCCTGCGCGCGCCCTCCCGCAGTCCGGCCGGAGGCAGCTCGGCATTTCCGTCCAGCAGTTTCCACGCCGAGCGCAGCCTGCGCATGCCAACGCGCAATTGATGCACGTGTTCGGCGCCCCCCAGCCGCACCCCGGGAGGCGCGTCGGCGGCGGCCAGCGGCGCCGCGTTGCGGGCGATCTGTTCGAAGCATTCGGCGGTCATCGCGGCCAGCGCCCGGTCGGGCGCTTCGTCCTGGCCGAGCTCGATCCCGGCGGCGAAGCGCGGCCCCCAGAACGCGGCGATCTCCGCTTCCCTGACCTGCGGGCGCTCGTCCAGCGGCGCCGCGGCGATCCGCGCCGCCGCGTTGGCCAGCCCGTCGCCACGCTCGGCCTTGCTCCGCAGGTCCAGCACCAGGCCGTGCCGGGCCAGCCAGCGGCCGGCCACGATAAACAGCGCCTGGGGCCGCCCGGACACCAGTTCGAACTCCAGCTCGCACACCGGCAGCTCCAGCCCCTGCGCCCGGATCGTACCCACATCGTAGGCCGCTTCCACCGTGCCCGCGCGGGTACGCACCGCCACCGCCCGGCGCCAGACGTCGGTCTCGTAGCGCACGACCAGTTCGGCGGTCAGTCCGGCCAGCACCGCTTCGGCCGGCGTACCGGCATAGACGGACAGGTCCAGGGCCCGGCCGGGACTGGGATGGTTCAACTCCACGCGCGACATGGCGTCGGCGCCCGCCATCTTGAAGGTCTGCACCCACGTGCGGCCTTCCTGGCGCAGCCGGATCGCCGCCCGCTGGCGGGCGAGCTGCCTGTCGGGCGTGTCGAAATACATCGCGCGCAGATGCATGCGGGGCGCGGATGACAGGGAAGCGAACTGACCGGCGACGGCCTTGTGAGCGGCGGAGGGGACGGAAAACTTGAGTTCTTGTTCTACCATCGGGAGCAGATCGGCCGCGAGCATGAGAATCCCCAATGGTAGCGCTCAGCCCCGCTCCAGATTATGACAATTCATTTTCGAGTAACAAAAACAAGGCCGCCGCTCACGGCCCCACGACGAAAGCGTCGCTGAAGAAGTGCGCGGGCGGCAACCCGGCGTGCGCGGCGAACTCGCTGCGAGCCGCGGCGATCATGGCCGGCGAACCGCACGCGTAGACGTGCGCCGTGGAAAGATCGGGAAAGTCTTCCAGTACGGCCCGGTGGACCATCCCGGCCCGCGCGCCGTCCAGCGCACCGGCCGGCTCGTCCGACAGGACGGGAACGAAGCGCAGGCCGGCATGGCGGGCGCGCCAGGCGGCCACGGTTTCCAGCGCGTACAGATGGCGCGGCGTGCGCCCGCCCCAGTACAGGGACAGCGGCCGCTCGACCTTGCGCTTGAGCATGTCCTCGATGATGGACGCCATGGGCGCGAAGCCGGTGCCGGTCGCCACGAAGACGATCGGCCCTTCGTGCTCCTCGCGCCAATGGAAATCGCCGAACGGCAGCTCGATCTCCAGTGACTGCCCCCGTTCCAGCCCGGGCAGGATCGCGCCGGTGAAATGGCCGCCCGGCACATGGCGGATATGCAGATGCGCCTCGTCGCTGATGCCCGGCGGGTTGGCCATCGAGAACTGCCGCCGCTGGCCGTCCCGCAGCACGACCTGGAGATACTGTCCGGCGCGGAACCGTACCCGCACCCCCGCCGGAAAGCGCAGCCGCAACAGCGTGACGTCGTCGGCCAGGCGGTCGATCCTGTGGATCCTGGCCAGCACACGCTTGCGCGCGGACCGGTCGGCCGGGCGTATCGAGGACGGACGTATGGTCACATCGCTCGACGGCGTGGCCCGGCAATAGAGAATGCCCTGCCCGGCGGCCGTGAATGCCGCGCCCGCCACGACCACCTCGCCGCTGTCCAGCCCACCCTCGCAGTTGCCGCACACGCCTTTGCGGCAGGAATAGGGCAATTCGAAGCCGGCGCGCTCGGCGGCGTCGAGCAGCGACTCCCCCGCCTCGCAGGGAAAACGATGGGGCGTCCCCGCGACGGTGACGTCCCAGGTCATAGCGGTATCGCCAGCAGCGTATCGAAGCTGGAGCTGTCGCACACGACCCGCCGCTCCACGATTTTCGCCTCGTCGCCGGCGTCCAGGCGCAGCACGTCGACGTAGCGGCCGGTCACGAACAGGTCGGTGCGGCCGGTGCGCATGATGCGATAGACGGCGAACGGCGTCTCGGCGCAAGCCCGGCCGCCCTCCAGCGACAGCACCGAGGCGGGGCCGACCAGGTGGCGGTAGCGGTGGCCTTCATAGATGTTGGCCTCCCGCAGGCCCGACACCCGGTCGCGCAGCATGCCCACCGAATCGGCGTAGACGATGCCGCCCACGAATCCCCGGCGATGGTTGTCGTCGGACGTGACGGTGTACAGGCATCCCTCGTCGAAGAAATCCGGCCAGGCCTCCAGTGCGTCGCTGTCTATGCAGCGGGCATAGGCGGCGTTCAAGCGGTCGATGCGAAGCTGCGCGCACATCCGGGCGTCCAGCCATTGTTTGACATCCGATTGGTCCATGTCAGACTCCCATGTGGCGGCGATAGGCTTTCCAGAAACCGCGCACCGACGCTTCGGTGGCGCGGGTGTCGGACGATGCCGTGTCTTCGCCCCCCATCTCCAGGACCGCCGAGTATTCCCGGGCCGTGCCCACGCCGCGCTGGACGAAACCGCCCACCGCGCCGTCCTCCATCGAGACCAGTCCCGCCGGCCCGACCAGGTTCAATTGCCGGTGCCGCATGCGCCGCAGCTCGGGCGTGTCGTCCGCGTAGCCGAGGTAGGTCCAGTTCAGTTCGGTGGCGTCGATGTCCTTGGGCAGCACCTGGCGCACGACCATGCTGTTGTTGACCTGTCCCAGGACGAAGCCCGGGAACACCGACAGGATCTGGAGGGTGATGCCGTCGCCGACCTCGTCCACATAGTCGAGGAAGCTCGGGTCCTGGAGCCGGTAATGCTCGTTGTCGACCCGCAATTCCTGGTCCTTGTATTCCGACCCGGCTTCGAGGCTCTTGTCGATGATCGAGTAGCTGACATGGCTGCCGCCATCGGGCGAGACGATCAGGCCGCCGCGCTGGGTCAGGCGGTTGATCTCGAACGTGGTCAGGAACAGATGCAGCAGGCTCGCGTGGTACGAGTCCTTGACGTTCTCGAAATACAGCTTCCAGTTGTTGGGCAGGATCTGCGTGTAGCGGCCGATGACCTCCAGCGGCCGGTCGCCCAGCAGCCGGCGGATGCGCGCCAGCACGTCCTCGCCGATGTATTCCTCGATGGGATCGACGTCGTCGCTCAGGCTGCCGAACACCAGCCCGCAGGTGGCGGCGATGCGCAGCTTGCGCGGCGCGTGCCGGCCCGCGTCGAAGCCCGCCGGCATGCCGCCCTTGCCGTTCACCCCGTGCTGGAAGGCCACCCCCTTGACGTTGCCCTGCAGGTCGTAGGCCCAGGCATGGTAGACGCAGGAAAAGCCCTTGGCGTTGCCGGCGTTCTCCAGCGCGATCAGCGCGCCCCGGTGCGCGCACCGGTTCTCGAAGCCGTACAGTTCACCGTCCGCGTCGCGCGTCACCACCACCGGCATGGCGCCCATGAAGGTGGATACGTAGTCGCCGGGCTCGCGCAGCTCCGCCTCCAGGCACAGGTAGTTCCAGGTGGCGCCTTCGTAGATGCGCTGCTGTTCCAGGTCGTGCACCGCACGGCTCTGGTACGCCTCGAACGGCACGCGCGTCAGCGTATCCGGCCAGGCCGGCATGCCGGCCTCGATGCGATCCTCTGTGGTCGTTTCCATTTCTGTTCCTCGTCGCCGGCCCCCGGCCGGCACTCCTCAATCCAGCGTGACGTGGGCGGTGCGGATCACCGCCCCCCAGCGCTCGGCTTCCTTGCCGACGAAGGCCGCCATCTCGGCCGGCGTATCGCCGACGGGAGCGGCCGACAAGTCGGCGAATCGCTTTTGCACGTCCGGCATGCGGACGATCTCCGCCACCGCCTGGCTGATCCTGGCGGTGATGGCCGGCGGCGTCCCGGCCGGGGCGGCGAAGGCCACCCAACTGCCGGCCACGACGTCGGGCAGCCCCAGTTCACCGAAGGTCGGCACGTCGGGCAGCGAAGCCACCCGCTTGTCCGCCGCCACGGCGATGATCTTGACCCGCCCCGATTGGTGGAAGGCCAGCGACGAGCTGATGTTGTCGAACATCAGGTCCACTTTTCCGCCTATCAGGTCCGTCAACGCCGGCGCCGTCCCCTTGTAGGGGATATGCAGCAACTGGGCCCGCAGCTCCATGCTGAACAGGTTGGCGGCCAGGTGCGAGGTCGTGCCGTTGCCTTGCGAGGCGTAGGTGAACTTATCGGGATTCCCGCGTATCTGGCGGAACAGGTCCTGGGGCGGCATGGCGGCCAGCTCGGGCCGCACCACCAGCACCGTGGGCATGGTCGCGGCCACCGAGATGGGCGCGAAACGGCGGGCGTCATAGCCCAGCTTCTTGTACAGGTTGAAGTTGATCGCCATCGGTCCCGGCGGGCTGGCGATCAAGGTATAGCCGTCGGGCTCGGCCCGGGCGAAGGTGTCCGCGCCGATGTTGCCGCCGGCGCCGGGCCGGTTCTCGACGATGACCGGCTGCGACCACTTCAGGGCGAGCTTCTCGGCCACGATGCGCGGGATCGAATCCGCCGTTCCCCCCGCGGGAAAGGGAACGATGATCCGGATCGGCTTGGACGGGAACGTATCGCCGCCCTGCGCCCCCGCGGATCCCATACAGGTCCATGCCACGATGCCCGCTGCCAGCGGTGCCACGAATTGCTTCACGATCGTCTCCTCGGCGCGGTTCCATCACGCCTGTTTCTAAGGTCGACATCGTAATTACTTTTAACTTGAGTGATAATCCACGAATTCGCCCGATCACTTTTTTCATTTCGAGAAAGATGGACACGCTGGACAACATGCGCGCCTTCCTGGCGACCGTCCGTACCGGCAGTTTTTCCGAAGCGGGACGCCAGCTGGGCGTCTCGCCCTCGGTGATCACCAAGCGCGTGGGGCAGCTGGAGTGGAAGATGCGGGGACAATTGTTCAACCGGTCGACCCGCAGCGTCACGCTGACCGACCTGGGCGAGCAGTTCCTGCCGCGCATCGCGGGCCTGGTGGCCGATTTCGACGACACGCTGGGAGAAATGACGAAGACCCGGGGCGGCCTGCTGGGCCGCATCCGCATCAAGATCCCGACCACGCTGGGCGCCCCCTACCTGGCCCGCGTCCTGACCGAGTTCCAGCAGGCCCACCCGCAGGTGCTGCTGGACGTCGTCATGCTGGACCGGTCCGTCAACCCCGTCGAGGAAGGCTTCGACATCGTGGTCGGCGCCCTGCCCGAGCTGTACGCGAACGTGGACGACGAGTGGCTGGCCCCGTATCCGCGCGTGGTCTGCGCGGCGCCGTCCTACCTCGAGGCGCGCGGCCACCCGGCACATCCGCGCGAGCTGACCGACCACGATTGCCTGGTCTTCACGCCCTCGGGCGCGCTATGGCAGTTCGAAAACGCGAACGGCACGGTGCAGGTGGAGGTCCGGTCGCGCTTCACGTCCAACAGCAGCCGCGTGCTGCGCACCTCGGCCATCGCGGGCAATGGCATCACGGTCCTGTCGGCGGGCATGGCCGCGCCGGCGCTGGCGCGTGGGCAGTTGCGCACGGTGCTGGACGGCTACCGGCTGCCGGAGCTGGCCTTGAAGGCGTTATTGCCGCGTACCCGCGGCGCCCTGCCCCGGGTACGGGCCCTGGTCGACTGGCTCAAGCGGGGGCTGGCCGAGAACGGGGACTGGAGCGACGAGGAAAGCCTCTGACGCCCCGGGGATCGCGCCCCGCGTCGCGGCGGGGCAGGCGGATCAGAAGCGGGTGTTCCGGGTGACCGACCAGCGCGCGGACAGCGCCCCCAACAGGGCCACCCCGACCACGAAAGCCGCCAGCCACTCCCACTGGGGCAGGCGCAGCGCGAACTCGGTCCCGTAGCTGCGGGCCAGGTCCGCCAGCGCGGCGTTGAGCGGATCCAGCACCAGGGCCACGAGCCCGATGGCGGCCAGCGCGGCCACGCCGCAACTGATCGCCCCCAGGTACAGGAAAGGCCGCCGGACGAAGGACTCGGTGGCGCCCACCAGCCGCGCGACGCCGATTTCCTCGCGCTGCGACAGGGCCTGCATGCGCACGGTGTTGAACACCGCCGCCAGCACGGCCACCGCCACCACCAGGGCAAGGAACAGCAGGCTGGCGCGGGCGAACCGCAGGATGGCCTCCAGCCGCTGCACCCAGGCGCTGTCCACCTGCACCATGTCGACCTTGGCCCAGGTCTTCCACAGGGCGGCGAGCTTGGCCGACCGCTGGGCCAGGCCCTCGCCCTCCAGCGTCACCACGATGGCGTCGGGCAGGGGATTGTCGGGCAGCACCGCCAAGGCCTGGGCGTAGGCCGGGTTGGCCTTGAGCTCGGACAACGCGCGGTCGCGGCTGATCACCCGCAGGGCCTGGATCTCGCTGGCGTGATCGCGCCGGATCCGGTCGGCCACGGCGCCGGTCTCGGCCGGCGTGGCGCTGACCTGCATGAAGACGGTCATCTCGGGATCGGCCGTCAGGTGGCTGGCCACCGGCCGCAGCGACATCAGCGCCGCCGCGCCCAGCAGGGGAATGGCCAGCGCCAGCGTGATGACGAGGATGTTGGCGACGGACGAGAACGGCTGCGACAGCAGCCGGCGCAGGGTCACGCCCAGCGCGTAGCGATGTTGGCGGATCAGGGGGCTCATGCGTGGACCTCCCCGCCCAGGCGCGGCGTGCGCTTGCCGCCGTCGGTAACCCGGCCTTCCTTGACCAGCAGCACGCGCGTGGCGTAGTCGGTGATCAGGCTTTCGTCGTGCGTGGCCAGGATCGTGGTCACCCCCACGCGGTTGAAGTCGCGGAAGACTTCGACGATGCGGCGGGCGCTCTCGCGGTCCAGGTTGGCGGTCGGTTCGTCGGCGATCAAGAGGCCGGGACGGTTGACGATGGCCCGCGCGATGGCCAGCCGCTGCTGGTCGCCGCCGGACAACTCCTGCGGCCGCAGCCCGTCCTTGCCCGACAGGCCGACACGTTCGATGGCGGCGTGCGCCCGCCTGGCGGCGGCCGACCGCGAATGGCCGGTCACGGTCAGGGGCAGCATGACGTTCTCGAAGGCGCTGCGGTCGCTCAGCAGGTGCACGTCCTGGAGGATGGTGCCGATGGCGCGCCGCAGGTAGGGACGGAAGCGGCCGGGCAGCTTGCCGACGTCCTTCCCGTTGACCAGGACCGTGCCCCGGTTGGGAACGTCCAGCCCGGCGATGAGCTTGAGCAGGGTCGACTTGCCCGCCCCGGAAGGGCCGGAGACGAAGACGAATTCACCCTGGGCGATGCCGAAGGTCACATCGGCCAGCGTGTCGATGCCCCGGCCATAGGATTTGTAGACTTGCTGGAATTCGATCATGAGGTCGAAATAGTAACCTGGGCCGCCCGACGACGACAGGCCCCGAGGTTTTCATCATACCCAACACATGCTACGGTACGTTTCCCCACGAGGCCGTGGCCGGCGATGCTTTATAGTCCAGGGCCGTCCGCGCCAGGAGCCCGCCATGAAAGCATTGAAAACCTTCCTCGCCGCCGCCCTGATGATGGGCGCCGCGCACGCCGCCCACGCCGGCCCCACGCTGGACGCCGTCAAGAAGAAGGGCTTCGTGCAATGCGGCGTCTCGACCGGCGTGGCCGGCTTCAGCAATCCCGACAGCAAGGGCAACTGGACCGGCATCGACGTGGACCTGTGCAAGGCCATCGCGGCCGCGCTGTTCGGCGACGCCACCAAATTCAAGCTGACGCCGCTCAACACCCAGCAGCGCTTCACCGCGCTGCAATCGGGCGAGGTCGATGTCCTGCCCCGCAACACCTCCATCACGCTGCAGCGCGACGCGGCGCTGGGCCTGACGGGCGTGGGCGTGAACTTCTATGACGGCCAGGGGATCCTGGTATCGAAGAAGCTGGGTGTCAAGAGCGCGAAGGAACTCAATCAGGCGGCCATCTGCCTGCAGCCGGGCACCACCACCGAGCTGAACCTGGCCGATTGGTTCCGCGCCAACAAGCTGACCTTCAAACCCGTGGTCATCGACAAGTTCGACGAACTGGTCCGCGCCTTCGCCGCGGGCCGCTGCGACGCCTACACCACCGACATCTCGGCGCTGAACGTGATCCGCGCCACCAAGCTGTCCAACCCGGACGACTACGTCGTGCTGCCCGAGATGATCTCGAAAGAGCCCCTGGGACCCATGGTGCGCCGGGGCGACGAACAATGGGCGACCATCGTCCGGTGGACGCTGAACGCGATGATCGAAGCCGAGGAATACGGCATCACGTCCAGGAACGTCGACGAAATGGCCAAGAGCGCCAATCCCAACGTGCAGCGCATCCTGGGCGTGACGCCCGGCGCCGGCAAGAACCTGGGCGTGGACGAGAAGTGGGCCTACAACATCGTCAAGCAGGTCGGCAACTATGGCGAGAGCTTCGAACGCAACCTGGGCCAGGGCAGCCCGATGAAGATGCAGCGCGGCGCCAACGCGCTCTGGACCCATGGCGGCCTGATGTACGCGTGGCCCATCCGCTGACGCGCGCATGTCCCGGTTGAGCTGGAGCAATCCCTCCGTCCGGTCGGCGGTCTACCAGGCCGTGGCGCTGGCCGCCGTCGCCGGGCTCGCCTGGTTCCTGGTCTCGAACACGCTGGCCAACCTGGCCGCCCGCAACATCTCGTCGGGCTTCGGCTTCCTGGGACGCGAGGCGGGCTTCGCCATCGGCGAAACCCCCATCCGCTACGACCCGCAGGACACCTACGCGCGAGCCATCCTGGTGGGCCTGCTGAACACGCTGCGCGTGGCGGCCGCCGGCATCGTGCTGGCGACGCTCCTCGGTACGCTGGTGGGCATCGCCCGCCTGTCGCGCAACTGGCTGGTGGCGCGGCTGGCTTCGGTGTACGTCGAGCTGATGCGCAACACGCCGCTGCTGCTGCAGCTCTTCCTCTGGTATGCGCTGGTCACCGAGACCCTGCCCCCGGCCCGCCAGGCGCTGGAACTCCTGCCCGGCGTGTTCCTGTCCAACCGCGGCATCAAGCTGCCGCTGCCCGCCGACCACCTGGGCTTCGACCTGGCGGCGGCCGGGTTCGGCCTGGCGGTCGTGCTGTCGCTGGCACTGGCGCACTGGATGCGGCGGCGCCAGCAGCGCAGCGGAGACGTGCAGCCCATCACCCGCTGGGTGGTCGCGCTGCTGGTCGGGCTGCCGCTGGCGGGCTGGCTCGCGGGCGGCGCGCCCGTGCGGTTCGACGTCCCCCACCTGCAAGGATTCGGCTTCACCGGCGGCGCCACCCTCACCCCCGAGTTCACGGCCCTGCTGTTCGGACTCGTGGTCTATACGGCGGCCTTCATCGCCGAGGTCGTGCGCGCCGGCATCCAGTCCGTGGACCGCGGCCAGTGGGAAGCCGCCGAATCCCTGGGCCTGCGGCGCGGCAGGGTCCTGCGGCTGGTGGTGCTGCCCCAGGCCCTGCGGGTCATCATCCCGCCCGTCACCAGCCAGTACCTGAACCTGACCAAGAACAGCTCGCTGGCCGTCGCCATCGGCTACCCAGACATCGTCTCCATCGCCAACACGACGCTGAACCAGACCGGCCAGGCCATCGAGGGCGTGCTGATCATCATGGCGGCGTACCTGGCGGTCAGCTTGACGATCTCGGTGCTCATGAATCTGTACAACCGCCGCATGGCGCTTGTGGAGCGCTGATGGGTTCGGCGTCCCACATTGACAACGCACCCGCTCCAGGGCGCCGCGGATCCGGCTCCGCCGGTCCGCCAGCGCCGCCCCCTGGGGCGCGCGCGAAGCGCGTAGGGGGGAACCTCTTCGCAACACCTCTGAATATCGTGCTGACGCTGCTGGTGGCTTGGCTGCTGCTGATGATCGTCCCCGCGCTGGTGGAATGGGGGCTGATACGCGCGACCTTCGTCGCCTCGTCGGCGCAGGAATGCCGCGAGGCCGGCGGCGCGTGCTGGGCCTTCATCGCCGAGAAGCACCGGCTGATCCTGTTCGGCCTGTATCCCTATGACGAACAATGGCGCCCGTTGCTGGCCAGCGCGCTGCTGATCGGCGCCGTCGTGGCCAGTTGCCTGCGGCGTTTCTGGAACCGGTGGCTGGCGCTGATCTGGATCGTCGCGCTGACGGCCACCGGCATCCTGATGTGGGGCGGCGTGCTGGGCCTGCAATACGTCGAGAACACGCTGTGGGGCGGCCTGCCGCTGACGCTGATCCTGGCGACCTTCGGCATGGGCCTGGCCTTTCCCCTGGGCGTGCTGCTGGCGCTGGGACGCCGCTCGCGCCTGCCCGCGATCAAGGCCCTGTGCGTGGTCTACATCGAACTGATACGCGGCGTGCCGCTGATCAGCCTGCTGTTCATGTCCTCGGTCATGCTGCCGCTGTTCCTGCCCGAAGGCATGAGCATCGACAAGCTGCTGCGCGCGCAGATCGCCATCGTCATGTTCGCCGCCGCCTATCTGGCCGAACTGGTGCGGGGCGGCCTGCAGGCCATCCCCAAGGGCCAGTACGAGGGCGCGGATTCGATCGGCCTGCACTACTGGCAACAGATGCGCCTGATCATCCTGCCGCAGGCGCTCAAGACCATCATCGCGCCGCTGGTCAGCATGTTCATCCTGGTATTCAAGGACACGTCCCTGGTGGTGATCATCGGCATCTTCGATCTCACCCAGTCAGCCAAGGCCTCGCTGGCCGATGCCGCCTGGCCGGGCGTCTCGGTCGAGGCCTACCTGTTCATCGCCGCCATCTACTTCGCCTTCTGCTTCGCGATGTCGCGCTACAGCCAATCGCTGGAGAAACGCCTGCGCACCGGCCGGGAACGATGATGTCCCCTCCCGGCCCGGCCCAGGCCACCGACAGGAAACCCGCCATGTCCTCATCCACGCAGCCGATCATACAAATGGAAGGCGTCAGCAAATGGTTCGGCAAGTACCAGGTGCTGCGCGACATCGACCTCGCCGTCGAGCGTGGCGAACGCATCGTCGTCTGCGGGCCCTCCGGGTCCGGCAAGTCGACGCTGATCCGCTGCATCAACCGCCTGGAAGAGCACCAGCAAGGCCGGATCGCCGTGGGCGGCATCGAGCTGACCAGCGACCTGAAGGACATCGAGGCGATCCGGCGGGAAGTCGGCATGGTGTTCCAGCATTTCAACCTCTTCCCCCACCTGACCGTCCTGCAGAACCTGACGCTGGGGCCGATCTGGGTGCTCAAGCAGCCCAAGGCCCAGGCCGAGGCCGCCGCCATGCAGTACCTGGAACGCGTGCGCATCCCGGAGCAGGCGCACAAATACCCGGGACAGCTCTCGGGCGGCCAGCAGCAGCGGGTGGCCATCGCGCGGTCGCTGTGCATGTCGCCCAGGATCATCCTGTTCGACGAACCCACCTCGGCGCTGGACCCGGAAATGGTCAAGGAAGTGCTGGACGTGATGACCTCGCTGGCGGAGACCGGCATCACCATGCTGTGCGTGACGCACGAGATGGGTTTCGCCCGGCAGGTGGCGGACCGCGTGATCTTCATGGACCAGGGCCAGATCGTCGAACAGAACACGCCCGAGGCCTTCTTCTCGAACCCGCGGAATGACCGCACCCGACTGTTCCTGAGCCAGATCCTGCACTGAGCGGCCCGGGCGCCGGAGTCATGAACCGGACACACGCAATTATTACGGTTGAGCAACCCTGGCGGGGATGATCACCCCGGGGCGTTAAAATCCGGGACTCATGGACCTCAAACTTCTCGAAGACCTCATCGCGCTCGCCCGCACGCAAAGCTTCGTGCGGGCGGCCGAACTGCGGCACGTCACCCACCCCGCCTTCGGCCGCCGCATCCGCGCGCTGGAAGTCTGGGCCGGCGCGCCGCTGGTGGAACGCAATCGCACGCCGGTCCAGCTCACCCCCGAGGGCGAGGTCATGCTCAAGACCGCGGAACGCACGGTCGAAAGCGTCGCCAATGCCCGCTCGCAAATCCAGCGCCACGGCACCAACCAGGGCATGAGCCTGCGGATAGGCACCGGCCGCACGCTCGCCCGCACGCTGGTGGCCGACTGGCTGGCCCGCATCACGCACATGCCGCGCAGCCCGCTGCGCGGCAAGGCACAGATCGACATCATCACCGGCGCGACCTCCGACCTTGCCGCCATGCTGGAACAGAGCAAGGTCGACATGCTGTGCTGCTACGAACATCGCGCACTGTCGGTACCTCTGAACGGCCACCGCTATCGCCACCTGACGCTGTCCACGGAAAAACTCGTCCCCGTCAGCGTGGCCGATGCGCAGGGCAAGCCCCGCTACAGCCTGATCGGGGCCAGCCAGGCGACGCCGCTGATCGCCTACGGCATCGGGCTGTCCATGGAGCGACTGCTGAGCGAGCATTTCGAACGCAATCCGCTGGCGGGCATGAACGTGTTCCTGCGCTGCGACTCGGCCGACGCCGTCTACGAATTCGTCAAGAAAGGACTAGGCGTCGCATGGCTGCCGTGGTCCATGGTGGCGGCCGACTGCCAGCGCCGCAGCATGGTGGTCCTGGGCGGCCGCAGCGACGAAGTCCCGTTCGAAGTCCGGCTCTACCGGCCCCGCGCCCGCCAGGCCGATGTGGTCGAGGCGGTCTGGGCGGCGACGGAATTCGCGCGCTGATCCGCGCGGCGAGGTGCCTCGGCCGGCATCTCGCACCACCCTGGGGCGCCAAGCGTTCCGTATATCCGCCGCTTTCCGCCCCCACCTGGTGCAAACCCTGGTGGCGAGCCGAATCCGCACGCATGCGTGCCTAATTCGCACCTTCCCATCGATGCCATGCGCAAGGATGGCGGCACGATAACTGCTCTGTACGGGGCCCCGCCATGAACCAGCCTACCCTTACCCGCCGCGCGCTCATGCTGGCGCTCGCCGCCTGTGCCGCCGGCGCCGCCCACGCGCAGGACGACTATCCCGCCCGTCCCATCACCCTGGTGGTGGGCTACCCGGCGGGCGGCAGCACCGACCTGACCGCCCGCCTGTTCGGCGAAGCACTGTCCAAGCGCATCGGCGAGCGGGTCATCGTCGAGAACGTGGGGGGCGCCGGCGGCGCGATCGGCGCCCAGCGCGTGGCCAAGGCCCGCCCCGACGGCTATACGCTGCTGCTCGGCGCGTCCAACGAAATGGCCATCGCCAGCCTCATCAACAAGGCGGTCAAGTATGACGGCCTGAAGGACTTCACGCCCATCGGCATGATCAGCACCCAGCCCATGGTGCTGGTGGCCTCGGCCAACTCCCCCGTCAAGAACATCTCCGACTTCCTGGCCCAGGCCCGCGCCCATCCCGGCAAGTTCAGCTTCGGCACCTCGGGCGTCGGCACCGCCCTGCATCTGTCCGCCGAAAGCGTGAAGGAAGCAGGCGGCCTGCAACTCGTGCACGTGCCCTATCGCGGCGTCGCGCCCCTGGCCAGCGACATCATGGGCGGCCAGTTGCAATTCGGCGTGTTCGTGCTGTCGAGCGCGCTTGCCAACATCCGCGCCGGCAAGCTGGCGCCCATCGGCCTGATGCAGGCCACGCGCGCGCCGCTCGCGCCCGAGATCCCCACCTTCGCCGAAGCCGGCCTGAAGGACGTCGACATGGACATCTGGTTCGGCCTGTACGGCCCCGCCCACGTGCCCGGGCCCGTGGTCGGAAAACTGCGCGCCGCCCTGGACGATGTCCTGAAAATGCCTGAGTTCCGCAGCAAGATGCAGGAGTCGGGATCGACGGTGGCCGCGCCGGGCGTCGATCTTGCCCAGTTCCAGCGCAAGGAAACCGAGAAGTACAAGCGCATCGTCGAGTTCGCCAGGATCGAGGAATGACCATGGCGACCCACGACTTCCTGCTGCCCGTGCCCGACCTGTCCGCCGTGCGCGCCGGCAATACCGGCGTCGAAGGCGTCTGGCACTTCGATTCGGGCGCGCCCGGACGCCATGTCCTGGTCACATCTCTGGTCCATGGCAACGAGCTGTGCGGCGCCTGGGCGGTCAAGGCCGTGCTCGAGGCCGGCCTGCGGCCCCGGCGCGGCAAGCTGACGCTGGCGTTCTGCAACCTGGCCGCGTTCGATACCTTCGACGCCGCGCGCCACGATGCCTCGCGCTACCTGGATGAAGATCTGAACCGGGTCTGGAGCGACGACAAGCTCGCCGCCCCCACCACCCGCGAACGCACGCGCGCCGCCGCGCTGCAGCCCTGGGTGCGGCAGGCCGACTGGCTGCTGGACCTGCACTCCATGCACGAGCCGTGCGCGCCGCTGCTGCTGACGGGCATGCAGCCGCGCAACCTGGATCTGGCCCGCGAATTGGGCGCACCGCGCCACGTCATCGTCGACGCCGGCCACCAGGACGGCGTGCGCATGCGCGACTACGGCCGCTTCGGCCAGATGGCGGACAACGGCACGCGCTCGCTGCTGATCGAATGCGGCTACCACGGCGCCATCGAGAGCCGCACCGTGGCGCTGGACCAGGTGGGGCGCTTCCTGCGCGCCTCGGGCATCGTCGACGAGCACGACATGCCCGCGGCGTGGATCGTCCCCGCTCCTGGCGCCCAGCAGGCGATCGAGGTCACGCAACCGGTGGTCGCGCGCAGCATGGACTTCCGGTTCGCCCAGCCCTGGCAGGGACTGGAGGAACTGGAGCATGCCGGCACCGTCATCGGCTGGCAGGACGGCGAGCCCGTCACCACGCCGTACGACCATTGCACGCTGGTCATGCCGTCCCTGCGGCAACTCGTGCCCGGCGTAACCGTGGTCAGGCTGGCCCGGCGCGTCGCCTGAAGTCCCGGGGCCCGGCCCCTACAGGGCCTTCGTTACTTACCATACAGTCAATAATTAGAATCCGTAACCAACCACAAGCTAAACAAAATACCAAAAAAATAATACTGAAAATCAAAATATTGACCATTTAGTCAACTTAACCTATCGTGCGATTGAACGATGGCCGCCGCGCGCCATCGCCCTCCATCCCTTCCAGAGGAACCCACGATGGCCATCGCACGCCACCCCAGACCGCCCGAACTCCAGGACGCTTCGCTCGAAGACATCGCCAACCG